>Ga0180437_10006209_pt1 | contig 16028 bp, 20 predicted proteins | sample SS_ome_4_FD_132410 | JGI IMG/M metagenome (GOLD analysis project Ga0180437, IMG submission 132410) | Hypersaline lake sediment archaeal communities from the Salton Sea, California, USA - SS_3_D_1 metaG | ecosystem: Environmental > Aquatic > Non-marine Saline and Alkaline > Hypersaline >...
CCGTAAAGCCGGGCAAGATGAATGCGTCCGGGCAACCGCTTCCGAACCAAAAAACTTCCCCAAAAAACATTTCATCAGCCCAAGTGTGGAACTTGGGCTAGCGCCTTTCCTGCCTTGGAACCTCTCGCCGGCACGACTCGCCGAACTGCAAGATACCGCCTCCAGCCCCTCGGCCGGAGACACCTCTTAGACCAACGCGGACACCTCTTACCCCAAGGCGCCAATTCCCTCCATCGGCGCCCATCCCCGTCAGCCGGCGCCGTTCGGTCAACCAGCGCCGTCCGTCAACGCCGCGCAATCCTCACCACCCCTTCCGCGAATGTTTACAATACGCCCGGCAGGATTCGAACCTGCAACCCTCGGTTCCGAAGACCGAAGCGCGAACGACGCAACTCCTAAATCTGACGCGGAGTTAGGGCAAACGCAAGAGGCCGAGGTGCCCACTATGGTGCCGAGGCCTCAAGGTGCCGATTCCCGCACCGTTCTTCCCGCCGATCTGGCATGCGTCATCGACGCCTGGGACCGCCTGCCCGAGGCCATCAAGGCGGGCATTCTCGTGCTCGTACAAGCGGGAGGTTCCGATGCCTAGCCCGTTTCCGCCCACGGCCCCCACGTTTGCGCCTGTCGCGTCCTCTCGGCAACCGGCGACCACGTGTTTCCGTCCCCAGCCGCCGGCCCGCCCTGTCGCCGCACGGTGCGAGTTTCCCCGTTGCCCCCCCGCATGGTTCCTTCCCGGCCGGATATGACAGGTGACGCACGCGGGAACAGCCGCCATTGACAGCACAGTTTGTTTTGTTTGTCCGAATTTCCAAAGGAGTGATCCGGCTATGAAGATTGAATTGCGAAAGCTCAGTGACATCAAGCCCTACGAAAACAATCCCCGCCTGAACGATGACGCCGTGGATGCCGTGGCCGCATCGCTTCGCGAGTTCGGTTTCCGCCAACCCATCGTGGTCGATACCGAGGGCGTAATCATTTGCGGGCATACCCGCTGGAAGGCGGCGCAGAAGCTGGGCCTCGAGAAGGTGCCGGTCCATGTTGCTAAGGATCTGACCGCCGAGCAGATCAAGGCGTACCGCATCGCCGACAACCAGACGGCGTCGCTCGCGGAGTGGAACTACGACCTGCTGCCGATCGAACTCGGCGAGTTGCAGGCGGCGAACTACGACCTCGGACTGCTGGGCTTCGACCAGGACGAACTCGCAAAGTTGCTTGGTGGCGATTTGCAGGAAGGCCTCACCGACCCCGACGACGTGCCCTCTCCTCCGGATGAAGCCATCACGCAACCGGGCGACCTGTGGATTCTTGGCGATCACCGATTGCTCTGCGCTGACAGCAGCACACCGGATGACGTCGACCGGCTGCTCGACGGCGCGGTAATTCATCTGGTCAACACAGATCCGCCGTACAACGTCAAATTAGAACCCCGCTCGAACAACGCCATCGCCGCTGGCAACAGCAGCTTCGCCAACCCGAATAAGCACCACCAGAAGTTCGACCTGGAGCGGCACCCCGAGAAGTCGAAGCCGACCCACAAGAAGATGCGAGCCAAGGACCGCCCGCTGGCTAACGACTTCGTGACCGATGAAGCGTTCGACGATCTGCTGGCGGCGTGGTTCGGCAACCTGGCCCGCGTGCTCGCGCCGGGCCGTGGGTTCTACATCTGGGGTGGGTATGCGAATTGCGCGAACTACCCGCCGGTGCTGAAGGCGACCGGCCTTTACTTCTCGCAAGCGATTATCTGGGTGAAGGAGCATCCGGTACTGACGCGGAAAGACAGGAGGGGCACGCGTGTGGAACGGGTGGAGTTCGCCTGGGAGCGGGGAAAAGTGGCCGAGGTTGCTTGATGGCAAAGGACGCATCGACGGCTTAATTACGTCCCCGAGACTGTTCTTGGGCGGTGCGGACCAACACTTGGCTCCTGCCACACGGCGAGCGGCTTGCGATCGGAAAGACCGTTCTTCCTGGCGATTCGCGGTGCCTGCTAAGGCTTCTTGGTGCTCGGCGGTTCTCGGTGGCCGGCACAAGCAGGCAAGTGCTGGTCGGCAATCGCCAGCACTCTTGCTTGAATCACGTTGTCGGGCAGAACATCAAATCCAGAGCGCAAGACGACCACGCCCAATTCTGTCTTGCAGTGTTGGCAGAGGACTCGGGCGCTTGCCATGTCCTTCTCGACAAAGATCGATACATCATTCGTACTCGCCATTTAGTCTCTCTCCTCCCTCGCTGTCCTCAAGCGTCATCACATCGCCCCGAAGCCCGGGCCGGTCAAGTAGCTCGGTGTCTCATATTTATGGCTCCCGAGCGACCGGTCATGGTCTTACCATCTCAAGCACCCACCCCCCGTCTTCGTTCGTCGCAGCCACGTACCCATCCTGCAATAACCATCGCAGGTTCACCTCAATTGTGCTATCCGCGAAGCCGTCCTGTTTGAGCGAACCAACGACGTACTCCAACGTTAAGCGAGTCCCAACTTGTCCGCCGAACAACGTGCGAAACGCGGAGAGCAATTGCGAACAAACAGCATCCCCGCCAGCCAGCCACTTCTTGACTTCAAGTTCAGTCAGAATTCCGTGACTGCTCGTATAGTAGCGGTAGCATTCTTCAATCCGCTGACCGTTTGCGTCCCGGAGACCTGCAAAGTTTGCAGCGTATGGCCGAACGACCATAGTCTCGCCTGTGGGTCCTGTCAGCGTGGTTTCTGCCACCCAAGTGAAACCGACATGTTGTGGATCGAACGGCATTTCGTACTCCTGCTTTAGATCACTTCTTGACCGTCAACGTCCGCTCGTGCTTATAGTTGGTGTCAGGGAAGGATACGGTAATTTCAATACTGTCTGGATCGAAGGTCAGTTGGCCCTTCGATGTGCCAAACCATTTTTCGTCTCCCTTCTTCCAGTAATCAAAGTTCCAGAAGAAGCTCTTTGACTCTGAGCCGCGGCGGAAAGTAAGATCAACCCGACACTTCGGGATCACTGCAACTCCATCGAGTGTGAAGTATGCACCGCGTTCTGTGTCCCAAACCATTCCACCGACGAATGGCTGATAGCGGCCCTTCAAAGTCAGGTCTTTGCAGTGAGCGGCTATATGCCTGTCTTTCTCCACCCCTTCGTAGACGTACTTGATGAGCGTGGCGAACTGAGGAGAGTAGATCGTCACGTCGACCTGCCTTATGCCAGACACAGTCATGCGTCCGGATTTCCGACCCAGCATTTCTTGTCCCGGTGAGTATCTGGCGTACAACCATGTGTTCGCCGGCCACGCCTTGACAAAATGAACATTCTTACGAACTTCTCCGCTTGCTCCAGTCAGTTGCACGACGATTGTGCAGTCCTCCAGGGCCGCCCCACAGTTCCTAAAGGAACACCAGTCATGAGGCCCAAACCATCCCCATGACTCATCACAATCGACGGCAATTCTATCCGTGGAGTCGCAGAAAGTTGCGGAGTACTTTTCCGCAATTTTCGGCAGTAACTGGTGGGCAGCGTCGGCCTTTTCGATGGCAGCGAGCATCGCCTCAGCTTCTGTGATAATCGCCGCCTGCTTACCTTCGGCTTCCTGGCCTCGCGCATAGCCCCCAAAGACATTGCCAAAGAATCCATCAATAAAGGACGAGACGAACAACTCACCCGCCCCCGGCGGTTTGGGAAGCGAGTTGATCCGTTCCATTCGCTTAATTGCTTCGGAGAACGCGCCCTGGGCCTGCTCAGCCACGTAAGCTATGTCTCGGTCCGACGACTCGATGTTCCGTAAGGCCATGATTGATTCATGCCCTTCCGCAATGATTTGTGTCGTTCCCTTATTATCCCGAAACTGGTCAGGCGAAGGCTTAATCTCCAACCCAAGGTTCTCGGCCAGAATGCGGTATTCCGGAGGAAGGGGTTTTGTAGACGGCTTGGATGCCGCAGGAAGGGGTCGAGGGGCGGTTGATGGCGTCGATTTACCACACCCTACAAGTGCCAGGATGCCGACGGCAGCGATCGGGCCGACGAAGAGCCTCATGCGAATGAGCAATCCCCTTGTGCGGATAGCTCTAGACACCACGCTAGAAGTATTCCAAGCCATAGCTAGTACCTCCGATAGGCCAGGTTGGGCAGTATCACCCAAATGACGATTCTCGCGCGCAAAATTCGTGGCGTCAACACCCCCCGAACCGTGGAGCAGATTTTGTCGCAATACCAGCTTCGCGCTACAGCCGAACTCCTGTGAGTCGAAAATCTTTGAAATCCGCTTGAGCTTAGGAATCTCGTTGCTACAATTACATCCGTTCTGCATAATTTATGCTAAATGGACTCAGGAGAAAGGTTATGGCATCGACATTGGGCAGAAAGGCGTATGAGGAATTCGTCTGCTTCGGGGAGCCCGACGAGTACCCGAAAAGCACGGAGGAGGTGGTGATCGAACTGCGGTCGCGCGGCTTCGATGCCTCGATTCCGTCGCTCAATTACATGATCCGGCAGCAAACCGTCTCCCCGGATCGCCAGGGGGGTCGCAATTACAAGTGGTATCCGAAGGACATCGATCTGGCCGCTCAGGACTTCGAAGAGCGGCAGCTTTATACGCCGACATCCATCTGCAACATGGTCCTGGGGATCGACGCAGAGCAGTACCATCGCGCCCTGCGGGATGCGATGGACGAGGTGCGGGAAGAGTTCGGGGAAGTCGTTGTCCCCGCCAACTCAGTGCCCGACTGGTTCATCATGCACGTCCATCCGCCTCGGATGGGAAATGATGGCCACGTTTCATTTTCACTATGCGATGACATGCGAGCCCGCTTGAAGGCCCAGAAGCCCCTGGCCAAGGGCATCAAGCCGCTCATCACGTCGTCCAAGAAGAAGGGCAAGAAGTCATGAGCACGGTCACGGAAGAGGCAATTCTGTTGACCGCCGGCGAGGTTCAAATCGAGGCCGCGGCAGCCCCTGCAATTCCGCGGGTCAGCATCGTCGCCTACACCGGTGGCTTGATGACCGTTCCCGGCTGGGGCCCGGTGGCCATTGAACTGGCCGGCGTCGATGCCTCGGCCGAGCAGATCGGCATCCTGGCCGATCACGACGCGACCCTGCGGGGAATCGTCGGCCACGGCCAGGCCCGAGTCGATGGCGACCGGCTGATCGTCGCCGGCACGATCGCGCCTACCACTGAGGCGGCCAGACAGATCATCGACCTGGCCCGGGTTGGTTTCCGGTTCCAGGCCAGCGTGGGCGTCGCGCCCACGGATTACGAACGTATCCGGCCCGGCAACACCGTCGTCGCCAACGGCCGGTCCATCACCAGCCCGCGAACCGGCATGACCCTCGTGCGGTCATCGGTCCTGCGGGAAGTATCCATCGTCGCCCTGGGGGCCGACCCCAAGACCTCCGTGGCGATTGCAGCTTCAGAGAAGAGGAGATTGAACATGAGTACGGAAACTTTGGAACCCACGGCCGAGCAGATCCGCGAGACCGCCCTGGCCGAAACCAAGCGGATCAACGGCATCCGCGCAGCATGCGGTGGCCGGTTCGGAGAGATCGAGGCGAAGGCCATCCAGGAGAGCTGGGACATCGACCAGACCAAGCTCGAGGTCCTGCGGGCATCGCGCCCCACGACGCCGGCGGTGCGCGGCTTCGAGTTCGTGCCGGATCGCAAGGTGCTGGAGGCGGCGATCCTGGCCCACATGAACTGCGAAGGCTTGGCCGAGAAGATGCTCGGTGCCGAGGCCGCGCAGCGGGCACGCGACATGCGGGTCACGAACCTGCTGGACCTCTGCCGGGCCGCGCTGCGGATGGAAGGCATCGAGGCCCCGCATGGGCGCGATGGCCTGATCCGGGCCGGGCTGTCCACGATGAGCCTGCCGACCGCCCTCGGCGATGCGGCCAACAAGCTGCTCATGGAGGCGTACACCGAGTCGCCGGCCACCTGGCAGGCGTTTGCGGCCGTGAAGTCGGCCAACGACTTCAAGCAGCACACGGGCGTCCGCACGACGCAGACCGGCGAACTCGAGCAGATCGCGCCCGGCGGCGAGTTGAAGTACGGCTCGATCAAGGAGGCCATCTACCAGTATCAGGTGGACACCTTCGGCAAGATCATCGGCATCGACCGGCGGGACGTCATCAACGACGACCTGGGCGTTTTCAATGATACGGCCAGCAGCTTGGGCCGCTCGGCCATGCGGGCGGTGAGCGATCTGGTGTTCCGAGTCCTGCTGGCCAACGCCGGCAGCTTCTTCTCGACGGGCCACGGCAACTACCTGTCGGGTGCGGACTCGGCCCTCTCGGTCGACGCCCTGGCCGCCGGCATCGCCAAGATGCTGGCCCAGCGCGATGACGAGGGTCGGGATCTGGACATCCGGCCCAAGGTCCTGCTGGTGCCGCCGGAGCTGTCGCAGCCGGCCAAGGAGCTGTTGCAGTCGGATTACATCCAGCGGGCCAACGCCAACGAGCCCACCGGCAATGCCCTGAAGAACGTGGTGTCGCTGGAAGTGGAGCCCCGGTTGTCCAATAGCGGCCGGTTCACCGGCACCTCGGCCAAGGCATGGTACTTGTTCGCCGGCCCGCAGGACGCCGCGGTCATCGTGGCCTTCCTACAGGGCAAGCAGGCCCCGACGGTCGAGTTCTTCGGCTTCGACGCCGACCCGAACGTCCTGGCTGCCCAGTGGCGCGTGTACCACGATTTCGGTTGTGCATTGGCCGATCACCGCGCGGCCTACAAGGCGAGGGGCGAAGTGTAAGCTCTCAGCACTTCGCATCGGGGGCGCGGTGGTCCGTATCCAGCCACCGCGCTCCCGCCTTCGTTTTCGATGGAAGCTTAAGGAGCAGAACATGGATGGTATCAGGGAACAGATCGGGCAGTTCGAGTTCTCGGTGGCGACCTGCGAGCCGTCGCCGGAGGCCAGGGAGCGATGGGCCAATCGCGTGGATACCCTTACGCGATGGCTCTTGGCCCAATGGGATCGGGAGCATCCGGAGCAGGCCGAAGATGGCCACTCGATTCCGGAGCCCAGCATGAACTGACCCGGGCAAGCAAGAGGAGATGAGAGCATTGGTTGCCTTGAATTGGAATGGAAGCGTCTACGATCGCTGTTACGAAGACGGACCCGACTGGCCGGACACGCCGGAGAAGAAGATCGCCGAGCGGGCTTACCGGGAAGCATTCTTGGCCGGCGCCAGGGAAGCAGCCCGGTGGGAGTTCCCCGACCTCGATGCGGTCAAGGACGCGGCCGACGACGATGCAACAGTTCGCGTTCGCCTGTTTCAGTAGGAGGACAGCGTGACTGACTTGCTCTCCAAAGGCTCTGCCTGGCTCGACGACCAGCGCACGAAGCACGCTACCAAGACGGTGACCTATGCCCGCGGCGCGTCGTCGGTCGATGTATCGGCGACTGTCGGCCGCACCGTGTTCCAGATCGACAACGGCCATGCGGTGCTCGAGCGGACGGAGGCCCGTGACTACCTGATTCTCACGGCGGACCTGGTGCTCGACGGCAGTCCGGCTCTGCCCGAGCGGGGCGACCGGATTCGAGAGAGCGAGGGTGGCGCGACCTTCGTGTACGAGGTGATGGCCCCCGGCAAGGAGCCGCATTGGCGGTACAGCGATCCGTACCGCAAGACGCTACGAATTCACACCAAGCAAGTCGACGTTGAGGAAACCTGATGGCGACCATCATCAACATCGCCGACGCGGTTGTCGCCGAATTGAACGGCGGCAGCTTCAGCCAGTCCTTCTCGGCCGAGCGACACTACGTGCCGCTGTTTGAACTGAAGGATATGAAGCAGCTGCGAGTGACGGTGGTGCCCAAGGGGCTGTCGGTCGGAGCGCACAGCCGCAGCCAGAATCTCGTCGACTACCAGGTCGATGTCGCGGTACAGAAGAAGTTCGCCACGGGCGATGCCGCAGAACTCGATCCACTGATGACGCTGGTCGAGGAGATCGCCGACTTCTTCCGCCTGCGTCGCCTCACCGCCTATCCGGGCGCAGCCTGGGTGAAGACCGAGAACGCGCCGGTCTACGCCCAGGAGCATTACGACGAACTGCGGCAGTTCACCAGCGTGATCACGTTCACCTTCCGCGTGGGGAGATGACCGATGGTGAGAATGACGGTGAAAATCCACAGCGACGTGAACAACGTGATCCACCGCGCCGAGCGGGCCAACATTGAAAGCCTCGGCCACGCCGGCGCGGCGATCCGACTGACGGCCCGGCGCAGTATCCGCCGCCGCAAGAAGCCCAGTCCCGAGGGCTCGCCCCCGAGCACCCGCCAAGGGGCGCTGAAAAAGGCCCTCCGCTACGCGGTGGAGAAGGACAAGGAACAAGTCACCATCGGCCCGGATCATTCGGTGGTGGGGATCTCCGCCGCCGCGCACGAGCATGGCGGCCGGTATAAGCGGCAACGTTATCGGCGGCGGCCCTTCATGGGGCCGGCACTCGAAAAGGTCAAGTCCCGCCTGCCCAAGTTCTGGGCCGGCAGCGTGAAGTAAACAGGAGAGAGACCGTGGCTACCAAGCTCGGCTTAGACGCCAAACTGTACCGCAACACCGGCGCCCCCGGTTCCGAGACGTGGGTCGAAATCGGCAACGTCAAGGACGTCACGCTCAGCTTGGAAAAGGGAGAGGCGGACGTGACCACGCGGGCCAACGCCGGCTGGCGGGCCACGGTCGGTACGCTCAAGGACGCCAGCGTCGAGTTCCAGATGGTATGGGACAACGACGACGCCCACTTTGAGGCGATTCGTGATGCCTTCCTGGGCAATGCCCCCATCGAGTTCGCGGTGATGGACGGCGAAATGTGGGACGCCGCCAGCCAGGGCCTTCGGGCGACTTTCGATATCTTCAACTTTACTCGCAACGAAACCCTCGAAGAGGCGATCATGGTCGACGTGACACTCAAGCCGACGTATGCCGCGGCCGCCCCCGAGTGGATTAACGGGATCGAACCATGAAAAGCTTCAAGGACAACCTGGGCCGCGACTGGACGATTGCCGTCAATGTCGACGCCATCAAACGGGTCAAGGGCCTGCTGGATGTCGATCTGCGGGACGTCGTCCAGAAGGACAACCGGCTCATCGAGCGGCTGTACAGCGACGAACTCTTCCTGTGCGACGTGGCCTATGTGCTGGTGAAGCCGGAGGCGGACGCGAAGAACATCAGCGACGAGGACTTCGGGCGTGCGATGGCGGGCGACACGCTCGAATTCGCGCTGGCCGCCATCATGGGGGAACTGTCGGATTTTTTCCGCAAGCCGGAGCAGCGGGAAGCGCTCCGCAAGGCGATAGCGAAACTGAATGCGTTCCAGGACAAGCTGATCGCCGTGATCAACCAACAACTGGACGATCCGGCGCTGGACCAGGAACTCGACAAGCTGCTAAGCCAGGCCTCACAACGGCCGGCATCGAACGCCTGACCTGGCAATTGGCGGGGATCGCGGGCATCGACCCCGGCCCGCGAACGCTGCGGGAGTTGTGCTGGATGGCCGACGCCCGGCGGCAAGAGCGGTGGGAACATACCTCCCACGTGCTGGCCCTGCTGGCCAACATCCATCGCGACCCCAAGAAGCATGGCGCGTTTCGGCCGGCCGACTTCAATCCGTTGGCCCGCCACGCCCGGGCAAAACCCCCGAAAGCCAACCTACGGGTGTTGAAAACCGTGTTCGTCGATAACCGCCCCGGAAGAGGCACTTGAAACCCAGAAAGGCACATAAACATGAACGGCATCTGGACGGTCCTCAGTTCCGGCATCGGCTTCGCCATCATCTGGGCGGCGCTGGTCGGCTTCTTCATTTTCCTGGAAAGCAAGATCCACCCGCTGCAGGAGAAGTGGAAGCAGTACGAGGGCAGCATCATCACCGGCATCAAGCTGGCCGAGAAGCAGATCCCGGATCACGCGCCCAACAGCGGCCTGGCTAAGCTCGATGCGGCGCTTCGGTTCGTCCTGAACACCTACGCAGAGGCCAACCACGGCAAGCAGCCCTCGGCGGCCCTGATCGAGCAGATCAAGCAGGGCATTCAGATCAAGCACGCAGACCTCGACCGCTACGGCGGGCTCTTGAGCAAAAAGGAGGCAACGCGAACTGGCTGATTGTCGCGTTCGTGCTGCCCGAGGGCTAATACGCCTTACCGGTTGAAGACGAGGAGTAACGCACGTGGCATCTGCCCAGGGAATCCGCGCCGGCCGCGCCTACGTCGAGATCGCCACCAGCGATAATAAGTTGGTGCGCGGTCTGAAGCGGGCCTCCGCGCGGCTCAAGGCGTTCGGGGCCGGCGTGCGGAGTATCGGACTGCGGGTGGCCGGGATGGGCGCCGCGGTGACCGCCCCCCTGGCGGCCATGACCCGGCAATTCGCCTCGGCCGGCGACGATCTCAACAAGATGTCGCTGCGGACCGGGATGAGTACCGAGGCCCTCTCGACCCTGGGTTTCGCGGCCGAACAGTCGGGGGCCAACCTCCAAACGCTCGAATCCGGCGTGCGGCGGATGCAGGCCAGTATTTTTGATGCGGCCCAAGGCTCGAAAACGGCGGTCGACGCCCTCGACGCCTTGGGAGCCAGCGTCAGTGACCTGCAGGGATTGTCGCCCGAACAGCAGTTCAAGACCCTGGCCGAGCGGCTCAGTCAGGTCGAGGACCCGACGACCAAGGCGGCCCTGGCGATGGACCTGCTGGGCCGTAGCGGGCAGAAGCTGATTCCGCTTTTGGACGGCGGGCGGGAGGGGATCGAGGCCCTGCAGGCGGAAGCGCGGGGGCTGAACCTGGAAATCAGTAGTGAAGACGCCCAGTCGGCCGCCGATCTGACCGACGCCATGAACCGCGTGAAGCAGGCGACCAAGGCGGCCTCGATGCAGATTGGGGCGGCGTTGGCGGGTGACATCACCAAAGCCCTGGGGGCGGTCACCAAGTTCGTCGTCGCCGCCGTGAACTGGGTGAAGCAGAACAAGCGGCTGTTCGCCACGATATTCAAGATTGGCGCCGTCGTGCTGGCCGTGGGGGCGGGGCTGCTGGCCTTCGGCGCGATTGTCTCGGCCATCGGGTTCGCCCTGAGCGGCCTCGTCACGGTCGCCGGATTCATCGGAACCGCGTTCTCGGTGGCCGGCTCGATCCTGGCGGCCGTGTTCTCGCCCATAGGTCTGATCATTGTCGGCGTGATCGCGGCCGTCGTCGCCCTGGGGGCTTACATCCTGTTCTACACCGAGGCGGGCGGGAAGGCGGTGGCCTGGCTGGGCGAGACCTTCAATCGTCTGAAAGAAACCGCTCTAGCCGCCTGGCAGGGGATTGGCGACGCCTTGGCCGCCGGGGACATCGCCCTGGCCGCCAAGGTGCTGTGGCTGACACTCAAAATGGAATGGAAACGGGGGATTCATTTTCTCAATGGCTTGTGGGTCCAGGCCAAGGACTTTTTCGTAGGGCTGTGGAGTGACGCCGTCTACGGCGTCGCCAAGCTGCTCAACGATGGTTGGGCGGCGGTCGAGATTGGTTGGGCCGAGACGGTCGGGTTCTTGGCCGACGCCTGGGGCGTGTTCACCACGATGCTGACGAAGACCTGGCATTCGACCGTCGGTTTTCTCAAAAAGGCGTGGACGCGGCTCAAGGGGTTGGTTGATAGCGACATCGATGTCGAGGCGGAAATCAAGCGGATCAACCAGGAAACCGACGCCAAGCAGGCGGGCGCCGACGCCAAGCTTACCGCCGCGGTCGGCCAGCGTGACAAAGACCGTCGAGCGCGGCGTGCCGCAATCGAGCGAAATCGAGCCGGGGCCAACGCCACGCTCGATGAAATGAAGGCAGAGGACGAAGCCCGCCGCCAGGCCAAGTACCGGGACGAGTTGGCCGGTACGCAGAGCGATCTCGACGAAGCTCGGCGAGAGTGGGAAGCGGCCATCGCCGAGGCGGCCGCCAAGCGGGCCGAGGCGGACGCCGAACAGGGCCCCGATGAGACCGGCAAACCCGGAGTCCCCGATTTTACGGGTGTTGGTGAGAACCTGACCGCCGAACAGGCCAAGGTCGAAGCCAAGGGGACGTTCTCGGCGGCCGCGCTGCGGGGCTTGGGCGCCGACAGCTTGGCCGAGCGGCAACTCAAGACCCAAGAGCGGATCGCCGACGGCATCGACGATCTGGTCGACCGGGCCGGGCCCCTGGTATTCGCGGAGTAACGCATGGCGGTCACCATCACCGAGAACATCGATTCCCGAGCGGCGACCGACGCCGTGGATTCGACCGCGACCCTGACCTACACGGTTCGCGGCACGGCCGACGAATCCGTGGTGCGGGCCCAGGTCGACGCGGCGGCTCCGGCGTCCTACCTCTCGCTAGTCGTGGACAGTATCAGCCTCGAACCGGTGTGGATCGACACGGTCACCGAAAGCGGCGTATGGACCGTCACCGTCAACTACGTGCGAGACAAGGGCGACTCGCAGCGGACGTTTGATACCGGCGGCGGCACGGCGCATATCACCCAGAGCCTGGAGACGGTGGCCACGGCCGGCCAAGTCGCCCCCGACCTCAAAGGCGCGATCGGCGTCAACGGCGACAACGTGTCTGGGACCGACATCACGATCCCGGTTTTCAACTTCACGGAGACCCACAAGATTCCGCTTGCGTCGGTCACCCTCGCCTACGCCAAAACGCTGGCAGGTCTGACGGGCACGGTCAACGACGCCGCGTTCAAAGGATTCGCCAAAGGTGAGGTGCTGTTCATGGGGGCTTCCGGCTCGCAGAAGGGCGCCGACGATTGGGAAATCACGTTCAGCTTCGCGGCCAGCCCGCATACCACCGTCTCGTTCGACGACGACTACCTGGCCGACATCGAAAAAGGCGGCTGGGAGTATCTGTGGGTGCGGTTCGCGGACGACGAGGACGAGAACCAGCTCATCAAGAAGCCGCAGTCGGTCTATGTCGAGCGGGTCTATGAGTACGGCGACTTTTCAGGCCTTGGCATAGGGACCACGTAATGGCCGGCCGCGAAACCCAAAAAGTCCGCGGCGGCCAGCAATTAAAAATCTCGGCCGGCCAGTGGAACGCGATGCTGGACGCCGCCCGTAAGGCCAAGGGCGGCCAGTTCGCGACCGGGGCCGTCGGCTCGGATGAGGTACGCCAAAGCGGCATCGTCAAGGTCCGCAACGCCACCGGGGCCGACGTCGGCCGCTTCGGAGTACTCGGTATCGACTCCCCTATCATCGCCCCGGCCGCCAACCTCGCCGAATTCAAACGGCAGGTGGCTATCGAGGGCGTAACGCCCAACACGGACTACCATCGTGGCCGATTCGTGATCCTGCTCGAACCGCTGGCGGCCGGCGCCATCGGTCGCGCGTGTATCAGTGGCGTGTGCGCGGCGCAGGTTACGGTGGCGGACCCGGACCACCGCTACGCCGACATCAGTGACGGCGTGACGACCGGGCTGGTCAGCAACGCCACGGGCGGCGCGCAAGTCCTCTGGAAGGACCCCGGTAGCTACTGGGGCATCGTCCGCCTTGGCCCGCCTTCGACAACGTCTTCCCTGGCGCGATTCCGGCTACTCACGGACTTGAGCCGATGCTCCTCGGCACACGCCGTCCGTATCGAAACTGATGGCTACAGCAGCGGCGAGACCATCGACGACGCTTGCCCGGCGTCTGGGGCCGAGGAGGTCTACGTCTACGATCCGCTGGGCCTGGTCCCGCGGTATCATGCGTTCCTCGCCGACTCCTACGTCTGGGCGGCATTCCAGCCGGATTCCCAACGCTGGGAGGTCATCGCCCCTGGCGCCGGTTGCTGCGGCGACGACTACGATTCCAGCGGCGACGAAGACGACCCCGGCGGCTACGACACGATTTTTGTCTCGTACAGCGAACAAACCCGCAACCTTCGGCTGGATCATTCCGTCTATTGCGACGCGGATGTCGCCATCCACTACGGCGAGGAATTCGCGCAAGCCACAAACTATGCGCGGCAGCAATGGGCTGGAAATTCCGACGATGGTTATTTCGAGACGCAAGTCGGCAGCAACAACACAAACAGCAAGATCGAGCACACGCCAGACTACTTCCGCTACAACGGCTCGCTGGTGATCGACGCAAACCATGCCGAAGACCACAGCATCGTCACGGAATTCGGCGTTCGAGACCAGGCGGCGCTTATCGCCGCCGCTGGCTACAACGGCTATGCGCTGTGCGTGCATCGCACGGGAACGCTGGACAACTCCGCCGCACAGATCGCATTCGCCCGCGAACGCGACGGCTCGGCGGTTCAGAATGCCGACCAGGTGGGGAATTTCTACGGGATGGGCTGGGACGGCAACGAGTATGTTTTTGGCGCCGGGTTCGGATTCGAAGTCAACGGCGCCGTCTCGGACAAGACGGTTCCGATGAAAATGGTGATCAAGACGTCACCGAACAAGTATGCCGGTCTTACCACGCGCCTGGAAGTCGCCAACGCCCTTACGACAACCACCAATCGCCACAAATTCGCGGGCGGCACGCAGTCCAGCGCCGGCAACAACGGCATCACCCAGAGCGTCGGGTGGTACGACCACTACGGCACATATCATCGGTGCGAATACGAAGATGGGCTCCTCATCTCCTACGTAGCCACGCCCAAGAAATGAGGCCCCCGGCATGGAAAAGATCGTCGCACTTGGGCTGCCCCGCAGCGGCAACCAGTCGTTGGCGGCGGCATTGGGCCGCCTCGTCGGCTCGTGCGTGCATGGACCCGGGCGCGACCGGGCGATGTTCGACCGATTTCCGGCGGCCGTCGAGGTCTACATTCCGCCGGCGATGATCGAGCAGCGATACCAGCGATACGGCAGCGAGGTAAAGTATATCCTCAACACGCGCAACGTCGGACCTTGGCTCACATCATGCAAGCGAGTCTATGAGGTCGCGACGTCGAACCACTGGCGGCACTTACTCTGGCGACGCCCGCTGGAATCGTTCGGCGCCTACCGCAATGCTCATTACGCTCGCATTCGCGAGTTCGCGGCGACGATAGACGCGAGCCGCTTTCTGGAATGGGATGTCACCATTCGGGCCGAGTGGGCGCCGCTGTGCGAATTTCTTGGGCTACCTGAGCCCACCGCGACTTTCCCTCGTATCGACCGCTTCGGCGATCAGCCAGACGCCACTGCCGGCTGGGACCCGTTCGACGACTTGGAGCTCCCCGCATGATTCGAGTCGCGTTTTTGACGCCGAGCCTGGGTGTCGGCGGGGCGCCGCGGTGGATCGCCTCCCTCTGTCGCCACTTTACCGCCGTGGCGCCGGCGGCCGTCATTCTGGCCGGCGACCAGGCCGATGCCGGCGTGGCCGCCGAATTGTCGCGGCATTGCCCGGTGTTACGCCAGGCGAGACAAGGTCCCGAGACGGTCCGCGGTCTTCTCGGGCAGGCCGTCGATGAGCACGGCGCCGACGTGCTCATCGCTTGGGGCTGGCGATGGCTGCCGCTGTTACGCCCGCACGCCAACGTGCCGATCATCGAGGTCAGCCACAGCGACGGCGCCTGGCCAGTGCACGTGCGGAACCTCGCCCGTCGCTGCGTCGGCGGCGATCACTGGGCGGCGGTGTCGCAGGCGGCCGCGACGGCGTTTCCGCAGTCACAGCGGGACCGCGTGACCGTCATTTACAACGGGGCCGAGGTAGATCGCGTCACGTTGCGGTTGGGCCGCGACATGCAGCGCGAACGCTGGGGCGTGCGGCCGGGCGAGAAAGTCGCCCTCTTTCTCGGTCGCTTCGCCCAGGTGAAACGGGTCGATCGGCTGATTCACGCGGCCGCTCACCTGGATTCGCGATGGCGGATCGAACTCGTGGGATACGGTGAATGCGAAAAGACCCTCCGGGGCATCGCCGCCGCCGTGGCGCCAAGCCGCGTCCACTTCCACGACCCAATCTCCCACGTCGGCGACGCCCTGGCCGCCGCCGACGTCTTCGTGCTGCCGAGTGAAAGCGAAGGCCACCCGCTGGCGCTCAACGAGGCCTGGCTGGCCGGGACGCCCGCCGTGACGACCCGCTTCGCGTTTATCGGCGAAATGACCCGCCGCCACGGCCCGCTGACGCACACGGTAGAACAAGACGCGCCGCCGGCGGACCTCGCCACCGCG
>Ga0180437_10006210_pt1 | contig 16027 bp, 13 predicted proteins | sample SS_ome_4_FD_132410 | JGI IMG/M metagenome (GOLD analysis project Ga0180437, IMG submission 132410) | Hypersaline lake sediment archaeal communities from the Salton Sea, California, USA - SS_3_D_1 metaG | ecosystem: Environmental > Aquatic > Non-marine Saline and Alkaline > Hypersaline >...
CAACGAAATTATGGATGTTTTGGTTGTCCTATTCAATGTGGTGCAATATTGAAAGTACCAGAACTTGATATTGAAGAAACACATCAACCAGAGTATGAAACTTGTGCCGCATTCGGTCCTTTTTTATTAAATGATGATTTAATGTCAATCTTTCTGATTAATGATCTCTGTAATCGTGCGGCTATAGATACAATCTCTACTGGTGCAACCATTGGCTTTGCTATTGAATGCTTTGAAAAAGGAATTTTAACTGAAGAGGATACTGATGGATTAGAATTAACTTGGGGCAATTCAGAGGCCATAATAAATTTAACTAAGAAAATAATTAATAGAGAAGGTATAGGTAATATTTTAGCTGATGGATGTAAAAATGCATCTGAAATCATTGGTAAAGGAAGTGAAAAATTTGCTTTCACATCTCTGGGTTCTGAAATTCCTATGCATAATCCTCGAGCAATAAAGTCCTTAGCTTTTTCTTATGCATATGATCCGACACCCGGGAGACATACAACAGCTAGTATTGATTTTTTTGATATAGGAAATATAAATACATTCGTAAAAGAATTAAAATTTCCTTTTGGTTGGAAATGGAGTAATAAGAGAAAAATTAAAGCTCAAATAAAAGTTTCTGCGATTCATCAAATTATCAGTTGTTTAGGATTATGTCTTTTTTCGTCTCTATTTGGGACCTATCCTCTCATTGATTTAATAAATTCATTAACAGGATGGGACGTCGATATTGAAGAATTAATAGAAACTGGAATAAGAATTCAATCCCTAAGGCAAGCGTTTAATATAAGAGACGGTCTAAATATATATGAAAATGAGCTACAGGGGAGAATTATTGGAGACCCACCAGATATAAAAGGTCCAAATAAAGGGGTGACAGTAGAATATAAAAAATTTTATAAGTATTATTGTCAAGAAATTGGATGGAATCCTGAGAATGGCTATCCTTTAAGAAAGACATTAGAAAAACTTAGTCTAGATTATGTTAAAAGAGACATATATGAATCTTAATTATTGCTACTAAAAAAATAAAAAGAAAATATTATGAAACTCAAAGAAATTATTAAAAAAGAGTTAATATCCAAGGGCATAAAATTACGAAACAAGTATCCTCCAATATCCGAAAAAAGAGGTTCGAAGTTAATTATCCAGAAAGTAAAGAAGATATATCAACTAAAAAATAATTATAAAAATTTTTATCTTATAATCACGAAAGTTAAAAAGAATCAAAAAAGCATACGGTTTTATCTTGCAATCATAATTGCAAATCAGAGTTCTGATTTTCTAGTAAAAATAGCCAAGAAAGTTATCCAAGGAGATCAAACATTTCGTATAATTCAATTTTCATTTCACCCAAAACAATTACGTATTAATTTAGCCATTCTAAAAGAATTAGATAAATCGGTTAATCTCGATCACCTCAAGGAGAAATTGAAAAATCTAAAATCAAGATTTCTAAGCAGATTAAATAGCTTTATACAATAATATGAAAACTATAATTATTAAGTTAGATACTTATATAATCATAATAAGATTTATTGAAGAAGAAATAAAAAAAATCAAAAAAATGATTTAGATGCAGTATTATGAAAGCCCTATTAAAATCATTGCTACTCTAGGTCCTGCTTCCGACTCTAAATCAGCAATCAAAGATCTGATTGATGCTGGAGTAAATATATGCAGGTTAAACTTTTCTCACGGAACTCATGAAGAGAAGCGTGAGTTAATAGAGAAGATTCGAGAGGTCGATGATTATATAGCTATTTTGGCAGATATTCAAGGCCCTAAAATTAGGGTGGGGAAATTTAAGGATAATCAAGCTTTTATACTGAATGTAGGACAGACTGTTGCCGTATATGAAAACGAAATTGATGGTGGGGGTGATGATACAAAGTTTGCAATTCCATTACCTGGTTTTTTGAAATCTATGAAAAAAGGAGACTTTTTTTATGTAAATGATGGGATAATTAAAATAAAAGTTAAAGATAAGGAAAAAGATCATCTTGTTGGAGAAGTGATCGCTGGAGGATTAATTAGTAATAATAAGGGTGTAAATATTCCTTCTGGAGAGTTGGAACAAAAGGTACCCACAGAAAAAGATATTAAAGACCTAGAATTCATTGCTGATATTGATCCTGAATATGTAGCAATTTCTTTCGTTTCAAGTGGAGCGGATATTCTTACTGTTAAAAAACTTTTAGAAAATTATGGAAATAGTAATATTAAACTTATCGCCAAAATTGAACGGCCAGTTGCACTAGATAATATTGATCAGATTCTTGAAGTTTCTGATGGGATTATGATCGCAAGAGGAGATTTAGGGGTTGAAATATCTCCCGATCAAGTTCCTATCAAGCAAAAACAGCTCATCTATAAATGTAACAAAGAAGGAAAACCAGTTATAGTTGCAACTCAAATGCTTGAATCGATGACTAATACTCCTGTTCCTACTAGAGCAGAAGCAAATGATATTTTTAATGCCGTAATAGATGGAACTGATTCAGTCATGTTATCTGCGGAAACTGCAGTTGGTAAATATCCAATAAATTCTGTAGAATATATGAACAAGATTGCTTCAACAGCTAGCCAGAATGCTCCTTTACGTCATCCAGATGACTATGATTCAGATAGATTAACTCATACACAAACTTTAGGCCATGCCATCCACTCTCTTTCTAAAGAAATGGAAGAATTAAACTTTCGAGGGAAAATTCTTGTGATTACAAGAAGAGGATATGGTGCACGAATGATTTCAAAATTCCGTCCTCCTCTACCGATTATCGCGATGACACCATTTAAAAGAACTGCTCGAGAACTACAGTTAGTCTGGGGAGTTCATCCAATACATATAGAAAATATCGATTTTTTCAAGTTAAATGCTGAAAGTTTAATCGAACAGTCTGTAAAATATGGAGTAGAAACGGGAAATTTGGACGAGAATGAACATGTAATAATATTATTAGTCTCCAGAAAGTTTCAGAGAAGAGGAAATCTTATAGGTTTGTATTATGTTGGTGAGATCTTGTCTCAAAAAGAGGATTAATTTCAGTTCAAAACATAATCCTCTCTTACTTTACTTTTTTAAAAATTATATCAAAATTTGGGATTAATTTTATATTAAATCTTAAGCATATTTAATATAACAAGATTTCATAATGAATTCATTATGAATTTCTTTCGTTATTTAAATCAAATTAAGGATTGAGGAATAATTTATGAGTGAAGAATGGCAATATGCTTCCATTGTTTCAAAAATCGGAAAATGGGCGTGGATCATCGGACTTATAAATGGTATTTTTAATATCATCGCTGGAATTGTAGGTATCGGAGGGTACTTGTATTGGAGTTCCATTATTCCACTCTATACATATTTTTCATTTTACGATATTTGGAGTATTGTTGGAGGTATAATTTTAATCGCAGTAAGTTTAATTATAATTCGACCAAAATTTTCAAATAAATGTGCTGAAATGGATTGGGATGCACTGTATGAATGGTATCTTCCTCTAGGATCTTTTAAACTACCATGGATGTTAATCTGGGGAATACTTTTTGAGCTTTTTGGTTGGTACGGTTGGGGTGGGCTTGCAATACTGTTACCAGCGGTATTTTTACTGTTCATGGGTCCTAAGAATTTAACTGGTCTACCGAAGAAAGTAAGCCAAAAAAAAAGCCAAAACCAAAACCTAAACCTAAACCAAAAACAGAACCTAAGGAAGAATCTGAACCTGAATCAGAACCCAAGGCATAAATAAATAATTTTTTTCTTTTTCTTTTATTGAAAAATTTATATCGATGAAATGTTATTTTATATTAAATAAAATATATTATACTCCATTCGAATGAATTGTCCTTATTGTAATAGAGAATATTTTGATAAATCTCAAAAAATTTGTGAGTACTGTGGGTCAGATTTAATCAGTGAATCAGAAAAGGTACTAGAAAGCATTTCACAACCAAAAAATAAATTAGATTCGTTTCTTGATGACTTAGGATTAAAAGATCTCTTTAAAAAAATAAAAAAAAATTTATGAGAGCTTTGAGAAACTTTATTTATATTTTGGAATAAATCTTTATACTATTAATCAAACTATTTTCCTTTTTGCTCTTTTCGCTTTTTAACTTTCTTTTGTTGTTCAATTATTACGTTACTAATAAATTGAGTGGTTGAATATGCATTTTCAGCTTCACCAAGGCTTACACCCTCCAACTCGTCAATCTCTTCCGCTTCTTTTTCTGAGAATCCCATTTCGGACATAATATATTCTTTGGCACTTGCTTTATGTCTTTTTGTCCTCAATTCAGATCTCTGAAGATAGTAATGACTGGTCATATGTAGCACAGTTCCTCCATCACCATAATCAAAAGTTATAACAATTGGAGCTTCTCCATATTTCTCCTTCATTTCTCTGCTTGTGACTAGTACTTTTACTTTCTCCTTATCGAGAATTTGAATAGGATAGGATGAACTTTCAAGCCACCATATTGGATCTGCATCTCCTTGAAATAAGCCTTCTAAAAAGTTATTAGATTTATCCACTACTTCCACACTGACGCAATCATCAGTAGTAGGCTTTTGATTATACTTTACATAATCCGGAAATATCTTCTCTAATATATTCAATAGAGCCCAGTCAGTTGTAAATAAAAAGCCTCCTTTTTTAACAAATGTCTTAATCTTACTGAGGCCCTCGGTAATATCACCTGGGCAGTTAATGATTAGAATTTGATCAGGTCGTAAATTAATTCTGTCAAAATCTTGAGGTTGAATCAAGACATACGGAATATTTATCAAATCTAATACTAATTCAATTTTATCATATACGCCAGCAACAATAATAATCGAAGATTCATCAACTTTTTTCAAAATCTCTAAATCTGTAGGTCTTTCTTTTTGCATTCTTTTTTCAAGGATTTTTGAAGAAGCTTTGTAAGCTTGCTTCATATTTTTGTACTGTCCATCAAATTTTCCCATAATTATTCACCGAAATTTTTTTGAATATTATAATGATTTGTATTTATAAATCTTCTGAACAAAAACTTTTTATAATTTTTTAAAAATTAATAAAAATTCTCTATATTCTTTTTATTGCCTAAGATTTCATGTACATTCTTCAGTACCTCAGGGATCTCAATGTTTTGAGGACACTTTTCAAGACATTCCCCACAATCTATACATAAACTCGCATTTCCTCCTCCTTTACTTCCCTCTTCTTCTATTTGTTCTTTAGTTTTCAAAAACTTTGTATAATATGCCTCAAATCTTTCTCTATGATCCTCCCCAAACCAGATAAAATCATTTAAGAATCTAATATTTTGAGGAATATTGACTGAATTTGGACATGGCATGCAATACTCACAGTTAGTGCATGGAATCGTAATATATTTAGAAAAAGACTCTCTTAATTTAGACAATATTTTTATATCCTCATCTTTAAGTAAACCTATTGCAGAATTATTTGCACTCTCTATATTCTCCTTAACTTGCCATAACTCACCCATACCAGACAAAACAACAGAAACTTCAGGTTGATTCCAAAGGAATTGAAAGGCCCAATCTGCAAGAGATCTATTTGAGGATGCTTTCTTTATAATCTCTTCCGCTTCAGGAAAGGTTTGAGTCAATTTACCTCCCCACAAGGGTTCCATAATAATCATGGCAATCCCTTTATCTGCAGCGTATTTCAAACCTTTAATTCCTGCTTGATAATTTACATCAAAATAATTATATTGAATTTGAGCAAGATCCCAATCATAGAAGTCAATAATCTCTTTAAATACCTTTAATGAATCATGAAAAGAAAATCCAATGTGTCTTATTAATCCTTTTTCTCTTGCCCCTTCCATCTTCTGAATTAAATTAAATTTTTTGACTACTTCGAATAAGTCTTTTCCCAAGGAGTGAAATAGATAAATATCTACATCATCAGTTTGTAACTTCTCAAGTTGTTTTGATAAAAATTCGTCAAAATCACCTTCGTTCTTAATTAGCCATGTTGGAAGTTTGGTCACTAGTTTCACTTTTTCTCGATATCCGTCCTTAAGTGCTTGTCCAACTACTAGTTCACTTTCTCCATCATGATACGGAAAAGCGGTATCAATATAATTAACCCCATTATCGATTGCATATCTAATCATCTGTATTGCATATTCTCGATTTATGACCTGCTTTTCTTGATTCGTTTTTTCATCTATTACTTTAATAGTCGGTAGTCGCATACAACCAAAGCCTAAAGCCGAAACCTTCCAATCCAGATTTCCCATTCGTCTATATTTCATGATGTTCAAGCATTTCTGGTTATTATAATAGTTAAAATTATATATCTCATATGTAAATTAATAGTATTGAAATTGCTATCAATCATAAGGTTATTGGTTTATATTCATGCAAAAAATAATTTATCACAAAATCATACTTAATTGTGAAATTCATAGAGCTTTTGAGTTTTTTATTGTCAGCGAATTACTAGAACAATGGCTTACTGAAAAAGCGGATGTGGAGCCTATTTTAGGTGGAAAATATGAGCTCTTCTGGACACCAGATAATAGAAATATTAATAGCACTCTGGGTTGTAAAATTACAGGTATCGAGGAGGATTCTTTTATCGCTTTTGATTGGAAAGGACCCGTCCAATTTAAAAGTTTTATGAATGATGCTGATCCCCTTACTCATGTCATTATTACTTTTAACAAACTGAGCTCTAATCCTAATAAAACTATCATCCAACTTTTTCATACTGGCTGGAGAAATGGCGAGAAATGGCTTAAAGCCTATGAATACTTTAATCACGCTTGGAGAAATGCTTTAGATACGTTAATGGAGAATAAAAAAAGAATTCTTCAATAAAATAAAAAATATCCTTCCATTTTATCATCAATCTCTAATTATTGCAATAATTCGATAGATTTGAGTCTTTCCGCCTTAATTCAGTGATTTTTAACATAAGAAAATAATTAGTCCACTGCCACCTCCTTTCCCATCTAGCTCCCAATTAATTATTTTTATATCATCTTTGGACTTAGTTGTTATTTCACATTATTATCATAGAAATAAACTTGTTTAAAATTAATCTCTTATACCTACTATCATGTATTCAAAATCTTCGCTGATATTTTAGGATAATATCGTATTTTAAGCAACCTACATACAGCTTAATAGGATTATAATATAAAATCATAACATTTAAATAGGTGAACTCATGTATGTTAATTAACAATTGACGTAAAGTATTAATTGACAAAAATTAATTGCAAGAAAAATGATGAAAAATATGGTATTTGAAGACTTTTATGATAATTTCTTTAACAAAAGAAAAGCATTGGAAGATCCTGAAAGCAAAATAACTATCTCAAGGACAGAGTATAATAATTTACGAAAGATTGCTGAAAATTATAAGGCTATGGCAAAAAAATTAGAACAAGCTCAAGCAGAAAAAACTGCACTTCACAAACAACTTGAAGACTTAAAAGAAGACGGAAGGCAATTTAAAGAACTGCAAGATAAAACAGAAAAATACTTGAATTCACTACTAAGAACGAGAGCAGATTTTGAAAACTACAAAAAATCTGTTCAAAGAGACAAAGAAAACTATGATAGCAGAGTCAAAGAAAGAGTCATGAGAAAGCTCATAGATCACTATGAAGATTTATTAAGAGCACAAGAAATCTTAAAAATCAATAACAGTGATGAATCGATTAGAAATGGATTTAATATGATTATTCGAAATTATGAGAAAACCCTCGAAGATGAGGGGCTCCGACCAATGAAGTGTAAAGGGGAGAAATTCGATCCGTATCAGCATGAATCTGTTCTAGTGGAGATAAATAACGATCTCCCAGAAAATACTATTATAGAAGTAATTGATAAAGGTTATTATTTAAATAACAAAGTATTGAAGCCCGCAAGGGTCAAAGTATCAAAAAAATCAAATTAAATTTAAATTAAAAAATAAAAAAATCAAAAAATAAATAAAACAAAGGAGTGAAACAGAATGGGAAAAATAATAGGAATTGACCTTGGTACGAGCAATTCAGCAGCAGCGGTATTAATTGGTGGGAAACCAACAATTATTCCGAGTGCCGAAGGTAACACTTTAGGTGGAAAAGCCTTTCCTTCAGTAGTAGCATTTACTAAAGATGGCCAAAGACTTGTTGGTGAACCAGCTCGAAGACAAGCGATTTCAAACCCTGACAGAACAATCACAGCAATTAAGCGAAAAATGGGGACCTCTTATACCGTCAAAATTGATGGTAAAGAGTACACTCCTCAAGAGATATCAGCAATGATCCTACGAAAAATTAAAGAAGATGCAAGTGCCTACTTAGGTGAAGAGGTTACCGAAGCAATAATTACAGTACCAGCTTATTTCAACGATAATCAAAGGCAAGCTACCAAAGATGCGGGAAGAATCGCGGGATTAGATGTGAAACGTTTAATCAACGAACCCACTGCCGCAGCAGTAGCTTATGGCCTAGATAAGAAAGATGCACGTTTAAAGATAGCGGTATTAGATCTAGGTGGTGGTACTTTTGATGTGACCATTATGGAAATGGACAATCAAGTCTTTGAAGTTATTTCTACAGCAGGAGACACTCAGCTAGGTGGTACAGATATGGATAAACTTCTCGTAGATTATATCGTTGAAGAATTCAAAAGAACTGAAGGCGTTGATTTACAACAAGACTCTATGGCTATGCAACGAATTCGAGAAGCTGCAGAAAGAGCAAAAATCGAGTTATCTACGTCTATTACAACCGATCTTAACTTGCCTTACATAACTGCGACAGATTCTGGTCCAAAGCATTTGAATATGAATCTTACTCGAGCGAAACTAGAACAGTTAATAGATCCCGTATTGAAACGTTTAGAAGCGCCGATTATTAAAGCATTAAGAGATGCAGGCCTTCAAAAAGGAGAAGTTGACAAAGTAATCTTAGTCGGTGGTCCTACACGAATGCCGAGTGTTCAAGAGAAATTTGAAAATTTCTTGGGTAAAAAACCGGAGAGAAGCATTGATCCGATGGAATGTGTAGCTATGGGTGCCGCAATTCAAGGTGGAGTGCTCACTGGAGAAGTCGAAGATTTGCTCTTACTTGATGTTACTCCCTTATCCTTAGGTGTAGAAACCTTAGGTGGTGTATTTACCAAGTTAATAGATCGAAATACAACGATTCCGACCAAGAAGAAAGAAACTTTTTCTACGGCAGCAGACAATCAACCTGCAGTTGAAATTCATGTATTACAAGGAGAAAGACCGAAAGCAGCGGATAATATAACTTTAGGTAAATTTCATTTGACTGGAATTCCTCCAGCACCTCGTGGAGTCCCTCAAATTGAAGTAACTTTTGATATCGATCAAAACGGAATACTGAATGTATCAGCAAAAGATAAAGGAACAGGAAAAAGTCAATCGATCACCATCACAGCATCATCAAAAATGTCTGAAGATGAGATAGAACAAAAAATGCGAGAAGCTGAAAGCCACGCTGAAGAAGATAAGAGATTCAAAGAATTAACTGAAGCAAAAAACCAAGCTGAAGCATTAATTTATCAAACAGAAAAATTGCTCAAAGAAAATGAATCTGTGATTGGGGACTTAAAGACAAAAATTCTTGAGAAAATATCTGAATTACGAAGTGCTGTTGAAGCAGAAGATCTAAACAGAATTAAAACTGCTAGTGAGGCTTTACAGAATTCATTACACGAAGTTTCATCGAAAATTTATGGACAACAGCAAGGATATCAAGGAACACCACCCGGAGGAATGGGTGGAGTCCCTCCTGGAACAGCTTATGGAACTCAGGGAAAAACACAAGATGAAATCGAAGAAGAACAATTTCGAAGAGCCACAGGTCAAGATGATGGAGTAGTAGATGCAGAATACGAATAAACTTTTTCATTTTTTTTTAAAATTTTTTTTAAAATTTTTTTACAATATTTTATGGGGTTTTGAATTATGACAAAAGATTATTATGAAATTTTAGGATTAAGTAAGGGAGCAAGTAAAGAAGATATTAAAAGAGCTTTCCGAAAATTAGCACGTAAATATCATCCAGATGTGGATCCTGATGAAGCGAAATCAGGAGAAAAGTTTAAAGAAATTAATGAAGCTTATAGTGTATTAAGTGATGATAAAAAAAGAGAGATGTATGATAAATTTGGAGTTGTAGATGGAGAGCCATTCAATTATCAACAATATGCAAATCAGCCCGGTGGACAAAGAGTTTACCGAGGACCAGACGGAACAACTTATTACTATTCAACTTCCGGATCTCCAGGGGGGTTTGATTTTGGTGATATCTTCGGTTCAAGATCAAATAAACGCAAAACCTCCGCTAATAAAGATTTCTTCAATGATTTAGGGGACATCTTTGATGTCTTCTCTAATTTTGGTGGTAGTACTCGAGCACGATCATCTAGAACTACCAATTATCCTCGTGAAGGAGAGGATTTACGCTATGATATGGAAATAAATTTTATGGATGCTTATTATGGGGGAAAAAGGAAAATTCAATATCGAGATCCACTAAAGGGTGAGAACAAAACACTTACTGTTAAGATTCCACGAGGGATCAGAGATGATCAGAAGCTAAGATTAAAGGGTAAAGGAATGCCGGGCCAAAATGGGGGTGCTCCTGGAGATTTGTATATTATAATTCATGTAAAAGATCATGATATTTTTAAAAGGGACGGTGATGATATCTATATTGAACAAGAAATACCTTTTACTACTGCTATTCTTGGCGGTAAAATCGAAGTCCCTGGAATAGAAAGATCAATCAAGGTAACAGTTCCTCCGGGAACAAAAGATTCCACAATTTTACGATTAAAAAATAAAGGGTTTTATAAGTTAAATTCTGAAGAACGAGGTAATCAACTGGTTCAAATTAAGATAAATGTACCTGAAAAATTAACTCAAAAACAGAAAGAACTAATAAAAAAATTAAGTGAAACAGGTTTATAAGAGGGAATAAAAATATGATGAAATTTGATAAATTTACTATTAAAGTTCAAGAGGCTATGATGTCTGCGAAATCTTTAGCCCAAACTAATGATAATCAACAGATTGAGCCAGTTCACTTATTGATTAGCTTAATTGAGCAGCAAGATGGAATAACGAAGCCTCTTTTGCAAAAATTGGGTGTAAATGTTAACAGTGTATTATTCGATTTAAACAAAGACCTTGAACGTTTACCAAAAGTTACCGGTTCTGGGGCAACAGATATATTGATGTCACCAAATACGGCCAAATTATTTGATAAAGCTTGGAAAGAAGCAGAGATTCTAAAGGACCAGTTTTTAAGCACTGAACACTTGATCTTAGCCATTTGTAAAATGGATTCTCTCTCAGAATATGCTATATTAAAACGTTATGGTATAACAAGTGAAAGAATCATGCAAGCTCTTACTAGTATTCGTGGAACTCAAAATATTACAGATCAAAATCCTGAAGGAAAGTATCGTGTGATAGAAAAATACAGTAGAAATCTCACTGATTTAGCAAGAAGAGATAAAATTGATCCCGTTATTGGTCGTGATGATGAGATCCGAAGAGTTATGCATATTTTAGCCAGAAGAACAAAGAATAATCCTGTGTTGATAGGGGAGGCTGGAGTCGGTAAAACCGCAATCGTTGAGGGATTAGCGCAGCGTATTGCAAATGATGATGTACCAGGTGCATTGAAGAATAAAGAGATCGTTGCCCTAGATTTAGCTGCTTTAGTTGCTGGAGCTAAATATCGGGGTGAATTTGAAGATAGATTAAAGGCTTTTCTGAAGGAAATTGAGAAAGGAGCTGGAAAATATATTCTTTTTATTGATGAATTGCATACCTTAGTTGGTGCTGGAGCAGCTCAAGGAGCAATTGATGCTTCTAATATGTTGAAACCTGCATTAGCAAGAGGAGAATTAAGAGCTATTGGTGCGACTACTCTTGATGAATATCGTAAATATATTGAAAAAGACGCTGCTTTAACTCGTAGATTTCAAACAGTTTTAGTAGAAGAACCATCAGTTGAGGATTCAATAGCGATTTTAAGAGGTTTGAAAGAGAAATATGAAATTCATCATGGAGTGAGAATAACGGATTCAGCGATTATTAGTGCGGTTACCTTATCTCATAGATATATTGCTGATAGATTTTTACCAGACAAAGCCATTGATTTGATGGATGAAGCTGCTTCAAGATTAAGAATAGAAATAGATAGTATGCCAACAGAAATCGATGAAATTGAAAGAAGACGAATACAATTAGAGATTCAGAAAGAAGCATTAAAAAAAGAAAACGATAAATCCTGTGCAGAAAAAATTAGGAAAATAGATGAAGAGTTAGAAAATCTTAAAGAAGAAAGTGATAAATTAAAGATTCAATGGAAAAATGAGAAAAATTTGATTCAGAAAATAAATGACATTAAAAAAAGTATGGAAGAAACAAGGATCGAAGCAGAAAGAGCAGAAAAAAGAGGGGATCTCGAAAAGGCTGCAGAATTAACTTATGGAGTCTTAAATAAGCAAAGAAAAGATTTGGAGCAGTATAACTCTGAATTAGCTGAAATTCAGAAGAATAAAGCTATGTTAAAGCAAGAAGTTGATTCTGAGGATATCGCACAAATAGTATCTCAGTGGACAGGTATCCCTGTTTCTCGAATGTTAGAAGGTGAAAGAGAGAAATTACTTAAAATGGAACAACGTCTTAAAAAAAGAGTAATTGGTCAAGATGAGGCTTTGAAGGTAATATCTGATGCAATAAGAAGAGCTAGAGCGGGAATCCAAGATCCAAATCGTCCAATAGGTACCTTTATTTTTATGGGACCTACTGGAGTAGGAAAAACAGAAACCGCAAAAGCCTTAGCTGAATTTCTATTTGATGATGAAAATGCAATGATACGAATTGATATGTCGGAATTTATGGAGAAGCACAGTGTAGCGCGATTAATAGGAGCCCCTCCTGGATATGTGGGTTATGATGAAGGTGGATATTTAACTGAAGCAATAAGAAGAAGACCTTACTCTGTGATATTATTTGATGAGATCGAGAAAGCTCACCCTGAAGTATTTAATATTTTACTTCAAATTATGGATGATGGACGTTTAACTGATGGTCATGGGAGAACTGTTGATTTTAAAAATTCAATTATTATTATGACTAGTAATGTTGGCAGTCAATATATCTTGGATACACGAGAAAAGGAACAAACAAAGAATAAGGAAGAGATAATAAAAATATTACGAAGCTATTTTAGACCTGAATTTTTAAATCGAGTTGATGAAATTGTTGTATTTAATTTCTTGGAAGAAAAACAGATCAAAAAGATTGTTGATATTCAAATAAGAAACCTAAATGAAGTTTTAGCTGAGCATAATATAAAAATTGAATTAACAGAATCTGCAAAAGAAATGCTTGCTAAAAAAGGGTTCGATCCCGATTTTGGAGCACGACCATTAAAGAGAGCAATCCAGCAATATATTCAAAATCCCTTATCACTAAAACTTTTAGAAGGAGATTTTTTGGATGAGGATATCATTCAAGGTGATACATCAAAAAATGGCAACCTAACCTTTAAAAAAATTGGAACCATGAGGAGTGATTAAATTGGATGTGCAAGTGAATGATGTATATAATAAAACAAATCTCTGTCCTGAGTGTGGTGGTAGCATAATATCACTGACTAAAACTGGAGATATGATCTGTAATGAGTGTGGATTAGTGCTAGAAGAAAGACAAGTTGATGCTAATCACAACGACAGAAGAGCATTTACTGTTGCTGAGAAGAATAGTAGAGAACGAACTGGTGCTCCAATTTCCGTTTTACTACCTGATATAGGATTAACTACCGTAATTGATAAAAAAAGGATTAAAAACGCTGATTTGAAAAGAGCTGCTAAATGGAATACAAGAATGAGTTGGAATAAAAGAAATATTTTAATTGCAACAACTGAACTAAAAAGAATTAGTAGCAAACTTCATTTGCCCACCCATGTAAAAAAAGAGGCTATGACAATTTACAAGGCAATTCACAAAAGAAATTTACTCCGAGGTAGATCAATTAATTCTATGATCGCAGCATGTTTATATTATGCTATAAGAAAATATAAGTTAACTCGTACCTTTCAGGAAGTTTTAGATGAATCCGCAGAAGATCCTAAGGATATTAGAAGATGCTTTCGTGTTATCTTGCGAGAATTAAATCTCAAAGTACCTAATACCGATCCAGTATCATTGGTCCCAAGATATGTAGTTGAATTAGGGTTGAATAACGATGTCTTGAATTTAGCTACTCAAATCGTTAAAACATATGTTTCCAAATTTAGATCAAGCGGTAAAGACCCAAAAGGTATAGTTGGTGGTGCAATATACATAGCTTGTAAAATTAAAGGGTTTGAATTCACCCAACAGAAAATTGCAGAAGTAGTTGGGGTGACTGAAGTTACTCTACGCTCAAGATACAAAGAATTGAAAACTAAATTACAAATTGAGTTTTAAATCTTTAATAAATTTTTTTTGATAGAGAGAAAAAGATAATTTTATTAAACAATTTACAAGTATAGAAAGAGAAAATTTAAGAATTTTGACTAATCCTTTTTTTCCAACGCTTTTTTTTCAAATAAGCGTTTTTTTAACTTTACAAGAGAACGATCTTCATCATATTCTACTAAGTCAATCTTTACTAATTCATGAATTGCGCGTAAAACCATTGCTCCAGAAATCCCAGTAGTATTTTTAAGTTGTTCTCGAGTCATCTCTTCTCTTTCTCCATGAAGCGTTAGTAAAATACGATAGTGAGGTTGCCCTTGCCAGATTTCTTGAATTAATAGCATTGTTATTGATAATAAGGCTTTAATTCTCTCAAAATTAAACTCCGATTCTTCTTGGTCTTGAGCAATTTTCATAAATTTTTTTAATTCGATTTTTAAATTTTTATACTCATCTAACAAGCGTAATTGCTCAGTCGTTAACTGTCCTATTTTTTGTTCTTTTTCTTCTTTTTCCTTTTCTAAATTTTGTTTTTCTACTTCTAATAATTGTTTTTCCTTCTCTAGGTTTTCCTTTTCTTTTTCTAACATGAGTGTTGCTTGTTCTAATTGTTCCTTTTCATTTTCAAGTAGTTCTTTATCATGACTTAATTGTGCTTTATCACTTTCCAATGTTATAAGCTCATTTTTTGCGGTCTTTAAAACATCGATGAATTCTCTAAAGTTTTCCTCGACAGATCGCAAGGTTCCATCAATAACATTTAGTGTATTTTTATCCGACATTAGAAATCACAATATATATGTTTTAATCAATGGATATAAATTTAATGTAAATTATCTTCTGAAATGCTAGTTCCCAAAACAATTTTATATAGGAACGATTAATACTATTATCACTAATACTACAAGAAATCGTTTAATAATGGATAATATATCGAACGAAGATATAACATTTTTTAAAAGAATTGTCCTCTTGATCATCTGTCTAGCAATCTCACTCACTTATCTTCATGTAAGTAAATTACAGAGTTACAGTAGATATGAGCGTATACAATTTACTTCCTCCGGTTCATTTCTTTATGCAAACCTATATTATCCAACTAAAGTATTAGATTTCCAAGAAAAACGCCCATTATTAATTTATTGTCATGGGATAGGAAGCCAAAGAGATTTTGATTTGAGAATTCCTATAGAATTTACTAAGAGAGGTTTTTATGTAGCATCTCTAGATTATCAAGGACATGGAGAAAGTGGCGGTACTGTCATAGATATAAATCCTGTAAATCATAGACCTGCTGTAGCACAAGCTTGCTCTGATTTATTAGATACATTAGAAATACTCCCCTTTTATTCTAATGTGAATACTTCTCAGATTGGTTTAATAGGACATTCTATGGGAGGAATGGTTGTTTTAATGAATCAAGCTCTAGATCCACGTTTCAACATAACTGTAGCGTGGGCTCCATTAGTTGATTTTGAACCAGAGCAATTAGGAATTATCCAAACTGAAGCATACGATGATTATATCCCTGCCAATTTAATTAA
>Ga0180437_10006211_pt1 | contig 16022 bp, 14 predicted proteins | sample SS_ome_4_FD_132410 | JGI IMG/M metagenome (GOLD analysis project Ga0180437, IMG submission 132410) | Hypersaline lake sediment archaeal communities from the Salton Sea, California, USA - SS_3_D_1 metaG | ecosystem: Environmental > Aquatic > Non-marine Saline and Alkaline > Hypersaline >...
CGGCATCGACCACATGCAGACCGGCCCCTTCGACAAGGACCCCGTGCCCGACTTCGACGACCTCTACCACCGCTACTGCGAGACGGTCCACGGGCTCGACGAGAACCTCGGCCGGGTGCTCGACTGGCTCGACCGCACCGGTCTAAGCCGCAACACCCTGGTGATCTACATGGGCGACAACGGCTTCGAGCTGGGCGAGCACGGGTTCTACGACAAGCGCGACGCCTTCGAGGAGTCGATCCGCGTGCCCATGCTGGCTTACGCGCCGGGCCGGATCAAGCCGGGCACCAAAGTGACCGAGATGGTGCAAAACATCGACGTGGCCCCCACGATCCTGGAAGCCTGCGGCGCGAAGCCCCCCGCGTCGGCGCAGATCGACGGCCGCTCGTTCCTGCCGCTCTTGCTGGGCAAGTCGGTCCCCTGGCGCGACCATATCCTGTACGAGTACCACTGGGAGTGGAACTTCCCGGCCACGCCGACAACGCTCGCGATTCGCACGGACCGATTCAAGTACGTCTTCTACCACGGCGTGTGGGACCACAACGGCTTCTACGACCTTACGACCGACCCCCACGAGCGGCACAACTTGATCAACGTCCCCGCCTACGCCGAGCAGATCGCGGCCATGAAGAAGCAGCTCTTCGACGAGCTGGAAGCCTCCGGCGGCCTGGTGTTGCCGATCCGCCCCCCGGCCGGCGAGCGGCTCGATCAGCGCAAGCTCAAGCGCTGAGGCCCTCGGGCGGTCCCGGCAGATTAGCCCGGCCCTTTTTCGTTGCACGCCTACGGGAGCGCGACTCCCATCAGGTCGAGAATCCGGTTCCCGTAGCCCGGCCCCAAGGCGAAGGACTGCTTGATCCGCAGGTCCATGTCCAGCGGATTCCGCCGCTCCCGGGGGAGGAGTCCGGTGCGAAACACGTACGGCAGCCGGGCCGGCGGAAAAGGGTAGTCGCTCCCGTGGAGGATACGCCCCTTGATGTCGTCCGCCTCGCGGCTCAGTCGCCCAAGCGACCGCCACCGAACCAGGCTTGCCATGATCGAGGTGTCGCCGTAGAGGTTGTCGTATTGCTGCATCATGCGGACGAAGCCGGGGTAGTAGTCGACCGGATCGAAAAAGGCGCACGTGCCGCAGTGCGCCGCGACGACCGGGCCGCCGTGATCCAAAACCCGAGCGAGCCGGCCCGGATCGGCGAACTCCTGCGAGCGCACCCGGCAGGAGTGCTCGTAGCCCGTGTGGAACATGAGGACCACCCCCATGTCGCGGGCGAGCCGGTAGAACGGGTCGAAGTCGGCCCGGGCCGGATCGACGCCGTGTACCGACGTGTGAATCTTGACCAGCCGGCAGCCGGCCTCGTAGCACCGCTGAAGTTCGGCCAGGGCATCGCTGCGGATCGGATTGATCGAGCAGCCGGCCAGGATCTTGGGCGATTGCCAGGCCAGGTCGAGCACGTAGCGGTTCGAGACGTAGAAATCCGTGGCCCCGTCGTCGCGCGACCCGTCTTCCCGATAGACCGCGTCCTGGGCCAAAACGACCACGTAGTCCAAACGCGAGTCGGTTACCTGGCGCAGCAGCCGACCGCGCATCTTCTCGGTCAGCGTCCGGCCGGGCTCCTTGCGAATGCCCGTAAGCCAAACCAGCAACCGGGTCAACAGGCGCCGGCGCACGTGCTCCGACAGGAATCCTTCTACCGGGTCCTCTCCCCAGCAGAACACGTGCGCGTGGGCGTCTGCGACAAGCGGCCGGGACGTCGAGGCAGGGGCAGCGGCCATCACGCCCTCTCCGAAGCGCCAAGGTCGTCGAGCATGTCTTGGACCCGGCGTTCCAGCGTGTCGGTAAGCTCCCGGGCGGCCGTCTTGCGGTCGCGCCCGGCCTGCACGGACACCGGCTCCCCGAAGCGGACCGTCGCCCTCCGCGTCGCCCGGATCGTGGCGCTGTACTTCCCCAACAGGTCCTCCTCGAACTTATCGAGGGTTTCGGCGAGCCGCTCGACGCTCGGCTTCTCGGCCACGTAGTCGCCCGGGTAGCTGAACAACTGAACCACGAGAAACAAGTCGTCCAGGTCGTCGTTGAGCTGCTTGTGGCGCGGATCGCCGGCTTCGAGCTTTCCCAGCTCGCCAAGCGAGACGTGGCGCAGCTCCTTGACCCGCTCGGGAATCGTCGAGTCGCCGGGATCGACGCCGTGGCGCTCTTCCAGGCGGCGGAGGACCTCGTTGGCCAGGGCATTGGTGCGCTCCGGCAGCGTGCCGGCCCCGGCACGGCCCAGGAACTCCATTTCCTTCAGCGCCATGGCCGCTTCGGCGAACCTGTAAATCCGGTCCTTAAGCGGCAGGTCCGGCCGGGGGCGCCAGTGGATGCGGCGCTCCAGCTCGTCCATCAGCGGGAGCAGCTCCGGCACGGGGTCTTTGGTGTATTCGTACTTTTGGGCACACGGCACGCACACGACCGGCCGCTTTGCCCGCTTGGCGGCCGACAGCGCGATGACCGCCGCCCCCTCGCGAAAAGGCGTAACCCGGTCGTTGCAGTGATACACCTCCCCTTCCGGAAAGATCACCAGCGGGTGCGGTTCGCTTTGGGCGATCTTGACCGCCTGTTTGAACGCCTGAAGGTCGGCCCCTTCGCGGTCGACGCTGAACACGCCGTGCCACTGCAAGATCCGGCGGCCCAGCGCGCCACGCCCCTCGAAGAGGTGCCAGGTCGACATGAAATAGAAGGGGCAGCCCACGTGATCGGCCGCCGCGTACATGGTGTCCGGGTCGGCGTGCGTGGCGTGGTTCGGGGTGATCAGCACGCCTTGCCCTTGGGCCAGCGCCTCTTGAACGGTTTCGGCGTTCTGCACCTCGACTTCCGCCAGCTTCATGACGTGAGCACATCGCCACCGCCGAAACGGGCGCAGCATCCGCACCAGCTTGGGCTTCATCGCCGGTCCCCACCACCTCGGCGGAGGGGCGATTCGGTAGGGATTCATCGCCCATTTCCTCCAGCGGCCACGCGCGAGGTGACCCGCCGCAAAGGTGCGCAGCTCTCCTCGAACCGCTCGACCAGCTCGGCGATCACGTCGGGCGGGGACATGGCGCGCTCCCGTGTGTTGTTGTCGGGGGCTGTTGAAGGGGAGCATACCACGAGGAAGTGGGGAGTGGGAAGTGGGGAGGGGGAGACGGAGAGACAGAGAGAGGGAGCGAGGGGGAAAGGGGGAGCCTCCAACAATGCGAGCGGTGTGTTGGCGATCTTTTGGGCCACCGGGGCGGTTGCTGACCATAAACACCCCCCGGATCGCGTAAGTCGTTGTGGCGCCTGGAGATAAATTGGCTCAATTCTTGGCGCCTTTGCACTACGGGGGGTGTGCAACAATTGCGGCAACGGGCCGGCATGGCAGTCGGGGGCGGGTGCCCTGTCAAGTGGGGTGCGGGGGCGCAAGGGATTGCGGGGCAAAGGGTTACGAGGGGCCGGTGTCCAAGAGCGTTTTGGGAGGTCCCTAACCAGAGGGGGCTGCGCAAAAGTGGCCAATTGCCGGGGTTCGGTCCAACAATTCGAAAACTCTGCGAAATCGCGCAGGAATCACGCGAGAGGGGCAGGAACGTTGGACAGCGGGGCGTCGGAGGCCGGGTGCTTGAACGGGGGAGAACTGAGGGGGAAGTGGGAAGAGGGGGAGTGATGGAACGGCGACGAGACGGCTGCAGGGGTATCTCGGCAGAAGAACGCTATGGGAAGGGCCACTGGCGGCCCAGCGCGCGTTGCTGCAGCGTGGTGAGCTCGCGGATGCCGTGGCGGGCCAGGTCGAGCAGGGAACTTAGCTCGCGCTGGTCGAACGTGGCCTCTTCGCCGGTGCCCTGGATCTCCACAAACCGGCCCTGCCCGGTCATCACCACGTTCATGTCGACCGTGGCGGCGAAGTCCTCCGCGTAGTCGAGGTCGAGCACCGGTCGCCCGTCGACCAGGCCGACGCTCACGGCGGCCACGCTGTCGGCAAGGGGCAGCGGGCTGCGGGGCGGCAGCGCCGCGCGCAGGGCGTCGACCAGGGCGAGGAAGCCGCCGGTGACGCTCAGCGTGCGCGTGCCGCCGTCGGCTTCGAGCACGTCGCAGTCGATCGTGACGGTCCGCTCGCCCAGGGCCGCCAGATCGGTGACCGCCCGGAGGCTGCGCCCGATGAGGCGTTGGATTTCGCTGGTGCGGCCGTCGAGCTTCGGGCCGCGGTCGCGGCGTTTTCGCGGGTCGGTGCTGCCGGGCAACATGCTGTACTCGGCGGTGACCCAGCCCTTAGGGCCTGTCCGAAAAGGGGTCAGACCCCCTTGGCTTAAGGGGTCTGACCCCTTTTCGGATACGGCCTCGGCGGCCATCCAGGGCGGGCGGTCTTCGGAGACGCTCGCCGTGCAGAGGACCGTGGTCCGGCCGGCCTGGATCAGCACGCTGCCGGGGGCCGCCCGGGTGAAGCGGCGCTTGATCCTAAGCGGGCGGAGCTGGTCGGGTTGTCGGCCGTCGGGACGCATGGTTGCGGAGTGGGGAGTGCTGATAGCCGCGGGCGGAAGCCCGCGGAGCGTTGTAGCTCCATCTCGCGCCGGTCAGTGGTCGGTCGATAGTAGGTAAACGGTTGCCGAGGAGTTGGGGAGGGCGGCGTCTACGACTGCGCCCCCAACATCCAGGCCAGGATGCCCTTCTGGGCGTGCATCCGGTTGGCGGCTTGCTGCACGACGACGCTTTGCGGGCCGTCGATCACTTCGTCGGTCACCTCCTCGCCGCGCCGGGCGGGCAGGCAGTGCATGAACACGGCGCCCTTTTGGGCGTGGGACATGAGCCGGGCGTTGACCTGGTAGGGGGCGAAGTCGCGGCGGCGCTGCTCGCGCTCGCCCTCCTGGCCCATGCTCGCCCAGACGTCGGTGTAGATCACCATGGCGTCGTTGACGGCCTCGGCCGGGTCGGTGGTCACGCTGAGCTCCAGCTCGGGCACTTCGCACCGGAGGAAATCGAGCGTGGCCTGGTCGAACCGGTACGCCTCGGGCATGGCCATGGTCATGCTCAGGCCCAGCTTGCCGCAGCCCAGGGCGAGGCTGCGTGCCACGTTGTTGCCGTCGCCGACCCAGGCGACCGTCTGGCCGGAGAGCCTGCCGCCGCACAGCTCGCGGATGGTGAACAGGTCGGCCAGGGCTTGGCAGGGGTGGGCAAAGTCAGTCAGGCCGTTGATGACCGAGCAGGAGCAGTGCTCGGCCAGCTCGACGACGGTTTGGTGCTTGTACGCCCGCATCACGATCACGTCGACGTATTGGCTCAGCACGCGGCCGAAGTCGGCCATGCTCTCGCGCTTGCCGAACCCCACGTCGGTGCCCAGGTACATCGAGGAGCCGCCCAGGTGGACCATGCCGGCCTCGAAGCTCACCCGGGTCCGAAGCGACTGCTTCTCGAAGAGCATGGCCAGGACCCGGCCGGGCAGGAGCGGCTCGCGCACTCCCCGCTCGTACTTCGACTTGAGGTCTTCGGCCACGGCGAAGATACGCTCGATCTCGATGCGTGTTAGGTCGGCGAGCGTGATCAGGTGGCGCATCGTGGGGGTCCTTCCGGAATCAGGGGGTGGCCGGAAAGCATTTGTAGCGACCCGAGTCATCGGGTCTTTCTGCGGAAAGGCGGCCTTTCGCGGGTTGAGGACCGCATGAATGCGGTCACTACGAACTCCTCGGACAACTCCTCAGTCTTTCGCCCCAGCGGCGCCGGCCTGGGCGAGGATCACTTCGCTGAGCACGTCGCAGCCCTGGTGGGCCTCGGCTTCGGTGAGCGTCATGGCGGGCAAGAGGCGGATCACGGTCCCCTGCGTGCAGTTGACCAGCAGGCGCCGGTCCATGCAGGCCCGCACGATCTCCGCCCCCTCGATGACCAGCTCGATGCCGACCATCAGCCCGCACACGCGGACCTCGCGCACCAGCTCGCACTTCTGCTTAAGCTCGGCAAACCGCTCGCGGAAGATCTCGCCCAGGCGCTTTGCCGCTTCGAGCAGATTGTCGCGATCGATCGTTTCGATCGTGGCCAGGCCGGCCACGGCAGCGATGGGGTTGCCGCCGAAGGTGGCGGCGTGCATCCCGGGGCGGAGGCTGGGCGCGATCTCGGGCTTGGTGAGCATGGCCCCGCCGGCCAGCCCGCCGCAGAGCGCCTTGGCCAGCGTCATCACGTCGGGCACCACGTCGAACCCCTGGTAGGCGAACCAATCGCCGGTGCGCCCGCAGCCCGTCTGCACCTCGTCGAACATCAACAGCAGCCCGTGCTCGTCGCAGAGCCGGCGCAGCCCGGCCAGGAAGCCGTCGGGCGGGATGCGGATGCCCCCCTCGCCCTGGATCGGCTCGACCAGGATGGCGGCCGTCTCTTGGTCGATGAGCTTGGCCACGGCGTCGAGGTCACCGAAGGGGGCGTAGACGAAGCCGGCCATCAGGGGTCCCAGGCCCTCGTGGTACTTCGGCTGGGCGGTGGCGGTGGTGCTGCCCAGTGTGCGCCCGTGGAACCCGCCCTCGAAGGTGATGATCTTGTAGCGCTCCTTGGGCGGGTGGAGCCGGGCGAGCTTGATCGCGGCCTCGTTGGCTTCGGTGCCGGAGTTGCAGAAGAACGCCTGGCCGCCGAAGCTCCGCTGGCTTAATGCCTCGGCCCAGCGGCCCTGGGCCTCCATGTACCAGGTGTTGGGCACGTGGATCAGCCGGCCGAGCTGCTCACGCACCGCCTCGACGACCCGCGGCGGGCAATGGCCCAACAGGTTGCAGCCCCAACCGGGAAACAGGTCCAGGTAGCGGTTCCCCTCGCTGTCCCAGACGTAAGAACCCTCGCCGCGGACCAGCGAGACGGGAAACCGGCCGTAGTTGGGGACCACACAGCGCTCGAAGAGCTTGATCGTTTCCGCCGAGCTGAGTGAGCCGTTTTCGGCCACGATGGGTCTCCTTGGGGCTAGACGTTAGGAGCTAGGGATTAGGGATTAGGGGTTAGGAAATAGCGCGCGACACTCGAGAACGGGTTGAGGTTCGGGGTGAGAGGACAAGACATTCCTCGGGGATCGGTGGCTGGGCCTCCCTTGGCCCCTAATTCCTAACCCCTAACCCCTAGCCCCTCCCTCCTCTTCCACGATCTCCGTTCCCACGCCCTTGCTCGTATAAATCTCCAGCAGCATGGAATGCCGCAGCCGGCCGTCGATGACGTGGACCTTGTGCACGCCGGTGCGGAGTGTCTCCAGGCAGGCTTCGATCTTGGGGATCATGCCGGCGTCGATGGCCCCGCTCCGGATCATCTCCTCGGCCTGCCCGGCCGTCAGCGAGTGCATCAGCGACTCCGGGTCCTCCCGATCGCGCCGCACGCCGTTGACGTCGCTCAGGTAAATCAGCTTTTCCGCCTTCAGCGACCGGGCCACGGCGGTGGCCGCGGTGTCGGCGTTGACGTTGAGCTTCTCGCCGTCCTTGGACATGCACATCGACGGGATGACCGGCACGGTGCCCGCGTGGCAGAGGCGTCTGATCGTGGCGCAATCGACGCGGGTGACCTTTCCGACGTGTCCCAGGTCGATCGGCCGCCCGTCCTCGCCGGCAAGCCGGATCCTCTCGCCGAACAGCACGTTGGTGGTGCTGAAGCTCAAGGGTTCGGCCAAGCCGCCCAGCAGGTTGATGTCTTCGGCAAGTTTCCGATTGATGTCGCCGGCCAGCACGCGTTCGACGATGGCCAGGGTGGCGTCGTCGGTGTAGCGGCGTCCCTGGACGAACCGGGGCTCGATACCCGCCTCGGCCATGGCCCGGCTGATCGCGGCCCCCCCGCCGTGGACCAGCACCGGGCGCATCCCCACCGTCTCCATGAAGACCACGTCCAACAGCAGGTGGCTCATAGTGGCCGGCTGCTCCATGACGCTGCCGCCGAGCTTGATCACCGTGATCTTGCCGCGGAACCGGCGGATCCAGGTCAGCGCCTCGATCAGCACGTCGGCCTTCTGGATGGCTTCTTCGACCGCCATGGGGTTCCCCCCGAGACCAATCGCAAGAGACAACGTCTTGGGCCGTACGACGGCCTTCCCAGGCCGTCGGCGTCGTACCCAAGCCTTTGACGGCCTTGGGGAAGGCCGTCGTACGGAGCGTTCTGGCGTTTGGCGGGAATGCTGCGGAAAACGACAACCCCGGCCGGAACCGCTCCCGCCGGGGAAACCCCACATTTTATCCGGAGCCGGGCGGGTGTCAACGCATGTCTGAGCCGGACAGCCCCGCGGGGAAGAAGGGCACGAGGCTAACCTGCGCGAAGCACCTTTCGGGCCGTTCCGGCAAATCCGCCCCGTCCCCTTTTTCCGGGATACCGCACGGTCATTGAGAGGGACACGTCACCGAACCGGGGCAAACGAATTGAGAATCTGCCCGATCAGGTCCCGCACGTCCTCCAGGTCGTTGTCCACGTACTGGACCACGCAGGAGACCGCAAACCGGGTTCCGCTGAGCACGTAGACGTAGTAGGTGCGGCCCAGGTCCTGCGCGTCGCGGTAGTGGATCGTCGCGCCCAGGCCCGATGTCCCCTGGAACCGGCGGGACTGGGGCTGGCCCACCTCGAGGTCCTGGACCTGCTGCTCACGGACGTTAGCCACCACGGAATCGACGAGCAGCTTGAGGGCCTGTTGCTGGGTTTCCTCCGAAAGTGGGGTGCCCCCCAAGTCCGTGACCAGCATGGTGAAGCCCAGCTCATGCTCGATCCGCACGGTCCTCTGCTCCCGGCCGCGGTCGTCCCGCACCTCGCAGAGCCGGTCGTAGTCGAACCTCACGGCGTTGAGCTTGATCCGCTGGGTGGGGGCGATCCGCAGGGCCACCTGGTACTTCACCTCCGGGTCGCGCCGGCTGGTCAGCTCCACCACGCGGTTGGATTCCACGGCGAAGCTCTCGCCGTTGATGACCAGCTCGAAGAGCGTCGGCTCAACCGCCCTAGCGGCCGTGGCACACGCCAGAATGGCAGCCGGCAGCAGGGCGACCGCGCGGCGCGGCGTGAGGTTCGATCGCGGCATGGAAGACCTCATGGGACAGGCAACGTGGGGGATCGGGCGGGCCCGCCGGACGAGGAGGCGACCTCCTTCCACCCTATCAGAAGCGGGATTGAGGCACCAGGAAAAACGCCACCCCTGGAACCCCGCCCTGTTTCGTGCAATGATGGTGAGGCCACCGGGGAGCGCCGCCCAGGGCGGCGCGGGCGGGCCGCTCTGCGGCCGACTCGGGCGGCACTCCGTGTTCGTTCTTCCGCCTACCAGAAGCAGACGCGGCTGCCGGGCCGCGCCCAGCGATATGAGTGAAAAAATCGCCGTGGTGTTGGCCGCGGGCATGGGCACGCGCATGGACTCCGATCTGCCCAAAGTGCTCGTCCCGGTCTGCGGCCGCCCTATGATCGAATACGTGCTCGACGCGCTCAGCCGGGGGGGCGTCGACCGGACGATCGCGGTCGTCGGCTACCGGGCCGAGCTGGTCCGCCGGGCGCTCCGCGGCCGGCCGGGCGTGGAGTTTGCCCTGCAAGCCGAGCAGCTCGGCACGGGCCACGCCGTGATGGCGTGCCGGGAGCTGCTCGACGGCCACGACGGGCCGGTGCTGGTCGTGGCCGGCGATTCCCCGATGATGCAGGCCGATTCGATCGCCGCCCTGTTGGCCGAGTACGACCGCGAGCCGGCCGCGTGCATCCTGGGCACCGCGCACAAGGACGACCCCACGGGCCTGGGCCGTATCCTCCGCAACGCCGACGGGGAGTTCATCGGCATCGTCGAGGAGAAGGACGCCACCGACGAGCAGCGGCGGATCACGGAAGTGAACATGAGCTACTACGTGTTCGAGAACTGCCACCTGCAGCAGTCGCTGCGCTACGTCCGCGCAGACAACGCCCAGGGGGAGTACTACATTACCGACTGCCCCGGCGTGATGATCAACCAAGGGCTCACGGTCCGCGCCCTGCCGGTGCTGAAGCCTTGTGAATCCCTGGGGGTCAATACGCTGGAGGAGCTTGCCCGCGTCGAGACCGCCATGGCGGAGATGATACCATGAACCAAGTGAAGATTTTCAGCGGCCGTGCCAATCCGGAATTGGCCCGGAAGGTGTGCGGCTACCTGGGACTGCCGCTGGGAGAGATCAAGACCCGCACCTTCCCGGACGGCGAAATTTTCTGCAAGATCGAGGAGGACGTGCGCGGGCGCGACGTGTTCCTGGTGCAGCCCACCTGCCCGCCGGTCAACGAGAACCTCATGGAGCTGTTGATCATGATCGACAGCTTCATGCGGGCCAGCGCGGAACGCATTACGACGGTGATCCCCTACTTCGGCTACGCGCGCCAGGACCGCAAGGACGAGGGCCGTGTGCCGATCACCGCCAAGCTGGTGGCCAACCTCATCACCCGCGCCGGCGCAAGCCGCGTGCTGGCCATGGACCTGCACGCCGCCCAGATCCAGGGCTTCTTCGACATCCCGGTCGACCATCTCTTCTCGGCCCCGGTCCTCGACGGGTACTTCCTCGAGATGAACCTCGACCCCGAGCAGATCGTGGTCGTCAGCCCGGACGAAGGGAGCATTAAGCGGGCCTTGCAGCACCTGAACCGCTTGGGCGGCCACCTGGCCATCATCGACAAACGCCGCAGCGACGCGGAAAAGACCACGGCCGAACACATCATCGGCGCCCCGGTCGAGGGCAAGACCGCCCTGATCTTCGACGACATGATCAGCACGGCCGGCTCGATCACCGGCGCCGCCCGGGTCATGCACGAGCACGGCGCCAAGCAGATCTTCCTGGCCGCCGCGCACGGCGTCCTTTGCGGAGACGCCACGGAGAAGCTCCAAGCCGATTTCATCGACCGCGTGGTGCTTACCGACACCATCCCGCTGGCGCCGGAAAACGCCATGGACAAGATCGTCACGCTCAGCGTCGCCCCGCTCCTGGGCGAGGCCATCAAGCGAATCCACCGCAACGAGTCGGTCAGCCGGCTGTTCGTGTGAACGGTGGGACGGTGGGACCGAGGGACGGAGAGAATGAGGGACGGAGAGATGGAGTGACTGGGAGGTGGAGCGACAGCGACCGCCTGGGATGAGCAGACCGTTCTCGCCGGCCATTTCGATGTCACGTGTCTTCTCTCCCCCTCCCCCACTCGCCCCCTTTCCCCCTCGCTCAGTCTCTTTGTCTCTCCATCTCTCCGTCCCTCCGTCTCTCCATCTCTCCATCTCTTAGTCCCCCGCCGCCGGCAACACCTCATCGAGACAATCGGCGATGAACTCCGCGTCGTCGATCGTAAGACACATCGGCGGCTTGATGCGGATCACGTTGCCGAAGAGCCCCCCCTTGCCCAACAGCAGCCCGCGGTCCCGCGCCGACTCGAGCACCTCGGCGGTCTCTTGCACGGCGGGCTGTTTGCTCTCGCGATCGCGCACCAACTCGACGCCCAGCATCAGGCCCACGCCGCGCACCTCGCCCACCAGCGGGTGCCGCCGCCCCAGCTCCACGAGCCGCTCCTTCAGGTGCGTACCCACGCGAAAGGCGTTCTCCTGTAGCTTCTCGGCGTCGATCACCTCCAGCGTGGCCAGGCCCTGGGCCATGCTCACCGGGTTGCCGGCAAACGTGTTGAAATGGATGCGGTGGGTCATGGCCTCGGCGATTTCCGGGCGCGTGGTGCAGGCACCGCAGGGGGCCCCGTTGGCGATCCCCTTGGCCATGGTGACCAGGTCGGGCACCACCCCCCAATTCTCGAAGCCCCAATAGGCGGTTCCCGTGCGCCCGAAGCCGGTCTGCACCTCGTCGGCGATGCACAGCCCCCCGTGCCGGCGTACGATCTCGTAGACGATCGAGAAGTACTCCGGCGGCGGCATGACCACGCCCCCCACCCCCTGGATCGGCTCGCCGATGAAACAGGCCACCTCGCCGCACGTCTCGTACGCGATCAGCGACTCCACGTCCCGGGCACATTTCACCTCGCAGCTTGGGTACGAGAGTCCCAAAGGGCAGCGATAACAGTAGCCCGGCGAAGCGTGCGTCACGTGGGCGGCGGGGCTGCACTTGAACTTCCACGTGCCGTGGGCCGTGAGACTCATCGCCCCCTGCGTGCCGCCGTGGTAGGCGTTGCGCAGGCTGACCACGTCGAGGTTGCCGGTGTGCTCCCGGGCCGTGAGGATCGCGATCTCGTTGGCCTCGCTGCCCGAGTTGGTGAAATACGTCACCGACAGATCGCTGCCCGCGGGCATCCGTTCGGCGAGCTTGTGCGCGAACCGGCCGATCGTCGCGTGCAGGTAGATGGTCGTGGCGTGGCCCAGGCGCCCGACCTGTTCGCGCACTCGTTCGACCAGGGTCGGGTGGCAGTGTCCCACCGAGACGGACACGATGCCTGCAAAGGCGTCGAGGTACTGCTTGCCCGTCTCGTCCCAGAGGTACTGCCCGTGCCCCTCGACCAGCAACAGCGGCCGATGGTAGTAGGTCACCAGCCCGGGCGAAAGATATTTTCGCCGGAGCCGGAGGACCTCGTCACAGCTTGGCCCCTCATAAGGGTGGGGACGGTGCGCCGAAGTGGGCGGACTGGGCTTCGATTCGGCTGAAGAAGATGGCACGGCCATAGCTGAAACTCCTTGGCTCGGGGATCCGTTGGCACGACCGGAGGTCCGTCCTGCGACAGGCGCAAGTCACGTGTTTGTCCCTCACCGAAAGACGCTAGCGCCAACGCTCCTCCGGCCAGCCCTGGTCGCCGACTAGGGGGACGAAGCGGCAGGGGGAGAGGTCTATGGTGAGGGGGTGGCCGGGGCGCTTTTCGATGGCTTGGAGGTTCTGGTAGTCGCGCCCGCCGAGCGGGATCACCAGGATCCCGCCCTCGGCCAACTGATCGAAGAGCGGGGCGGGCACGTCACGCGAAGCGGCGGTGACCATGATGCGGTCGTAGGGGGCGCGGTCCGGGTGGCCGAGCGTGCCGTCGCCGCAGAAGAGGGTCACGTTCCGGTAGCCCAGCTCGGCCAGCACCGCTCCGGCCCCGCGCGAAAGGTCGGCATGGCGCTCGACGGTGACCACCTCTCGGGCCAGCTCGGCCAGCACGGCCGCCTGGTATCCGCTGCCGGTGCCGATCTCCAGCACGCGCTCGCTGCCCGTAAGACGCATGGCCTGGGTCATCAGGGCCACGATGAAAGGCTGGCTGATCGTCTGGGCGCAGTCGATCGGCAACGCGCGGTCGGCGTAGGCGTCGGCCTGCAGGCTCGGCGGCAAGAATCGCTCGCGCGGGACCTTGGACATGGCCGTCAGCACACGGGGATCATCGATCCCGCGGGCCGCGAGTTGCCGGCGGACCATGTTCAATCGGGCGAGCTCGAAGTCGGCCTCGGCCATGAGGTGGGATTAAGAAGTGGTGTTCCTCCAGTCGACCAGGTGCAGCTCGACGTTCTGCCGGCCGCGGAACTGGTTGATCACGGGGCGGAAGGCGACGTCGATGGGGCCGTCCAGCTCGGTGAGGTCCTCGGCCCAGTCGCCGCCGCCGAACGCCACGGTGCGCAGGGTGACGCCGTCCTGCTCGAGCTTCAGCGCCAGGTGGCGGTCGCCCGAGCCGATCGTGCGGGGCGCTTCGGCTACCGTGGCGCCGCTGGCGCAAAGAAGCGGCCGGGCGTTGTCCTGTCCGAACGGGGCCAGACGCTCGATCTGGCGCACTGTCTTCAGGGTAAACGCGCTTAAGGGGGCTTCGGCGTCGATGCGCAGCTCGGCCACGCGATCTTCGGTGCGGATCGCCGCCTCGGCCGTCTCACAGAAGGCCGCCCGAAAGCTCTCCAGGTTGCCCTCCTCGATGCTCAGGCCCGCGGCCGCAGCGTGCCCGCCGTAGGCGAGCAGGTAATCGCTGCACGCCCCCAGGGCGGCGTGCAGGTCGAATCCCGGCACGCTCCGGGCCGAGCCCACGCCCGGCTTGATCCCCATCGGGTCCCAGGAGATGAGCACCACGGGCCGGTGGCACTTGTCGGCCAGGCGCCCGGCCACGATGCCGATCACCCCCTGGTGCCAACCGCGCTCGGCCAGCACCAGGGCCGGCTCTTCGGCCGGGTCATAGTGCTGCCGGACCTGCTTGTTGGCGGCCAGGAAGATGCTCCGCTCGAGTGTCTTTCGGGTCTCGTTGAGCTGGTTGATGTAGGTGGCCAGCTCGTCGGCCCGGTCGGCCCGGTCGGTCACAAGCAGCTCGACGGCCAAGCGGGGCTGGCCGAGTCGCCCGGCCGCGTTGAGCCGGGGGGCCAGAGAAAAGGCCACGTCCTCGCTGTTGAGCTGCGGCTGGCGGTCGAGCTGGGCCACGCGCAGCAGGCTGGTGATGCCCGGGGTAGGCTGGGCCGTGAGGCTCGACAGCCCGTAGTGGACCAGCACCCGGTTCTCGTCGAGCAGGGGGACCACGTCGGCGACGGTTCCCAGTGCGGCCAGCCCCACCGCCTTAAGCAGGAACTCCCGCATCCGCGGCTGGACCCGCTTGGCCCCGCTGGCCTGCTGGCACAGGGCCCAGGCCAGCTTCATCGCCACGCCCGAGCCGCTCAGCCCGGCAAAGGGATAGCTCTGGCCGGGCAGCGCGGGATGGACGATCGCGGCGGCCGCGGGCAACTCCGGGCCGGGCTGGTGGTGGTCGCTGACGACCAGGTCCACGCCCAGCCCGCGGGCAAGCTCCGCTTCCTCGACGCTGCCGATGCCGCAATCGACCGTGACGATCATGCCGGCCCCCCGCTCGGCCAGCGAGCGGATCGCCTCGGCGTTGAGCCCATACCCCTCGTCCATGCGGTGGGGCACGTAGTAGCTGGCCTCGGCGCCCAGCAGGCGGAGGCAGAGCCACAACAGGGCGGTGCCGGTCATGCCGTCGACGTCGTAGTCGCCGTAGACCGCGATTTGGCGTCCTGCCGAGATCGCCGCATGGATACGCTCGGCCGCCTCGGTGCAGCCGGGGAGCAGGTCCGGGTCACGCAGGGCGCTGAGCTTGGGGTCGAGGAAGACGCGGGCCGCGTCGGGGTCGGTGATCCCCCGGCAGACGAGCAATTGAGCCACCACGGCCGGGACTCGGGCAGTCCGCTCGAGCGCGGCAATCCGATCCGGGTCGTGCGGGTGAATGCGCCAGCGCTTGGCCATGAGGATGGGAGCCGGGCAACCGGAACGAGGGTTCGGCGGGACCGGCCACGGCGGCGCGGGCAGGCCGCCTTGCCTTCCGCCCGATCGGGGGGCAGCCGCCGGCTATTTCTTCTTTTCCACGTGCATCGTGTGCTTGCGGAGCCGGGGACAGTACTTCTTGAGCTTGAGCTTCTCCCCGCCCGGCTTGCGCCGCAGCGTGTAGTTGTAGTCCCCCGTCTCCTCGCAAACCAGGAACACGGTCTCGGCTTTCTTCTTACTTTTCGCCATGCAGCAACTCTCCCAAGCAAAGGGGGCAGCCACGCACGCGGGCGGGCGGCCTGTCAGCACGTCCTTCGACGCTGCCTCGTTACGGGGCAGCCACAATCGTCGTCCGAAGCGTCTATCTTACCCGGCCCGGGCCGCGTTGGGAACGGCCAAAAGGGCCTGCCCGGGCCGGGAATAACCGGGGGCCGGGCAAACGAATGGACGACAAGCGGCGCCGCGCCCCGGCACGCCGCGCAGTCCCCCCAGTTCAGGGGGGGAATCCGCTCGGCGGGGGTGCATTCCGGGAACCGCCGTGGTATAGTTGGCATGATTGTGCAGGACGATTTGGCGTAGCGTGCGTGCTTGCACGCATTCTACACACTGGAGCAAAGACGATGGCAGACGAGACGTTGACCAAAGAAGCTACCACCGCGGGCAAGGCGCCCGCCCAAGGCCAGGCCGCCCCGGCCCAGGAGGAGCCGGCCGGGTACGAGGAGGTCGGCACCGGTAGTGCATGGATGCACGAGGTCCTCCGCCAGACCCCGAGCTGGCTGGTGAGCATGGTCTTCCACATGATCGTGCTGTTGGTCCTGGCCCTGTGGATGATGCCCGAAGGGGTCACCGACCAGATTCGTCAACTCGTGGTAGCCCCGGGCGAGAACGAGGAGTTCGACGACCTCGAGGAACTCGAGGAGCCGGAGTTCGAGGAGGTCGACGTCAAC
>Ga0180437_10006212_pt1 | contig 16018 bp, 9 predicted proteins | sample SS_ome_4_FD_132410 | JGI IMG/M metagenome (GOLD analysis project Ga0180437, IMG submission 132410) | Hypersaline lake sediment archaeal communities from the Salton Sea, California, USA - SS_3_D_1 metaG | ecosystem: Environmental > Aquatic > Non-marine Saline and Alkaline > Hypersaline > Sediment...
CATGCCTCAGAAAACCCCGCGGCGCAGCTGCGTCTTTTTCGGGCACCCGGCCAGACGCGTCTTGGTCCCAAAGGCGGACCTCGCGCCAGGGAAGCGACCCACACATTCTTCGGAAGAGCCTCTCTTTCTTCTGCTCTTCGGGCCCATCACGCCACCCGCTCCGTCATCTCGTCCAGCTTCGCCTTGGCGGAGGCGGGTTGTAGGTGTATGCGACGGCCGGTCGGCCGGGGGGCGACTGGCGTCATGCGAGGCATCCGGAGCGAAGCGCGTGTTCCCTCTTCGCGACCCCGGAATCCCGGGCGTGGTTCACGTGCCCCTCGGTTGAACCACGCCGAATCTAGACAACAGATCAAGGCCCGGAGCCACTGTAGTACAGGTGGCGATGCCACCGGATGCCCCCGCAATCGGGCCGATCCGCGTTTGGCGACAGCGTTGTGGTCACGGCGGCGGCTGACGATTCTGTGCCGCTCGGCTGCAAGGCAATATGGCTCAGGGGTTTGGGGGACGGTGGCTGATGGGCAGGGGCGGCTTGCATGCTCAGCGGCCGGATCCTCGGGAGGAAAGTGCATTTTGACGCGACATTTGGGGGCTCGATATGTCCATGCATGCTAAGGGGGCGCTGCGCGCCGCTCGTCAGGCGGGCAGCATCGGAGACAGCGGCCGGCGTGGGCGAAGCAAAAACGTGCAAAACGAACCCATGCGCGGTTTTTTCCGGTTTTGGCAGGATAGGCCGAGCGGGGTGACTTGTTGCTCTCAACGCGCGATCCGCCTGCGCCGAGGCCGCGCCGGCCGCGGGGGAGAACCGCACGCGGCTTTCAAGGCCGGCCGTTCGGGAGCCGATAGGGGATGGGGGGATGGTTCGGGCTCGCCGGGTTGGGCTGCGCCGGTGGGCTGGGTGTGAAGGTGTGGCGTGTACGGCAAGGAGCAGAGCGATGGAACCGTCCGCGGCGGCGAGTGCGGCGCCGGTGTTTGTGACGACGCAGCCGATCTTCGATCGGCTGGCGAACGTCTACGGCTACGAGATGGACTTTCGGTCGGGCTTCGAAGCGGAGTTCACGGCGGCGGTGGCCCGCGGGCAGGCGACGATCGACTTCTCGCAGGCGATGGGGTTCGACGAGATCGTGGGCCTCAGCCGCGGGCACGTGACGTTCCCGCGGGAACTGCTGATCCAGAACGTGCCGATCCTCTGCCCCTCCGACGCGATGGTGGTGGGCGTGCCGGGCGACCTGCGGGGCGACGGGGAGCTGATCGGCGCGTGCCGCCAGCTCAAGGAGCTCGGCTACGAGCTGGAGCTGACCGACTTCTCGCCGGAACAGATGGACAGCCCGTTTCTGGACTTCGGCGACATTGTGCGGCTGCGTCCGGCTTCGCTGCCGGCCGAGCGCCGGCGGGTCGTCTGCGAGGAGCTGATGGCCCGCGGCGTCCGCCCGCTGGCGACCCACGTGGACGCGCAAGAGCAGTACGAGTCGGCCCACGAGGCGGGGTTCTGGTACTTCGAGGGAGAGTTCTTCCGCCGCCCGGCGCTGACGTTCAGCGAGGAGTTGCCTTCGCAGAAGGCCCAGTACCTCGCCCTGCTGCGGGAGGTCAACAAGCCGGAGCTGGAATACGACGACCTGGAGGATCTGGTCAAGCTGGACGTGGCGATGACCTACCGCCTGCTGCGGTTCGTCAACTCGGTGTGGTTCGGGCTCAAGCAGACCGTCACGTCCATCCGCCACGCCCTCGTGCTGCTCGGGCCGCAGGAGGTCAAGCTGTGGGCCTCCATGCTCGTCCTCCAGGAGCTCGGGGCCGAGAAGCCCAAGGAGCTGTTCCGCCGCTGCCTGCTGCGGGCGAAGATGGCCGAGGGGCTCGCCCCGCTGATCGGGATGGAATCGCAGGCGCCCGAGCTGTTCCTGATGGGCATGTTCTCGCTGATGGAAGCCCTCACGGACGTGCCGCTGGCCCGCGTGTTGGAGGGGCTGCCGCTCAGCGAGGAGGTCAAGTCGGCCGTGCTGAGCCAGAGCGGCCCGTTCGGGCAGGCATACGCGGCCGTCGAGCAGTACGAGTGGGGGCAGTGGGAGCGGCTGTCGCAGACGGCGGCGGCGATGCAGATCGACGAGAACGCCTTGCCGGCCGTCTTCGGCGCGGCCGCCAAGTGGGCCGACAACGCCATGAGCAACATGTAGGCCGGCGAATCGCTCAGATCCTCGGCGGTCACCCCTTGCTCGATGCCGGCGGGCGGAAGATCCGTTTGTGCAGGCGGTAGATCCGCAGCAGCTCCTTGATCGGCTCGCCGTGGTCGTCGACTCGCAGGTCGCGGTAGCGGTCGTTGAACCCGCTGTAGCCGGCGCCCTTGCGGACGATCAGCAGGGCGGCCGATTGCTTGCCGCGCTTGTCTCCCCCCGCCTGCTGCCCGGCCGACAGGGCCGCGATCATCCGCTCGCCGAGGTCGCCGCGGCCGGCTTCGAAGGCCTTGGCCATCGCGTCGACGACGCCGGGCCCGGCGAGGATGTTGCCCTGAACGCAGTAGTTCTCGCCCGTCTTTCCCCCGGCCCAGGGCAGGCACCTCTTTCCGGTGAACGTCGCGGCCCGGCCCTTGGCGTCGACGATGCCGACCTGGCGCTGCTCTCGGCCCCTGTCGGCGGCCAGCAGCTTCTCCAGCACTTCCTGCGGCGCGCTGCCGGCCTTCAGGAGCTTCAGCCCAGCCGGCCCGTAGGTCGTGTTGGCCCAGGATTGCGTGGCGATCGCGCCGACCTCCGCGGCGGCCCACGGGACCACCGCGCCAACCGCGATGAACTTCGACTGCACCGCGACGCCCAACTCGCCGGTGTCCGGATCGAACGCCACGATCGAGAACGTCGCCACCGGAGGCGCGCCCACGCCCGACGGCGCCGCCGACTGCATCCCGCACCCGCCCAGACAGGCCGGAAGCAACCACAGCCACGGCAACGCCACCGTGTTTCGCAGGCTTGTTGGGTCGTCAACTGGTCGGTTCGCCATGGTCCTGGTCGCCTCGTGTCCGGCGGGAGAGCAGTTGCCCGAGTCTACGGCCGCGCCGATCGTCTGTCGAGCATCCGCCGGCCACCGTCGCCGGGCGCGCGGCGAGGGCCGGTGACGGGGGGGGCGGCTCGCCTGCGGCAGCGTCCCCTCTTGCGCGCTGGCGTGCTCTGCGGTCGCGTGCCCAGGGCGGATCGGCAGTCGCCGGAGGCCCGCGGTACGCCGGCGCACGGGAGCAAACCCCCTTGGTGTCTGGGGCAGAAGGCTCTTCCGGCGGGTCGGTCGGGCCGATATAATCAGTGTGTCGCTGCTGCCGCGGCCGATGGGCTGCGGGTGTGGCGGCGGCTCGTCGGCGGTCGGCTGATGCGACGGATCGCGGCGGGCGGCAAAGCCCTCTGGGCGTTTGGACCCCGGTGACGGGCCGGGGGCTGGAACCCGATGTCACAACCCGCGGGCCGCCGCGGCGCAATCAGTGTTCGGAGTGTGCAGGATGTCCGAGACGGTCCCGCCGGCGGAAACCGAATCCGCTGCGCCCCTGCCCGACGAGCCTTCCGGCGCCCCCGGTCCGCAAGACGAAGCGCCGGCCGCCCCGCCGACGGGTGAGCCGGCCCCGGCGTCCGGCGAGCACCCGGCCCCCGCCACAGAAGGTGAGCCGAGCCCGCCGAGCCAGGCGGACCACACCCCGCCGCCGGCGCCGAGGCCGCCCGATCGGCCGAAGCCGGCCCGGCCGCCGAAGGGCCAGCCGCCCCGCGAGCCGAAGAAGCCCCGCCGCACCGCGGTCGTGCGGTACGGGCTGATGGGCAATATCGGGGAGTTTCGCCACAATCTCGCCCCCCCCCCGCCGCGAGATTCGAAGGTGGTCGTGCGGACCGAGCGGGGCGTGGAGCTCGGGACGGTCGTTGCGCCCGTCTGCGAGGAGGCGTGCCCCGGATGCCTGACGCCGCAGCGGTTGAAGCAGTTCCTCTCGTCCAACGGCCCGGAGTATCCGTTCCGCCGCGACGGGAAGGTCCTTCGGGCGGCGAACCACCAGGACGTGATCGACTACCGTCACCTGAGCAGCTCGGCGCGGGAGGCGGCGGCCTTCTGCCGGCAGCAGATCGCCGAGCTGAAGCTCGACATGAAGCTGGTGACCGTCGAGCACCTGCTGGGCGGGGAGCGGATCGTCTTCTACTTCGCGGCCGAGCAGCGGGTGGACTTCAGAGAGCTGGTTCGGCGGCTGGCCGGGCAGTACCGCACGCGGATCGAGATGCGTCAGGTGGGCGCCCGGGACGAGGCGCGGCTGGTGGGCGACTACGAGCGTTGCGGGCAGCAGTGCTGCTGCCAGCGGTACCTGAAGGACCTCAAGCCGGTGGCGATGCGGATGGCGAAGACGCAGAAGGCGACGCTGGACCCGTCGAAGATCTCCGGCCGGTGCGGTCGGCTGATGTGCTGCCTGCGCTACGAGGACGCCAGCTACGAGGAACTCCGCAAGCTGCTGCCGCGCAGGAACACGTGGGTGCGGACGGACAACGCGATTGGTCGCGTGGTGGAGACGCAGACGCTGACGCAGTTGGTGCGGCTCCAATTGACGGACAACTCGCGGATCGTCGTGGCCAACGAGGAGATCGTCGAGCGCGACGCGGCGCCCCCACCGAAGCCGGAGCCCGCACTCGAGAGGTCTCGCCGGGAGAGCCCGCGCGGCCGCCCGGCGGCCGCCGAGAGAAGGCCGCCGGCCCGGCCGGAGCCGCGGGACAAGCAGCGCACGCGGGAGGCCCCCGTCGGCGAGGCGGCGCCGAAACCCGCCGCCACCGGCCGCACGCCGGAGCAAACCGCGGAAGGCGAGGCGCCGACGAAGAAACGCCGTCGCCGCCGCCGGTCGCGCCGCAGCAAGGGCGGTGAGGCCGCCGCCACGGCGAAGCCGGCCGCCTCATCGCAGAGCGACAGCCGCGCTCAGCCCCCCTCCCCCGACGGCCCGACGGCTGCATCGGGCGGTGCGTCTGCGCCCCCGGCTGAGGCGCCCCCCGAGGGCAAAGGCGGGGACGGGGGCAAGCCCGCCCACAAGCCTCGCCGCCGTCGCCGCAGCAAGGGCAAACGCCGACGACGGAAGTAAGCCCCCGCGGCCCGCGCACAAGCACCGGCGGGCCGCTGCGCCGAGCGACCCGCCGGGTTGCGCTTGCCTCGTTGCGTCCTGCCCTCGCCGCCCGATCGATGGCCTGCCGGGCAGCGCGGCATCGGAGCGGTCAGCCTGCCTACTGGACGATGACGGACTTGTCCTTGCCCTTGCGCTTGCCCTTGGCCTTGCCGCGCTCGGGCTTCGCGCCCTTCTCGCGGGGCTTCCGCTCGGGCTTCTTCTTCAGCTCGTCACGCTGCTCAGGCGTGAGGACCTTCTCCACGATCTCGGCGTCGAGCTTCTTGCGGGCCTGGCCGTAGGCCTTGCGGTCCGAGCTCGGAGGCATGGTCTTGGCGGCCGCGTCGCACAGGTCGCGGACCTGCTTGGTCTGCTCTTCGGACAGCTTGAGCCGCTTGTAGCGCCTCATCGCCGTGCGGTAGATGGTGAAGCCGGCCCACTGTGCCTTCTGCTCGGGCGTCAGCACGGCCATGATGGCGGCCCTCTCCTCGGCCTGGACCTTGGCGCGCTGAGCCATCAGGGGCTTCATCTGCTGGGACAGCTCCTTTGCCTTGTCCTTGTCCTTGGCCTTCTTGGCCTCCTGGGCGGCCTTCTGCAGCTCGGCGAGCTTCGCGCCGTCGGGCCCGGCCTGCCAGGCCTTCATCGTCTCGCCGTAGGCCTGGACGGCGGCGTTGAACTTCGTCAACTGGGGCTCCTGGATCTTGAGCACGGAAGCCATGATGCCGTACTCGCCGGGCAGCCGCTTCTTCTTCGGCGGCTTCTTGCGGTCCCTGGCCTTCTTCCGGGCCTTCTTGGGCGCATCGTCCTGGGCGACGGCAACGGAGGGAGTGACCAGGACCGAACACGCCAGAAGCAGCGCCGTCGCGACGCTCATCCACCACGCGGGTTTTCTCATTCTGCTGCTCTCCTTGGGGCCTGTGGGGGTCTGGCTGCTCGCCGGCGCCCCGGTGGGTCGGCAGCCAGCCGCCGCGGGAGGGCCCGAACAGCCCCACACCCGAACAGCGGCCATATCATGTAACGCCGGCCGGATCGGTTACTCTCCCCGGCGGAAGAAAAAATGTCGTCACCCCTACGATGCGAGGTAGAATCGCCGACGGAGTGCTCATGTACGTCGTGGTGCTGATCGCGTTTGTCGTGGCCCTGTCGCTGTCGCAGCAGCCGCCGCTGGTCGCCGCCCGCTGGCCGGTCCTGCCCGCGGTGACGGTCTACCTCGCCGGCGCGGTGGCCGTCGGGGCGTTCAAGACCGCCCTGTCGCTGCGGGCGATCGGCCCCGGGCCCGACGTGCCCGGAAGAGCGCTGCGCCGACACAACCTGATGAACATCGCCGGCCAACTCTGGCTGGTCGCGGGCCTGGCCGGCGTGATGCTGCTGGGCTACGGGCGGTGGGTCCTGGCCGACCTGAGGCTGGACTACGTCCCGCTGATCGGCAAGGCGGTAGTGCTCGCGCCGTTCGTGGCCGCGCTGCTGGTGAGCTGGCGGCTGGAGTATCCCTTCTACCGCGCCCTGCGAGGGCGGATCGCCCGGCAACAGATCCTGCTGGGCGAGACCGTGCGGGCCGGCTGGAACCTGCGGGAGTACTTCAGCTACAACCTCCGCCACCAGTTGCTTTTCGTCGCCGTGCCGGTCGGGCTGATCGTCCTGGTGATCGACATCGTGCAATTGTCGTGGCCGTATCTGCCCGAAGCGGCGGCCGAGCCGATCGCCCTGGGCGTCTCGGGCGTGTGGGCGGCGGCGGTGTTCCTCTGTGCGCCGCTGCTGATCGTCCGGGTCTGGCGGACGGCGCCCCTGCCGGACGGGCCCCTGCGCGACGACCTGCTGGCCGCGTGCCGGCAGATGAGGCTCAAGTGCCGCCGCCTGTTGGTCTGGCTCAGCGGGGGGATGATCGCCAACGCCGGCGTGATGGGGCTGATCGGCAGGGTCCGCTACGTCCTGCTGTCCGACGCGCTGCTCGAGCAGATGGAGCAGCGCCAGATCAAGGCCATCTTCGCCCACGAGGCCGGGCACATCATCAGCCACCATCTGTTCTACGCCATGCTGTTCGCCGTCTCGGCCGTGACGGTCTGCGGGGCGGTCGGCGACGCCGTGGCGGCCTCGCTGGCCGCCGAGCCGTGGCTGGCGGAGACGGTCACCGTCGTGCTGCTGCTGGCGGGGTGGGGGGTCGGCTTCGGCTGGCTGAGCCGGCGGTTCGAGCGCCAGAGCGACGTGATCGGCGCGTGGGCCTCGGCGCTGGAGGGCCCGCATCCCGACGGGCGGGTCACGCCCGAGGGCGCCGCCATCTTCGCCGGATCGCTCGAACGCGTCGCCGTGCTCAACGGCATCCCCACCCACCAGCGGAACTGGCGCCACGGGTCGATCGCCAGCCGCGTGGACTACATCCTCTGGCTGGGCAGCACGGGGGGCAGCCGCGAGCAGATCGACCGCGTCGTCCGCCGGATCAAGCTCGCCCTCTGGGCCGCCACCGCCTGTGCCGCCGCCATCGTCACCGTCCGCCTGGTCACGGGATGGTGATCCGTGCCCGGGCGCCCCGAACAGATGCCCGATCGCCATGAGTGCTCCCCTCATGGAGGCCCCCACAGCATGGCCCCGACCACCACAGCAAACCCGAGAGTCGCCGTCATCACCGGCGCCTCCAGCGGCATCGGCGAGGCGACGGCCGTCGCGCTGGCGCGAAAACGCTACGCCGTCCTGCTGGCGGCCCGCCGCCTCGAGGCGCTTCGGCGCGTCGCGGCGGCCTGCGGGGCCGCCGGCGCCCCGCACGCCGAGGCCGTCGTCACCGACGTCGCCGACCGCCGGCAGGTCGACGCCCTCGTCTCGGGCGCCGTCGATCGATTCGGCCGCCTGGACGTGATGGTCAACAACGCCGGCCGAGGGCTGCGGGCACGCGTCGACGAGACGACCGATGAGCAGATGCGGTCGATCTTCCAGGTCAACTACTTCGGCGCCTTCTACGGGGCGCGCGCGGCGGCCAGGGTGATGATCGCGCAGCGGAGCGGGCACATCTTCAACGTCTCGTCGGTGATCGGCAAGCGGGGCACGCCGCTGAACGGCGCGTACTGCGCCACGAAGTTCGCCCTCTGCGGGCTGACCGAATCGATGCGGGTCGAGCTGAAGCCGTTCGGCGTCCGCGTCACGTCGGTCTGCCCGACGCTGACGGCCACCGAGTTTTTCGGCGCGCGGGAGGGCGGCACGCCGCAGTCCGGCCGCCGTTTCTCGCGGCTGCGCGGGCTGATGCCCGCTGCCCTCGTCGGCCGCAAGATCGCCGCCACCGTCGGAAAGTCCACCCCCGAACTGGTCTTCAGCCCGGGCGGCAAGACGCTGGCGCTGCTGGCGGCCCTGTCGCCCCGGCTGACCGATGCGATGATGGGCGTCTACTACAGGCAGCAGAAGACCGACGACGTGGAGGCCGGGCGGGGGCAGGGCGGCGTGATGAAGGGCTGACGGGTTGGGGGCGGGCGTGTATAATCGGGTTGGGCGGTCGGTCGATGGCGGGGGCGGAAGGGCGACGCGAATGCGGCGAGAATCTGGGATGCGGCCCGGGCGCCGGGCCGGATGGACTCGGTCGGCCCGGGCGATCGGGACAGTGGTGTTTCTCCTGGCCGCGGCGACGGCGATGGCGGCGGAGAAGAAGGCCGGAAGGAACGCACGCCAGAAGCGGCCGGCCGAGCAGCGGAGGAAGGCGGCGGAGGCCCGGAAGCGCGAGGCCCGGAAGAAGCGGGACGACAAGAAGGCCCCGCCGAAGCGCAAGCAGCCCGCCGATCGCGGCCAGTCCGGGCGCAGGTCCGCCTTCTCCGACGAGGCGGTCCGCAATGCGATCGAGAAGGGCAAGAAGTACCTCTGGTCGCTCCAGAGGCGAGACAGCTCGTGGTCGGGCAGGAGCGGGGCGAACAACAAGTACCCGGTCGGCCCGTCGGCCCTGGCGGCCTACGCCTTGCTGGCCAGCGGCGTCAGCCCGCTCGAGCCGCGGATGCAGAAGGCGCTGGACTGGCTCAGCAAGCAGCCCTGCTCGAAGACGTACAGCCTCGGGCTTCGGGCAAACGTCTGGCTGCTGGCGAACAAGCCCACGGGCGGGAAGTACTCCAGGCAACTCCGCGCGGACGTCTCGCAACTGGTCCGATCGACGAAGGACGGCAGCTACAACTACGACTCGAGGGGCGACGGCAAGAGCAGCGGGGACAACTCCAACAGCCAGTACGGCGTGCTGGGCGTCTGGGCCGGGCAGATGGGCATCGGCGAGGTCCCGCGACAGTACTGGCTGACGGTGATGAAGCACTGGATGCAGTGCCAGCACCGCGACGGGGGCTGGTGCTATCGCCACGGCAGCAAGAAGAAGAAGGGCGGCGGCGACGAGGCGCGGGCGACGATGGTCGCCGCCGGGTTGGCCACCTTGTTCGTCTGCTTCGACAACGTCTACTCCGACCGGTTCATCCGCTGCGACGTCAACGCCGACTTCAAGCCGATCCGCCTGGGGCTGGGCTGGATGGACAGGAACTTCGCCTCCGCCCTCGGCGGCGGGAAGGGCGCCCACAACTTCCAGAAGCACTTCGGCTACTTCCTCTACGGCGTCGAGCGCGTCGGGCTGGCCAGCGGCTACAAGTACTTCGGCACGGCCGACTGGTACAAGATGGGCGCCGAGCGACTGCTCGCCCGACAGAGCGCCCGCGGCTCGTTCGGCGGCGGGGGCGAGGGCGGCGGCCTGCCGACGACGGCCTTCGCGCTGCTGTTCCTCGTCCGCGGGCAGCACCCGGTGGCCTTCAACAAGCTGGAGTTCGAGGGCGACTGGAACAATCGCCCGCGTGACATGGCCGGGCTGACGCGGTGGCTCAGCGGGTCCTTCGAGAAGGTGATGAACTGGCAGATCATCAACCTCAAGGTGCCCGTCGACGAGTGGCACGACGCGCCAATCGTGTACCTGTCGGGCTCGACGGCGCCGAAGTTCACCGACCAGCAGATCGCCAAGCTCGCCCGCTACGTCTGGCAGGGCGGGACGATCCTCTCGATCACCGAGTGCGGAGGCGGGGGCTTCCGCGAGGGAATCCGGAAGCTCTACGAGCGGATGCTGCCCGGCTACCCGCTGACGAAGATCAGCCGAGAGCACCCCCTCTACACGGTCCACGACAACCTCGACGGGCATCCGCCGTTTTACGAGATATCCAACGGCATCCGGTCGCTCGTCCTCCACACGGACGCCGACCTGTCGAGGAGCTGGCAGATGCAGCTGCGCCTGTCGGCCTCGCGGGACTTCAAGGTCGCCTCCAACGTCCTGATGTACGTCACCGACAAGGGTCGGCTCCGCAACCGCGGCGTCAGCCACTGGCCTCGGCGTCCCCGCGGCGGCGGCGGGAAGAGCGTCACCCTCGCCCGGGTGAAGCACGACGGCAACTGGGACCCCGAGCCGCTGGCCTACGAGCGCTTCGCCCGGCTGATGGCCAAGGAGGCGAAGATCGATCTGAAGGTCGTCGGCGCCGTGCCGATCGGGCGGCTGACGACGGGCAGGGCGAGGATCGCCACGCTGACCGGCACGGGCGCGCTGACCCTCTCCGCCGGCCAGAAGGCCTCGCTGAAGAGGTACGTCGAGGACGGCGGGACGTTGATCGTCGACGCCGCCGGGGGGTCGCGGCCGTTCGGCGAATCGGCCCGGGCGATCCTGCGGGAGATGTTCGGCGCGACGTCGGTCCGCCGGCTGTCGAGCAGCGCGGCGATCTACAACCAGCCCGGCCACAAGATCGCGAAGGTCTCCTACCGCCGCCGCGCCCGCCTCGAGCGCGGGCTGAAGACCGAGCCGAACCTCCGCGGCGTGCTGCTGGACGGGCGGCTGGCGGTGATCCTCAGCACCGAGGACCTGACCGGCGGGCTGGTCGGCTGCCCCTCCTACGGCTGCGTCGGCTACACGAGCGAGGCGGCCTTCGGCCTGATGCGCAATGCCGTCCTGATGGCGTCGAAGTGACAGCGGTTCGGCGGGCAGGGCGTGCGGCTTGGCTGCACACGTCTTCGGCTTTCGCTTGAGAGATCCCGGGCGCGCGGGAGGTCTTGCCGCTTGCGGCTTCGCCCTTTCTCTTCCGATGAACGCAAGACGCGTGTGCAGCAGAGCTGCACACCCTACTGGTCGCTGCGCAGCATCGTCGATAGAATGATATGGACTGACGGCACGGAAGCAGGAGAGCGACAGATGAAGCGGCTGGCTCGAGCGGCGGCCTGGGCGGCGGTGATCTGCATCTGCGGATGCTTCAAGGTCGACACGGACATCAATCTCGGCGGCGGCAGTTCGGGCGGCTCGGGGAGCGACGCAAGCGGAGGCCGGCCCGCGCCGAGCCAACTGCCGGCCGGCGATACGGGCAACGGGACGATCCGCGACATCGTCACGCGGCTGGTCGGCGGGGTGACCGTCGGCGCCGAGCACGGGGCGGTCTTCTGCGCCTACGACACGCTGGCCTATCCCGGCAAGCCGATCGAGCTGGCGGCGAAGGTCCAGTCGGCCTCGGACCTGAAGGCCGTCGCCGGCGTGACGGTCGGGCTGTATTACGGCCAGACACTGATGGGCCAGGCGGTCACGGGGGACGACGGGATCGCGCGGATGCAGTGGACGCCGCCGCAAGTGGGCAACTACGACTTCACTGCCCGGATCATCGCCGTGCCCGACGCGGGCCTCAACGAGTTCCTCCAGGTCTCTCCGGCCCCGCTGCTCGTGGCCGCGCGGGAGAAGAACACGCCCTTCATCGTCATCGACCTGGACCACACGGTCGTCGACAGCAGCTTCTTCCGCGTGCTGCTGGACGGCGGGCGACCGATGGCCGACTCGGCGGCCGTCACCCGGCGGCTGGCGAAGAGCTACAGCATCATCTACCTGACCCACCGCCCGGACATGCTGACGCGGAAGAGCAAGCAGTGGCTGGTTCGCGGCGGCTACCCGGCCGGGCCGCTGCTGGTCAGCCAGCTCAAGGACGCCTTCGACAGCGGCGCGTTCAAGACGGCCAAGCTGTCGGACGTGCGAAAGGCCTTCCCCGGCGTGGCGGTGGGCATCGGCGACAAGCTGTCCGACGCGCAGGCGTACGTGGACAACGGGCTGACCGCCTACCTGATCCCGCATTACAAGGACAAGCCGAAGGACCTGCGGAAGATGGCGAAGGAGGTCCGCCGTCTCCGCGGCCGCGGACGCCTCAACGTAGTCTCCTCGTGGCGCCAGATCGAGTCGGGCGTCTTCGACCGCCGCTCCTACCCCCCCGCCGCCTTCGCCGACGCGCTGGACCGCCGCGCCAAGCTGCTCGAGGAGCAGAAGCGCCGCGATGACGACGACGATGACGATGACGACGATGATTGACCGGACGGGCGGCGGGAGCCTCCGGAACCCGCCCTCCTATACAAAGGAGCCCCGGTAGGGCGGCAGAAACGCCCGGCGACAGTCTACACCGACGAGTGGCTCGTTGGTCGCGCGTCACGATCTCACGATCACTTCGTATGCTGCGCCGGCCTGCGTCTCGAACCGGGCTAGCCCGTCCTCGCGTGCGACCTCCGCTTCGCCGCCGTCTGACGTGACGTCCAGTCGGCCCTCCGTCTCCCGGATCGCGCACGGTCGGCCGTGGAGGCTCTTGACGGTCGCGCCGGTCAGGCGGCCGTCCTTCCACGCCAGGTCGACCTCGAACCCGTCGCGGGCGCGCAGGCCGGTTGCCGAGCCGGCCGGCCAGGCGGCCGGCAGGGCCGGCAGGAAGTGCAGGCCCCCGTCGTGGCTCTGGAGGAGCATCTCCGCGATCGCCGCCGTCGCGCCGAAGTTGCCGTCGATCTGGAAGACGCCCGGCGGGTGCCCGTCGAAGAGGTTCGGATACGTCCAGCCGCGGAGGATGTTCATCAGTTGCTTGTAGGCCCCCTCGGCCTCCCACAGGCGGGCCCAGCAGCACGTGATCCACGCGCTGCTCCAGCCGCTCCGGCCCCCGCCGTGCTCGATCCGGCGCTCCAGAGATCGTCGGGCGGCGTCGGCCAGCTCGGGCGCGGACGTCGGCGTGATCTGACCGGCCGGGTAAACGGCGAACAGGTGCGAGATGTGGCGATGGCCGATGTCCTGCTCGAGGGGATCCTCCTGCCACTCCAGCAGCCGTCCGTGCGTGCCGATGCGCGGCGGGGGGACCTTCTGCTTCATCGCGACCGCGCGCCGCCGCAGTGCCGCGCCCGTGCCGAGGATCGCCGACGCCTCCGCCACCGCGGCGAACAGGGCGTGGAGGATCTGGCAGTCCATCGCCGGGGCCATGCAGACCGCCGCCGGCGTGCCGTCGGCCAGGAAGTACGACAGCTCCGGCGACAGCGAGGGCCCCGTCAGCAGCCGCCCGTCGGCGTCCTCGTGCAGGTAGTCCTCGAAGAACGTCACGCACTCGGCCATGATCGGGTACGCCCGCTCGCGGAGGAACTGCTCGTCGCACGTGAATCGGTAATGCTCCCACAGGTGCAGCGTCAGCCACGCCGCGCCCATCGGCCACATGAACGCCCCGTCCGGCTCGCCCACGACGGCCGTGTCCGCGAATCCGTCGAGGTTGTTGTGCGCGACGAAGCCGCGGCAGCCGTACAGCCGCCGTGCCGATACCCGCCCGTTCTCGACGACCCGATCGATGAACGCCAGCAGCGCGGTGTGGCACTCGGGGAGGTTGCACACCTCCGCCGGCCAGTAGTTCATCTCCGCGTTGATGTTGATGGTGTACTTGCACTCCCAGGGGGGGGCGAAGCTGTCGTTCCAGATGCCCTGGAGATTGGCCGGCAGCGTGCCCGGGCGGCTGGAGGCGATCAGCAGGTATCGGCCGAACTGGAAGTACGTCGCCAGCAGCCCCGCGTCCTCGGCGCCTTCGGCGACGCGCGTCAGGCGCTCGCCGGTCGGCAGCTCGGACGCTCCGTCCTCGCTGCCGCCGAGGTCGATGCTCACGCGCGAGAACAGGCGGCGATAGTCGGCCACGTGGGCGGCGCGGAGGTCCTCGTAGCTCTTCTGCGAAGCCGCCGCCAGGTCGCGCGCGCACAGCTCGGCCGGGTCGTCGCCATAGTAGTCCGTGTGCCCGGCGATCAGGAGCGTCACCTCGTCGGCGCCGCTTGCATGGACGAAGTCCCCCCGCGTGCCCCACTGTCCGCCCTCGCAGCGGATGGCCGTCTGCCCGGCGTAGCGCACACCCGCCGGCCCGGCCGAGCCGGCGATCTGGATCGTTCGCCCGTCGACCCGGGAGCTGGGGCCCGAGTAGGGCCGGCGGACCATGTCCGCGTACAGCGACAGCCCGCCGGGCGTGTCCGTCGTGAACCGCGCGACGATCACGCCGTCGGGGAAGCTCGCGAACACCTCCCGCTCGTAGCGGACGCCGTTCAGCACGTAGCGGACGCGGACGACGGCCTCGTCGAGATCGAGCTCGCGCACGTACTCGCTCAGCTCGCCGCCGCGGTAGTGGTTCTCGAAGACGATGCCGAGCTGGCAGAGCGGCACGTAGGGCGGCTGCTCCTTCGGGCAGGAGGTCATCGTCATCTTCATGAGGTGCTCGGCCCGCTTGATCTCGCCGGCCAGCAGCAGCTTCCTCACCTCGCGGAAGCCGGCCAGCGCATCGGGATTGTGACGGTCGGACTCCGATCGCCACCACAGCGTGTCGACGTTGAGCGGGATGCGGTCGTTCTGCTTGGTGTTGTGGAAGACCCCGCCGAAGACCATCCCCCCCAGCCGCCCGTTGCCGATCGGGTACGCCTCCGTCCACTTCTTCGCCGGCTCCGCCGACCAGATCCGCAGCCCGCTGCCGCCACGCGACGCCTCGTCAGTCATCCGTCATGCTCCTCCATCGGCGCAGGGAAAAGGGGACCGGCTCCGAAGCGCAGCGCAGGTTCCTGTCCCCTTTTCCGGGCCACGCGAGTGAACCGATCTGCTCACGAACGCCGTTCCTCAATCGGCTCAAAAGCCTGCAACAGCCCTTCCTGCTTCATGAACGCCTCCACGTCGTCCAACTCCAGCGGCGCGGCGGCCGTGAGGTTCTCGATGCCGTCCTCCGTCACGAGCACGGTGTCCTCGGCCCGGATGTACAGCCGCTCTTCCGGGATGAGCATCTGCGGATCGACCGAGAAGACGATCCCCGGCTCCAGCGGCTTGGCGCGATGCCCGCCCCCGTCGTGAACGCACATGCCCACCGAGTGCGACAGGTGGCCCTTGAACTCGAACATCCGCTTGGCCGCCTCCTTGTGCCCCGGCGAATCGAAGGTCCAGTCGGCCAGCACGCCGGCCATGGTCTCGGCCGCCTCGGCCTGGATGTCCGCGCACATCCGCCCCGGCCGGATGCCCGCCAGAAGAACCTTGTGGTACTCGACGACGAAACCGTAGAGCTGCCGCTGTGTATTCGAGTACGTGCCGTTGACGGGCCACATTCGGCCGATGTCGCTCGTGTAGTAGCGGTAGTCGGGCGCGCAGTCGCAGAGGACCCAGTCGCCGTCGTTCAGGGCGCAGTTGTTGGCCATGTAGTGCCCGTGCCAGGCGTTGGCCCCGCCGGCGCAGATGGCGTGGTAGCCCCGCCCGCGGGCGCCGCCGGCGAGGTAGTGGTACATCATGACCGCATCGAGCTGATACTCCATCACGCCCGGCCGAGTCGACCGCATCGCCTCGCAACACCCGACGGCCGTCAACTCACCCGCCCGGCGACACCGGGCGATCTCCGCAGCGGACTTGATCAGCCGAAGCGCCTCGAGGGTCCCCGTCAGGTCGCGGATCTGAACGCCCGGATACTGGGCGGTGAGCTTGGCGACGAACTGCCCCGGCCGGTCGAGCTGCCCGTCCCACGGGTCGGCCACCACCGCCGCGTGCCAGCTCGCCGACGTGCCGTAGGTCATGTTGAAGCCCTGCCCGTGACGCAGCAGCGTGTAGACCACCCCGGCGTTGCGGACTCGCGGGCCGAGGCCCTCGATCCCGCGAACGTCGTCGACGCCCGTCATCGCTTGGACGAA
>Ga0180437_10006213_pt1 | contig 16015 bp, 12 predicted proteins | sample SS_ome_4_FD_132410 | JGI IMG/M metagenome (GOLD analysis project Ga0180437, IMG submission 132410) | Hypersaline lake sediment archaeal communities from the Salton Sea, California, USA - SS_3_D_1 metaG | ecosystem: Environmental > Aquatic > Non-marine Saline and Alkaline > Hypersaline >...
AGTGCGGTACACGCAACAAATCTGCAAAATCGAAGCAGACAAGTCTGGTGACCCTTTTGGTAAGCATTAAACAAGATGGACAAATGTGCAATGGAGTCGAAGGCGAGGTTGCGACTCTATGGGGATGCAGACAGGATAGATATTCTTTTGCTCCAATCCTCTTTCAAGGACTAGCGTGTTTCGCACATGGCCAACAAGAAGTTGGAGGGCACAATGCCCGCAGCCTTCAGCTATCCTGTCGCGACCTCATCAATGACCATGCCATCAGCAGAGATAAGCTGGATCATCAGGGGCATCTGACCCAGTGCGTGTGCGGAGCAGGAGATACAGGGATCATAGCAGCGAATGGCGGCTTCAACTCTATTGAGCATCCCTTCGCTGAGTTTGTCGCCTCTAATGTATTGCCTTGCCACCTCGAAGACCGCCCGGTTCATGGCTGCATTGTTGTTACCAGTAGCTACAATCAAGTTCACTTTTCGGATCCTGCCGCTACCATCCACCCAGTAATGGTGGAAAAGGGTCCCACGGGGGGCCTCGATCACCCCTATCCCCTCCTCATTGATCTTGGTGGAATTAACCCTTATCTCTTGGGAACAGATTTCATCATCTTCAAGGAGGGATTTAGCTTTCTCTGCGGCATAAAGGAGCTCGATTAACCGGGCGTAGTGGTAGTAAAGAGAGCCCTGTACCATAACATCGGGAGCCAAGCCCTGGAAATTCTGGAACTCCTTATTGGCTAACGGAGTCGTTATCCCAGAGGCGACATTTAGCCTCCCCAAAGGCCCTACCCGGTAAATGCCAGCGGGATAGCCCAGCTTCTTATAGAACGGGAATTTGAGGTAAGACCAATCCTCCACCCTCTCCTCGATGACGGAGAGGTAGTCCGCAGGCTCAAATTTATCTTCAAGGGCAATTCCCTTGCTGTCCTTCAATGTGAGCTTTCCATCGTAGAGCTCTAGGTTTCCGTTTTCATCTACCAAGCCAAGATAACCCGAGGGGAAATTGGCGAAATTAGCTATCTCTCGACCCCCTTTTAAGTAGCAGTCCTTAAGTACTTCAATGCCGAGTTGGATATTAGCGATCACTCCATCCGCCTCTTTGAGGAAGTGGTCACGATCCTGTGCCTTGAGGGCTTGATTCATCCCCCCAGGGATGGCCCCAATAGGGTGAACCCTCTTTCCGCTACCCAGTGTCTCGATGATCCTCTGGCCATAGCTGCGCAGTCCGACTCCTACCTTAGCGATCTCAGGTTTCTGCCCGATGATCCCGATGATGTTTCGCGTCGCCGGCTCAGCATCCATGCCAAGAAGAAGGTCTGGGCTTGCCAGGTGGAAGAAGTGTAGGGAATGGGACTGAATATACTGCCCCATCTGCATAAGGAGGCGTAGCTTCTTCGCTGCTGGCGGGATTTCCACCCCTAAGATAGCATCACAGGCCTTTACAGAGGCAAGGTGATGGCTCACCGGGCAGATGCCACAGATCCTCTCGGTGATAACAGGCATCTCCCAGAAAACTCGCCCCTCACAGAACTTCTCAAAGCCCCTGAAGGCGGTTATGTGGAATCTGGCCATTGACACTCTTCCATCTCCATCGAGGTGAATAGTCACCTTGCCATGGCCTTCGACTCGAGAAACGGGGTCTATAATAATGGTCCTGCTCTTAGGCCTTGTCATTCCAATTCCTCCCCTTGCTAATCAAACCTCATCACCTCGCTGGGCAATATGGGGATCCTGCCAGCAAGGAGTTCCTCCAGGGCATATTTAATGGCCTTGGCACTGGGAGGGCATCCCGGAACATAACAATCGACCTTAACCACCTCATCTACCCGCTTCACCTTATCCAAAAGGGGCGGAATATCTTTAGACGAGGGGATCTTGCCCTTACCCGTGCTCTCGCTCTCCACGTAACAACGGCGCAGGACCTCTTCCTTCTCAAAAAGGTTGCGCATGGAGACTATCCCACCAAAGCACGCACAATCGCCCCAGGCCATCAGGATCTTGCAGTTCTCACGCAGCTTCTTCACTACCTCTTCTTCATCTTCGTTACCCACTGCCCCCTCCACTATGCCCACATCTACAGGAGTGAACTCCTTTATATCCGTTATCGGGCTCCTGGTGAATTCAACCAGCCCGGCGAGTTCAATTATTGCCTCATCTATGTCCAAAAAGGACATGTGGCACCCGGCACAGGCATCTAGCCAAACGGTGGCAACCTTGGTTTTTGCCACGATCACTTCCCTCCCTTTTCTTGCAAGCGTTTCATAAGCCCGGTTATTATCGACGAATCCTCCTTTATCCCCTTACCTGGCTTCAGGACGCGCCTCGACTTCCGCAAGCCGCCATCCAGTGCCTTGTACTGGCCCTTCCGTTCTGCCCAGATGTGCGAGGGGAGAACGACATCGGCCATCGAGGTAACGGGAAAGTGATAGCTGCTTTGCACTACAAGGAATTCCATCTCTCTGAGCTGAGCCACCAGCTTCTCATCCTCGATGGCATCATCAGCAAGAAGCAGATAAGCTCCTTTCACACCATCGACTGAGAAGCCGTCTCTAGAGGCAATCCCTAGCTCCCAGGCGCCCCGGCTGTTGCCGTTTGGTTTGAGGGAGATAACTCTGAGCCCGTTCTTGGTTGAATTCCCCGTCAGAGCAGCCAGATTCAAGAGGGAAGCGATGGATTCACTGGCAATGCCCTCCCCATAGACGATGACGCCCCGCTTTGCCCTGCCATACACCTCCGCTGCCAGCTCAAGGTCATCTGCCCTTACCCCAGAGCCTTTGCTTACCTTTTGGGCATCATAATCCTCGATTGCTTTGCCAAAATCGCCCTTCGCCTTTTTAAGATCGCCAAGTCCCTTATCCGCGATGAGGTGAGCTAGCCCTTTGATCAGGTCACTTTCGGTTCCTTCCTCAGGCCTCAGCCACAGGTTGGCACGATAGGCAAAGGAATTTCGTAGCGGCTCGATAACGATCAACTCTGCTCCATGCTTGGTTACCGCCCTCAAGATGTAGGACCCCAAGACGGGGTGGCTTTCCAGGGGATCAGCGCCAACCACCATTATACAATCCGCTTCCAGTATCTCTTCCATCGGGCACTCGATCTCCAGACCCTTTCCATTGAAGCTTGCAATGCCCTTGGCAATAACCCGATAGCTATCCCCGTCCAAGGTATCCACCCTATCGCTGCCGATCACATCGCGGAAAAGTCTATTGAATCGCTCCAGAGAATCGTTTGAACACTTAGTGGTGGCTATGCCAGCAATAGCGCCAGGTCCATAGCTCCCCTTTATCTCCTTTATCTTCTTCACTACCAAGTCCAGCGCCTCATTGATGGAGCATTCCTCTAATTCTCCCTTGCCATCTCTCTTGAATGGCGTCGTGATCCTGGAGCGTGTTTCATTGAGAGGGTCGAAACGACCCCTCGGACAGAGCTGGCCCCTGAGCCCGGTGATATCCGCTCCATCGATCCTTACCAGATTATTATCCCTGACCAGGACCTTTATTTCACAGCCGACGCCGCATTGGGAGCAGACGCTCTCTATCTCCTGACATTCACTAGTTCTTCCTTTATACGCACTAACCTTGCTGAAGATAGCACCTGTGGGACATGCCTGCACACAGGCGCCACAAGAGATACAGGAGGATTCACCTAAAGGTTGATCCAAGTCAGCGCATACCACGGTTCTCCAACCGCGCTTGCCAAAATCCAGGGTATGGGTGCCCACTACCTCGCTGCATACCCGAACACATCTGCCACACAGGATGCAGCGGTTATGATCCAAGACCAGATAATCATTTAATGTATCCACTGGTAAAGAAGGGAAGGCATAGGGGAAACGCACATGATCCATCTGGTAGCGATAGGCCAAATCTTGCAGCTCGCAGTCACCGCTCTGAGCGCAGAACATGCAGAAGTGGTTTCGCTCGCTGAAGATGAGCTCCAAAATCATGCGCCGATACCCTTCCAGCTGTTCACTTGTGGTTTTGACCACCATGCCATCCCTGGCTGGGTAGGTACAGGCCGGGTTTATCCTCCTCTCGCCCTCAATCTCCACCACACAAAGACGGCAGGCACCTACGCTCGATAATCCTTCGAGATGGCAAAGTGTGGGCACGTAGATGTCATTGGCGCGGCAAACATCGAGGACGGTGTCGCCCTCTTTCCCCTTGACCTCTTTGTCATTGATTGTGAGCGTAATCTCCTTCATCTATTCTCCTCTGGCCTCTACGTCACACCTGAGGCATCTTCCTGCCTCCTCCATTGCCTCTTCCGCACTATAACCCAAAGCCACCTCTTCAAAAGAGCGGCCTCTCTCCTCAGATGGGAGTTCAGTGATGATAACTCTGGGCTGCTCCTTGGTCTCTGCCTCCTCTGCAGGTGGAAGGACGAAGGTCTCAACGTCCTCCCGCTCCATTATTGGCTTAAGCTCCTTCTTTTCAAGGTATCTCCTGATGGAGCAGGCAGCCCTTTGCCCGGCAGCGATAGCCTCGATAACAGTCTGGGGCCCAGTTGCAGCATCACCACCGGCGAATATTCCCGGGGAGTCGGTGGCAAGGGTACGACGGTTAGCAACTATGGTTCCACCTCTTCCTATCTTCACCCCATTGCCGTTGAGGAAGGAGGTATCCGGCCTTTGTCCTATTGCCTCGATTACCATATCGCAATCGACGGTGTACTCAGACCCCGCCAAAGGTTGAGGCCTTTTCCTGCCGCTGCTATCGAATTCACCCAGCTCCATGCGAATAAGCTCCAGCCCTGAGACTCTGCCATTATGGCTCAAGACCCTGGTGGGAGCGGTGAGCAAGTGAAGGTGGATCCCCTCCTCCTCCACCGCCTTAACCTCCTCCTCAATCGCTGGCATGTCCTTCCTCTCCCGCCTGTAGAATATATGTGCTTCCTGGGCACCCTTCCTCAGCGCCACGCGGGCAGAATCGGTTGCGGTATTGCCACCGCCAATGACCGCAACTTTCTTGCCCACCTCAACCTCTCTCCCCAGATTAGCCTCTCGCAGAAACTCCACTGCGTCATAAACCCCTTCCAGTTCCTCACCGGGGACATTCATCTTATCGCCGCTGTGAGCACCGACAGCGACATAAACCGCCCTATATCCATCCTTGAGCAGCGATTCTATATCTTCAACCCTGGTATTTAGCCTTATTTCGACCCCCAGTTTTTCGATAGCCTCGATCTCCTTTTTCAGGACACTCTTCGGCAAGCGATACTCCGGGATGCCCACAGCAAGCATGCCGCCAGCCATCGGAAGGGCTTCAAATACGGTAATCTGGTATCCTTCCAGAGCGAGGTCGTGGGCTGCTGAGAGCCCTGCGGGGCCGGCTCCAATAATCGCTACCTTCTCCTCTCTCTTCTCCTTCACCGGGGGTATATATTCAAAGCCATGCTCGAAGGCCCAGTCAGCAGCGAACCTCTTGAGGTGCCTGATGGCTATGGCCTCATCCACCTGGCCGCGACGGCACTTGCCCTCACAGGGATGATGGCATACCCTCCCACAGATGGAGGGGAAGGGGTTCCTCTGCTTGATCAAACGATAGGCTTCCTCGAATTTCCCCTCTTTGATAAAGGCAACATACCCCGGAACATCCAGCCCTACCGGACAGGTATGCTGACAAGGTGCTCTGAACAGAGCCTGGCATACGGCAGCAGGGCATCTCTTGTCAATGATATGGGCCTCATATTCCTCGCGGAAATGGCGCAGCGTGCTCAAAGCCGGGTTCGGGGCAGTTTGGCCCAGGCCACACAAAGATGCCGAGCCAACCATCTCCGCCAATTCTCCGAGGATATCGAGGTCTTCCATGGTGGCTTCACCCCGGCTGATCTTGGTCAGGATATCCAGCATTTTGGGTATGCCAGCACGACAGGGAACACACTTGCCGCAGGATTCATCCTCGGTAAACTGGAGGAAGAACCTGGCCATATCAACCATGCAGTTATCCTCATCCAGCACGATCAGGCCACCAGAGCCCATGATAGCCCCAAGCTCCGTGACCGCCTCATAGTCAACAGGAGTATTAAGGTGCTCTATAGGAATGCAGCCCCCAGAGGGTCCCCCTATTTGCACCGCCTTGAATTTCTTCCCATCGGGAATCCCGCCACCGACATCGAAGACTATTTCCCCCAGGGCTATACCCATGGGAACCTCGATTAGCCCCACATTGTTCACCTTGCCTGTAAGCGAGAAAATCTTTGTTCCCTTGCTTCTTTCCGTCCCCATACTGCTATACCATTCTGAGCCATTCAGTATAATTGCAGGAACAGTTGCAAGGGTCTCCACATTGTTAATCACAGTAGGCTTTCCGAAGAGTCCCTTCTGAGCAGGGAACGGAGGCCTCTGGCGGGGGTTGCCCCGCTTTCCTTCGATGGAGATCAGCAAGGCTGTTTCTTCCCCACAGACGAAAGCGCCAGCCCCGGGAAAGATATCGATGGAGAAGCTAAAATCGGTGCCTAGGATGTTATCCCCCAATAGGCCATACTCCCGCGCCTGACGGATAGCGTTGCTTAGGGTTTCAATAGCGAGAGGATACTCGGCGCGCACATAGGCATATCCCTGGCAGACATTTCCTATGGCATAGGCCGCAATTGCCATCCCCTCGATCACGGCATGAGGATTTCCTTCAAGGACGCTCCTATCCATGAAGGCACCGGGGTCGCCCTCGTCACCATTACAGACTATGTATTTTGTATCGCCAGGCGCCTGGTAAGCGAAATTCCATTTTCTCCCTGTTGGAAAGCCCGCCCCGCCTCGACCACGCAGCCCAGCTTTGGTTACCTCCTCGATAACCTCCTCTGGTTTCTTCCCAGTTAAAACCTTGGCCAAGGCTTGATACCCGCCGTAGCCAATATAATCCTCAATATTCCAGGGATCGATCAAACCATTAAGGTATAGAGCTACCCTTTCTTGCGTCTTGTAAAAATCTATATCCTGACAGCTTGGCCTCAACAACTTGCTTACTGGGTCTTTATACAGGAGCCTTTCCACAAATTCACCACCCAGCAAATGTTTTTGCACTATCTCCTTCACATCTGTTGCTTGCAGTCTGGTGTAGTGAGTACTGCCGGGAGCAACAACTACGTTAGGGCCTCTCTCGCAGAAACCCCGGCAACCGGTCTTTACGATTCTGACCCTCTCCTCCAGTCCATTTACTTTAATGCTATCTCGAAAGGCATCTTCTACCTCGCCAGCCCCTGACGCAGTACAGCCTGTACCTCTACACACTAGAATATCGATCTGCGATGCTTCCCTGATCTTGGAGTAGTCCAAGTCTTCGCGCACCTGAAGAAGAGGCTCTACAGCTGCCTTAAGACGCTTCAGGTCCTCTACAGAATCGATCCGCTTCACCTTCTGTCCTTTAATCATAGCGAGCTAATATCTCCTTTATCTGGCTGGGTGCTACCCTCCTATAAACATCCGTCTCCACTACCATCGTTGGGGCTAAGGCACAAGCACCCACACAGCGAACAGTATCTAGAGTAAAACGGAGGTCTGGAGTAGTCTCTCCCGGTTCTATGCCAAGCTCTTTTCTCAAGGCATTGAGGTTCTTCTCACCACCCCTTACATAGCAGGCACTACCCATGCAGACCTGGATCACATACTTGCCACGGGGAGCTAGGGTAAAGAAATGGTAGAAGCTGGCTACGCTGTATATTTCGCTGAGGGGAACTTTCAAGTCCCTGGAGATGGTTTTCAGCACCGGAAGAGGGAGATATCCAAGCATTCCCTGAGTCTCTTCGAGGACGCGAATCAGGGCTCCCGGCTCTCCCCTGGTGTCGGAAACTATCCTCTGTACCTGCCTGAAGATCCTGCCCGCGATTCCACCTCCAGCCTCTTGCTTTGACACCGCCTCTGCTATTATCTCAGAGTCGAGTCCCTCCATAATCTGTCTCCTTCAAGAGGATTTGAAGCTGTTGCATGCTCCGAGGGCTTATTTTATCTTTAGCTCCAATTATATTGTACCGCATTCTAACCGATAATGACAGGGAGGAGTCCCTTAAAGGCACTCCTCCCTCTGTTGATGCAGCGAGTCTTGAGGCAGTATAACGGCAATCCCAATAGCTTTCAATGTAACCTCCAACTCGCCACAGAAGCTTGATAGATTGCAATGCAATCTGTTACTACTTTACTTTGATCCCTTCCCTTTCCGCCATCTTCGCCAGCGACTTGAGAGAGGCATCAATGCCCTTGCCCAAGAGTTTGATCCTTATGGGCCGGGCGCCACCCCACCGCTTGTACACCCGACACACTTGGCATATGCTGGTGTCCCTGCCAGTAACTCCATAATCGTCCAGCTTGCAATATGTACCCTCTATCTCCCAGCAGGGGAGTGACGGATATTTAGCCGCTGGGCACTCCTCCCTTATCATCTGGGGACAATGGCACATCTCCCAGCAGGGCGTCTTGCCCGCCCAAAAACCTTCTGCCTCCCTTCGAGCGATCTCCTCTCTTTCAGTGACCTCCGGTGCTGTTCCAACTCTTCCTGTCGTCATCGCCTTCCTCCTTTCCTAACACCCCTTGAAAATCACCGCCTCCTAACTCCGCCTCAATTTAAACATACCCAGTATTGGATGCCATCCGCCAAGGAGCCAATTCTTGTCATTGCCTACACGCAACTGCCCAATGGTGCGCAATGCACTAATGATTAGGCATTTTCATCTAGGCATCACCTACGAGTTGAATGTGGCTTAAAGATGGAATATAATTAGTGTTGAGGAAGACCTTATGGCTAAGATCAGGATTCTCCTTGCCGATGATCATGTAGTAGTGAGGGAAGGCACCCGCCAGCTCTTGGAGCGGGAGCCGGATTTTGAGGTAGTAGGCGGCGCCGGAGACGGCGAGGAGGCAGTGGCTCTTGCCACCAAACTCAAACCCGATGTGATCATTATGGATATTGCCATGCCCAAGCTCAGTGGAATTGAGGCGACCAAAAAGATCAAGTCCACTCTGCCATCTATGGCAGTGCTCATTCTCACTGCATACGATTACGATGAGTACATCTTCGCCCTAATGGAGGCTGGTGCCGCTGGCTACCTGCTTAAGAGCGTGAGCGGCGATGAGCTCATCGATGCCATTCGTGCTGTCTACACCGGAGAGCCAGTGCTTCACCCTGTGGTTATTCGAAAGTTAATGGCTCACCTGAGACCCCATGAGGCAAAGCTCGGCGGGGGTCGTCCCTTGGAGCTTCTCAGCGAACGCGAAATAGAGATACTGAGGCTGGTGGCCAAAGGCATGGGCAATAAGGACATCGCTAGCGAGCTATTCATCAGCGTACGCACCGTTCAGGCACACCTGCGAAGCATCTTCAACAAGCTGTGTGTTGGCTCGCGCTCTGAGGCGATCATACATGCCTTGAAGAGGGGATGGTTCTCTCTAGAAGACCTCGGCTAACAACCTCCTTGGCATACGTATTTGAAATGCTCTCACGGAAATGGACCAACCAGCTAAAAGTACTCTTTGGTAGCGGCCACTTCTGGCTGGTGCTCGCCTTACTGGCGTTATGCGGTATCTTCCACTACGCCGAGCAGCTAGGAATCCTGGGCACAACAGCCCCCAGCGAACACTTTGGGCTTACCCGCCATGCAATGGACCGCGTTCTTTTTTTAATTCCTATAATCTACTGCGGATTCATCTTCGGACTGAGAGCAGGGCTGATTACAGCTGCCGTAGCCCTGGTTGTTATGCTACCCCGGGCTATTTCTATCTCTCCCGTTACCGCGGATGCCCTCTTCGAGATAGGAAGCGTCCTTATCGTTGGCGCTTTGGCTTGTCTCTGGCTTGAGTCTCGAGAGCGAGAGAAGGAACGGCACCGAGAGGCCTTGGAGGAGTTGGGGGAGGCTCACCAGCAGCTTCAAGCCCACATTCGCATCTCAAGGAGCAATGAAAAGCGCCTCGCTACCCTTAATGCTATTTCCGCTGTGCTTACCCAGTCTTTGGAGCCAGAAGAGGTTCTGCGTCGGGCCATCGAGATGGTCATGGAGGTGATGGAAGTAGAGACGGTCCTTATATTTTCCCTGGATGAAGAGGCCAAGGAACTGGAGCTCGTGGCATATGAGGGTGCTTCTGAAGAATTTGCCCACGATGTGAATAGGATGAGGGTGGGAGAAGGCTTCAATGGGATGGTGGCTGAGACTGGAGAGCCCATGACGGTGGAAGACGCCTCCCACGATCCCAGGCTCACCAGATCGGCGGTAAAGAAGATGAAGCTCCAAGCCGAGCTCATCGTGCCTCTGAAATCCAAAGGCATGGTTGTAGGTACTCTATGCGTTGCCATGCGCCGCCCCCGGGAATTCCTTACCGAGGAGGTTGAATTGCTCAACGCCATCGGCAACCAGATAGGCATCTCCATGGAGAATGCTCGCCTATATGAAAAGGAGCGCCTGTTCGCAGAGCAACTGCGTGTCTCGGAGAGAAACTACCGAGGACTATTTGAGGGTGCCAATGATGCCATCTGGGTTCACGACTTGGAAGGCAATATCATATCGGTTAATAAGGCAGCAGAAAAGCTTACCGGATATACCGTGGAAGAGCTGGCTAAAATGAACGTGGCCTCCTTTCTCGATGAGGAGGGGATTGATGTTGCCAGAAAGGTGCGCCTTAGCCTACTCTACGGCGAACCCATCGAACAACCCTACGAGCAGCGTCTCATCAAGCGAGACGATACGCAGGCCATCTTCATGGTCACCAGCAGCCTGGTGACCACAGATGGCCAACCAACGGGCTTCCAGCACATCTCTAGGGATGTCACCGAGGAAAAGCGGATGCAAGAGAACCTACGCTTCTATGTGCAGCAGATCACCGAGGCCCAGGAGGCAGAGAGAAAGCGCATCGCTCGCGAGCTTCATGACGATACCACTCAGTCTCTTTACGCCGTTTCTCGCCAGGTGGACAACATCATTCGTAACAGTGCTCGCCTCACCGACGAGGATATAGCACAACTAAAGGACCTTCGCCAGCAAATTGGGGAGGCCTTAAATGAGGTGCGCCGCTTCACCCAGGACTTGCGCCCCTCTATACTTGATGACTTTGGCTTGCTGCCAGCAGTAGGATGGCTCACCGGCGAGCTGGAAAGAGAGCATGGTATAAAGGCAAAGCTCAAGGTGGTTGGTACCGAGAGGCGCTTCTCCCCAGAGGTGGAAACACCCCTTTTCCGCATCGTTCAGGAGGCGCTAAGCAATATCAGGAGACATGCCCAGGCTTCAAGTGCTGAGGTCGCCATCGAATTTGCCCGAACTGGCATCAGCCTTACCATTAGCGACGACGGAAAGGGGTTCGAGTTGCCAGAAAGGCTGGGGGATCTCGCCCGCAGCGGCAAACTGGGTCTAGCCGGAATGCAAGAGCGAGCACGCCTACTGGGTGGCAGCTTGACATTGCATTCTGAGCCAGGCAAAGGAACTGCCGTAGTTTTCAAAGCACCAATATAGACCCTCTTTACATAGCTCCTGTGGCTTGACCCACCAGATGCTCCGAAGAGTACTTCACATCGTAGGTATTAAAGCCAGAACAGTACGAGGGAGCGCGTATTTTATCGATGTTTCTGGTCTGTTTTTGCCTCCATTTCTGCGATATTGCTTCAGTTCGCAGGCACCCAGATAGTGAAGAAAAGCGCAAACTTAGCAGATTTCTCCACAGCCGAAATTTTTCCGACTCTGCATCCAGTATATAATCTCAAATCTGCAAAAGGCCAGCATGGCTGAATTTTTGCGAGAGGCCATGATGGAGAGTTGGCAGAATCCGAAAGAGGATGCTCCCCGAGGGTAGGGGGCAGTACTACATGAAGCAAGAGAGCTGGCCGACCACTTTATTTAGGCCCTGATGACTGTTCCTCTTCTAAGAAGGCATCTTCCTTTGACCAAAAATGGTCACGTCCACAGACAGGGCAGTTGTACAAGACCTTGTTATTCAGGATGCTTGGTTCAAAGGATGCCCTCTCCATTGAAATACCTGTGGCTACAGGCTTACCTGTTTCTGGGCAGTTTATCATTACCATTGCTTTTGCCATGGTGCATCCTCTATTACATCTGTGGATAACAGTTTATCACGGTCCTAGCTAATGGTCTACAATTATCGAACCCATCAAAGCACTACGGACCATTGAACCGTTATCCTAGAACAACCTTAATGATAACAACGATGGCCAATATTAATACTGCGGTCACTGCCACGACCACACGGGCTTTAGCTCTCTTAGGGTAACTCCCATCCACGCTTTGCTCACGGATTATGGCTTTCAACCAATCCCAGTTCATTTCTCATGCCGTACTGTACCACATGCTCCGAGGACTTATGATTCTGGCACAAAGACTAGCTGGCCTTTGGACGCTTTGGTTTAAAGACAACGGCCGGTTTAGTTCTTTTGGAATAAACAAAGCCTTCGGCTCCCTGAATGTCACCGTATTTGGCCTTAAGTTCATCTAAGGGGCCAGCGTCAAGGGCTCTGGTAGGGCATGCCTCTACACAGACGGGCAGCTTATTGTCTGACCACCTGTCCAGGCAGAAGTTGCACTTGCGCATTTTGGCACCAAGATTCGGCCCAAACTGGGGGACGTCATAGGGGCAGGCTTTCAGGCACTTAACGTTACACTCCTCGTTGCCCAAGCATGCCAAGTCATCTACAACCACGAGCCCGTCTCCATCCCTTTTCGAGATGGCATGGGTTGGACACGCTGGAATACAGACGGGCTCAAGGCATTGGTAGCATGGTGCAACCAAGTAGCTAACAAAGACGTCTGGGAATTTCCCCTTTTCCGTATATAGGACTCGCATCCAATTTTCACCAGCCGGCAGGTCATGCCAATCCTTACAGGCCACTTGACAAGCGCTGCATCCCGTGCAACGGGTCTGATCAAAATAGAACCCAATCTGCATGATCCGTCCTCCCTTAGGCCTTACTCACTTGAACCAGCACAGTGTTTAATGCTGATGCTCCACCCTCTGAGTAGGCATCATTTGTCAGGACATTTGCGCAGCCGCCACGGTCGATGCCTTCTTTATCAGGGTAATACTGGGCACCTTCAAATATACAGATCACTCCCGGCATTATCCGCTCGGTCAACCATGCCGTGATGGCTAACTTGCCTCGATCGTTGAAAACGTAGATTTCATCGCCGTCCTTGATCCCCCTGGGCTCGGCATCCACCGGATTAATCCAGGCGCGATGGGGTTCTACTTCCCTAAGCCAGCCAACATTTAGATGGGAATGCACCCTGTTCCTAGGGTGAGGAGAGAGAAGCTGGAGCGGGTACTTTGCTATCAGCGGGTCGTTTCGATCTTCCCAGGTGCTTACATATTTGGGAATTGGGGGGCAGAGCGGGTTGTCGATGTCCGCCGCGCGCTGAGAAAAGATTTCGATCTTTCCTGAAGGGGTTGGAAAAGGGTTGTTTTCCGGGTCCTCAATCTGCTCCTTGAAGGCGACAATGGGTTCGGCAAGCTTGACCCGGTGAATGCCCTCGCGTCTGAATTTATCATAGTCCTTGATCTGCCCGCCGGTCTCTGGATTATCCACAACGAACGATTTAAGCCACTCCTCCTCGGAACGAGTATTAAAGTCGCTGAAGCCCAGTTTTTCCGCCAGCTCACAGGCGATATCAAGGTCCGATTTGCATTCCCCCAGTGGTTCAATCGCCTTGTTGACAACGGTATAGTAAGGGCCGGAGGGCCAGGGCCGGGTGAGATCGTTGCGCTCTGCGGCACTGGTTACCGGCAGTACGATGTCAGCAAATCTGGCCGTGGAGGTCAGGAAAAGATCAGAAACGACGAAAAACTCAAGACTCTTTAGCGCTTGGGCAGCTTTATTGCTATTTCCGAGCTGATTCAAGGGGTTGCTAGAAATGCACCAGGCCAGTCTAATGTCTGTTGGATATCCTCCGGCCCTTCCTTTTAGGATTGCGTCAAACATCTTGTTGATGTGAACCCTGAGAGCTAGGCGAAGCCGTAAGTCGAGCGTGCCTCGAATTGATGGCCCACCCGCCTCGACGGGGTTTCTCATGCCGGGCATTCCAGAGGCGCGGAACATGTGCCCAACGGGTATGCCCATAAGGCCGCCCGCTGCGCTTCCACCATGGCGGCCAACATTTCCGGTCATGGCCGTCAGGGTCATGGCACACCGATTGTACTGCTCTCCCATGGCGCTGCGCGCCACCCCCTGGCAGTCCATCAGGGCTGCAGGCTTGGTAGTTGCATACCCCTTTGCCAGCTTCTCGATGGTTGACGCCGGAACACCGGTAATCGCCTCAGCCCAGGCTGGTGTCTTCTCAACCCCATCTTCGATGCCCAAAACATAGTCTCTGAATTTGTCGAACCCGACCGTATACTTGTCCAAGAATTCCTGATCGTGGAGACCTTCTTTAATCATCACATAGGCCATGCTCACCATCATGGCCGTATCAGTACCGGGCCTGATCGGTATCCATTGGTCGGCTAAAGTTGCGGCGGAATCATGGTACCTGGGGTCAATAGAGATAATCCTGGCTCCCGCCTCCTTGGCCCTGATGAGATGATATATAGTGTTTGTGCCAGAAATCATCCTCGCCGGATCCCAGCCCCACATAATGATCATCTTGGAGTTGAGAAGGTCCTCCCGGCTGTGGCCGACCATGACCGAGCCGTACTGGGCCATGACAGCCCATACAGAGCCTTCGGATGAAACGTTTCCATAGGTGGTGGTGTAACCTCCAAACACGGATAGCAATGTAGCTGCGGCCCTCACGCCGCTATGGAGGGCACCCAGATACCCGCCACCACCCATCAAGAAAATGCTGGCGTTCCCATAGGTGTCCTTGACTCGTTTCAGCTCTCCGGCTATCGTTTCCAAGGCTTCATCCCATGAAATCCGTTCAAACTTGCCTTCCCCCTTGGCCCCCGCCCTTTTCAAGGGGTACATGAGGCGGTCCGGGTTATAGACCTCCTGTCGGTAGGCCCGACATCTCAAGCAGGCCCTTAGTTGTTCTGGCTCCGGGGCATCGTCGCCCTCGACCCTGATGATCCTGCCATCCTTGACATGAAGCCTGAGCGGGCAACGCCCACCGCAGTCGAACGTAGTCGTGGTCCTGATAATCTTTGTCTCCCCGCTTGTCTTGCTCATCTCTTTGGAACTCATCATACCCTCCTACCTTTGACTTTTGGCAGCACAATTCCACCCGATCTGCCATTCACCACAGGAGCCAACACTACACACAGAGTTATTGAGTCGTCAAAAGCCGAGCTAACTGCTGTCGGTGATAAGAAGGATCACCGAGGTAATTATAAAGGGAACGAGACGCCCTGGTATGAAAGCTGGCTGGGTGCTCCTTCGAGTAACTGATACCACTGAATACCCGATGGGCAAGTGTGCACACTGCCCAGTAGGCCTCGCTGGAAATCGCCTTTGCCAGATGCACGCTCTCTGCCGCTGGCCTTTGCGCATCAAGCTTCCACAGGGCTTCATAGGTGGTCCAGCGGGCAGCGTCTGCATGATCAACCATCTCGAGGATCATGTCCTGAACTCGTTGAAAACGACCAACAGGCGTACCGAACTGAATCCTGATCCGACTATATTCTAGCGTCATATCAAAGACAGACTGACAGCCTCCTACCTTATAGGCGCAAAGGACAGGTATAGACGCGGCAATGGCTCGCTGTAGAGCCTGCCACCCTTCATCCTTATCTCCGAGCATATCTGACCGGGGTATCTTCACAGAATCCAGCTTTACCTCAAAGGTCCTGCCGGCCAAGAAACCTGGCAGTCGACGCACTGAGACTCCATCCGAGTTTCTGTCCACCAGAAAGAGAGAGGGGCCTTTTGCTGGATCAGCCCCTTTTCCCGCACGGGCTACAACGATGAAATGAGTGGCTGCTTGAGCATCCATGGTGAACAGCTTCAGACCGTCAAGAACAAAACCGCCATCCTTACTCTGAGCGGTCGTCTGCACTGCTCCCGGCTCCCAGCTATACTCAGGCTCGGTCAGCGCCAGGGTCAAGATTTGTTTACCCTCAGCAACGACGGGTAGAATGCGCTGTTTTTGTTCCTCGGTGG
>Ga0180437_10006214_pt1 | contig 16014 bp, 10 predicted proteins | sample SS_ome_4_FD_132410 | JGI IMG/M metagenome (GOLD analysis project Ga0180437, IMG submission 132410) | Hypersaline lake sediment archaeal communities from the Salton Sea, California, USA - SS_3_D_1 metaG | ecosystem: Environmental > Aquatic > Non-marine Saline and Alkaline > Hypersaline >...
CTGCCGGCAAGGCAAGCGCTTCCGGGGGATATTACCACCCTTCCGTCGATTTAGCAACCTTTTCTCACCCAATAATCACGGGCGAATATCCGCCGTCGGTCAGGCGAAATCTATTATCCATAAGCGTTTATGCATAGGTGTTGTCAGCGGCCAAAAAGGCGGATAAAATCCGGACTGTGAAGACCAGGCTCGACACAGACCGAAAGAACATCGTCCTGATTGGTATGTGCGGCGTGGGCAAGAGCACGGTCGGAGTCCTTCTGGCCAAGGCTCTCGGACGCCATTTCATCGATACCGATGTTCACATCCAAGCGGTCGAAAACAGGACCCTCCAGCAAATCATCGACGAAGGTGGCATCGACGCGTTCTGCGACATCGAGCAGAACCACATCCTCTCCATCGATGCCCAAAACGCCGTGATTGCAACCGGCGGCAGCGCGGTCTATCGACCAAAGGCGATGGAGCACTTAGCCGAGACGGGCATAATCATGCACCTCGACCTTGACTACGACACCATTGAAGACAGGGTTACCAATCTATATACCCGCGGCGTCGTTATGGCGCCCGGCCAGACCCTCCGCACCCTTCATCAGGAGCGCCAGCCACTTTACAAGAAGTATTCTAACCTGACCGTGGATTGTGCCGGCAAGAACCACGAACAGATCGTCGATGAAATCATCGCCCGATTAGCCGCCTCGCAAAGGCCCTGACCGCCACCGCATGTTCCACCATTTTTGCGCGCAGTTAAGGAGCTTGCAGCCCAACGAGACCAAAATATCCACAACGCCGTTGGAAGAAAAACCAAACGGAAAAGACAGACCATAGAGGCTCGTGTCCCTCCGCATCAGGCGGAAATGGTTGCTGTGACGAGCGTTGCCAGACCGAATCACGTGCTAACCTTACTTGACGCAGGGGCTTGTGGAGCCTCGCATCGTTTTATCTTTCTCTGCAATACGAGACCGGCCACTGCGGAAATGACGAAAAACAAGGCGCCGGGCAAGAGCGGGCTGACAAACCACAGAATAAGAGGCTCTGATATAAGAACCTTCCGGCGACCGTCTTCGATTCTCACCAGCCTCCAGGGAACGAAAAGGCCTCCGGCAGATTCGTATTTGTTGCCGGCACCATCCGCGAAGATACTCCGCCGATTTCCGGCATACCGTCCATTGGGGTCAGAAAGGTCCTCATCCACCGCCAGTAAGCGGCCGTTGGAATCATAAACGTATAACCTGTCGTCATTCCTCCTGAAAACCGGATGGTCATTTTCATCTATATGCAAGCCCACCCCTTGGACCCTGCTCCTGACAAACCATCCTCTTAGAAAATCCCCATTGCTGTCAAATACCTGGAGCCTGCTGTACAACCTCTCGGCGCAGTAGATGCGACCTTTAGTATCAATTGCCACCGCGTATACATCGGCTGAAGGAAACCGGGTCCCGGAGGAGACCATCTGAACGCCAAAGAGGCCCAAAAAGTGCCAGACGGCACAGACAAAAAACACAAAGAACCAAAAGAGAAAACTCGCTTCAAAAAAAGAAAGTGCAATTCTCCAGCTTCGAAGCCGCAAGTCCGTGAAATATGACCCTGAAAGAAGGAATGCGATAGCAAGCGCCGGCAAGAGCAATCCTGCGATTGGCAAAACCCATGTGGACAACCATAGTGCAAAGAAAGCGACAGCGGCCAGCCCCGAGAAGGCAATTAGAAGCAGGGCCGCCTTTAAAAGAAATGTCAGAGTGTTCTTTTTCATGATGAATCCACGGGCGCAGCGACCAAAATCACAAATCGCGCTCAAGTGAGATTCTCAGGGCCTCGGTCGTATTTTTGACGAATGCGAATTTGAGGCCTTTTTTGGCTTCTTTGGGGACGTCGGGCAGGTCTTTCTTGTTGCGGGCGGGCAGGATCACGGTTTTTATGCCGGCCTGTTTGGCAGCTAAGATCTTTTCCTTGAGCCCCCCTATCGGCAGCACAAGGCCTCGCAGCGTGATTTCGCCTGTCATTGCGACCTCCGGGCGGGTGCTTTTGCCCAGAAGCAGACTGACCAGCGAGGTGAACATTGCCACACCGGCGCTGGGCCCATCCTTGGGGATTGCCCCCGCGGGGACATGTATGTGGTAGTCGAATTTCCTGAATCGGTCGGCGTCGATTTTCAACTTTGCGGCGTTGGCCTTTACTATGGAAAACGCTGCCTGCGCACTTTCTTTCATTACGTCGCCGATATGCCCGGTAAGCTGCAACTGTCCCTTGCCCGGCATCGAGGCCGACTCGATAAACAGCAGCTCCCCCCCTACCGGCGTAAAGGCCAGCGCCGTTGCCACGCCGGGGATGCCTGTTCGCAGAGCTAATTCCGACTCGAACTGCGCCGGACCGAGGATTTTCGCCAGGCCGGCTTTGTCGAGAGTCGCTCGTCTTTTTTTGCCTTTGGCAATTTCGGTTGCAACGGCCCTGCAGACAGCAGCGATATTTCGTTCGAGGTTTCGCACGCCGGCCTCGCGCGTGTAGCTGGTAATTATTGCGTGCAAGGCACCGTCCTTAATGGTCAACTGGTTTTTGCCAAGCCCGTGTTCTTTGAGCTGGCGGGGCACAAGATACTTCCTGGCGATGTTGAGCTTTTCCGTTTCGGTATAGCCGGGCAGCTCGATGATTTCCATCCGGTCGTGCAGGGCCGGCGGTATGGGCTCGGCATAGTTGGCCGTACCGATGAACATCACGCCGGTCAGGTTAAAAGGCTGGTCGAGATAATGGTCGGTGAAGCTGTAGTTCTGCTCCGGGTCCAGCACCTCGAGAAGCGCGCTGGCCGGGTCTCCGCGGAAGTCCGCCCCGATTTTATCGAGCTCATCGAGCATAAAGACCGGGTTCTTCGTTCCGCACTTTCTCAGTTCCTGCAGGATTCTGCCCGGCAGGGCGCCAATATAGGTCCTGCGGTGTCCGCGGATGTCGGCCTCGTCCCTGATTCCTCCGAGCGATATTCGAATGAATTTTCTACCCAGGGCCGTTGCAATGGATTTTCCGAGCGAGGTCTTGCCGACGCCCGGCGGGCCGATGAAACAAAGTATCGGGCTCTTGCCCGTCGGGTTCAGCTTGCGCACGGCGAGGAATTCGAGGATTCGTTTCTTGACCTTGCTCAGGTCGTAATGGTCGCGGTTCAGTATCCGCTGGGCGCGGTTTATGTCGAGGCGGTCCTCGGTTTCAACGGACCAGGGCAGCTCGCAGACCCAGTCGAGATAAGTCCGGATTACACTGTATTCCGGTGAGACGGGCGGTATCTTCGCCAGCCTGTCGAGCTCGCGAAGCGCTTCTTCTTCGACCTGGGCCGGCATCCCGGCCTTATCGATATTTTCTTTAAGCTGCTTAAGCTCTTCGGTTCGGCGGTCCTCCTGGCCCAGCTCCGACTGGATTGCCTTTAGCTGCTCCTGCAGAAAGTACTCCCGCTGGTTCTTGTCAATCGATTCCTTGACGCGGCCCTGAATCTTGTGACTCAGCTCGAGGACCTCGACCTGGCTTGCCAGGGCCACGGATATTTTCTCCAGGCGGCGCTGGGCATCCAGGTCTTCGAGCAACTGCTGCTTCTCGGCAAGCGGCAGGCTAAGATTGGCTGCCAGGAAATCCGCCAGCGCCGACGGGTCGTCAATATTCTCTAAGAGCACGGACGCCTCTTCCGGCACATTGGGGCTCAGCGCGATAACACGATTGGCGCTCTGGCGGACGCTGACAATCAGGGCCTGGAGCTTCTTGGTGATTCTCACGTCGGCTTCGAGCAGCCTGACCTTTGCCTTGAGGTACGGCTCGGTCGCAACCGGCTTGATGATTTTCAGGCGTGCTATGCTGTGCACAATAATATGAGCGGGACCCTGCGGCATCTTTACGACCTTAAGGATGGTAGCCGCGGCGCCCACAGAGTGAAGCTCGTCGAAGCCGGGCTTGTCGGTCTCGGGAGTCCGCTGGGTGAGCAGACCAATGATGGATTCGTTGGTTTTGGTATCTTCGAGAAGGCGGCGACTTCGCTCGCGCCCGACTGCGAGCGGCGTCACCGTGCCGGGAAAGGCGACGGCATTGCGCAGCGGCAGAATTCCAATTACATCCGGCAGCTTGAAGTCCCGCCCCGGCTGAGTCAGGTCCGCGTTTTCATCCTGGATGTACTCGTCGAGGCTCGGCGGCTGGTCCGGGGCCGGTTCGTCGCGTTCCCCGCCGGCGAAAAAGGAATATTTTAGCTCGCTTGCCATTGTATCAGGGTCCCTTTCCGTGCAAGTTAAACAAGCTCAGGGGCGACAGCCAACCGTGAGCGGCCAATCCCGCCGGGCGGGACGCTGCCCTGCCGGTCGGTACATTCGGACTCTGTCAATACTTTTCGGACGAGCCCGACGCCCAATTTCACTAAATTCTCAAAAAAGCTGTCAGATTTCAAGCTTTCATTCGTCATAATATTTGAAAGCCTGCACAGGAGCTCTTATTGAACAGCGCTTTGGAAAAAAAACTTGTTGCGTTGTGTCGTAACGGCGACAGACCGGCCTGCGCCGAGCTTGTGAGAGCCTATTCCGCCCGGGTCTTTGCCGTGTCGCTGGGCATCCTCGGCAACAGTCACGACGCCGAGGACGTCGCCCAGCAGGCTCTATTGAAGGCCTTGACAGATGTGCACCAGCTACGCAACGGTCAGAGCTTTGGGGCGTGGCTGTGCAAAATCACCAGAAATCTGTGCATTGATCTTGTGCGAGAACGCCGGCGCAGCACTAAAGCGCGGCTTCGACAGGCGCCGACTGAGAAAGGCACAGCCAAAGGTCTTACAGAGCTTGAGAGCGCTTTGGCCAGGCTGCCGGATAATCATAGAATCGCTCTGCTCCTGTATTATTTTGATGGGCGAAGTACCGAAAATGTGGCGGACGCCTTGGGCATAAGTGGGGCTGCGGTTCATACCAGGCTAAGCCGGGCCAGGAGAAAACTACGCGAACTGTTGGAAGCCGAAGGAGACACGCAATGAAAAATACTTGCCGTGATATTCAGCGGCTGATGCCGCAGCTTATGAGAGGTACGTTGTCGGGCGAGCAAGCCGCCGAAGCCCAGGGCCATATAGCCGAATGCCCCCTCTGCAACCAATACTTGCAGGCTCTTGAAAGCGATGACAGACTGCTCACTAACTTCGCGCAGACAATGCAACCCGCCATAGCGCGTCTTCAAGATCAGGTGACAGATGAGCTCAACCGCAGGACGTCACAGAGACTTGGAGGCCACATTTCAACATGGACCACAATCTTCAAAAGCCGAATCACGAGACTTGCCGCCGCCGCGGTAGTAATTATCAGTGCGCTTGCAGCGGTGCGTCACTTTGCAGACTGGATTACTGTGCAATCGGTCGCCTTTGGAGATATGAAGAAAGCTGTGGACAAAATGCGTTTTATGCACAAGATTCTCGACACTAATACGGGCGGAAAAAAGCACCACACAGAAAGGTGGCACCGCTTCGAGTCAAGAACGACACTGTCGAAATACGCTGTTAACGGCAAATGCCACAAAATCAGTTCTTTAAATTATGATACCATGGAGAACGTTGTTTATGACCCCAACTCCGATGTTGTGAAGATTGTGTATCGCGTAGACGTGAGCGATGACCTGCTTCCGGATTCTCCGTGGTCATTGGTGGAGGATTATATAAAGGGCTACGAACGACAGGAGGGGACTATCAAACATAAAAAGGAACAACGTAACGGGCAAGCTGTTGATGCGTATTATCTCACAATACCCAGCGATTTTAGAAAGGAGAAAGTGGAAGCTGAACTCATAGTAGACCAAGAGACGCATTTGCCTATCATTTATAAGCGCAAATTTTGGACACGTCAGGGGGATCTTAGGTTTGACCAGCTTATCCGTTTTGATTTTGCCGCAAGCGCTCCACAAGACGTCTACGACCTCGGCGTCCCCAGGTCAACTACGGTAGTATATGATGCAGCCTCAAAACAACTGTTCGATGAGAAAAAGAAACTCCTGCGGGATAAGGCTGTCTATGAGCAGCAGCTTAACCAGATCTATCGCCTGAAGGAGGGTCAGGTATTAAGGCATATACCACCGTCACTCATCGAGCCAAGGTGCAAGATAGACCGTATAAATAGAAGAATTCGACAGATAGAGTATGCAGGAAGCGAAATACTGAATTGTAAGACGAGTTGCCGAACGAAACAAAACACCAACGATGACTACTTCACTATGTTCCGTTGGGATGGAAAATTAATGCTTGTGGATTCAAGGCCTATTTTCCGCGAACCTGTTTCTTTGAGGACAGCGTTTGAGAGGATAATCGGCCTCTCGAGTTTCCAATATGATATTCCTGATAATCTTCGTGGCATAGAAATCCCTGGCGATTGGGTTGTCAGAAAAGGAGCCTCCAAGCAGCAGAAGCTGCGGACTTTCGAGACGGTCCTACAGGATTACACGAAGCGACCCATACGCTTCGAGAAACACCCGGTCGAACGCGACGTAATCGTCGCTCGCGGACAATTCCGATTCAAACCGTTGCAGGGAACCTACGATGATTCCTGGATACACGTCTTTTCGGATAAACTCGACCCTGACGAGCGGGGCGGCGGAACGTCCGCTTCAACGCTTGATAGATTCCTCAACCATCGCCTTGCAAAACAGCTGAACCAGCAGGTGGTTAATCTGGCGCAATCAACCGAAGATGAGGTGCATACTTATGGAACTCACATATCTTCCTATCTCTGCAATATGCCGGATGGTCCCGAGAGGGATGCGAAACTAAAGCTCTTGTTAGAGAATTTTTCACGCCAGACTTCGGTGGTATTTGCGGAGGAACGGCGGACCGTTGACGTCTGGGATGTTATCGCGGAGGATCAGCAGAAATGATCTACGGGGCCCGCCTGAGGTGCAGCGGGGCAACAACTGGCGAACACGTCAACACAACAGGTTGTTCATGCGACCTATTTGATTGCGGCGTGGTAGGTCTGGAGTGATTTTACGTCGGTGTCACCGGCCTGGCGGGCGGCGATTCCCTTGGCGGCTGCCGCTGCTGCTGCGGTGGTCGTGATATATGGGATGCCGTACTTGATGGCCGCCTTGCGGATATATGAATCGTCGTACTTGCTCAATTTGCCCGCCGGGGTATTTATAATCAACTGTATCTCGCCGTTCTTAATCGCATCGACGATGTTGGGCCTGCCTTCGTGCATCTTGAGAATGTGCTCGGATTCGATTCTGTTATCGGCCAGCAAATGATGCGTGCCTTCGGTCGCCTTAATCTTGAAGCCGAGCTTCGCAAACTCTCCGGCAACATCGACGGCTTGTTTCTTATCCATATCGGCGACGGTTATCAGCACCGTACCTTCGGAAGGCAAATCCTGCTTGGCTCCCTGCTGCGCCTTGTAGAAGGCCAGGCCGAAAGACTCCGACAGGCCGAGCACCTCGCCGGTCGAGCGCATCTCAGGCCCGAGAACCGGGTCAACTTCGGGGAACATATTGAATGGAAACACGGCCTCCTTTACGCCGAAGTGCGGTATCTTTCGATGCTTCAAGTCGAGGTCTCTGAGTTTTTTTCCGAGCATAATCTGCGTGGCCGCCCGCGCCATCGACAGGCCGCAGACCTTGGAGACTATCGGCACGGTTCGCGACGCCCGCGGATTGGCTTCGAGCACGTACACCGTATCACCGGCGATTGCATACTGAATGTTCATCAGTCCGACAACGTTGAGCTTTACGGCAATCTTTCTGGTGTATTCGCAAATGGTGTCGATGTGTTTTTGCGGCAGGCTGACCGGCGGAATTACGCAGGCAGAGTCACCGGAGTGGATTCCCGCCAGCTCGATGTGCTCCATAACAGCAGGCACAAACGCGTCGGTGCCGTCGGCGATGGCATCGGCCTCGGCTTCTATAGCTTCTTCGAGGAACTTGTCTATCAATATGGGCCTTTCCGGCGAGACCTCTACGGCGGCGGCGACATACTGTCGCAGCATCTCTTCGTCGTGGACCACCTCCATCGCCCGGCCGCCGAGGACGTACGACGGCCGAACCATCAGCGGGTATCCGATTTCCTTTGCGACGGCAAGCGCCTGTTCAAGGTTGCTTGCCATACCCGAATCGGGCATGGGTATATCGAGCTTCTTCATCATCGCGCGGAAGCGGTCACGGTCCTCGGCCAAATCAATCGCGTCCACGGAGGTGCCGATTATTTTGACGCCTGCGTCGGCAAGCTCCCCGGCAATATTGAGCGGCGTCTGCCCGCCGAACTGCACGATGACACCCTGCGGCTTTTCCTTTTCGTAAATGCTTAAGACGTCCTCAACGGTCAGCGGCTCGAAGTAAAGCTTGTTCGAAGTGTCGTAATCGGTTGAGACGGTTTCGGGATTGCAGTTGACCATAATCGACTCGAATCCTTCGTCCCGCAACGTAAAGGCGGCGTGCACACAGCAGTAGTCAAACTCAATGCCCTGACCGATACGGTTGGGCCCGCCGCCCAAGACCATTATTTTGGGATTGTCGCTGACCCCTACCTTGTCCGGGGCATTGTAGGTTGAGAAGTAATACGCCGCGTCTTCCACGCCGCTGACCGGCACGGGCTCCCACGCCTCAACCAGTCCCAGTGCAATCCGCCGTTTGCGAATCTCGGGTTCCGGCACGCTGAGCAGCTTGGAAAGATATTTGTCGGCGAAGCCGTCCTTTTTGGCCTGTATCAGCAGCTTGTCAGGCAGCTTTTTGCCTTTATATTTGAGAATCTGCTGCTCAAGCTCCACCAGCTCCTGCATCTGCCTGATGAACCAGCGCTTGATGTAGGTCTTCTCGAAAAGAGCATCGATGTCGGCGCCCTTGCGCAGTGCTTCGTACATTATAAATTGCCGGTCGCTCGAAGGATAGCTCAGTCGGCTCATAAGCTCTTCGAGCGGCAGCTCGTGGAAATTCCTGGCGAACCCCAGTCCGGGCCGGCCGATTTCCAGCGAGCGAATCGATTTCTGGAAGGCCTCCTTGTAGTTTTTGCCGATGCTCATCACCTCGCCGACAGCCCGCATCTGCGTGCCCAGCTTGTCCTCGACGCCTTTGAATTTCTCAAAGGCCCACCGCGAGAACTTGACGACGACATATTCGCCCGAGGGCGTGTATTTTTCCAGCGTACCTTCTCTCCAGTACGGTATCTCGTCCAATGTTACTCCGGCGGCCAACAGTGATGAAACAAAGGCTATGGGAAAGCCCGTAGCTTTCGAGGCAAGAGCCGAAGAACGCGAAGTTCTCGGATTGATTTCGATCACCACCACCCGCCCCGTGTCGGGGTCATGGGCAAACTGTATATTGGTGCCGCCGATGACCTCGATGGCATCGACAATATCATAGGAGTATTTCTGCAGTCTTTTCTGGAGTTTGGCATCGATGGTGAGCATGGGGGCGGTGCAGTATGAGTCTCCGGTGTGCACGCCCATTGCGTCGACGTTCTCGATGAAACATACTGTTATTTTCTGTCCCTTTGAGTCGCGTACCACCTCGAGCTCCAGCTCTTCCCAGCCGAGGACGGACTCCTCCACTAAGATTTGGTGGACCAGACTTACGGCAAGACCGCGAGCGGCTACGATACGCAGCTCCTCGACATTGAACACGGCACCCCCGCCGGTGCCACCCAGGGTGTAGGCGGGGCGGATTATGACCGGATAGCCAAGCTCATCGGCGATTCTCTCGGCCTGTTCCACGCTAAAGGCCAGGTCGCTCTTTGGCATCTCAATACGCAGCCGGTTCATCGTCTCCTTGAAAGCGCCGCGGTCCTCGCCTCGCTTTATGGCGTCAACCTGCACGCCAATGACCTTCACACCGTACTTGTCCAGAACGCCCGCATGGGCAAGCTCCGAAGAAAGATTAAGGCCGCTCTGGCCGCCAAGATTCGGAAGGAGTGCATCAGGTCGCTCCTTTTCGATGATTTTTGTCATGGCCTGGACATTCAGCGGCTCAATGTACGTCACGTCGGCCATGCCGGGGTCGGTCATAATAGTCGCGGGGTTGGAGTTGACCAGCACTATCTCGTAGCCGAGTTTTCGCAGTGCCTTGCAGGCCTGTGTGCCGGAATAGTCAAATTCGCACGCCTGTCCGATCACGATGGGCCCGGACCCGATAATCATCACTTTCTTTATGTCGTCTCGTCTTGGCATAGTGAACTCTCTTAACGTCAGACCAACTTATCTTGCACTGCACAAACAAGAAGTGCCCCGTCTGTGCGCCAGCACGCCTACCGGCGATGGATTAAACCCAACAGAACTGATGCTGTCAAACAATAAAACCAAATCTGCAAAAAATGCGTCTTCCGGGCCGGTGCAGCGATGCAAATGGCCACGTCGGCCGGGCCTCCGTCTTTAGCAGGTGTGCCTGGGCAAGGCCAATAAGCGGGCATCCGGTTTGAGAAAAACGAAGGGCCGAACCGTGCGATTCGGCCCCCAATATCCGTGTTTATGCGAGAGACAGTCCCGGCATTGTCGCCGGGATGTTCGACTAACCACCCTTATTCAAATTCGGGCTCAGGCTCTCGGCGGTTCTCTGTGCAGCCTGTCAACCTTTGCCCTTGGCCTTGCCGTTACCGTTGCTGCTGCCATTCCCGTTGCCGTTACCGTTGTTGCCGCCCGCATGGGATATGCCAATATTGTCGGTTCCCGAGAAGCTTGTCCCGTCATTGAGTTTGCCGCTTAGCTGCAGGGCCAGCGAACTGTCGTCCGGTCCGATTAGCTTTTCAATGTCGGACCGCTCGAATTTGGCCATTAGCTGCTGCGCATCCGGATCTATCTGGCACCAGGCAGCCTGGATGTCGCCATTGAGTCTAATCGTCGTCAGCACGATGCTGGCAACATCATAGCCCTCGGTAAGGGTAACGATGCAGTTAATTCTTTTGACGCCGCTTCCGAGATTGAGGTTTTCGGGATTTGCATCGAGAGTGACATCCAGCACGGAGGCTTCACGCTCATCTGCTCCGATGTCTATCCGGCCGCCGGATATTCGAGCGTCACCGTCTATATCGACTTCTGCCGGTGCGGCAGCGTAAGCCGCGTCGCCGGCATCTACGCAGGGTGAATCGCTCAGCAGGTGATAATCGCCTGCGGTGGAAGTCGTGCCGGCTGTCGTCTGCCCAATCTGCACCAGGCAGGGGTCCAGATTGATGTTGCCCTGGCCCCAAACCACAGTGCAGCCGGTTTCGGCGATGACGTTTGCGGCGCTGTTATCGACATCGCAATAGGAAACAGACACAGAGGTCGGGGTGCCCATGTTGGCAACCAGCAGTTCGGCTCCATACTGGGCGGCATCCTGCCACAAAACGGTGCCGGCTGTTGCAAGATTACTCGCGGTGTAGCAGTACAAACCGCCGGCGCGCTGTGAGGCGTTGTTGCCCGCCACAGTGCAGTTGGTCAGGACAGGGCTGCCCGGATTGTGCCCGTAGAAAGCTCCGCCCTGGGCCGCGGAATTGCCGCTGATGACGCAGTTCTTGATTACAGGACTTGCGCCGTTGCAGTACATCGCGCCGCCGCCGACTATCGCGGAGTTGCCTCTGATCTGACAATTGCTAATCGTGGGAACACTGCCGGGATTCGCGCAGGTGATGCCGCCTCCGAAGACGCCGCGGTTGTTGACAATCCTGCAGTTGCTGATTGACGGGCTGCTGTTGTTATAGCAGTAGATTGCACCCCCTAAGAAAGCATAGCCGTTTGTGATGGTCACGCCCGCGAGCTTCGAATCCGGTCCTTCTGCGTAATAGAAGACAAACCCGCGGCTGTTGCCGCCACAGTCGAGGATGGTGCTCTCCACCGTCTGCGCGTCGGCAGGGTTGGTGCCGGCGACGGTGATTTTCTTGCCCTTGAAGTTGAGGTTGCAATTGCCGGAACCGGAATAGGTCATAGGAGCAAGAATTACGCTGTCGCCGTCGGCTGAAGCATCAATGGCGGCCTGTATGGTGCCGTAGTCCTGCGGCACATTGTGAACAGCCGCAATTACCGAGCTGCAAATGAGAAGGGCCGCACAACAGGTTGTAAGTACTGTGGGTTTCATTTTCTTCCCCTCCAAAATGCACCCACGATAGCGGTTTCTTGATAACCGTAAAATACTAAATAAAGTATAAAAAAAGTTGCAGCAGGCGACAAAAAACGGCCGGCTGTGTTCTAAGGTTTGCTATCGACCGTTCCGCCGGGTCCGAAAATACTTGTGCTTCCGGTTTGCCTTTCAGATGCTACGGCGCTCCGCGAAGTATGAGCTGCGGGCAAAGGGAGAAGAAAAAATCCACGAAAATCCCAGACTTCGGGCCTGTTGCTGCCACAAGGCGAATTTGGCGGGGCTGACGTATTCAACGACATCGAGGGCGTTCTTTGCAGGTTTTAGGTATTGGCCTATGGTGATTCTGTCGCAACCGACGCGGCGAAGGTCCTTCAGGACCTGCGCGACCTCCTGTTCGGTTTCGCCCAAGCCTAACATAATCGAAGACTTGGTCTGGGTATCGGCGCAGGTCTCTTTGGCCTGTCGCAGCAGTTGCAGCGACTGTCCATAATCGCCGCCGGCCCTGGCGGCTGGATACAGGCGCGGCACCGTCTCCACATTGTGCGCAAAGACAAAAGGCAGAACGTCTCGCAGTATTGCAATCGCCTCGCTCTGGCAATTCCGGAAATCGGGAGTCAGCAGTTCGAACTTCGTATCCCGACAATCTCGCCTGACCGCTGCAACACAGTCACGGAAATGCCCTGCACCGCCGTCGGGCAAATCATCCCGGTTGACGCTGGTAATCACAAGGTACTTGAGCTTCAACTGCCTGACCATCTCGGCAATTCGCGCCGGCTCTGTTGGGTCGACAGGCGAAGGCGTGCCCGGTGCGACCGAGCAGAATCCGCAGTTTCGCGTGCAGACGTTACCGAGAATCAGTACGGTCGCGGTTCCTCTTTGCCAGCACTCGCCGCGATTGGGACAGTTTGCATTTTCGCATATCGTCTCAAGGCCCAGTCGGTGCAGTATCGAATCGGTCCGCAGGTATGCTTCGCCGACCGGCAGCGGTCTTTTGAGCCACGGCGGCAGCCTGCCCATCCTCGATTTTGCCTTTGTGTCCGGCTCAGAATTCATTGCAGTGATTTCCTGGAAAACAGCTCACTAACAAACGTGTCAATTGTCTCTTTACCGAGCGCATATTGTGGCGTCTGCCCGTCTCTTTCAGGACGGAGGTCATCTCCACGTCATCCAGTCCGCAAGGCACGAGTAAATCAAACAGCCTGAGGTCATTTTGGATATTGATTGCCATACCGTGGTAAGTAACCTGTTTCGAGACGCGCACACCGACCGAAGCAATCTTTCTGTCATCGACCCAAAGGCCCGGCAGCCCGCTTCGCCGGTGGGCGCTTACGCCCAATCGGCCAAGAAGCTCAGCACCAACGGCTTCGAGTTTTCTGACATACTCACTTATGCCGAGCGCGAAGTCGGGTAGATAAAGAACTGGGTAAAAGACGAGTTGCCCCGGACTGTGGACGGTTGTTCCACCGCCTCGCCGAATTTGGACAAGGTCGATTTTCTTCTTTGCCAGCTCGTCTTCGGTAACGAACAGCTTGTTGGCGGTTTGGCGCGCCCCGAGAGTAATGACCGGCGGATGCTCGACAATGAGGATGGTGTTTCCAATCCGATGCCGTTGTCTCATGTCGCGCAGGTTGTGCTGCAGCGTTAATATCTCTCGATAGTCGGCTAAGCCGCAGTCTCGAATTTCGAGCGTGCCATCATTTAGTCTCACCTCTGCCGGGACCATTGTGACCTCTGACTACCTCAAGGGTACACACGCCAGTATATGGCGTAGCGCTGCCCGAACAGCTTGTAATAGGGAACCAGCGTTACGTTGTCAGGGCTGCCTGCGCCGACGGTCCGAAACGTCAGCGTCTTTCCCTCCACAGGTTTTATCCACACGCCGGGGCTGTCGATGTCGGCAATGAACGTCGGCGCCGGAGGTACCGTAATATTGCGGAGAACGCCCTGACTCTCTGAATATTGCGTTCTCGGGTCCAGACCGTCTGTGCCGAGTTGTCCTGCAAGAACCAGCGGCCCGTACATTATGGCGACAAGAGTCGGGTCGTCCGGCATTGGGCACAGGTGCAGGATCATTGGCATCTCGACTGCGATGCGGTCGCCGTCCTTCCACTTTCTTTCGAGCGTCAGATAGCTGCCCGGCTTCCTGCGCATTCTCCTGGGTCTGCCGTTAACCCAAACTGTCAGTCCTTTCCTTGCCCAGTAGGGAACCCGTATGCGCAGCGGCATCTCCAGATCTTCTTTGATACTCAGCGTGAGAGTAAAAGAGCTCTCTTCGGGAAAGTTCGTTTCCTGCCGGAGCGTGACGCCCTTTTCGGGCCAGGTGAGCTGCGAGGCGATAAAGAGATTGACCCATATCCCCTTATCGTCGTGGAAGTAGATGCTGTCGGCATACTTGGCGTGGTTTTCGAGCCCGGTTCCCGTGCAGCACCAGAACGAGTTATTCGGCGTATTGAATATCTTCCAGTACCCCGACGCTAACGGCACGAAATACATCATCATGCCGGTCTTCGGGTCCTGCGTCGAAAGGATGCTGTTGAAAAGCGCACGCTCATAGTAGTCGGCGTACCGGGCATCCGGATTCCAGCAGAACAGGTGTCGCGTGAGCTTGAGCATGTTATAGGTGCAGCAGGTTTCCTGCGTTGCCGGGCTAAGCTCGCTGGCCAGCTTGTATGGCTCGGTGCGCCAATGTTCGTGGTTGCTCGTGCCGCCGGTGCAGTAAGAGCGGGCGTCGACCACCTGGTCCCAGAAGAACGTCGCGATGTTGTAATAATACGGCTCGCCCGTAATCTCGAACTCCCGGGCCGCCCCAGTGATTTTTGGGATTTGAGTATTGGCGTGCAGTCCGGTGAGCTTGTCCTGAAAATGCGCGAGTGGCTCGAAAACAGCCTTGTGGTCGAACTTCCTTGCCAACGCCAGATGGTCGGGATTCTTCGTTACCGCATAAAGGTTGCAGAGAACCTCATTCATTCCGCCGAATTCCACCTTGAGCATTTGCTGGGTCTGCTCTTCGCTGAGGTTGTCAAGATGGCTCTTCGCCCACGCCGCCATTCCCTCTGCGATTTTCAGCGCCTGCTCATTGCCACAATGGGTGTACATATCTATCAGACCGGAAAATATCTTGTGCAGGGTGTACCACGGCGCCCAATAGCCGCCGGTGCTGTAAATGACCTTCTTGATGCCCTCCTCCGCATAGGCGCTGAGGTACCCGTTGCCGAAGGCCTTCTGGCATTTGGCCAGCTCCGCCACAATCGCATCGGCCTTGGCCTTAAGCTTCTCATCGCCCGTGCTCGAGTACATCAGGGCGCAGGCGGTCAGGTAATGGCCCATTGTGTGGCCGCGAAGCTCTCGTTTTTCCCAGCCGCCCAAAGGCTCAGCCGATGACGGCAGGCCCGCTGTGACGCGGATCATGTGAAGCAGCCGGTCGGAATCCAAATCGTGAAGGTACCTGCTGTCCCGCTCCATCGCCCTCTTGAACGGCCCGTCCAGCAACCGCACCTGTTTCAAATCGAAAGCTGAACATTTGGCGGTGCGCGCCGGCGGTGGAATCTGAGAAGTAAGTGTCGTCTGTAATTCTTCCAGGCGGCTCTCTATCTTCGCAAGCTCATCGACAACCGCAAAATCGCCCCGCTTTGCCCGAGCCAGAGCGCCTTTGCTCGATTGCGCCAGGGATTGCAGTTTCGCTTTGTAATCCTGCCAGGCGGAGTCGCCCTTTTTCTGCGAGCCGTACTTGTTGTTCAGGTACTTGAACTGAGCGGTCATCAAATCCACTTTCTGCTCGACGTCGCCAATAAGCTGCTGACAGTTCCTGGTGTGATAATAGAGTTCGCGCATCGATCTGATGTCGTGCCAGGTGTCCACACTGTCGGCAAGTTTCTTCGCCTGCTCGGCCAGCGTGGTAATAGCGGCCAGTGCACTGGCGTAGCGCTGTGCCATAGTAACAGGGTCGTCCTCGCTGAGGTTTGTAGGCCAGATATTGTCCTGTTGTTCCCATTGCATCTGGCGCTGGGC
>Ga0180437_10006216_pt1 | contig 16012 bp, 13 predicted proteins | sample SS_ome_4_FD_132410 | JGI IMG/M metagenome (GOLD analysis project Ga0180437, IMG submission 132410) | Hypersaline lake sediment archaeal communities from the Salton Sea, California, USA - SS_3_D_1 metaG | ecosystem: Environmental > Aquatic > Non-marine Saline and Alkaline > Hypersaline >...
CAGTCCGCCCGCGAGTACGTCAAGGCCTGGGCGCTGATCCACGTCCTCCGCCGGGTCCTGGGCTTTCAAGGACACGTTCCCTTCGGGACGGTCTTCAACATGAGCGTCGGCTACAACCTGGAGGGGATCCAGAGCCCCCGCATGACGCGCTTCATGGACCGGTTGCAGGACGCTTCTGAGGACGTCGCCAGGATACAAGCAGTCCTCCGTAAGAAGTTCCCCCGGTTTGCGGACATCGAGATTCCGGCGCGCCTCACGAACAACGTCACACTCTCAACGATGCACGGCTGTCCCCCGGACGAGATCGAGAGCATTGCCAAGTATCTGATTGAGGAGCGGGGGCTGTACACCGCGGTCAAGCTGAATCCCACGTTGCTGGGCAAAGAGATGGTGATGCGCATCCTCCACGATCACCTCGGTTACAACGAGATTCACATCCCCGACGCCGTGTTCGAGCACGACCTGCAGTACGGTCGCGCGGTGGAGTTGGTCCGCACGCTGCAGGGAATCGCCGCAGCGCGCGATTTGACCTTCGGGGTCAAGTTGAGCAACACGCTGGCCATGGCCAACCACAAGGACGTGCTCCCCGGCGATGAAATGTACATGTCGGGGCGTGCGCTCTACCCGATCACGATCAACCTGTTCCACAAGTTGGCGCAGGAGTTCGACGGCGATCTGAACGTCTCCTTCTCGGCCGGGGCCGACGCGCTCAACGTGACGTCCATCCTGGCCGCCGGTGCCTGGTCCGTGACCTCCGTCTCGGACCTGCTGAAACCAGGCGGCTACTCCAGGTTTCTACAGTATCTGGAGAACCTAGAACGCGATATGCGCGCCCAGAGGGTGGCGGATCTGGCGGAGCTTGCTCAGGACAAGCTGTCCAATCTGGAACGGGAGGCCGCGCGTGCGCTGGAGGAGCCGCGATACAAGAAGGACTATCACCCATACGGCCTGCCCAAGGTCGAGTCGGGCCTGGGGCTCTTCGACTGCATCACCGCTCCCTGCGTGGAACAGTGCGCTGTCCTTCAGGACGTGCCCGAGTACGCGTGGCTCATTGCTCAGCGGGAGTACGACCGGGCGCTGGAGGTCATCCTCTCCCGCAACCCGCTCCCCGGTGCGACCGGGTACGCCTGCACCCACCTGTGCCAGACGCGGTGCACGCGGAACAACTATGACGAGCCGGTGGCTATCCGGACGCTGAAGCGGTTCGCCGCCGAAAGAGGCCGGGTAGCGCTGGATGCCGCCGGGAAGACCGGCCACAGGGTGGCAGTCATCGGCAGCGGTCCCTCGGGGCTGGCCGCGGCTTACTTCCTGGCGCTGAACGGCGTCGACGTGACCATCTTCGAGGCCCGGGACAGGCCAGGGGGTATGCTGGCGATCGCGCCGACCTTCCGGCTGCCCGAGGAGGTCGTCCGGGAGGACATTGAACGGATCGAGGCATTGGGCGTGAAGATTGAGCTTTCTCACCCGGTGGCGTCCTCGCCTGAGGTGTTTCTGGAGCAGGGCTTCGACGCCGTGTACGTCGCCTCAGGTGCCCAGGGGGATGCCTGGCTGGGCGTCGATGGCGAGGATGGCCGGGGGGTGCTCCACGCGCTCGATTTTCTCAAGCGCGTCCGGTGGGGCGAGGACGTACAACTGGGCGAGCGGGTCCTGGTGATCGGCGGTGGAAATACGGCGATGGACGCCGCCCGCACGGCCATGCGGCTAACGGGTGGCCCGGTGACGGTCGTCTACCGGCGCACCCGCCGCGAGATGCCGGCCACCGACGAGGAGATTGAGGGCTTCTTCGCCGAGGGAGGTGTGTTGGAGGAACTGGCTTCGCCGCTCCGTATCGTGCTGAAGGATGGCCGGGTCGCGGGGCTTTCGTGCGTGCGAAATGAACTGGGTGAGGCCGGCCCGGATGGCAGGAGGCGGCCAATCCCCGTCGAGGGGAGTGAATTCGAGATTGCGGCGAACACGGTCATCGTTGCCATCGGTCAGCGTCCTGACGTTGCTTTCCTCGATGGCAGCGCCGTCTCGGTGCGCGAGAACGGTACGATCGTTGTGGACCCCCACACCGGGCGTACAGGAGACGGACGGATCTACGCCGGGGGGGATGCCGCTCGAGGGCCAGCCATCATCATCGAGGCCTGCGCCGACGGCCGGCGGGCTGCCGATGCGATCCTCGATCAGTTGGGCGTGGGCGCAGCGCTGCCGGCGGTCCAGCTCCCCACGCTCTCGGAGGAGGAGATCGCGCGCGTGAAGCGCGTCCGGGCCCGGAAGGAACCGCAGCACAGCGGAGCGATGCTCCCGCCCGATCAGCGCGGTGGCTTCGACCTGGTGGAAGCGACGCTGACGGAGGAGGCTGCGCTGGAGGAGGCGGCCCGGTGCATGCAATGCTCCAGCTTCTGCGACAAGTGCGTTGAGGTGTGCCCCAACCGGGCCAATTACACCTTCACCGTGTCGCCCGTGCGCCTGTCGATGCCCAGGCTCACGTGCCGGGAGGGCGAGCTGGCCGTGGTCGGGGAGGAGGTCTTCCAGGTCGCCCAGCCCCGGCAGATCATTCACGTGGACGATTTCTGCAACGAGTGCGGCAACTGCGCTACGTTCTGCGTCCACGATGGCAAACCCTACCTGGAAAAGCCCCGTCTCTTCCTGGAGAGGCGCGACTTCGAGCGCGAAACCGACAACGCGTTCTACGTCGAAGCGAGCGAGCGTGGATGGGCCATCTTGCGGCGGGAGCGGGGTCAGGTATCGCGGCTCCATCTGGACGGCGACAGCGGCGAGATGGTGTTTGACAATGAACTGTTGACTGTCAACCTCTCCCCTGATTGTCAAGTCTCTGGCATGGAGTTGAAGCAGGAGTTTGAGGGACCTTTTTCCCTGGCCGAGGCGGCGGAGATGGCCGTGATTCTCAAAGGAGTCATCATCTCCCTGCCGTTCCTGCCGGTGTAATCACTGCTTCCTGGGAGCCAACGTCGATCATGCGCAAACAACCGAACTCCCGAATGTGTTTCATCTGCGGCCGGCAGAACCAGAATGGATTGAAGATGGACTTCTATGAGGATGCCGAGGCCGGACAGGTGCGCTCCGAACTGACCGTCCCGGACGAGTATCAGGGCTATCCCGGCGTCGTCCACGGCGGCATCGTCGCCGCTATCCTGGACGAGGTCTCGGGGCGGGCGATCATGATGGGTGGTAACGACGACAACCTGATGGCGACGCTGCGCCTCACGATCCGCTACCGGCGCCCTACTCCCACCGAGACCCTGCTGACCGCCGTGGGCTGGGTGCAGCAGATGGGCGGCGTGGGCGCGCGGGTGGCTGGGGAGATTCGCCTGCCCGATGGCACCGTCACCGCCGAGTGCGAATCGGTTCTGAGCAACGTGCCGGACGAGTTCCACACCCGTTGGGAGCCAGAGAAGCAGTATTGGAAGGTGTACGACTGAAGCCACTGCTTTTGGGTTGAGGAAGAGCCCGATCAGTGAAGCCATCATAGAGCGTTTTGTCATACGTACTGTACATAGATCCTGCCACTGCAGCAAGTACCGGATGTGGAGGGATGGATATGGAAACAAGATATCCTGAGTACTACGAGCACCTTCGCGGTCTGATGGGCGAGCTGTCACAAGAGCTACCAGGGCCGATGTCCGGCTTTGGCCGGCTCCATCAGAATGCCGTGGCCGATGGCGTACTGAGCGCAAAGATCAAGGAGCTGATTGCACTGGGCATCGCCATTACCGTCCGGTGTGATGGGTGCCTCTCGTACCACGTGCACGACGCGCTGAAGGCCGGTGCCAAGCGCGAGGAGATTCTGGAGACCATCGGGGTCGCCATTCTCATGGGGGGAGGACCGTCGGCGGTATACGGGGCCGAGGCACTGGAGGCCTTGGAGCAGTTTGAGGCCCAAGGGGCGACCTAGGACACAGTATTCTATTGTGCCAAGTTAGCGTACAGAGGGCGGAGGTGGCTGTCAGGGCCAATGGAGCCCTCGCCGCTGCATTGTTGAGGTACACGAGTAGCTATGGAGACGTCGAATTTCTCGCACACGGTTGAATCGGGCATCGAGCGCATCGTCTGCACGCCCGAGGCGCGGCGATTCGAGACCCCCATCTTGATGCAGCACGGCATGTGGCACGGGGCGTGGTGCTGGCGGGAATGGCAGGAGTTGCTTGCGGAGTGGGGCTGGGAGACGCACGCGTTCAGTCTGCCAGGGCACGGTGGATCGCCCACGCAGCGCCCGGTCCGCTGGTGTACGCTTGGTTACTATCTGAGGTTTCTCGTGGCTGAGGTCGAGCGGTTCCCGCAGCCCCCTATTCTGATGGGGCACAGCATGGGCGGCGCGTTGACGCAGTGGTACCTCAAGTATGGAGGGGATCTGCCGGCGGCAGTCCTGGTTGCGCCGTGGACGTCTCACAGCATGCTGCGGTCGGTGTTGCGATTCCTCGCGTTGGACCCTGTCGGGTTCCTGCTCTCCGCGCTGACACTGACGACGACGCCGACGGTGCGCAACCCATATCGCGCAGCCCGCATGTTCATCTCCGAGGATGCGATCTATTCCCCGGAGGAGTTGCACGCCAGACTGGGGCCGGAGTCGCTGTGGGTCTTGCTTCAGTACAACCCGCTGCTCTGGTCGCCCGTCTCACGTACAGCGACGCCGCTGCTGTGGCTCGCGGGAGGTAGCGACGTGCTGATCACCGAGCCCGAGGAGCGACGGTCGGCCGCGCATTACGGCGCTGACTACGTCGTCGTCGGAGGGGCAGGGCACAACGTGATGATGGAGCGCAGCTACCGCCAGACGGCGGAGAAGGTCCACAACTGGTTGGTCGAACAGGGAATTGAGTAGAGCGCATCATTCGACGTCGAGAAGCGGCTTGAACATGGTTGAACCGTCGTTCGCGGTTGGCTGCCATCGCCCGGTCTACTTCTGGGCCGGGCCTTCCACTGTGTGGATGAACCGGCTCAAGTTCATGGACGCCCCGGTCAACGAGGGTGTCCATCTTGCGGCACACACTCAGGAAGCGGCCCGGATGCTGGCGCGGGCTGGCTTCAACTGGGCCTATCTGATGTACAACTGGGGATTCCCCCCCGAGTTGGAGGCCGAGCAGTGGGCCAGCTTTCGCCGGGCGGTGGACGTTTTCCACGAGGCCGGCATTCGCATCTTCGGCTACGTGCAGCTCTCCAACTGTGTCTATCGTGGCTCTCACACGCAGAAAGACTGGTACGCCCGCGATCGGTGGGGCCATTTCATCCACTACTACACCGGCCGCTATATGACGTGCTGGCTGCACCCAGAGTGGCGCAGACAACTCCACCAGCGGGTGCGCGAAATCGTAGAGGCCGGGGCCGATGGTGTGTTTCTGGACAATCCCTGGATGGGGTTGCACACGCTCTCCCTCTTCGGCACCTGGGTCAGTGGCGCGGGTTGTACCTGTCCCCGGTGCCGGGAAGCCTACGCAACGGCCTCCGGTGGGAGGCCGATCTTGGAACAACTCGACCCGAGCGACCCGCACACGCGGCACTACCTGACCTGGCGCGCCGCCGTGGTCTGGCAGTTGATCGATGAACTGGCCGAAGCCGCTCGTTCGTTGCGTCCTGGTGTCGTCGTGGCCGAGAACGTCTACGACGCGATCAACTGCAATCACTACGCCGAGTTCGGCGTCGATCTGCGGGAGGCCGCCCGGATCTCCGATTTGGTGATGATTGAGGACCACAGTCTCCCCCACCTGGCCGCCGATGGTACCCCGGTGGTCAATGCCATCACCTGCAAGGCGGCGCGGGCCTGGTCCGGCGATACCCCCGTCGTGACCGACCCCTACATCGCGGGCATCGGCTTTGACCCGGTATACTCCGCACGCCAGTTTCGGCGAGCCGTCGCCGAGGGAGCGGCCTGTGGCACGGCGACGGTTGTCAAGGGGACCGAGTTCTTCGATGCGCGCGATGGCGGTTTCACGCTTCTGACCGGCCGGCCCTTTTCTGCGGAGCGGGAGGCGATTGGACGCATTCATCGCTGGTTGGAGGCACACGCGGGCTTGTATGAGGGCCGGCACGAACCGTCACCGCTGGCGGTCTACTTTCCATACGATACCTTACCGTTCGAATGGCACTACGCGGCGCCACTGACGTTCGCAGCCTGCCAGGCGCTGCTGATGGCAGGGCTGCCCTACCGGATCGTTGGTGCTGGAGATTGGGGGTTCCGTCCATCGGGGGACCGGGTGCTGCTCGTCCCCCCAGGTGGGGGGGAGGGGTTGGTGCAGCGGCTGCACGAGTTCGCCGCTGCCGGTGGGCGCGTCATCGCGCTGGGCGAGCCGCGCGTGGATGCCCGGCTGATCTGGACGCGCGAGCGTCCTGCTTCCACTTTCCTGCAGCGCCACCCGGCTCTCCGCGCAACCGTGGGACGGGCCGTTATGGGCCTGTATCGCGCCTATTTCGACCGTCGTGTCTTTCGTCGCCTTCTCGACCGGACGAATGCCACGCAACGGCTCTTGCAGGGCGGGACGGAGTACAACCCGCTGTTCCGGGTGCCATCGGCGGGCGAGCGAGCGGCGTTGCTGGAGGCGCTGGGTGACTTGCCCCTCCCCCAGGTGCACGCCGAAAGGCCCGTCGCCATCGAGTGGTGGCGGCGGGCTGAAACCGACCAACTCCATCTGGTCAACTACGCAGGTACACCGCAGGACGTCACGGTCCATCTCCCCTGGCCGGTGTCTGCCCAGATGCTGTCGCCGGACACAGACGAGGTGCAGTCGCTCGAAGGGCGCTCGCTGAAGATGACACTCGACGTTTACACGATACTTCTGTTCAAAGGAGACCATGCGCCAGGACACACACTACGAACTGACCATCCCTGCACGGATCAACATCCTCGGCAATCCCGCTGACGCCAACGAGGGCGCACACGCCACCATCTCTGCCGCGATTGACACGTACGCTGGCGCCAGGGTCGAGCCTGCCGGCGACACACAGTTGGAGATGACAACCCGCGACGGCGAGACGCTGTTCGTTCAGACCTTCCGCGGGCCCCCACCGTACCCCTACGATGGAACGCTCGACCTGCTCAAAGGGGCGTTCAACCGGCTGTATGCGTACAGTCCCCAGTTTCGACAGCGGTTGGCGGAGCGTGGCGGCGTGCGGGTTGCCACATGGACCGAGGTGCCGCGCCAGTCTGGGCTGGGTGGCTCGTCGCTGCTGGTGCTGCTGGGACTGGCGGGCTTGCGCGCGTTCTACGATCTCGATCCGCACCTGCACAATGATTACGTGTTGTCCGAACTGGCCCAGCGGGTCGAGGCGAAGGAGCTTGGCATTGCCTGCGGATATGCCGATCGTTATGTGCCCCTCTTCGGTGGTTTGGCTTACCTGGACTATCGCGGCAAGGTCTATCACAGGCCCATTGGAGAGGAACCGTTCGTCACCTACGAGCGGCTCAATGCGTGGGTCTCTGATCTGCCGTTGGTGGTTGCTTTCACCGGTGTGGTGCGCGATTCAGGCGACGTGCACAGCGTGATGCGCGGTCGCTACCTGCGAGAATACGCGGAGTGGGAACGGGGTGGCCGCAAGGCTTTTCTGATCGACGTTATGGAGCGGGTAGGCGCGACCGCCTGGCGCGGCAAGATGGCGCTCCTGCGTGAGGACTGGGATGAGTTTGGGCGGCTGATGGCCGAGAACCACCGGCTGGTCGATGAGATGATGAACTGCTGCGGGTTGCCCGGAGGGGCTGGCGCGGCCAACAACGCGCTCGTCGAGGCGGCGATGGCGGCCGGTGCCCTCGGGGCCAAGCTGACCGGCGCGGGTGGTGGCGGGTCCGTTTTTTCGCTGGCCCGGCCGGGCCGGGAGGATGAGCTCGTCGAAGCGCTTCGCTCGGCGGCAGCCGCAGCAGGCTTGAGGGATGCTCGGGTGTGGCGGGTGCACGTGGACCCGGATGGGTTGCGGCTGAGACCGGGTTACTCGGGCGGTCGAGAGGGGGGAGACTGATGGCGGGCTGCCTGGCGGTCGTGTTGGCCGCAGGACAGGGCAAACGTCTGCGTCCCCTGACCGATGCGCGATCGAAGCCGATGTTGCCGGTCGCCGGAGAGCCGATGGTCGCGCGGGTGCTGGAGATGTTGGCCCGGGGTGGCGTCGATCGTTTCGTCGTGGTCGTTCATCCCGGCGACCACCCGTTGGTTGATCTCCTCGGTCGGCCACCGTGGGCGGGCCGGGTGGAGTTGGCTTACCAGGAGCAGCGGCTGGGGACGGCGCACGCCCTGGGGTGTGCGGCCCCTTTCATCCGCGCCGTGGACGCATCGGCGTTTATCCTCGCCTCCTGTGATAACGTCTACCCGGACGGTCACGTCGCTGCGATGATCGAGCAGCAACGCGAGCGTGACCTGGACGCGGTGCTGACGTTGATGCAGGTGCAGCCGGAGGTGATCCCCACGCTGGCCGTCGTCGCCGTGCAGGATGGGCGCGTGACGCGCATCGTAGAGAAACCGCGTCCTGAGGATGCCCCCTCGGATCTGGGTGTTCCGTTTCTCTACGTGTTCTCTGCACGTGTGCTCGACTACCTGCCCCAGGTGGCGGTCTCGCCGCGGGGCGAGCGGGAGGTGCAGGACGCATTGCGTATGCTGATTGAGGAGGGGGGCGTGGTTGGGGGACGGCTCATGCCGTGGCGCATGACGTTGACCAGACCGGCGGACCTATTGGCGCTGAACCGGCATTTTCTGCGCCGCGATCCTGCGTGTGCGACTGTGGTGCCCGAATTCCCCATCGACGTGCGGACGTTTCCCCCCGTGCGCATCGAGGCCGGGGTCGAACTGGGCTCCGGCTGTCGTATCGGCCCGGAGGTCTACCTGGAGACCGGGGCGTGCGTGGGAAAGGGGGCCACACTGCGCCAGGCCGTGGTCCTACAGGGTGCGAACGTGGGCTCGGGTGCGGTGGTGGAGCAAGTTGTCTTGGGCTGAAAGCCTAAAAGCGACAGGAGGCGCAAAGGGAATTTGCGCCTCCGATGTGGTATTTCAGCAATCGATGACCAGAACTAGGCTACAGCCCAGGCACGCTCCGCCGGAGAATCTCGTACTGTTCCAGGGCCCTTCCGGCGCCCAACGCCGTGCAGGCGATCGGCGCATCGGCTACGTACGCCGGCACGCCTGTCTCGCGCGTGACGAGCTGGTCCAGTCTTCGCAGCAGTGCCCCTCCACCGACCATCACCAGGCCGCGGTCGATGATGTCCGAGGATAGCTCCGGCGGTGTCTTCTCCAGGACACTCTTGACCACGCCGAGTATGGCCGTGAGCGGTTCAGACAACGCCTCGGTCACTTCCTCTGTAGTGATGGTGATCGTGCGGGGCAGACCTGCGACCTGGTCGCGGCCCTGCACCTCCATCTGTAGCTCTTCCTCCAGCGGCATCGCTGCACCGATGCGGATCTTGATCTCCTCCGCCGTTGGCTGGCCAATCATCAGGTTGTACTTGCGACGGACGTAGGCCGCGATCGCCTCGTCCATTCGCAGACCACCGATGCGGATCGAACTGGCGACCACGATGCCGTTCATCGCGATAACGGCCGACTCTGTGGCGCCTCCTCCCAGGTCTAAGACCATGTTGCCGGACGGTGTACCGACCGGTAGTCCTGCCCCCAGTGCACTAGCCAGCGGCTCCGGTATCAAGTGGGCGCGTGCGGCGCCTGCCTCCAACGCGGCCTCGCGCACTGCCCGTTGTTCCACGCTCGTCACGCCGTAGGGCACGCTGATCATCACCCGCGGCTTGAACAATTGGACCCCGCCGCCAGCCTTGCGGATGAAATACTCCAGCATTTTCTGCGTCACCCGGTAGTCCGCGATGACGCCATCGCGCATCGGGCGCATGACCTCGATGGCCTCTGGTGTACGGCCCAGCATCGCCTTTGCTTCCTCGCCGACGGCCACAATCTTATATTCTTCGGACGAGATAGCGACGACGGAGGGTTCCTGCAGAACGATCCCCTGTCCTACCACGTTCACTAATACGTTGACTGTGCCGAGATCGACACCGATTTGCTTCGCTAACATTCAGTCTCCCTCTCGCTGGCCGCGGTTATGTGTTTCGATGCCTGACGACGGGACGTACGGTCGTGGGCGTCAGAGCGGCAGAATAATACACGATTTTAAGGGATTTGTCCAGCATGGGTAATCACGTAATGCGTGATGCACATTGCGATCTCGAAGTGTTGGTCCACTCTTGCGTTGGAGGTCTATAGACGGTCCAAAACGTAGCGCACCAGGTCGCGTCTCCACGGGCGTCTGTTGCGCACGTAGCTGATACATTGGCTGAAACGACAGGGTTCGAAGCCAAAGTGACGTGGAATGGTCACCAGATCCGTCGAACCGCCTACGGTGACGAGATCGAGCCACCATGGTGGAGTAGGGTTGCGCGGCAGTATCGCGTCGAGCAGCGCGACGATGGCTTGCATCAGCGGCATGCGCACGCGCACCAGCCGCCTACGCATACCGGCTGCCTTCAGCACCTCTGCTGCCATTTGTTCGAACGTGAAGTGCTCCGGCCCGCCGAGAGGAATGGTTTGTCCAATCAAATCGTCCCGGTCCAGCGTGGCCTGGATGCACTTTGCCAGGTCCAAGATCCACAGTGGCTGGAACCGGGATAGCCCTGAGTCAGGGATGGGGAGTATCAGAGGCGTCATCTTGGCGAGCATCACCAGCACGTTGATGGAGACGTCCTCCGGGCCGTAGAGAATCGGTGCCTGAAGGATGGTGGTATCCAACCCGCTTTCACGCACCGCAGCCTCTACCTCGCCTCTGGCGCGAAAGAGCGGATAGGCTGACGAACGGTCCGCACCCAGGCGGCTCAGGTAGATGAAGCGCGAAACATCCGCTTCCTGCGCCGCCGCGATGAGATTGGCCGTGTCCTCAACGTGGCTTTGTAAGGTCCCCTCGCGATCGAGATCCTCCTCCCCCGCCAGGTGTACGATGGCCGTGACGTCCTGCATGCTTGTGCGCAGCGCAGGCAGGTCGCGCATACTGGCGGAGACGATGGAGAAGAGTATGCCTGTGGCCAGCCGCTGCATGCGCTGAGATGGACGCAGTAGGCAGCGCGCCTCGCGGCCCTCGGTGACCAAGCGTGTGACGATGGCACGACCTGCGAAGCTCGTGGCACCGGTGATAAGTATCATTGTTTCCTTCCTTTCGCGGATGGGATTATACCACCGATGCAAGAGGAGGCCAAGCGATTCCGGGGGCGTGGTTTCGAGGCAGATCGATTGAACGTCTGCCGTCGCCGGAGAGTATATCCATTGGTGCAAGAAGGCGCGACGGCGAGCTGCGATTTCCATTTGGCTGATCGTGCAATGGCGGCTATAATACCATGCTTATAGTTTGACAGAGTCTTGGGGGTTCTGAAAGTTCCGTATCGTGCTGCGTTTCCAGGCTGCTTGGCCAGGGAGGAGTTGCTCATGAAAGATGTACAGTCGGTCACCGACGCACTCATCGAAAACGTCGAGCGGGTGATCATCGGCAAACGTGACGTTATCGAGCTCGTGGCAATTGGCCTGCTCTCACAGGGGCATATGCTGATTGAGGACGTGCCGGGCGTGGGCAAGACCATGCTGGCTCGGGCGCTGTCCAAATCGCTCGGCTGCACCTTCCGCCGCATCCAGTTCACGCCCGATATGCTGCCATCAGACGTGACGGGCGTTTCCATCTTCAACCAGAAGACGCGCGAGTTTGAGTTCCGCCCGGGTCCCATCATCGCCCAGATTGTCCTCACCGATGAGATCAACCGCGCTACCCCCAAGACCCAGGCGGCGCTGCTGGAGGCCATGGAGGAACTGCAGGTCACCGTCGACGGCGTCACCCGCCCGCTGCCGCGTCCTTTCCTCGTCCTGGCGACCCAGAATCCGATTGAGTACGAGGGCACCTTTCCGCTGCCTGAGGCCCAACTGGACCGGTTCCTGATGCGCGTCCGGCTGGGCTATCCCAACCAGGACGATGAGGTAGCTATCCTCGATGCACAGCAATTCGTGCATCCCTTGACCAAGATCGAGCAAGTTGTGGGTGTAGATGCCCTCGTGACAGCGCAGGAGAAGCTGAAAGAGGTCTACGTAGACCCATTGGTCAAGCGCTACATCGTAGACATCATCACCCAGACCCGCCGCCATCCCGACATTTACCTCGGAGCCAGCCCACGGGGGTCGCTGGCGTTGTATCGCACCGGCCAGGCCCGGGCATCGATGCAGGGGCGCGACTACGTGCTTCCTGACGACGTCAAGGCGTTAGCTACGCCAACGCTGGCGCACCGGCTGATTGTCAGCCCTTCGGCCCGCCTCCGGGACGTCACCGGCGAGACGGTCACGCGCGAGATTCTGTCGACGTTGCCCGTGCCCGGCGCCAGGGTGCGGCCCTCGTAGCCCGGGGGAGGAGACGATGCGGACGATACGACGAGCGTGGATTGTGCTGGCCCTGGGACTGATTTGTCTGTTTGCGGCCCTGGTCACCGGGCGGGATGTGTACTACCATCTCACCTATGTCTTCACGGCAACGTTGGTCCTTTCGGCGCTGTGGGCCTGGTCAGCGACGCGTGGGTTGCGGCTCCGCCGCTACACCCGCACCTCCCGTGCCCAGGTAGGTCGCCCATTCGAGGAGTACTTCTCGCTACGCAACACGTCGCGGCTGCCGAAATTGTGGGTGGTCGTCCGTGATGGGTCTGACCTGACCCGCCACCGGGCCAGCCGGGTGATTCATAATCTGAGGCCGCACCAGGAGTACGGGTGGACGGTCCGTACCCTGTGTGAGCGGCGTGGTCGCTTCCGCCTGGGACCGGTCGTCATCTCCAGCAGCGACCCACTGGGCCTTTTCGAGTTCCAGCACAGCTTGTCTCAGACGGGCAGCATCGTGGTCTACCCCGCTACCGTTCCCATGCAGAGTTTCCCGGATCCGACGGGCACCTTGTCGGGGGGCGACGCGCTGCGCCGGCGCACGCATCACATCACTACCAACGCTGCGGGAGTGCGCGAATACGTCCCCGGCGATAGTTTCAACCGCATCCACTGGCGTTCCACGGCTCACAAGGGCCAACTGATCGTGAAGGAGTTCGAACTCGACCCGCTGACGGATGCGTGGATATTCCTCGATATGCAGCGCACCGTGCATTTCAGGGTGCCCGAGGACGAGGCAGAGGTGGCGCTCCGGGAGCGCGAGCCGTGGTGGGCGGGCGTGGAGAACTTTCGGCTGGAACCCAGCACCGAGGAGTACGCAGTCACCGCGGCTGCTTCTGTGGCCGAGTTTTTCATCCGGCGCCGGCGGGCCGTGGGGCTGGTCGCGTATGGCCAGCGGCGTGAGGTCATCCAGGCGGACCGGGACGAGCGGCAACTGGGCAAGATCCTGGATACGTTGGCTGCGCTGCGGTCCAAGGGCGAGATACCGTTCAGCGAGGTGCTGAGCGTGGAGGGCAGCCGGCTGGCGCGGGGTACTGTGGTCGTTGCTGTCACCCCTTCGGTCCGCGAGGACTGGGCGCAGACCGCGCTCTATCTGGATCGAATCGGGCTTCGCGTCGTCACCATTCTGGTGGACGCGGCCAGCTTCGGTGGCCCTATGGGCGCTGGCTTCCTGCACGAGCGGCTCCTGGCGCGGGGTGCGGTCTCTATTCTTGTGCGCAACGGCGACTCGATCAAGGATGTGATGAACGCCCTTCCTCCGCGTCGGACCGTTCCGGTGCTGCCTGCGATCTACGCCTCCCCGCCAGCCGCTGGATGAGACGCACGGTCGTCGATTCCAGTTCGGACTGGTAGCGCCAGAAGCCCCACGCCAGCGCGGCCGCCGCGCCCCCCATCGGGATCCACGCCCACCACGGCAGATCCGTCGCGTACGCCCCCACCCAGCACGAGACGAACACGCCCGGCAACCGCCCCAGCATGGCCAGCACGACCATGCGCGGGATCGAGAGTGAGCTCAGGCCGATCAGGAAACAGGAGATGTCGTCCGGGACGAAAGGGAACAGGAAAACGAGGAAGAAGAACAGCGGCCCCTGGTGTCCGGCGATCCGATCCCAGCGGGCCAACGTCTCCGGCTTCACCAGGTGCTCGACCAGCGGACGCCCGAACCACCGGCCCAGGATCATCGCCAGCGTCGTGCCCAGCAGCAACCCCGCCATGCTGTAGAGTGTGCCCAGTCCGATCCCGTAGAGGTATCCGTTCGCGATCCCTACGAACTGTCCGGGCACCGGTGCCAGCAGCACCTGGGCCACGTTGAGCGCGACGGTGACCAACGGGGCCCAGGCGCCAAAGCCGGCGACCCACTCCCGGACGCGCTCCTGGTCGTTGTACAAGGCTTGTAGCGGTTCGCGCCAGGTCCACGCGGCCCAGCCGGTAAGGAGGACCAACGCTGCGAAGACGGCGGCGCGCAGCACAGCACGGTACTTCTTCCTGCCCACGCTCACAGTTATCCCTCCGCGGTTGCGGTCCCTGGCAGTGGCTTGAGCCCCAATGTGAGCACGAAGCCAGTCGCAACCATCGCCGCGGTCACGCCGAACAACACGGTGTACGACGTCGCTTCCAGCAGCCACCCGCCCGCCATCGGCACCAGTGTCAGCGCGCCCATAATCGTGTTGCCCAGTCCGACGTAGGCCGGGCGCATCCCCTCCGGTGCGATCTCCAGCAGGTAGTTGAAGAACCCCATCATCCACGAGCTGTTGACCACGCCCAGCGCCACGTAGACGAAAGGGTATGCTCGGACCAGCCACCCGCCACCTGCCAGATGCACGACCACGGCGAAGAGCGGTCCCAATGCCCCCGCAGCACTGCCGATACGGGCCACGTAGCGCGGCCCCCAGCGTTCACCGACCAGGCTCAATCCCACGCTGGCGATGACCGAGGCCACCGTCTGGGCAATGACAAAGCCCCCGATGATGCTCGCCGGCAGGTGCAGGACTTCCTTCGCGTGCCCGACGTAGAATGGAATGGCCATGTCGATCATCCCGACCATGACGCGGCAGGCCATCAGACGGCGAAAGGCCGGGTCGGCCCTCAGGATATTCAGCCAGCCGTCCTTTTCCTGGCCATCTGCCGGAGTGTCGATGTCCGCGGGTGGTGGTTCCCGGACCATAGCCAGTGCGACGAACGACGGGATGAGCACCACCCCCGCCAGCGCGAAGATCAGCCCGTAGTCGCGGGGGAACGGGTAGTTTTTCAGGATCGCGCCCAGCAGGGCGCCCACCCCGATCCCTGCCAGCCCGCTGATCACCTGTCCGATCCCGATGAGCCGTCCGCGTTGTTTGAGCGGGATGGCCCGGGCGAAGATGTCGAACCAGGCTACGCTGGTAACGCCATCCAGGACAACCCACACGGTCATGCAGGTGAAGAACGTGATCAGTGTGGCCGTGGGATAGCGGGCCAGCCCTCCCCACAACGCCAGTGCAATCGCCCAGAAGGAGATCCGGCCGCTGGCACCGGCGAGCATGAAGGGTTTCCTACGTGGCTTATCACTGATCATGCGGGCCACGGCCAACTGTGGAAGCAGCCAGCCGCCCCGAAAGATGGTCGAGACTAGCCCGATCACCGGTGCCGATTCAGTCAGGTGGCCGACGAACGCGGGCAGCACGCTGTTGGGATTGAAAAGAGCGAGTGCCACCCCAAAGCAGACGTAGTCCACCAGGAGGGCAGCGAAATTGCGGCGGTAGGCGGGGGGCAGCGCGACGGCTTCTCTGCTCACAGTGACTCGTCGGAGATGATCAGGTCTGCCGTTGCGATGTTGGTTGCGATGTTGAAACCGGTCAATTTCTCTCGATTGAACGTGGCGAAAGCGACGATGTCCGCTTTCTTGCCGTCGTGCGCGATGATGGCGATGGTTTTCTGGCCCATGGTGTCTCACCTCCTGCAAGGCTGAAGTGTACCACGAAGTTGGACGGCGTCAAACGGAGGCTGATTCGGCCTTCTTAATTGAGCGGTTGGGGTTTCGCTGATTTGCCATTTTAGTAAATCGGGCGTATACTCACATTACTACAACGCCACAACGCGAGACAGACGACAATGCCCGAAGACCTGCTCATCCACACCATCGGTCACAGCAACCACACGACGGC
>Ga0180437_10006218_pt1 | contig 16008 bp, 11 predicted proteins | sample SS_ome_4_FD_132410 | JGI IMG/M metagenome (GOLD analysis project Ga0180437, IMG submission 132410) | Hypersaline lake sediment archaeal communities from the Salton Sea, California, USA - SS_3_D_1 metaG | ecosystem: Environmental > Aquatic > Non-marine Saline and Alkaline > Hypersaline >...
CCTGGCCGGTAGAGAGCGTTCAAAGCGATCAGGTCGCGGAAGCTTTCGGGCTTAAAATTCCGCAGCAGGTCCTTCATGCCCGGGCTCTCAAACTGAAAGACTCCGTCAGTATTCCCGGCTTTGAAGACCTCGAATGTTTTCTCATCATCCAGCGGGATATTCTTCAGGTCTATCTTCTCGCCGGTTTCTTTCGCCACGAGTTCCACCGTGTCTTTGATGACAGTGAGGTTGCGCAGACCGAGGAGGTCCATCTTGAGCAGCCCGATTTCCTCGATATCCTGCATCGGGAACTGAGTGGTGACTTCCCCCCTGACTGATTGATAGAGGGGCATGAACTCCACCAGGGGTTTCGGAGTGATGACGATCCCGGCGGCATGGATCGATGGATGGCGAACCTGTCCCTCCAGCTTTTGAGCCACTGATAGGAGGTGAGCGATCTTGGCGTCCTTATCCCTCATTTCCTTGAGTTGGGGGACATTCTTCAAGGCCCCTTCAATGGAGGCATCCGGACCAAATGGAGGGATCATTTTAGCGATCTTGTCCACCTCGGGAAGAGGAACCTCGAGAGCTCTCCCGACATCCCTGACCGAAGCACGAGCCGCCATCGTTCCGAAAGTGATGATCTGGCAGACGTTTTCCCGCCCGTATCGTTTGGTCACGTAGGAAATAACCTCATCTCTCCGTCTTCCGCAAAAATCGATGTCAATATCGGGCAGGCTGATTCGCTCGGGATTGAGAAACCGTTCAAACAAAAGGCCATACTCCAAAGGATCGATGTCCGTAATCCCCAGGCTGTAGGCCAGAAGGCTCCCGGCTACCGAACCCCTTCCCGGGCCCACAGGGATGCCATTATCCTTAGCCATCTTGATCAGGTCCCAAACGATCAAGAAATACCCTTCAAATCCCATCTCTTTCACAAGCCGAATCTCTCTTTCCAGCCTCTCTTCGTACTCGTCAGGCGTATGCGAAAACGCCTCCTCTCCTTCTTTCTCGGCAATGCCCATCATCTGTTTTTTGAATCCTTCTTTGACTACCTGTTCAAAATGTTCTTCAAGCGACACTCCCTGAGGAGGACTGTACTGCGGCAGGAAATTCTTGGAAGCCGGAAATGTGAAATTGCATTGAGCCGCGATCCTGGCCGTGTTCTGGATTGCTTCTGGCGTTTCACCGAAAAGCTCTATCATTTCATCGCTGGATTTGAAATAAAACTCATTTGAGGCGAAGCGAATCCGGTCCTGGTCAGTCACTTTCTTGTTGGTCTGGATACAGAGGAGAACATCCTGGATTTCCGCATCTTCCTTGGAAAGGTAGTGAACATCATTCGTGGCCACCAGCGGCAGGTCCAGCTTCTTTGCCAGCTGGACGAGCACCGGGTTGACTTCTTTCTGTTCCTCCAGGCCATGATCCTGGAGTTCGATGTGAAAATCACCCTGTGAAAAAAATGATGCGTATTCCCGGGCAACCTCTTCTGCTTTCTCCTCCTGCCCCAGTCTCAAGAAATGGCTGACTTCTCCCTTGAGGCATCCGGACAGCGCGATTAGGCCTTCTCCATGCTGAGCCAGGAGTTCTTTATCGATGCGAGGCCTGTAATAGAATCCCTCCAAATAGGCCATGGTGACCAACTGACAGAGGTTCCGGTACCCTTTTTCATCCTTAACCAGTAAGGTCAGATGAAAATGGGCAGGATTTTTGCTGTCGGCCTTTTTCTCAAACCGGCTTTTGGGAGCCACATAGATCTCACAACCCAGGATCGGTTTGACTCCCCTTTCCTGGGCCTGTTTGAAAAAACCGACAGCTCCGAAAATATTCCCGTGGTCAGTCAAGGCCACTGCAGGCATTTTATTCTGGTAGGCCGCCTCAACCAGCGCGGCGGTCTTCAAGGCGCCATCCAGGATGCTATACTCTGAATGGTTATGAAGATGAATAAACGTCAGTTCCATATCAAATCACACTCATGCCCGAAGACTTTGGATCAAGCATTCTGTATTCACAGTCACAATGTGCAGAAGTTCCCGGCAGCCGTTTGCGCGGTGCACCCGGGTCAAAAACACAAGTTTCTATTTTATGTATTCCAAACTCCAACCTCAACTTTTTTCTCGAAAACAACCCAAAATTGTTCGTTTTTTGGTCTTTCACTCGTTGTGATTCTCTTTTTCACCAAGTGGACAGAGCTTCTTCCTATCACTCGCAGAGCCAGGAGAAACCCTGCCCCAACTCTGCGTCTTTCTGTTAATAAGGCGAACTCCGCCCTATTCCCACTCTATGGTTCCCGGAGGTTTACTGGTGATATCGTATACAACCCGGTTGACTCCTTCCACCTCGTTAACGATGCGGTTCGATATACGGGATAAGAGTCTCGTCTCCGCCGGAAACCAATCGGCAGTCATGCCGTCCACACTCTGGACAAGACGGATGACGACCACGCTCTGGTAAGTCCGCCTGTCTCCCATGACTCCGACTGATTTTACCGGAAGCAAGACCACAAAGGCCTGCCATAGTTCTGGATAGATACCTGCTTTTTTTATTTCATCGATCAGGATGGCGTCTGCATCCTGAAGAAGCCTGATTCTCTCCGGAGTGATTTCCCCGACTATCCTTACCCCCAAGCCAGGACCGGGAAAAGGATGTTGAATAATAAAATCCCTGTCCACTCCAAGCTCCCTGGCAAGAGCCCGAACTTCATCCTTGAAGAGCTCCCTGAGCGGCTCGATCAGCTTAAAATTCATCCGGGAAGGCAATCCGCCGACATTGTGATGAGATTTGATGGAATCCGATGGCCCCCGGACAGGATTGCTCTCAATCACGTCAGGATAGATCGTCCCCTGAGCCAGGAATCCGACGTTCTTTATCCGCTTCGCTTCCTCTTCAAAAATGCGGATAAACGTCCTGCCTATGACTTTTCTCTTCCTCTCGGGGGATGTGACCCCCTTGAGCTCTTCCAGGAACCTGGAGGCGGCATCTATGCCTATTACATTCAGGGATAACTTTTTCCTGAACTCATCCATCAATTCCTGGTACTGCCCTTTCCGCAAAAGACCGTTATCGATAAAGATGCAAAAAAGATTATTCTTTACTGCTTTTTGGACAAGAAGGGAGGTGACGAGAGAATCGACGCCGCCGCTCAGACCGCAGATGACTTTTTCTTTTCCGGCCGCCTGGCGAATCTCCTTGACCTTGCGTTCAATGAATGAATCCATTTTCCATTCGGGCTGCAATCCTGAAATGGAGAAAAGAAAATTCGACAGGACCTTCATTCCCTGCTTGGTGTGTACCACTTCCGGATGGAACTGGACGCCAAAAAGCTTCTTCTCCCGATCTTCCATCACAGCCACACCGCAATGAGCAGTCCTCCCGGAGACGATGAAGCCAGGGGGGGCTTTTTCGACCCTGTCTCCATGGCTCATCCAGACCTGGCTCCCATTTTTGATTCCGGAGAGCAGCCCTTTTCTCTCCACAACGTTCAAAGAGGCAAAACCGTATTCCCTTTTCTGTGAAGGGACCACTTTTCCTTTAAGAAGACGGGCCATCAGCTGCAATCCGTAACAGATGCCCAGAACAGGAATCCCCATCGCGAATATTTCTCCTGATATCTGCGGGGCATTTTTTCCGTAGACACTCTGAGGGCCTCCAGAAAGGACGACTACCGCAGGCTTCTCTTTTTTCAGTCTGGAAAGACGAATACTGAAAGGAAAAATCTCAGAGAAAACCCCCAATTCTCGAATCTTTCTGGCGATAAGCTGGGTGTACTGGGAGCCAAAATCCAGGACTATGACCTTATTCATGAAAAGATTTTAGCACAAAAATGGGAGCCGTTCTATTTTTTGTATAAATTTGGGGTTTGATCCCAATTAATCCAGTGAAAAATCCAGGTTAAATACAATCTCACCCTTAGTGGTGATAAAAAGGGATGAAAATCATCTCTTAATTCACCCTTTAAGGCGATTGAACAGGGAAAGGATTTTATATTAATTATTACCCAGATAGATATTATAGTAAAATGCATATATAATAATAATAAGGGCTTAGGGATAGACTTCTCGCAAAGGGAACAGACTACGAAATCAGGAGAGGAACTAATGAAAAAGAAAAAAAACATCTCTGTAGCCTGCTCAATCCTGCTTCTTTTATCTTTTGCAACAGCCTCCTATTCAATGGATAGAGAAATTCTTGATCAGGTGAACATTCTGGAGCAAATCATCATCTCCAAAGAACCACACACATTAGAAGTGAAGATTCTGTTAAACCGCTACACGACAAGTGAGCATTTTGAAATGGGCGAGCCAAATCGGATCGTTATCGACTTTTTTGAAACGGAAAACATCACAGCCTCGCGCCAAATTGAGGTGAATGATTTTGGCATCATCTCCATCCGAGCCGGTATGTATGAATCCGATACAGCGAGAGTCGTCTTCGACGTAGGCGAGAAAAGCCCTCTCTATCGAGTCGAGACTATCCAGGGCGGCGTGAGAATCCTATTCTGGTTAGAAGAAGTCCCTGAGGTGAAAAAGGAAGAGATTATCAGCGAAAAAATAGAAGTGAAAGACGCAGTCGGTTATCTTAAGGTTAAGCCTGCCAAAGCCAATCCGGCTGATCCCATATTTATAGATATGAGCGCATCCCAGAATGCCGAGTCCATGGAAATCAATGTTTTCAATGCGGAAGGCGTTAAAATCGACACTATACAGCTGACTCCTGAGTCCAGCACAAGCGAGATAAGGCTGGATACTCCCGGAGTCTATACTTTCAAGGGAAAAGCATTCAACAGTGAAGGGAAGCCATCGGAAAATCCTTGTGAGACCAGTGTTTATATCAATCATCCTCCCATCTGCAAACTCAATTACCTCTATTATGAAGATTATGTGAGGGAACCTTTGGTCCTGGATGCGTCCACCTCCACTGATCCGGACGGAGAAGTGGTCAAAGCTCATTTTGAGGTCACCGATGAATCCCTGAACCTACTGGACAGTTTTACAGCTAACAGAAAGCCATTTCTCTGGAACAAAGTCTTTGAAAAGGAAGGCATTTACACCGTACCCGTAGTGGTTACAGATGATTCTGGTGCTGTTTCTGCCCCTGTCCAGGTTCAAATCGTAGTGAGAAGCAAAAGAGTCTTTTTAATGGTCGATGGAGGCACATTATTCGCTCGTGGGAGTCCTTATGGAGGATATGCGGTTTCACGGCTGGGCCTGGTCATAAAAATAGCTCCACGCACATTAGACTTTATCCTCTCAGGAGGGGGCGGACAAGTCCTCATCAACGACCCCTGGAAATCTTTCTTTACGGCAAACATGCTTTTTAACGCTCATGTCGGCCCTGCATTCCTGGGAGTGGGTGCGGGCATCACGACAAAAATAAGAGAAGATAGGAATCCGGATGGAGAGCTCATCGCCAATGTTGGATTTGAGTTAGCCGGAAAACATCAAGTCAGACGTTCTTTCTTCCTTGAGGTCCGTGGACCAATCGGAAAAGGCCGGGTTTTCTCGGACCATCACAAACTGATGATAGGTTTCAGGTTTCTTCTCTAGCCTCAAGAAAATTTCTTCAAGCATCACGGAAACAGAAGAAAAGTCTCTGCTTTCTTCGGGAAGTTCCAAATATCGGGTTTTGCCTCTCTTCAATCACGTGGCCTTTATAACACCTCCATCCTCTTAGCAGCGCCAATGACATGGAATAGCTTATGCTTGGGATTATAATTTTCCCGAAAGAGCAAAAAAAAGCCCGGTCGTAGACCGGGCCACAAAGCCTTTCCTTTAGACCTTACGTTTTTTCCCTTCTGCTCTCTTTCCTCTAATCGCTAATGATCACTTTATCTCCTGAACGGAGAAGCTTCCGGCTCTTTTTCGCTCAATTTAACAACTCCATAGATAATCGCAGAACTGGCAGCAATAATGATGGCAATACCGACCGGCGATAAAAAGAATTTGGCTAATCCGCCGGGTTTTGTCTTCGGAGCTTTCTCTTCTTCCTGCCCTTCAGGCTTCATGGCAAAGGAAACTTTTGCGGTTTCATCCGCTTTTATTCCGATCAGATTGCCGACGTTGAAATTCCCCTCTTTGGTGCTGATGCCAACGATGTACAATCCCTCCTCGATTCCCTCGGTCTTCAAGATTCCCAGCTTATCCGATTTACTGCTTTCATAAACCGCGCCCGTAGAAACATTCTTGAGCTTAACGACCGCTCCTTCGACGGGTGTGGTTCCGTCTTTCTCGAAGACAAATCCTATTAAATTCCCTTTCCCGACCTTTTGAGCGCTCAAATAGTGAGGAGAATAGAAAGTGATGATTGAAGCGATGAGTATGATTGCAGCTGTTTTTGACCTAACTGTCCTAAGCATAAAGCACTCTTTCAAGGACTGTAGCCATAGTAAACAAGGCCCAGCCTCCTTGTCAAGCTAAAGTCAGTCTCCCCTGCTTATTTCCCCCTTGCTCTGTATTCCGAAGGTGTGGATCGTCTGTTTTTAGTCCCTCGACAGATGACTATTAAATCACAATAATCACTGCGAGTCAAAATAAAACTCACACACAATTACATCGGCCAAATCCCTGCTTTTTCCGTCTCAATGACCAGCCGGCTGCAAATTATTTCTTCCAGAATCATATTCATTGATTCATTCTTCGGTAGGCTATCCGGCAAAGCTCGATGGCCCTGTTTAGAGGGATCACTTCCAGATCGTTCTCTCCAACTTTTGACTTGACATGCAGAGTTAACACAACTTCCGCCTCCTGACCTTTTCCTCCATCCTGCGTAATATAATTCTCCCAGACTACACGACCGTTAAAAAACACAGCGATCAAGGGCGCGGGACTGATTTCCTTTTCTTCCCAATTCATGCTCAAATTCAAATTAACTTCACTCCCATCAAGGATTATTTTTTGAGAAAATCTTTGTCCTTTACTCATCTCACGTTTTTTTAGTTCGATCTTTCCCGGGGACAGAAGGTTTTTCATCTTCTTATCAATCTCCTGAATTTTCTCTTCTTCGTTCAACCGGTCATAATTCTGGCGAATCCGCAGTAAAATCTCGAGGTTATCAGGGTCAATCTCCAGAGCCTTCCGGTAAAAATCCCCGGCATCATACATGTAATCCATTTTCTGGTAAGAATCGCCGACAAGCTGCAGCACCTTTAGATACTCATCTTTTTCCCCTTCAGGCACAACGACGAAGCTCTGCTCGAGAAGGCGCCCAAGCTTCATGATATCTCTGTAACGATTCTGCTTGAAATAGAGAAGCGTCTGGAAGAAAAGATTCCCCAAATCATCAAATCTATCTCCAAACCTTTCTTTAATATGGCCTCTCGACCTTAGAAAAGAATCAAGCTCTCCTATTTCTGCCACTTCATCTTCCAGGGCTAAATAGGAGAGCAAATAAGCTTCTGCCTGTTTAACCTCTTGCTCTTCCTCAAGATAGCATTTCGCCAGGCTCAAATACACAGACTTCTTCAGCTCTAAAAACTCCTCCGTATTCATCCATTCCTGACCCACCAAATTCTGGTAAAAATCTATTCTCTCCAGTCTCCTCAGACTCGAAAGAAAATTCCGGGATGCTTCCTTTAGCCTGTAATACTGAAAATCTCTTTCCCCTGAAATATACTCGTCTTTTGCCCTTTCAAATTCCAACCGTTCGGCTTTAGCCAGATACCTTTGTCTCTCTTCGGAAGAAAGAGATTTCTCCCCGAGGAATTGTGCGTACATTCTATAGATGGATGCATCTTCAGGCAGCATCTCATCCATGACTTTGTAATCACTGACGTTCATCTCCCAAATATGCATTATCGCTTGAACTTTTTGTGGGTCTTTCCTTTCCAATATCTTCATCAAAGTCTCTCTCGTAAAATCTCTATCCTCTTCCCTAAGCTTCGGCCAGAGAGAGAGGAATATTTTTCCGACCTCGTAATAAATCTGGCTGTTGTGACCGGCAAGGAGTGCGGCTTTCTTATACTCTTCATAAGGATTATCCTCAAAATCTGAAGAGAGATAGCTCATGTAAAGAAGCGATTGAGCTAAATTAAAATGGCCAAAATAGGAGGCGGGATTGATTCTTAACGAACGGTTGAAATGCTGGATGGATTCTTGGAGATAACTTTTTCCAAGATTCTCATCCTGAAGGTTCTGCAATCCCAAATCAAAATATGACTTTCCGAGTTCATGATAAACTCTGTCGTTCGACGGATAAAGAACATTCGCGCTTTCTAAAATTTTGATTTTCTGCTCCAGGTCCTCAATTTTCTCTTCGGCCCGATAGTACAAATGCATATTCCAGTAAATCAATACATTGACTACCGCAACGGCTGCGATGGCCACCAATAAAAGCAATCTCTTTACCTTCATTTTTTCTTTTCTATCCTCTCTGGGCATTATTGACTGCCAATTCTCACTTTAGTCCTCGCTCCTCTCGTTTATAAAAAGCCGTGACAAAGGTCAGTGCCACGACCACCGTAAACAGAGCCATGTTGGCCGGAATGTGCAGGTTAAAATCGGTGATGCTGTGTATCAGAATGGCCACAATCGCGACTATCCCTCCCAATGCCAACCCTTTGACTTCTGGATGTCGTCTCACCCGCCATATGAGAAAAGAGCTGACGACAATAAAGCCCAGTCCGCCAAGGAGCAAGATCAGACCCACTACTCCGAGTTCCGATAAGTACTCGAGATAATCATTATGCGCATGAGAGTAGCGGACAGATCTTCCGCTTTCGTCATAGGCAGGATAGACAGAAGCAAAGGTCCCCAAGCCGGTCCCGAGCAACGGATAATCTCCGATAATATGTACGACTTTGCCCCAAACAATCGGCCGTCCTTCATGCAGCAGGTCATCCAGCGCAAACCTTTCGATAACAGACCCGATTCCCACATTCAAAGCAACGATAGTGATAATCACAAAACTGACCTTGAGAAAATTCTTGATCCACTTCTGGCGTTCTTTGACTCTTCCAAAATACAAAACGGCCAGCTCGAAAAAGAGAATAAAAGTCAAAATCAGGACAAACACGCCGGAACGGGATTCTGAAAATATGATGGCCACAGCCATTACAACTATACCGATAGAAAGAAGCAGGTTCATTGAGAGCCCTCTCTCAGACAGGCGGAGAATCTTATCCCTCCATTTCAGGCCAGCCAAAGAGAAAAGGCTGATCCGGGCGATGATCAATCCCAGGGCTAAGGGGATAATCATCTCCAGGTAGCCGGATAGGTGATTCCGGTTGACAAAGGTCCCTGTGACAACATCCACATAGTGGACTTTTTTCAAGAACAACAACCGTGGATTCTCATTATAAATCTCATACATCCCGTAAAATGCCTCAAAAAAACCCATGATAACGAGCACATAGACGATCCTCTTGATTTGCTTCCTCGTGGTGACCGTCTTTACGATCAGAAAGCCCAGGAGAAAATAAGTGAGAAGCTCAAGTGCCTCCCGAAAAGTGTGTGAAGGAATCAAAGAAAGGCTCATGAATCGAGAGCCGGAGAAATCAGGGGAAAAAAGAGCCTGGAATGAATGCGTGTTCGGAGAAAGGAGTGCGATGATAAAACGCGGGAAAGGGAGGATCTGGAATATGATCAAAACACAGAGACCTAAAAACAGGTATCCTGGCCATTTCAGCGTCAACGAAAGCAGCTCATTACTCTGCGGTTTTTCTCTCATGAGGACATAGGCCGCCATCATGACGAGCACCACAATCTGAATCACAAGAATCGACCATTCATACACCGAGGCGGCTGGTAGAGGGCTGAAGACAATCACTCCCAGAATCCCGTATTCGATTATTCTCTGGTATATTCTATCCCTCTTGGCTTGAACTTGACTCTCCTTGTTTGGGCTCATTTTTCTTATTGTGCTTCTCTTTTTCATTTCTTTGTTAAAAGTTAAGCGAATTGCCTAGGCTCCATGCTATGGACAAACACCCAGAGCCAGAAGGAAATTCAGCATATCAATGTCTGTGACCAAGTGGCACTTCTGTTAATGACCCCGAAAATAAACGTGTTATCGCCAGTGAAGCGTGGAGGTCTCATGCTCAGGCGCAAAGGCATGGGATTGCCAATCCTGTTCCAAGCAAACGAAGGTATCCCATCTCTCCTCACAGCAACCTCGACTGGTGAATAGTCCAGATTCATTGATCTTTGCGCCTAAAAAGCGGTATTTTGAGCGGAAGTTTTCTCTCTTTCTTCGAGAGACTCACTGGCTCCGGCAAATAGGGTATACCCTTGTCCTCCAGCACAGCGCCGGGATTGTCCTTAACGAGTGCCATGGCTCCCTCTTTTCCGATAATTTTCTCCGCCCTTTCCCTGGCCTCTGAAAGCCTCGGGGCCAAAGCTTTAGTGTTGTGTCCATCGCTCGCGATGAAATGAATCAAATTCATCCCCAGAAAACGGAAAACAGCCTGCTCAGCGTCTCTTCCATACATTCCGGATAAGCTCCCGCTGTTAGCTTGAGACAGGCTTCCCATCCGGACCAACTCATACAGGAAGGCAGGATTGCGGACAAAAACCGAGTTTCTTTCCGGATGGGCGATGACCGGCGTAATCCCTTCACTCATTAATTCGAAAAAAAGCTCTTTAACTCCAGAGAACACATGCCGGGAGGGGAACTCGACGAACATGTAAGAACTCCGGTTGATAACAAGAAGGTCACGGTTTTTTCTTATCTCCTCCATTAAATTGTGGGCAATATGAACCTCTGCTCCATTCAACAATTCCACCTGGAGGTTATTGGCTTCGAGAACTCTGTCGAGTTCTTTTCTTTTCTTCTCGATCACCCCCAGGTCTTGGTGTCTGAAATCCCCCCGGAACAGATGGGGAGTCGCGACAATCCTCTCTATTCCTTCATCTTCCGCAATCTTTGCCATTTCCACGGCCTCTTCCAGGTTCTTTGCTCCGTCATCAAGACCGGGAAGAATATGGCAGTGCAAGTCGACCATTCTCTAGCTGACACGCTCCTCTTCATCTCCATAATAACTGGTTCGGTAATAGTGGTAGTACGGGGAATAATATTCTCTCTCTTTGAACTTCACTTCATTGAACACCACTCCGATAATCTTTGTTTTGGTTTGTTTGAGCTCCTCGACCGCCCGTAAAAATGGTTTGCGGGCTGTCTTTCCGGCTTGAATGATGAACACCATGCAATCTGCTAATGTAGAAACAATCAGCGCATCGACCACAGCCAGGATAGGAGGGGTGTCGAGCAGGATGACATCAAACCTCTCCTTCATATCCTCCAACAGCTCTTTCATCCTGTTAGAATTGAGCAGCTCTGCAGGATTCGGAGGAATGGGGCCGCTGGGGACGATCCAGATGTTCTCGTGGGATGTCTTCTTCACGACCCCTTTTAGGGATACTCTCCCGGTCAAATACCCGCTTAAGCCCCCTGCATTTTTTATCTCGAACAACCGATGAAGCCGGGGCTTCCTCAAATCCGCATCAATTATGAGAACTTTCTTCTCGAGTTGAGAAAAGGAAATGGCCAAGTTGGTCACAGTGGCTGTCTTCCCCTCCTGAGGCAGGGAGCTGGAAATAGTGATCGTTCGAGGAGGCGCCTCTGTTTGAGAGAGCAGAATAGATGTTCTCACTGTCCTGTAGTCTTCTGACACAGATAGCTTCGGAAAAGACTCGTTGACAAATTCAATCTCCTTAATATCCTGCGGATTTTCCTCTTTCCCGGGATTCTGTTTTCTCTCGGAATATTTGTGCTCGGAATAGAGGCCATACTTTTTTTCCCTTTTTATTCTTCCAGGAGGAAGATAGGGAATCACGCCCAGGGAAGGAAGGCCGGTGAGCTTTTCCACTTCCTCTCGTCCCTTGACGGTGTTATCCAAATACTCCAGAAGAAAACAGAGCCCCCCGCCTCCGAGAATCCCGATTAAAAAAGCAAGGATGAGGTTGCGCTTTTTTTTGGGCGAAACAGGACTCCCCGGAACCTCTCCTCTGTCGATGATGCTGATGTTGCTCGTTTTCAATCCTCCCAGCCTCGCCGATACCAGGGCCTCATTCTGTCTTTCCACAAGAGAATTCAGGAGTTTTCGTTTGTTCTCGACCTCAATCTTCAAGCTGTTATAGAGGATAGCGTTTGAATTCATCCTGATGACGTCAGCTCTCTGTGTCTCGAGCAGCGTCTTCAGGGAGGATTCTTTTTTTAAATCTGACCGGTATTCGGACTCAGCCAGGTCCACAGCTCTTTCTATCTCGCTTTTCAGTTCCTCTCTCATGCTGTCGAGCTTCGCTTTCAGCGTCACCATTTCCGGATAACTGGACTTGTAGATCTTGCTTTTTTCCTCATGTTCGTTTTTCATACGAGTGTATTCTGTTTTCAGGGTCTGTATCAGCGGGTTGTTCACGAACTGCGGCAGGGAATTGATATCTAAACTTTTTAGCTCCCGGTATTCAGCCTCTTTCCTGATCCGGTCAATCTGGGCCTGAGTGTAGGCCTCATTCAGGTCGGCAAACTTGTTGACTACAGTGCTCTCTGTATCGGTCAGAAAGAAGATTTCTTTCTCCTGGCCATACCTCTGGAGCTCTCTTTCCTTTGCGGCCAAATCTTCCCTCAGATTGGCGATTTGCTCGCTTAAAAAATCGGAAGCCTGTTGGGTCGTCTCAAATCTTTTCTCTACAGAAAAATCTATGAACTCCTCGGCCAATGTGTTCACGACGGTAGCGGCCAGGACCGGAGAATGCGAGGTGAAGCTGATTTCCACCAGTTTTGTTGTCCGGACGGCCGCAACATCGATGCTGTTTCTGACGGAATCGGCAATCCCGGAATAAGGGTCGGTGCGGACTAAAGACTCTGATTCTCCTGTTTTTTCTTTTTTCTTCGGGAGAATCCATTTAAAACTGAGGGCATTTTTTGCGGCAGTCAATAGACTTTTTTTCTGCTTCTGACCGGCTCCGAATTCCGGGCGGTTCAAAAGATTCATCTTCCTGGCCACTCTCTCCGCCAGAGATTTGCTCTTCAGAAGTTTGAGGCTGGTGTTGAACGACCTTAAATCTTCAAAGCTGCGGCTGTAGCCAAATTCATCTTCTATACTCAATATCTTTGAGCGCTCTCCTTCGATGAGCAAAGTGGCGGTTGATCTATACTGTGGGGTCGAGAGAAAAGAAAACACGCCGGTGAAGAGGACCAGTGCTCCTGTGAATGTGATGAGCACCCATTTCCTTTTGACGATCATCCTCCAGTATTCCAGCAGGTCCACTTCTTCATTTTCGTCTCTTCGATATTCCATTTTCTTTCCCTTCCCTTTTTTATTAAAAAATCAGCAGCTTATATTGTCTAGCCATTCATAGCCCTGAGCTTTTTTCGGTCAAAAAATGGTCTCAGGCACATAGACAACATCATTCTCCTTCAACTGAACATCTTCTCGTTTCCCCTTGATGATATCCTTGACATTGACTTTTATCTGGACTTCCTTTCCCTCTTGACCGACTCTTTTGATAATCACTCCGCTCTTCGAAGCCCGGTCAGAAAAGCCTCCAGCCTGAGCAATGGCCCGAAGCAGGGTGGGGATGTTCGACTTTTTCACTTCAAGAGCTCCGGGTTTGTTCACCTGGCCGAAAACATAGACGAAGACGGCTTTGTCTGCCGGAATATTCACAATATCATTCGGCTCAAGGAAGATATTCAGAGTTGTGTCTCCTTTCAGGATCAGATCCTCGATCGGTATTCTAAAGGATCTATTGGTTCCGTCCCGGAGCTGCCTGATGACCATGATCTCATCCCCGGCATCAGCGGTGAGACCTCCTGCCCGAGAGATCAGCTGCAGCAGGGTTTGACGGCCGAGCAGGTCGTAGGGACCGGACTCTTTCACAGCCCCGAGCATGAACACTCTCTTGCTCTGGTATTCCTTGATGAAAATTGTCACCTGCGGATTCTGAAGGTATTTCTCTTCAAGAAGCTGGCTCAATCTTTTTTCGAGCTCGGCTTTGGTCAGTCCTTCGACATGAATTTCCCCCAGCAAAGGCAATGAAATTTTCCCTTCCTCAGAGACACGGACAGTCCCGTTGAGTTCCTTTAACCCAAAAACACTGATATCCAGGAGGTCCTGGGCGCCTATCTTGTATTCTGCCGTTTCCTTCTCCTGTCCCCAAATTAGACACAGAAGCATAAAAAATAATGCGAGTGAAATGATTCCCTCTTTCCGCATCAGCAAAAGCTCCTTATTTGCCTTCTAGAAGTGAGACCTATTGTAGCACATCTCACGTTTTATTCTAGAGGATACACTCTTTTTTTCATTTTAGCTTCTCCAATCTCATTGTCCGGGCGCCCGTCATCCCTTATTTACACATTAAAAAATAATATGTCATTGCGAGTGAAACGAAGCAATCTCGTAAAATAAATGCATTTTTTCCTTAAGGGATTGCCACGCTGCGCTCGCAATGACACCAAAGGAAAGGGATTGCCACGCCCTGCGGGCTCGCAACGGCAATGGTAAAACATTTTTTGCGTTTATAATAATAATTTCAAGCTTGGCATTCGATTCATTGTCGTTTCCTCTTGCGAGGAACAGCCTAGAACTCATAGGTGATGTATCCGCCGATGAATATTCTTTTTCTATTTCCCCAATAATAGTTCGACTCTCTCTCCCAGAAATTCACCGTGATCCCTAATCCCGTGTTTTCAATGATCCTAAAAGCTAGGCCGATTGAATGATTCCGGTAAATATCCTTCCTGAGTATCTCTTCATAGCTTCCATCCGGCATTCTCAAAGACTCAGACTCAGGGTAATTGGCCCTGGCATGGCTCAGGCCATAATCAACCCTTAAGAATCGCGTCAAATAGTAAGAAACTCCTAGCCCATATCTGTCTTCATTGAAGAAGATGTTGTTCGTCCAGTAAGAAAAATGACAGTCTCTCTGGTAACTCAGGCTGAAGCCGAAACGCCACAGCCTGAAATTCAGCCCTGTATTCCCCACCACTCCGGAAAAGCCTGTCCTGTCGGCTTCTTTGGGGACAAGCTTCTTGTAGCCGAGTGAAAGCGTCCCTCTTATTTTTCCCAACAAGGGAAATCGGATCCCTGTGTAGACCTGGTATGAATAGGAGTCTCGCCAGCTCGATTGAGTGTGCTCGAATTCATAATCTGTGTAGCCCGCTGTGACAAAAAAATAACTCTCCGCAAATATCTTATAATAAAATTCTATATTCCCGCCTTTCTCCCTGCGGTTCAAGTTGCGGGAGAGGGGGATCTCTTCGCCCGGCAACGTTGTATCCTCATAATTGATTTTTCTGCTGAATCCAAAGAACCCGAATGAGGTCTTTCGGGCGGTCTCATAAAAAAGCCGGCCGCTGGCGCTGTCCACAATCTCATTGGCACGCACATCGAATTCACTCGACGCCCGTCGTCTCCGGTCGCTGTGCACATATTTCCCAGAAAGAACAAACCGATCGAGAAAGAGAAATTTAAATTCCGGGGATAGCGTGTTATTCCATCTTCTTTCCCGCTTTTGTTCAAAGTAATACACATATTCCGGATTCTCAGCAAACGAGAAGATCAGATAATCCCGAAAAAGCAAGTAGACTTGAACTTGGGGTGAAAAGGTAATCGTGAAATCAGAAACCGGATCGTTGTCCTCATGCTGATAATAAACATTAGTATCATAACCGATTTCTTTAAATTGAAGAGTCGGCAGGATCCTGAAGGGGCCAACCTTGAACTTAGCTCTTTCTCTGATCTGCTCCAGCGTGGACTTGAATGACTGGTAGCTCTGTCCGTAGGCCGTGCATGAGATTAGGATCAGAAAGAGGAAGACTCCAATCCGATTGAATTGTATGAAGAACAACCTTTTCAACTTATCTTACTATTGAATTAAACTGCGCAAGTTGAAGAAAAATAAGAGTAAAGGGTTCTGTGCTACCGCCCTTAGGGCTGAAGTTCATGAAAAATGCTTTTCAATCGGCTCTTTTTTTATTGATTCAACCTGCCCGGTCAATCAAAATATTTTTTGCCATTTTTAAAAAGAGATAGACAAACAAAAGCGCACGCGGAAAGATACAAATTAGCGCTCATAGACATCTTTTATTTCTCTC
>Ga0180437_10006219_pt1 | contig 15999 bp, 9 predicted proteins | sample SS_ome_4_FD_132410 | JGI IMG/M metagenome (GOLD analysis project Ga0180437, IMG submission 132410) | Hypersaline lake sediment archaeal communities from the Salton Sea, California, USA - SS_3_D_1 metaG | ecosystem: Environmental > Aquatic > Non-marine Saline and Alkaline > Hypersaline > Sediment...
ATGGACATCGCGCGGCGAGTACGGAGGGAACTACGCAGCCCACCCGGCCTGAGGACCCTGGCGAGATGGAGCTGAGTCCGGGCAGGCGTCAACAGTTCCTGACTACACCTTCTTACGGTCTCGTCCGCGCCATTCTTCGCAGAGACATCGCAACAGTAGCATCTGTTTACACCGGTGCTCGAGCCGCCTGGCCACGCTCGATCTCCGGCGAGAGACTCGCTATGCAAACGCGCGGGCGTTCCCAAAGGCAGGCAATTGACACGCGCGCGCAGCCATGGTAAACTTCAGGCAATCCAGTGGCACAAACTGACATGAATGGGTACTGGTTGGATAGGCTCCATCAGGTTATAAGGGGCACAGAAAGGGAGTTCATGACGTGAATCGACGTGTGGCGATCAAACGCGTTCTGGTCAAGCGCCTGTTGGGAGTTGTAGGAGTCGTTGCTGTCGTGGCGGTGCTCGTGTTGATCAACAGCAAGATGAACCCCGCTTCGGTAACCGAGCAGGAGCCCCCGGGTCACGACCACGATCATGGGCAGTCCCCCTTGGGAACGGAGGGCACGGCGGAAATGAGTCCAGAGGAGATTGAGCGGATTGTCGGGGAATACGGGGACAAACTAGCGGTGGTGGAGACGAATTTCGGTACCGTCAAGTTCAAGCTTTATCCGGAAGATGCACCGGGAACCGTCGAGAATTTTGCACAGCTCGCTAGTAAAGGGTTTTACAGAGATTCGCCCTTTCACAGAGTGGTCAAGGATTTTGTGATACAGAGCGGCTCGCCGGACGGCTCGGCCGGCGGTGGACCGGGATACACCATTCCTGCGGAGTTCAACGAGCGGATGCATGTCGAGGGCACCGTGGCAATGGCTCGTGCGGACGATCCCGACAGTGCGGGCAGTCAGTTCTACATCTGTTTGAAAAGAGTGCCTAATCTGGACGGCAAGTATACGGTATTCGGGCAGGTGGTTGAGGGAATGGAAGTTGTCAAAAAGATCGGCGAGGTCGAAACCGGTCCCGGCGATAGACCTATCGAAGACATCGTGGTGCGGAATGTCACGATTGAGGAGGCCTCGGGTTCGCCAGTTTCCGAGTAGTTCACATTACCTGTTCGTGCGAGCGTCCCATTTCCGCAGCGAATTAGTCGTCTAAGAAAAAGGGTACAGACACGGCTGCGCTCGTGTCAGTCCCCATTCTCCTAGGAGCCTTAAACCGAAGGGCCGGAACCGATCTGGCGCCTCCAATGGTCCAGAGTGTCGCGTACGGTTGTCTCAAACGGGATTTCGGGCGACCACCCCGTGGCTTGCTTGAACTTCTCGTAAGAACCCATCAGAACCGGTATCTCCGACGGTCTCAGCTTGGCGGGATCTTGATCGACCTCGACAGGAACCTCTGCATGATCGAGCAGTATGTCCAGCACTTCCTGTATCCGATGCGCGGTGCCGGAACATAGGGTGTAAATCTCACCAGCGCGTCCTTTGCGTGCCGCAAACAGGTATCCTTTCACCATATCTCTGACGTCAGTGAAATCGCGCTCGACTGTGAGGTCGCCGACGTTCATTAGCGGCGGCATCAGACCTCGTTCTATCTTGGCGATCTGCGAAGCGAAGTCGGCGCACACGAAAGCGGTCCCCTGCCGCGGTCCTATGTGGTTGAACGGACGAAGTATGACAATATCCATGCCGTACCTCGTGACGTAGAACCTGCTGAGCAACTCGACCGACGCTTTCGTTACACCGTAGAAATTGGCCGGTTTTACGGGGTCGTTCTCGTCCAGAGGAAGCTGTTCCGGCGCGACCTTGCCGTAGACCTCGCTTGAGCTTATCATTATCGTGCGAGCTTCGGGCGCGCCGCCCCGGACGGCGTCGAGAAGGTTGCAGCTGCCGACGAAGTTGGTCTCGATCGACAACGTGCGATTTCGCTCGTTCAGAGGCACTGACGCCAGCGCGGCGAGGTGGAAGACTATTTCGGGGACGGCTTCCGACACGATCCGGTCCAGCTTGTCCCGGTCACGCACGTCGCATTCCACGAGCTTCGCGTCAGTCAGGATACCCTTGACCGGTTCAAACGACTGCTCGCTGTAATAGATCCCGGATGTCTCGAATCCCTCGCGGATCAGGAACTCGATCAGGTGGCTTCCTGCAAAACCTTCTGCTCCTGTGACGAAAGCTCGCAACGGTTTCCCTCCAGGTTGTCGTCGAAGAACGTCGGACGTAACCGTCAGCGCCGACGGACGCCTTTGCGCGGGCCCCGGAGAGAAGTCACGTCGAAGACCTCTCCAAGTCGGCGTCCACCATCATGTTGATCAGTCCGTCGAAAGAGACTTCAGGTTCCCAGCCGAGTTTCGCCCGCGCCTTGGAGGCGTTGGCTCTGAGGTGCTCGACTTCAGCCGGCCTGATCAAGTTTGCATTCACCTCCACGAAGTCTTCACAGTTGAGCGCCGCCCGCTCGAACGCTTTCCTGACAAACTCTCGGACCGAATGGGTCACACCGGTGCCAACGACATAGTCGTCCGGTTCGTCCTGCTGAAGCATCAGCCACATGGCCTTGACATAATCGCCCGCGTACCCCCAGTCACGCTCGGCGTCGAGGTTTCCCAGATACAGCTTCTCGGCCTTGCCGACCTTGATCCTCGCGACGCCGTCGGTTATCTTGCGCGTCACGAATTCCTTGCCCCTGCGGGGTGATTCGTGGTTGAACAGTATCCCGCTGCAGGCGAAAATGTCGTAGCTTTCTCGGTAGTTCACCGTTATCCAGTGACCGTATACTTTTGCGACGCCGTAGGGACTGCGAGGATAGAACGGTGTATCTTCGCTCTGCGGCGACTCCTTGACCTTGCCGAACATCTCGCTGCTGGACGCCTGGTAGAACCTGACGTTCTTGTTCACCAGCCGGATCGCCTCCAACATTCTCGTCACACCGAGCGCCGTGAATTCGCCCGTGAGCACCGGTTGGCTCCAGGACGTCGGCACGAACGACATCGCCGCCAGGTTGTAAACCTCGTCCGGTTCCACCTCGTTGAGTGCTGTTATCAGCGAGAGCTGGTCCAGAAGGTCTGCCTGAACAAGTTCAATCTTGTCGTGAAGGTGCTGGATCCGGTCGAAGTTCTCGGTGCTGGATCGTCTAACCATACCGAAAACGCGATAGCCTTTTTCCAACAGAAAGTCCGCCAGGTAACTGCCGTCTTGGCCAGTGACACCAGTAATGAGTGCTGTTTTCATATCACCTTCCCTTGTTTGTCTATCGACCTCATGTCCTGACTTCGCCGGACTCCGCTCTTCTAGATAGTGCGCAACGCTTGCTCGAGGTCCGCTATGATGTCCTCCTCATCTTCAATTCCGGCCGCGTAACGTACAAGGTTGTCGGTGATTCCGAGCTTCTCCCGCTCTGCTTTGGACAGATCGTTGAAAGTAAGCGTGGCCGGATGATAGACGAGGCTCTCCACACCGCCGAGGCTCGGTCCCAGGTACGGCAGTGTAAGGCTGTCAATGAACAGCAGCGTTTTCTCAAGGCCGTCTTTAACCAGGAAGCTCACCACGCCACCGAAACCGCGCATCTGTTTCTTGGCCACCTCGTGATCGGGGTGCGTATCGAGACCCGGATAGTATACCCGCTCGATCTTAGGATGATTCTCAAGGAATCTAGCAATTGCCAACCCGTTCTTGTTGTGCTTATCGACCCTCAGCGCGAGCGTTTTCAGCCCTCTCAGGAGCAAATAGGCGCAATGAGGGTCTATCGTGGGGCCAAGCTGGCCCTGAAGATCGCGAACAGGACCGACAACCTGCTCAGCACCAAGTACGACCCCGGCCAGAAGGTCGTTATGTCCCCCTAAGTATTTCGTCCCGCTGTGGATAACCAGGTCGGCGCCAAGCTTGAGCGGTTGCTGGTTGTATGGGGTGGCAAAGGTGCTGTCAACGAGCAGTTTTGCGCCGTTTCGGGCGGTGATCTCGGCTGCGCGCGCCAGATCGACGATGTAGAGATGCGGGTTTGTCGGAGATTCCGCAAGAACCACTTTCGTGTTCTTGCGCATTGCGTCGGCAAGCGCTTCACAGTCTCCCGCACGAACAAAGGTGGTCTCCACACCGAGCCTTGCCAGGGTCGTCTCGGAGAAAACCCGCGTCTTGCGGTAGCAGTCGTCCGTGACGACAAGATGGTCGCCGCCCGATAGAAACGCTAGCAGAGCGGTCGTCACCGCTGCCATACCGGTCGCAAACAACAGTGCGTCCTGCGCTTCCTCCAACGCGGCGAGCTTCTCCTCGGCCACACGTTGGGTGGGGTTGCCGTACCGCCCGTACTCGAGCCGGTTCTTCTTGCCCGCCACGTATTGCTTCATCTCTGCGGTGTCGTCGAAAACGAAAACCGACGACTGCACCACAGGCGTTGTTATCGCGTTCGCATACTTGTCTCTGCTTTCTCCAGCGTGGACCGATCGGGTCGAGAAACCCTTCAGATCCGCACGTTTTTCCGGACTCATGAAATTGCTCCTTCCGTTGTATTTGCCGGTGCTGCATCGAGCGCACGAAAAACCGCGTCCCTGACCGCGTCATAGTCCGCGGGGACTTCTATCGGGACGTTTGCCCGGCGCGACTCGACGTTTTCAAGATTGCACTGATGATAATTGAGCTTGAAATCGACGAACTTGAGACCGTGGGCGGTGGATATTACGACAACCCTGTCAGTCGACTTTATCACACCGCTGTCAACGAGCTTGAAAAGCGCAGCAAGCGCTACGCCGGTGTGAGGACACGTGAACAGACCGGTCCTATCGGCGCGCGCGCACGCGTCGGTCAGCTCGTCCTCGGTCGCCTGCTCGACGATCCCGTCGAACTGCTGCATCGTCATTATGGCTTTCTGTATACTGACGGGGTCGCCGATCTGTATAGCGCTGGCAACCGTCTTTTTGGCCTGCATCGGCTCGTACTTCTTGAAACCCGTCTTGTAGCTGAGGTAGAGTGGGTTCGCATTCGCGGATTGAGCGCACACGATTCGCGGCAACCTGTCGATCATACCGACGGATTTCATCAGCAGGAACCCTTTACCCAGCGCGCTCACGTTTCCGAGGTTGCCGCCGGGGATGACTATAACGTCCGGGATCTCCCACTCGAACTGCTGCACCATCTCGATGCTGACGACCTTCTGTCCTTCGACCCGCAGCGAGTTCATGGAGTTCGCGAGGTATATGTTCTCACGCGAACATATCTCGCGCACCAGCTTCATACAACCGTCGAAATCCGTGTCGATGGAAAGCGTTACGGCACCGTTGGCCAACGGCTGAATAAGCTGCGGTATCGAGATCTTGTCTTTCGGCAGGAACACGATCGCCCGTATGCCAGCCGCCGCGCAGTATGCCGCGAGCGCTGCGGACGTGTCCCCGGTCGATGCGCATGCTACCGCCGGTATCTCTTTACCGTCGCTTATGATCTGTTTCACCATGGACACGAGCACGGTCATACCGAGGTCTTTGAACGAACCTGTATGGCTGTTTCCGCACTGCTTGACCCAGAGGTCTTCGACACCTATCTCCTTGCCGAGCCGTTCGGCCCAGAACAGATTGCTGCCGCCCTCGTACATCGAGACGACGTTGTCGTTATCGACCTCGGGACACACCATCTCCTTCTTGCCCCATATGGCGCTCCCGTATGGCCAGACGTTCGTCATGTATCGCGCGTCAAAGAGGGTCCTCCAATATGAGGACGATTTGGACTTCAGCTTTTCCAGATCGTGCCTGACCTCGAGCAACCCGCCGCATTGCTCGCATTCGTACACCATCTCCTTGAGAGAGTATTTCTGGCCGCAGCCGGATATACACTCAAACCACGCCCTGTACTCCGCGGTGTCCTCCCGCGCCAGAATGTCCACCTGCGGAAGTTTGGGCGAAAACCCGTACTGTTCAGGCACCTGGCTGCTCATCGATTTTCACCTCTCATTAGCATTTCACTTGTTTGATCTCGACAGCCTATTCCCAAACCCGTTACATTTTATCGGAAAGAAGGCGATTTGTCACTTAATTTGTTCGCGGGACAGGTTCTGGGCTGCGTTTCCGCTGCGACAACGCATGCCGCAGACCGCCTATTGAGGCTCAACCCGGCTGCGGTACTCTGTGAGGATATCTTTCGTGCTGGACGTGCCGATACGGCCCGCGCCCGCCCGGCGAAACTTGAGGAAATCGTCCAGGTTTCGTATACCGCCGGCCGCCTTGATCTTCACTCGGGAGGGCAACAACCGCCGCATGAGTCTCACGTCCTCTTCGGTCGCCCCGCCGGTCCCGAAACCAGTCGAGGTCTTGGCGAAGTCCACATCGAGATCTCCGCAGATCCTGCACAGTTGCTCTTTCTGTTTCTCGATTAGATAGCAGTTCTCGAAGATTACTTTGAGGGTTAGCCCGCGGCCGTGCACGACGTCGAGGACTGCACGAATGTCCTCACTTACATAGTCCCACTGTCCGGCAATAACGTTGCCGATGTTGACGACCATATCCAGCTCGACGGCGCCGTCGTCCATGGCCTGTTCCGCTTCGCGAACCTTGATCGGCGTGGCGTTTACGCCATGAGGAAATCCCACAGTTGTTCCCACGGCCACGCGCGATCCTTTCAACAAACCGGCGGCTTGCGACACGTAACACGGTTTCACGCACGCCGCTGCAACACCGGCGTCGCGCGCCAACAGACACCCTTTCTCGACCTCCGCCTGCGTGGCGACGGGATTCAGTATCGCGTGGTCGATTGCCCCGGCTATCTCTTCAAGACTGTACTCAATCACCTGTCCAGACTCCCAATCGCTAGCTGTTCATAGAGGTTCCAGATCTGCTCCACCGTTCTCTCCTTCGAGAACAACGTGCTAGCCCGTTCTCGTCCGTTCGCACCAAGTCGCCGACGCAGCTCGTCGTCGTCCAACAGCCTGTTTATCGCGTCGGCCAGCGCATCCGGATCGCGCGGCTCGACGACAAGACCGGTCTCTCCGTCCAGGTTGACGAAGCTCGTGCCGGTACCAAGCCGCGTGCTGACAGCCGGCTTACCGCACGCGAGCGCCTGCACAAGCGAGATGCCGTACGCCTCGCTGCGATGGCTAGCGGGAAACACGAACGTCTCGCACGCGTGCAGATGTTGCACCAGATCCCGCTGTTCGATCTGGCCGGTGAACTGCACCTTGTTCTCGAGACCCAGTGCCGCCCGTTTGCCCTCGAGTTTCTGTCGTTCCGGTCCGTCGCCGACTACGACCAGCGGGCAGTCAACCTGCTGCATGGCTTCGAGCAGATAATCCACCCCTTTGTAGTACCGGAGCACACCGACGAAAAGGAGGAAACGGCCGCCGTATCTCTCCTGCAGCGCTTTGACGGAACTCTCTTCGTTTTCTTTCAGTTCAAACTCGTCCAGGTCTATGCCGAGCGGGATTACGCGACATTTTTTCTTGAACGGGGCCAGATGCTCGGAGGTTTCGAGGTAGTTCGGCGAGGATACGATGATAGCGTCGGCCAGCCCCAGAAATCTTCTCAGGAACCGGCCGTACGTCTTGAGCGCGAACGCCTGGCGCACGATATCGCTCTGGTACTGGACGATAACCCGGCCTGGCGGGCGCGTTATGAGATATGACATCACCGCCGTCGGGTTCGGCAGGTGAAAATGGAGTATGTCGTAACGTGCGCGCTTCAAGAACAAAGGAAATGCGGGTGCTATGGGTGCGGACAGCACTCTGAAAAGCTCCCCGACTTCCGTTACCCGGACACCTTCGACCGAACGCACCCTCGAACGTAACGATCTCGAACATACGAGAGCTTCAACGTCGGCACGTCTCTTCATCTCGCGGCAGAGAAGGGCCATGAACATCTCCATCCCGCCGACGATCGGCGGGTAATAGTCTTTGTAAATGTGAAGAATGCGCATTATCAGCTCACTCGCGAGAGATGCGTCCTCGACAACCAAGTTCTACCGTGCAGCTCCGCAAAGTTGTTCGTAAACGAGCAGCGTCGATGACGCGGTACGCCGCCAAGTCAGCTCGCTCGCTCGGACGAAACCTTTAGCTATGAGTTCTCCTCTCAGAGGCGCGTCGTCAATGACCCGCATTATCGCTTGCGCTATCTCTTCACTGCAAAGCGGGTCGACGAGAAGCGCAGCGTTGCCGACAACTTCGGGCAGTGAAGAACGGTTTGAAGTCACCACGGGAACGCCGCACGCCATCGCCTCGACCACCGGCAACCCAAACCCTTCGTATAATGACGGCCATACAAAGACCTCAGCCTGAGAGTACAAAGCGGCAATGTCCTCTTCGGCGATTCTGCCGGCAAAATGAACTCTCGATTCCACGTGCGAACGATGTGCGGATCTGAACACATCGTCGTATTTCCATCCTTTGCGTCCCGCGATAACGAGATCGTGCGGGATCCGGTCAGCAATCGAGGCGAACGACTCTATTATACGGACGACATTCTTCCTTGGCTCAATGGTGCCGACGAAAAGGAGGTACCGGTCGGGCAGCGCGTACTTCTCGCGGACCGATTCAAGCGCGTGCTCGTCGCGAACGGGCCGCAGATCCGGATCTACTCCGAGCGGCACGACGCAGACCCTTTCAGGCGGTACTCCGGCAATCTCGATCAGGTCGGCACGTGCGGACATGGAATCGGCTATCACGGTATCGGCTACACGCGCACCGTGACCTATCGCGGCCCGGTAGTACTGTCTTCTGAAAAGCCCGAAACATTCCGGATGGCGCACGAACGAGAGGTCGTGTACCGTGACGACCGTGCGAACGCGCCGCTGCGGCATTGCGCCTACCACTATGGCCATCGCTTCGAGTGGACCAAGGAACGGTCCTACTGATGCCGGAAAATGGAAGACGTTCACCCTTAATTGGCCGGCGCTTGCCGGCGAAAAGGCCAGACGGCCGCGAACCGAACGGCTGACCGGGTTGAACGAACGAACAGGGATTATCTTCGCGTTCGCCGCACGCGGCGGTGGCAGTTCGTCGAGCCCTTTCGGCCAGAGTATCACGTACTCGTTTCGCCGGTCGATATCGAGCAGGTTCTCCACGAGCTTCCTCGTGTAGAAGCCGGACCCGCTGCGGTTGCCGACCGAAAGAGCGTCTATTCCAATCCTCATCGCATGTCCCCGACAAGTTCCCTGTACAGGTCGAGCGTTTGAGCGGCCGAACGCTGCCACGAGAACTTCGCGGCCTGCTGCGGACCTTCACGAGACAGCCGGTCGCGCAGCGATTCGTCCGTCAGGACCGTCCTCATCTGCTCCGCCAATGACTCCCAGTCTGCCGCGTCAACATAGAGCGCGGCATCGCCTCCCACTTCCGTGAGCGAAGAGTTCCTCGCCGTAATTACAGGACAACCGCAACTCATCGCTTCGAGCACCGGCAGACCGAAACCCTCGTAGAACGACGGGAAAACGAAGAGGTCGGCGTTCCGGTAGAACGCCGCCAGCCTGTCGTGCCCGACGAACCCGATGAACCGGACTTGGTCGCCCAGACCGAGCTCGTCGCGAAGCCGGAAAATCTCCTCGTACATCCATCCTCGGTCGCCCACGAGCACCAATTGGTGCGGAAAATCGTTCTTGATGGCGTTGAACGCTCTCAATATCGCCGGCACGTTCTTGCGCGGTTCCAGCATACCGACAAACAGGACGTACGGGCGACGGACCTTAAACGTCCGTTCCAACCAATCGGCATCTTCCGCAGAACTACCGAACTCGTCGTCCACCGCCATATGAATAACGCTGATCTTGGACTCCGGCACGCCAAGGATCGACACGATATCCTTCTTGGTCGATTCGGAATACGCTATGATTCTATCAGATTCGTGTGCGAACGCGTTTATACCTGCGGCGAATGGGCGCACAATCCGGGGCGAACAGTATTGAGGTACCACCATGAACGACAGGTCGTGTATCGTGACAACGCGTTTCGCTATGCGCGTCGGCGGCAGGAAATAGTTCGTCGCGTGGAACAGATCCACGTCGCCGGTGAACTTCTCGACCGGCAGGAAGCTCCCCGCGCGCCAGAGGGCGTAGAGAACGCGCGTCGGCACCTTCAGATGACGTACTTGCAGCCTCTCGTCGAGACCGTCGAGTTCGAGGTGCGATAGCGTCGCCGCCAAACCGATGAACTCGTCGTCCGCAGCCATCGGCAACATGTTCTTGAGAAGATAGAACACATAATTGCCCACACCGGTTCTTCCCCGTATCAGAGGCGATATATCTATACCGATCCGCACGCTCCACTCCTCGCTGCAACAACGAAAAAAGCTTGCGCGTAACCTTTTGCCACGTACAGGGTTAGTAGATCTTCTCCTCGTTACAGTCTATCACCGTGCGCGATATCATGTCAATGAAACGTGGGCGGGTGCCAAATAGGTGTGTCGCCTGCCGTATTGCCAGTTACAATGCATAACGCAAAGACGCGAAGGACGCAAAGGAAAGTTGTAAGAGAATCGAGACTGATACGAGCAGAGACAAGTCTGTACCCCTATTCCACATTCTTGGAGCATGATAGGCTGTGCTTGCTAAGCGCCTTCAAGTTGTAGGGCTGGCACGCCCGCCGTGGCGGGTTGCCAGCCGTCGGTTGGCCTGCATGCAGGAGCGTCATGGGTCGCCGGTACTGGGCGGCGGGCAATCCTTCAGACTGCCCGGCCTACAATTACCTGACAGTACCCCGTGCGTGCCGGGCTGAGTTCGTTTGCACGCGGACGCTCAACACGCTAGAAAGACACTGTAGCTTGCTACCGCTGCTCCCGCGAACAGGCCGTACCACGACGAGACCCCGATTCCGAATTCGCGGCAGCGCGAATTGCAGTTATCGCTTGCAAGATATCGCACTTTTTCCTTGACAAAAGGGGTATTTTGTGTTTAAATAACAGTAAGAAAGACGAATTTCCAACCTCGGTGAAGGCAGAGCGGCGAGGGGGAGGTTCGCTAACCGGCGGCAGAGGTCATGGTTGCCGCAATTCTTCCTTCGAGTCTTAGCATCGTTCCCGGCTGCAAGATCAGGCGTGTGTCTACTTCTCGATTCCCGTTTCTTCTCCACTACCTGTTTTATCTCCGCATGCGGTGTTTGCTCGTATTGCATCTGCTGACGTTGTTACCATCATCCGCATCACTGAGCGCCGACGGCGCAGAGGGGAGGTTGCCATGTGTGCGTTTCTGAAATGCAGACCTATGAAGGTGTTGGCTTGTTTGGTAACACTGCTGACTTTTTTCCCGGCGGCGGTAGGTGCGTGTGACTTCGTCGAGCCGGTCGGAAGGTCCCCAGGACAAATGCGCCAGAGAACTGACTTGGCGGCAGTAGGGGAGCCTCAGCATGATGCTGAGGGATCTTGCGGAGGACTCAGAACTGATCTGTCACTTCTCACAGAGAAAGAGATGAGTGGGATTAAAGGTGGTCAGTCGGAAGCGGCGACTATGGTTGCTGCTGCTGATCAATTGAGAAGCGCCGGCCGATTGGTGGAGGCTTTTCAGGCGTACTTGAACGTTTTGGACGTTTACCCGCGAGAGGTGGACTTGGAGAGGGTGTATGACGCCATGCGCGACACGGGAGGCGAGATGGATGCTGCTCAACAGGCGGCTTTGGAGTCGCAGCTGCCCTCGGTCGACACGCTACGGACGCCGGAAGCGAAATATGCTATCGAAGACTACTATTTTGTCGCGGGCATCCATGCAACTAAGGCCGGTGACGGCCAGAGGGCCCATGACTACTTTTCTTCATGCAAGGATGTCGCCTGGAAACTGATGTACGAGAATCAGAACAGTCCGATTCAGACGTACATAACGTACAACTACTTCGCTGCCGCACAGTTCCAGGGTCCCGATGAAGCGCGTGCCGCCTGCGAAGACCTGGAAGGATTTATTCGCGACCAGTCCCCTTGTATGGCGAGGTGTGCTGCAAGACTTGCGGTGGCTGATTTCAAGGCGACGCCGGAACGCAATAGCTGTGAGACTTTTCTTCATTATGCCAGTGTCCTGGCGGAGCGCACCTACGGATTCATTGACGCCGCTTTGGAGGATCCGGCTCTGGACAAAGAGACCAAGGCTTGGATCGAATACGGGCTTGGCACGGCATATTTCGGCACGAACCAGTTTGGGGAGGCGCTTGCCCACTATGAGAGAATACTCGAGCTTTACCCCGAGGCAGGTGAGCCGACACTATATGCAGCGTTCGGCGTAGCGCTGGCGAAACAGCAGTTGTACTCGTACGCTCCGTCCGCGGTGATCCAGGCGTTCCAAGATTTTCTTGAAGACTACGGCGACAGCCAGTTTGCAGACGATGCGCTTATGAAGATAGGAAACGCGTACTCTGGGATGGAGGATTTCACCAGCGCGGCTCAGGCGTATACACAAGTGATTACGAACTATCCCGAGAGCAACGCGGCGCCACTTGCTGAAGGCGCTCTGGCTTTTCTGATGGAGCACATGATGAGTGCGGTGGAGTTGACCACCGCTTACCTTGAACAAAAGGAGGAGAATGGCGAGCTTCTCGCCCAGATGTGCGGCCCCGTTGCACTTCACATGCTTCTTGAGACAGAAGGAGTGAAGAGCACGGTCGAGGAACTGGCGAGGTTGGCAGGCACGGACAAGACCGGCACGACGATGCTTGGCCTAGTCAAAGCGGCGAGGGCGAAGGGTATTGAGTTGGTGGGTGTGCAAGCGGACGGATATGAGTCCCTGTCCGCACCGTTCATAGCTCATGTCAACGACAATCACTTCGTGCTCGTGACGGATGTGAACGGCCGAGGTGTTGTCGTTGCGGAGCCCGGCAAGTTTGTCCAGACGATACCCGCAGTGCTATTTGCGAAGCAGTGGGACGGCAAGGCTCTTGTGACGGCCGATACAAAAGGTGTGGCAGAACTCCTTCAAGTTGCCGCTCTCAAGGGCGCCAAGGGCGGATGGAGTCCTCCTCTCCCGGACAAGATAAGCGAGTACGTCCCGTGCCGGTACGGGAACTGGACATGTTGCGCGAACGATGGTGGTGCGGGGGAGACTCTCAGCTTCCCTTACTCGAACGCGGGTGGTCCTCCTGCGGGTCCTCCAAGGGCTACGCTGGCGCAGGCCCCGCCGGGCGCTGGCATGCCAAGACGGCTGGGGAACCAGTTCCCTGACATATCGTCTGGAACGGAAGCTCCCGGTGTGCATCTGAGTGTGAATCCCTTCAACTCGAGCGTTTCTGTCGCCGAGACGGACGTAGCGTTTGGATCCAGTGGTCCTATGACCGTTCATTTCACGAGATATTACGCGAACCAGTGGGGCAAAGAGAGGTTGTACTTTCAGACCGGTGGCGCTCCGTGGCAGGTCATGGGTGAGGATTGGACGCACAGTCTGAACGTCCATATCCGCGAAGCCGAAGAAGGGCCGGATGGATATCCGCTGGCGCTGTCGGTCGTCGACGAGTTCGGGGTTGCGAGATCTTATTACCTGGCCGATGTATCAGAGGGCTCGACCACCTACACACGGACAGGGAGCGGCAACGCCGCCACATGGGAGACAGCGTTCTACGTTACGAGGAGCAGATCTGAACCTAAGCAGTTAACACTGTGGTGTCCGACAGGCTTGGCTTACTGGTTCTCGGCTGCGGATGACCTGGGTGATCATCCGTTTGCCAGACTCGAGAAGATCGTAGATGCGACCGGCAACCAAATCGGCTTGACATACGACGATCCCGATGTGTCTGTGGGTAAGCTGATACAGATCGTGGCAGGCTCGGATCCTCGTCAGATCGATTTGGAGTATGACGAAACGTGGCACAGGATCAAGAAGGTGTCGCTGAAGTGCGGGCCACTGACATTTCAGACCGTGGAGTACGAATATGTCGGCGGGCGGTTGGCGAAGGTTATCTACGATGGTGCTGTTGACAGTCCCATCGAGTATGGGTACAGCAGCTGGGTCCCGGGCTCCATCTGCCTGTCGGACGTGTGGGACAGGATGGGCAACCACACTACACTCGAGTGGGGGTACACCGAAGGTGTTGGTACCACGGTTACCGTGACAGCTCCCGACGGTCTTGTTACGGAATACGCTCGGAGCCCGGGCAGCAGTGTGGCCATGGTGACCAACTGGGACGGTCAAGAGCCGGTCAGGAAGGTGCGGTACACGCCGCGGGATGCGGAGACGAACGGGTACGACATACGGTACGTGGATTTCTTCGTTAACGATACCGAGTACGAGAGATGGCGATACGAGTACGATCCAACCAACCGCGACCTGATAGAAATATGGGCGCCTGGAGGGAAGCGTTACGCGACATACAGTTACACGGACCTGGGGCGGTTGGCAACGTCGGCGGCGGGCGATGACGATCCTACCGTTTGGACGTACCCTCAGGATCCGCGCGCCTTGTACCCGATGAAACGGACCGATCCGGACGGGACGGAGACGGACTACGATTACGACATGTGGCAGCGGCTGGTTAGGATCGTGTATCCATGGGGCGGCGAGGACGGTGTGGATGTCGACTATGACGACTGCGGGGACATAGAGTCAGTGACGGACCCGCTTGGCCACCAGTGGTCATACTGGTACGATGAAATGGGCAACCTGACCACGGTGCTTGGTCCGGAACTGGAGCACACGACGATGCAACACGATGGCTTCGGCAACGTGATAAAGGTAACTCAGTGGGTTGGCGGAGAGGAAGGGCCAAGCACGGAGTATGAGTATGCGTCGGGTGGATGTCCCTGCGGTGGTGGTGCCCTGCTGACAAAGATCACGGACGCCCTTGAAAACGAGACGACGTTTGACCATGATCTGAACGGAAACGTAGTGCGCGTGACGGATGCACTCGAAAGAAAGACCAAGTACACTTACGACGTGATGAACCGGCTCGTGGAGATAGAATCGCCGGAGGGCAGCGGTAACACCATGACGTTTTACTACGACAAGCTAGGTTACATGGTGGGGTCCGTGGATTTCAACGATACCGGCGCGTTCTATTTCTACGACCATATGGGCAGGCTGACTTCCGTGGTGGATGGAATCGGGCCGGTCTCCTACGAGTATGACGCGTTCGGGAACCTGACGAAGGTCGTCGACGGCGAGCAGCACGAGACGTCTTTCGAATATAGCGCCGCGAACAGGCTCACGAAGGTGACTGACGCAGAAGGGAAGATAGTAAAATACGTCTACGTAGCGGGAAGGCTGGTGCAGAAAGGGGCGGGTCCGGACGGCGACATCGATCCAACACAGTACATCTACAGTATGGGTACTTCGGGCACCGGCTTGCTGATCGAGGTGAGGTACAATCGCGGGCAGGAGGTGGATACGGCTGGGTTCACGTACGATGATGCGGCGCGGCTGGTGAGCATGACGGACTGGCTCGGTACCATCGGATACGAATATGACGACTCGAACAGGTTGACCAAGATCACCGATTATGATGATCTGACGCTCCGATATACCTATGACGGTCTGGGCAACGTGCTCACGATGAAGGACTACTTCGGCAAGACGATAGGGTACACTTATACCGCCAGAAACCAGCTCGATACCATCAACGCGTACGGTGTGAAGACGTGGGATTTTGATTACAACGAGTTGGGTCAGAGGAAGGAGGAGTTGTTGCCCAACGGGTTGAAAACGTATTATGATTATGACGGGCGTAACAGATTGACCGGGATATCGTTGAAAGACGGCGGCGCAGTGAAGATGGGTTTCGCGTACGATCTGGACGATATGGGCAACATCATGGAGACGACGAAGCACGACGGGTCGTACTGGGCGTACGACTACGATCTGCGCTACCGGTTGACGACGGCGGGTGCGTACAACGCATCGCAGCAGCTTGTGAACAGTTACGGGTACGCGTATGATGACGCGGGGAACAGGTTGACGAAGGTGGTGGACGGCACCACGTACGCGTACGAGTACGACGACGCTAACGAGTTGACGAAGGAGACGGTTGGCGGTACGGATACGATGTACGAGTACGACGCGTACGGTAGGCTGACGAGGAAGTACCAGGGCGACCCGGGGAATCCCACGTATGTTTCGGGGTACGAGTGGAGGTACGGTGATAAGTTGGC
>Ga0180437_10006220_pt1 | contig 15995 bp, 10 predicted proteins | sample SS_ome_4_FD_132410 | JGI IMG/M metagenome (GOLD analysis project Ga0180437, IMG submission 132410) | Hypersaline lake sediment archaeal communities from the Salton Sea, California, USA - SS_3_D_1 metaG | ecosystem: Environmental > Aquatic > Non-marine Saline and Alkaline > Hypersaline >...
CGCAACCTTGTCCCCACAACCAAATGGCCGTCGCCGGCGACTTCCCGGCGTTTCGGCGGGCCGCGTTCACCGGATGATGCTCAAGAATTGGTTCTGAACGCGCCATCAGGTCGCGGACGATGTCCGCGCCGGCGCCGACAGGAAGATACGCCTTGTAGGTCTGCCCGGTGATGTCGTGCGGCGGCGTGCACGCGACGCCCATGAGTTGCGTTGCGGACGCGGCGCCCGCCTTCACAACGGCCAGGTGCCGGTAGCTGACACCCGCATGAAATGCCACGCTCGAATCGCCCAAGTCGGCATTCAACGCCGCGATGAGTTCCTCGGCCTCCTCGCTCGAAATGTGCCCCGCCGTGAAGTCCTTCATCCGCCCGTCCTCGAGCGTCACGACGTTGCAGCGGAACGCGACCTCGTCCGCGGCCAGCGTAATACCTTGGTTCGCGGCCTCGAGCGGCGCACGGCCCGTATAGGTCACGCGCGGATCGTAGCCAAACAGAGACAGGTTGCCGATATCGCTGCCCGGGGCACACGCCTCGGGGATGGGATGGTAGAGACCCGTCAGACCGCGTTGCACCACGTCGTCCATAGCGGGCGTATGGGCAAGCTCGAGCGGCGTCCGGCCGCCGTGCTCGGCAAGAGGGAAATCCGCCATGCCGTCGCCTATAAGTATTAGATATTTCACTGCATGTCTCCGTTAGGGGACAAGTGACGGCTGTTCCTGTTGAAAAAATAGCACAGCCCCTGATACAAGTCAAGACAACGTGAGGCGAAAGACCTTGGAGCGACGGGCACATGCCGACGAATCTCGAGAGAAGTGCTGAACTGCTCGCCTTAAACGGCATTTTATTAGGCTCGAAAGCGGAAGCAAGAATTGCGCAACACGCGAAACTTGTTCGCGAATGGAACGCCTTTGCATCATTGGTCTCCGAAAACGACCTTACCGTTATCGAAGACACCCACGTGGTGGACTCGCTAAGCTTGGCCCCGTGGGTCATCGGTGCCGGGGGGCGGGGTGCCGCGTTGCTGGATATTGGCAGCGGCGGCGGCTTTCCGGCCCTCCCTCTCAAGATAGCCCTGCCGGAACTCCGCGTCACGCTCGTCGAGCGTTCCGAAAGAAAGGTCGGGTTTCTGCTCAGTGCGGCCGGGGCTATGGGACTCGACGGCGTAACGGTCGTGCACGGCAACTTCCCGGAGGGCGTCTCGGGCCTGTCTCCGGATGCGGTTACTGCCCGGGCCGTCGAGAAGCCGGACAAGGTGGGAAAGGCGATTCTGGCGTTTCTGCCCGGGGGCAGCACGTTCCTATGCCAGTCAGGCGCCGCGCTGAAGAACCTGCCGCCCATGTTCCACGTGGAACGGATCCATGACGCGTGGTCCCGCGCCGGGTTGCGGCGAGGCGAGCTGTTCGTCGTCCAACGACTTGACCCGGATCGGCCAATCGAACCCAGAGGAACCTAAATGATGAATGCCCGCGCGTATTGAGGACAACGTCTTCAACCTGTTCGGCGCCAAGCTATTGCCGCGACTCGCGGTACGGCCGGGAGCGACGCGGGTGGAGAGTGAAACCGAGAGGGTTCCACGTGGAACCCTCAACGGATAGCCCAAGTTCCAACCACGTAATCCATCCTCTACGCCTTCATTCCAGTCAACGTAATCCCTTGGATAAAATGCCGTTGCGCGGCAAAGAAAAGGAGGACTACCGGTACGGTCATCAATACCGATGCGGCCATCATTAGCCCGAAGTTACCGCCGCGAAACACCTGCAGAGCGAACAACCCAAGACTCAACGGGTACAATTCTTGATCGCTCAGGTAAATGAGGGGTCCCATAAAATCGTTCCAGACCCCCATGAACGTAAATATGCCAATGGCCGCCAACGCCGGCTTGATCAACGGAAGTATGATACGCCCGTAGGTCCCCAAGAACCCGCACCCGTCGATCTTTGCGCTGTCCTCGAGGTCCGACGGAATGCCCCGCATGAACTGCCGCAACAAGAAGATGTAAAATGCGCTGCCAAAGAACGCCGGCACCCAGAGCGGCCTCAACGTGTTATACCACCCAAGGTACTTGAAGATTAGAAACACCGGGATCATGGTCACCTGGGCCGGGATCATGAGCGTGGCCAGCACAAGCATAAAACAGAACTCGCGGCCCGGCCAACGCAGCCGTGCAAACCCGTACGCCACCAGCGACGAACCGAGTATTTGACCGACGATATTCAGCCCCACGAGGAGAAAGCTGTTCTTTACATACGCCCACAGGGGAACCTGGCGCAATACGTCCCGATAGTTGTTGGCGTACTTGTTTAACGTCGCCATGGGCTGCGAGCGATGCCGGAACTCGAGCGTGATTCTAATCCTGTCGGGCTCGACAAACGTCGACGGCCCCGCAGGGTCCAACCGATACCACGTCTTGATGTCGATACCCTCGTCCGCCTCGCTCGCGAATTGCCACGTGACGTCCGCCCATCGGTCCGTGCCCAGGAACGCCTTCTGGGCGGAAGCGAACCTGCGCCCCGCCAGTTCGACCGTCCCGTGGATTTCGTGCCAGGACCGGTCTCCGTGTATGCTCACCGCGGCGCTCTTGACCTCGTCCGGGGCCATCTCGAGCGGCAACGTCGCTTGCAACGTGAACCGTTCCCGATCCCTGAATGAGTATTTCACTTCCATCGCCGGCCGCAACAGCCCTTCCGACCGAAACGTTAGCTCCGCGTCCCCTTCCACAACTTCCCAAGGAAAAGCCCCGCCAGGCGTCGCCAGTTCCGTGGTCTGAATGTCCCATCCGTGAAGTACCACATCCGCTACCGCCACGCGCCGGTAGACTCGTTCAAAAGTCGAACGCACGAGCCCCTCATCCACATTCTGCGCAAACCACGACGCCCCAACGACTTCCGTTTTCTCGAACAACGCGTCCGGCGCCCGCCGCAGAAGCTGCCGGAATATGCCCTCCGCAAGGTCGGGCTCCGCAAGGTACGGATCAAAGAACTCCGGCAGTCCTCCTTGCAGCTGGCGCACCCGCCCCGAAATCGCCTGCATCATTGGCGCCCGCAACCGTCGCCAGTCTTCCTTCTCGACGAGGCCGGGTTTCTCGACCCGCTCGTTGTCGCGCAATGCGATATAGGGCGACTCAACAATGCCGCCCGGCACCTGCGGTACCCACCGCGGCGGGTACATCTCGTCCGGGGCCTTGCAGCTTGTGCTGAACAACCACACGAACGGCGCCGAGAACAATACCGATCCGGCAACCAAAACGCCGTGGAGGAGGGCCCGCCGGGCCCATTTCCCTCCCTTCTGCGCCGCCGCGACCCGGATCATCGCGCTCAACCCTCCGACTCGTAGTGAACCCACACCTTGGACAGGCGCAATTGGAGCGCCGTCAATACGAGAATTATGGCGAAAAGGACCCACGCCATCGCCGAGGCGTAACCCATCTTCATGTATCGAAACGCATTGTTGAAAAGGGCATATGCGTAGAAGAGCGTCGAGTCAACGGGCCCGCCTTGCGTCATGATGTAGGCTTGGGTAAATATCTGGAACGTGCCGATCAGCCCCATGATCACATTGAACAGGATATAGGGGCTCAACATCGGCAGCGTTACGTTCCAGAAACGCCTCACTGGACCTGCGCCGTCTATCTCCGCGGCCTCATACAAGTGCTTCGGAATCCCCTTCAGCCCCGCCAGCCAGACGATCATTCCGGCGCCCGCGCCCCACAACCCCATCAAAATCAACGCCGGCTTGGACGTCACCTCGTTTTGCAGCCACGCCGGCCCGGGAATGCCCACCTTCCCCAACAGCCCATTCAAAATGCCCTCCTGGGGATTGAAGATCCATCGCCACAGAATCGAAGCGGCCACCGCCGGCACAATCGCAGGCAAGTAAAAGAACGTCCGGTACACCGCCATGCCCTTGATCTCGTGATTGAGCAACATGGCCACGGCCAGACTCACGGCCATACCCAGCGGGATCCCGAACGCCATAAATACCGTGTTCCACAAAGACTTATAAAACAGTGGGTCGCCCGTAAACAGGTCCACATAATTCTTCGCCCCCACCCATTCTGGCGGCGAGAATACATCGTATTGACAAAAACTCATAAACAGGGAAAAAATGATCGGGCCCCCGCCGAATACGATGAACCCCACAAACCAGGGCGCGACGAACGCGTAGCCGGCTCGAAACTCGCGCCGGAAATAGCCGTGCGCCCGGGTTCGGCGGTTGAAATGCCAGTACCCGAATGCCCCGCCTGCAACGAGAAGCGCCAGATAGCTTGCCAGGACCGGCCGCCACGACAACTCCGGATAGTCCGCCGGTTCAAAGATCGCGTCGAGCTCCTTTTGGACGATCGCCGCTCCCCGGCTCAGCGCTTCCCGGGCGTTTTCGACCGCATCCGTCTTGTCAAAACGCTTGTAGATGCCGTTCTCCATGGCGCGGACTTGCTCGTTCCAGAGCTTCTGCCCGACCGGTGTTACGGGACGATACATCGAGAACGGCATCGCCTCGACAAACGTCCGCTTCGCAACCTTGAACCGTTCATCAATGGTCGGATCGCTGTAAAGGTAATGCGCCATCGCCCATTCCGTGATGTCCTTCCGCGCATGGATGTTCGGCAGGAACGAACGCCCGCCCGCGCGCGCGGCCCGACGCGCCGCGTCGTGTCGGATCTTCACCGCCCGCTGCGAAACCATGTACTTGATGAATTCCCAAGCCTCCTCGGGGTGCTCCGCCCCCTTCGGGATCACCAGCGACCACCCGCCGCACCAACCCAACCGTTGCTTACCCTCGGGCGCCGGCGCCAACGTCACCCCGAACCGCATGTCCGGCCGCAGGTCCGCTATCGCCCCCAGGTACCCGTCGCCATCGATCCGCATCGCGATCTTATCGCCCAAGAACGGGTCCAGGTCCCCGCCCTCTTGGCTGATCTGAAAGGCGTTCACCTCCTCGACCCCGCCCATCGAGTCATACAAGTCCGTCATGAACGCAAGCGCCTCAACGATTTCCGGCGCATCGAGCGTGCACGTCCGCCCGTCCTCGCTCATGAACTTGCCGCCGTTGAGCCAGCCGTAAATGTACAACCACGAGTTGCCGTAGACCGGGATGAAACCAACCCGAACCAGTCTCCCGTCCTGGTCGCGTTCCGTCAGAATCGTGCTTGCCCGCCGCAGTTGCTCCCAGGTTCGGGGCGGCCCCACCTTGCTCGGGTTCTCTGGGTCAACGCACCCCGCCGCAATGAGTTCCTCGGCGTGCCGTTCGAACAGGTCAAGGTTGTAGTACAACGCGCGGTTGTCCGTATCGAAGCCAACCGCGTACAACGCCCCATCGTACGTCGCTTCGCTCCAGCACGCCCTGAAAAACTGTTCCTCGCGCAGCGTAAGCGGGTCTTCGGGCCGCTCCCGAAGATCGCGTTCATAGAACGCCTGCAACGACATCAGCGCGCCCTTTGCGGCCCACTCCCCCACCGCAAACCGATCGAAGAACACCGCATCCGGCGGATCGCCTCCGGCTATTCCGCACAGCAAGCGTTGCGGGTCATCCGTCTTATTCAGGGACGCGCTCTGGCCCATGATGACCTTGATGGCCGGCCGCCCGCCCCGGCCGTCATGCAGCGACTCGAAATCCTTGACTTGATCGAACGCGAGCACGTCCGCCTCGTTGCCCCAGTAATACAGGGTCAGCGGCTGAGCCGAGTATGCTGGATAAGCACATAGACCCATAAGTAGACATATAAACGCCGGTGCCCGCATTCCTACCGCGTTATTCATTCGCTCTGCTCCTTGCGCGAACCAATAAAACCACACGCCCGGCCACCAGTTCAAGACCTGCCGCAAGAAAGGCCGTACATTCCTCCCGCGCCGCCCCTTGGCGCCGTCCCGCGCCATCCGCAACTACCGGCCCGCATCTTGGAACTACCAGCGACGAACCGGACCACGGGTCTGCATTCCCGCCTGGCATGCGCCAACGCCGACAAACGGCGCAACCACGCCAACCCCCATTTCCTCACTGACCCACGGGTTTTTTGTTTGCTTTTTCGGGGCACTTCATACATTATAAACGGGCGGGTATGGGAACGCGGCGTCAGAGACATTTGCGCCGGGCGGCTCCGTGGTCCGTCCTTTCCGTATCGCTACGCGCTCATACCTTTCCGACGCAGCCCAACACGCGCTGGTAGCGTCCGGGGGCGAAGAGAATTATGTCGCGCCTACTCATCTGCTCTGAATCGGAAACCATTCTAGCCCGGGTCGAGCGTATTTGCTCGAGTATCGGCTGGGATGCCGAACGCAGCGGCTTCGACTTGTCGGTGCACAAACGGATAGCCGCAAAAGAAGCGGACGCCGTATTGTTCGATTTGAGCATCGACCCCGACTCGGCAGAACGCGTTGTCAAAACAGTGACGGACGCGCTCCCCTTTTTCCCGCTCTTATTTTTGTATTCCGGTGTCTTGCCGACGCCTGCCGAGGGCACGGGGTTTGTGTATTCGATTGCCCCTGAGCGCCTTGACCAGCTCGAGCACGTGCTCATTTCGCTCAGTTGCGCCGGATTCCCTGCCAGCGAGATCCCGCCGTGGCGCGATGACGTGCAGACGCCCGTCCCGCGCGTGCTTATCGTAGACGATGATTCGAACCTCGCCTACGAACTCGGCCATCTGCTTCGCGCCGTCGAGCAGTACGACGTCGAGGTCGCCAACTCAGGCTTCGAGGCCGGGGCCCTCTTACATGGATTCAAGCCGGACGTCGCCATTATAGACATTTCTCTCGGCGATATGGACGGCCGCGAGGTCTGCACGTTTCTCCGCACCCATGAACGATTCAGGGATACAAAAATAATTGCCGTTTCGGGCTACTATCAACCCGACGAGGCCGAGGATGCACCCGCCTGTTTCGACTCATTCATGCCCAAGCCTTTGTCCGTGCAAGACCTACTCGGCCACGTCCGTGCGTTCCTCTCCGCTGAGTAGAAGGTTGTGCCAAGGCACGGCTATGCGCTAAATTCCCCCTCGTTCCCGGATTCACGAGATCCGGGTGTTGAAAGGGAAATATCTTCATGACAGGATTCCTGATACGAAGCGCCGCATTAGTCTGCGCGACGTTAGGGTTAGGTGGATGTGTAACCATGGGAACGCAACGCACAAACGATCATACCTCGGCCGTCGTCACCGGCTTCATTAACAAAACCATGGAGGTCGACGGCCGGCAGCGACATTTCGCCGTCTATGTCCCGCGCCAGTACGACCCGCGCAAGCAGTGGCCGCTGATCGTTTTCCTTCACGGCATGGGCGAACGGGGCGACGACGGCCTGCTTCAAACCGACGTCGGCATCGGCCGGGCCATTCGCCGCTGGCCCGATCGCTTTCCCTGTCTCGTTCTGATGCCGCAGTGTCCCGATACCGTGTACTGGGACGAGGCCGTCGCCGACATCGACGCCGCCCTCCACAAGACAATCGACGAATACGCCGTCAACCCCAGCCGCATCTGCCTAACGGGATTGTCCCTCGGAGGCTTCGCCACGTGGATCTACGGCGCCCGCAACACCGACACGTTCGCCGCGCTCATGCCCGTCTGCGGCGGCGGAAATCCCGAGGATGCCACCGCGTTGGCCCGCGTCCCTATTTGGGCGTTCCACGGCGCCGACGACGACCTGGTCGCCGTCGAGCAATCGCGAGCCATGGTTGAAGCCGTCAAAAACGCCGGCGGCGACGTACGCTACACCGAATACAAGGATACCGGCCACAACGCCTGGGACAAAGCCTACAGCGACCCAAAAACCATCAAGTGGCTCCTCCGGCAGAAAAAGCCCCGGTGAACGCCCCGACACCCCGACCCTCGTTTCAGCGCCCTCAAGCCAGACGTTCCATCACGAGTTCGATTCGCCCGGCTGACGAAGATGACGGATTGGATTGACGGGACGGACGGATTGCGCTATGCTTATGACAGCAACGGGAGGTTGACGCAGCTCACGGATTACGGCAACCGCGATTGGCCCAATCACGATTGGCGCAATCACGGTTGCTTGGGAGAAATCGCCGCGGTATCAGTGAAACCATCAGTTTGCCAGCGATAAGCGATGCTCTGTGAGTCCGTTTAGGTTTGATGAGGCGATTTCTCTTCGTGCACGTCCCATACGGCGGGGCGGGTGATCACGATGAATGATTACCACAGCAATGAGACGGTGTATACGTATACGGACACCTTCAGGGACTGTCCCAAGCGAGCGAGTTCCCGAGCGAGACGGGACTGTCCCTGGCCTGCGCTCGCCGCGCCGTCGTCGAAGACGCGGGGTCGAAAAGAGAGTTGTGTGGGGGAAACCCTTTCTTTAGGAAAAGAAACGGTTTCCCCCACGCCCCCTTCCGCAAGAAACCAAGCTCGGTTTTCTTTGGGGAGCGCGAGGGGGCTTTCTTTTTCCCAAAAGAAACACCCCTCGCACATCCAAACAAATCCCGATCAAGACGATGCGTATTGGGAATACGAGTACGACGGCCGGTTGCGGTTGACCAAGGCCGAGCGGGACAACTCGAGCGACGAACTCCAGAAACGATACACCTACACCTACGACGACGGCGACAACATGCTGACCAAGGTCGTCTACGACGCCGTCGGCGAGAGCACCACGACCACGGCGTTCGAGTACACCAACGCCAACGAGTTGACCAAACAGACCGTCGGCGGCACGGTCACTAACTTCACCTACGACAAATACGGCCGGATGACGGCCAAAACCCAGGGCGGCTACTCCGCCGCCTACGCCTACCGGTACAGCCAGATGCTCTACAGCGTCACCTCGGATTTCCCCGGCGAAGGCACAGTCACCTACCAATACGGCGGCGACCTGAAACGCCGCAGCCGCACCGTCAGCGGTACCACCACCAACTACAACTGGGACGCCGGATACAGCGTGATCAACGAGGAAGATTCCGGTGGCGACCTCACCATGACCTACATCGGCAAGCTGGCGGACGTATCTGGCGACGACCCCTCGAGCGGCACCTGGCGGTACTATTCCCACGACCACCTAGGCTCGACCCGCAGGTTGCGTGATGCAAGCAAGAGCAGCCTCGGGCAGTATGAGTACACGCCGTATGGCGAGATTTACGCCGAAACAGGCGCCACTATCACCAATGAGTTCACCTCCCACGCCTGGGACGACACATCGGATCTATATTTCGCGCCGTACCGTTACTACAACCCATCCTTTGCGCGGTGGACCACCCCGGATCCCGTCGGCATGATCGACGGACCAAACCAATATGCTTATGTTGCAAACAGTCCGGTAATGGGCATGGACTTTCTGGGCACCTTTTCTCTCATTGAATTTGTTGTGGTCGTTGCTATAGTAGTTGTAGTTGCGGTTATTGTCGCAAGTAGTCTAATCCAGCTAAGGCCCGACCGTCAGGTCCGCGAAAGGACCATCCATCGTGCCTGGTGGCAGATCGCGACACTGAGAAGGCCAGATCCGAACAAGCCCGGGCACTATATCTACAGTGGGTCAGCGGTATGCTGGGAGGACGCGACAAGACACTACGAGACGGCGGGTGACGTGCGGCGAACAGACCCAACCATAATCTCGGGCACCGGCCAGGCATACTATGACAAAGGCTTGCGCATGTTTAACTACGACGCCAACGGACGGACCCACAGATACGTCCTTCCGATGCCAAAGAATGAAGGAGAGTGGAAGAACCCGCTTGACCTTGTTCCCGAAGAACATAGAGACAGGTTCAGGTCGATATGGGAAATGTACCAAGAGGGTTATAGCATGCCCCCCATCGAGAGGCCCTGCGATAAGCCGCCCTTTTACAGGTAGAATCCTAGGCAGACCAGGAGGCCCTAATTCTTCCGGCACGGAGGGAATGGCGCGGCGCCCCAAACTCTGCAGCAGTTCACCGTCGAGTTGGGGTCTGGTAAGACAAATCCCTTGCGATGCGAACGCAAAATGTTGGCCGGGCAGAGGGATGAAATAAATAATGAAATCTCAGGGATTTAGGTTCGGCCTGGCAGTCGTGGCTGGTTGCGGCGCTGGTGTCCTAATCTCATTAATGTACCCACACCCGACTCATATGCCAACATCCCCTGCATCGGATCCTAAGCTCCTGCTTAAGCAGGAACCGCGTGCCAAGGCCGATCATGTGATGTGCGAACAGGCGAGTTTTCTGGCCGAAGGAAAGATAATTGGATGTGGCAGGTTAGTCATGGAAAACCGGCGGCTTGATAGGCCTTTTGTCTGGTCCTACGACCTGACCTCGAATGAGTTCCGAGAATTTGTGGCCGATTGGCCTGCCAGCGCTTACGGCGAAACTAGCCTTCGGCATATAGGAACCACTGACATCTCGCTTTGCCTCGTGCTGGAGGATTACTCACCCATCTTCGATAATAGCTTCGTTCGCGAGCAGGAGCGCCAAGAACGCTGTTTCAGCGACGGTCTGCGTTCCCGGCCTGTTCAGCGACACCACTACCGGATGCCTGTTGAAGGAGGAACGTTGACCCCTTCGATGACTATAGATCTGTTAACCAGAAAGCAGCTTGAAGAAGAATACGATTGCGTTGCCCCCATTTTTGCGTTCAATGACAAGGGGTATGTTCTTGCGCAGTGCCTGCGATTCAGTGAAACGAACACACACTATGTCGTCTACGATGTTCCTGCTCGGGAAATCGTCGGAGAAGTCATCCGGCCTGCCGACAAAACAGGCGCCCCAAACGCGGGGCTCACGAAGCGTTTTGGTGATCGCGACCAGTTTCTGGCCACAACCGAAGAATGCAAGGCGGCCAGACCTCTTGGCACCTGGCCTGTTCTTAAGCGCCTGACTCCAGGCAAAAGACAAAGGGCACCGTCCAGTCCTGTCAGCTGGTACGCTATTAGAGTGTTCCAACTATCGCCTGTGTTCCGTGAAGTCGGCATGGTGGAGCTTGAATCCGGCGTTCACGTAAACAAACTACAGGAAATGGGGCTTAACGAATTGCTGGTATTCTTTAACCCATTCTTTGGCCCGCCACCTGCGCCTAGGCGCGTATCCTTAGACGGATTTGAGATTTTCCCGATCCGGAGCCTTTGGTTGAAGTGCGTCGCTACCGCCGACGAGGTGGCGCTAGAATCGCAAGAAAAGACATATTGGTTCACAACGGCCAGTGCTCCTGGGACTTGTTCGATGTACTCGTATAAGCATCCCCTCAAGTTCCACGGCAGTCTACTATACATTCAGCTTTGGCCTGACACATATCCCGCTTTTGTCATTAGCCCATATGCCGAAAAGCCGGAACGTCAACTATCGGCGGTAGCCATATCAGGCGAGTGCATCGCGATCAACACAGACGGCAGCCTCTTAGCGACGGCCCAACCTAACGAATTTCGTATCTGGTCCATTGACTTCCCAGATATTCGCGAAGTCGCCTCATGCCGTCTCACTTACGATCCGGAATCCCGCCGCGTCGTCCTCGCAGGCAACGAACAAGCGTCCAGCCAAATCAGTTCGGCGGGGACGGGGAACGCCGCAGCCGCACCGTCAGCGGCACAACCACCAACTACAACTGGGACGCCGGATACAACATGATCAACGAAGAGAACAGCGGCGGCACATTGACCATGACCTACATCGGCAAACTGGCCGACGTATCCGGCAGCAACCCGAGCACCGGCACCTGGCGGTACTACGGCGGCCCATCGGGCCGCTTGTGCGTTGCTGCGCAACGCGATGGCCGTTTGTCGCCGTCAAGTGCTCCGGGCCTATCCTCGCTAGGCCAATACGAATACACCCCCTACGGCGAAATCTACGCCGAATCCGGTGCATCCATCCCCTGGAAATACACCGGCCACATGTGCGATGACACCGCCGACCTATACTACGCGCCGTTCCGCTACTACAACCCCTCGATTGCCCGCTGGACCACCCGCGACGCTCTGAGAACGGGAAGAACCAGCGACTTCTACCCGTATGGCCGGAATAGTCCGATAAGCACGCTGGATCGGAACGGAAGCGTGACGGTGTCATTCGAGACAGTATACGCCGGGGCCTTCCAGTATTTTGTCACCGGTTCGGCGATACTGAACAAGAAGAAGCGAACCGTCAAAAAGACAGAGCAGGTTTATGTCTGGAGACTGGGGTGTTTCAGGTATAAGGGCATACTTCCTTGGCAGGGTCCCGGAGCGCACTTTGGCTATAACTTAAGGCGACGTACAGTGACAACGTACGACGATGAAGGGCAGGAAGTAGTAAGCGACGAGCACGTGCAGATCACGCAACACGAGGGAACGTATTTTGAGTGGACCCGCAGATGGGGCGGCAGGGCCGTTTTAAAATACTCGCAGCCCGGTTGGAGCGGGATCGCGGCGCGGACACCAAGAGAGGTATACACACGCAAGTGGCATTGCCCCGCTAAGGAGGAAGAGTACGAGCCAGTGCCGGCTAACCTGATTAAGGTATTAGGCTTGTTCTCCTATCCCGCTGCGATTCCGCCGGTGAATCCAGTATCGTACTTTTGGGAAGAAGAGGATCCTGACCCATGGAGCAACAGATGAACGTACGGTGCGGTTATGCGAATGCGTTTAGGACGCTGACAAGGTTACGCATTGTGCGCCGTTTCGCGCCCGGGCGGTTGAGGGCGACCCTCTTGCCGGCAAAGGGAGCCATGGCCGGCACGGCGTGCAACGGAGCAGGGAAACGAGACGTTCGGTATTTGCCGGTTATGGCCACGCTGGTTATCTCTATGCTCTCCGTGGCGACGGTGGTTATCTCTGTGCTCTTTCTATGGCCCTTGAGTTGGGCGAGCTTGGACAGCGCGGACGGAGTGATTGTCAACGTCAACCCAAAGTATCAGAGAATCGCCTTTGTCGACAACGAGCTAATCGCCGGAGTGACGGAAGTGGCCGAGCTTTGGTTCGTCTGGTCCTATGACCTGAAGACGAGGACATTCAAGGAACTGGCACGTTGGAGCCAAGAGGGAGTCGAAGAGGTCGAACTGGCGCGTCTGGAACGAGATACGGTCGTTGTGCTGACTCTTAGCGCCGAGGATCGTGCAGCTTGCTTGTCGCGAATGACGGAAGCCGAGCAGCCGTTGCGTTCTGCCATCAAGACAAAAATGGAGGAATTTTGTTCCGAGGACGATGTGGATTCCTGGAGTGCGATGGGATGGTGGAAGGTCCCGCTGCAAGGGGGGCAAGTAGAACGTTGGGAAGGGGTTTCTGAGCTGGAGGACGTTCTGAGAGGCGCGGTGAAGGAATTTGACTGCGTTACGCCCCTTATTTGGGAAACCGGGGAATACGTCGTATACTGTGGCCGCCGGAACGGCGATCCACACGGATACTACAGAATGTACGACTACATCCGGCAACAGGCGCACGCGGGGCTCATAGTAGATGTTGACTATTCGGGCAAGACAGCGGAGTCCCGCATTATTATCGACGACGCGGCAGAATTCGGCACGGAAGGCTGTCTTTTCCTGGCCGTTTGCGAGAGGGACGCGCCCGAATCCTGGGAGGGGGGATTCGTTTCGTCCATGGCAGCTCCCCGCAGCCAACGTACTAGGCTTTTTCAGTTGCGGCCCACCTTTCGGGAGCTTGGCGTTATCGAATACGCTTGCGGCGTAATGCATGAACTCCCATCAGGACAGTTACTCTCTCTCGTCCCCCGCCGCGAAGAATGGGACGAGTCTACCGACCTCGTGCCTGCGTACAAAGACGAATACGACGTTTTCTTATTAACGCCTCGCAGCGACTACGACGCTGCGGCGCCGATAAAAGTGGAGGAACTGGATCTCACGCTTATGGGCGGTCCTCTGATGGAACCGGATGCCATACGGCGTGCCGGGGGCATGTGCCCTATATTCCGTGAAGGGCTCGTCTATTGGACTTACTTCGCAAACGACGGCATTCCCAGTCTCGTTGTCGAGCGATTTCCAAAGACCCCCGACGCGCAACGCGTCGAGCTAAACAGCGCCGAAACATTCAAAGTGAGCCCGGACGGACAGACTATCGTTGCATATGGTGGGGACTTACTCAAAATGTGGGCTCTCGATTTTCCTCATATTACTGAAGTAGCCTCACTGCGCTTTGTCTACTCGTCAACAACGAAACAGCTCCGTGTCAAAAACGATTCTAATGAACGTCCTGACGTCGAAACTCAGTGTCGGCGGTAGTACTAACGCCAGCCATGAATACGGCGGCGACCTCAAACGCCGCAGCCGCACCGTCAGCGGCACCACGACCAACTATAACTGGGACGCCGGATTCACCATGATCAACGAGGAAGACTCCGGCGGCAACCTCACCATGACCTACATCGGCAAGTTGGCCGACGTATCCGGCGACGACCCGTCGGCCGGCACGTGGCGGTACTACGGCGGCCCATCGGGCCGCTTGTGCGTTGCTACGCAACGCGATGGCCCCGTGCGGCCGTCAAGTCCTCTGGGCCTACCCTCGCTCGGCCAATACGAATACACCCCGTATGGCGAGATCTACGCCGAGAGCGGCGCATCGATCCCCTGGAAATACACCGGCCATATGTGGGACGACACCGCTGACCTCTACTACGCCCCCTACCGCTACTACAACCCCACCCTCGCCCGCTGGACTACCCGCGACCCCTTGGGGATGGCGCCTGGGCAAAACGGGTACGCCTATGTAGCGGGGTCTCCAGTCTTGTTGGTTGATCCCCTTGGACTGTGGCCTGACTGGATGCCCGAGTGGGCGGGCAAAGCTCTTGACATCGGAGGCCATATTATTGGCCATTCGGGCCATTCGGGACACTTCCCGTTTATATGGGGGCTCCCGGGCCATGTGCTTGATGGCAGGTTGACACCTGTTCCGCGCGCTCTTATAATGCGGCCCTTATTCCGTCTGTTGTATACTGCTTGTGGTTCATTGTTTCTCTAAGCCGGCGGCGTTGCCGAAACCCAGCGAGGCGGTATGGGTCAGGAGGAGCGAATTCGAGACGGGCTGTCGTTCGACGACGTGTTGCTGGTCCCGGCGCGGTCGGATGTATTGCCGCGCGACGTGGACCTCACCACACGGTTCACCAGGAACATCACGTTGAACGCGCCGCTGGCTAGCGCGGCCATGGACACCGTGACGGAAGCGCGTCTCGCCATCGCCATTGCCCAAGAGGGCGGGATCGGCGTGATTCACAAGAACCTGCCCGTCGCCGAGCAGGCGCTCGAGGTCGATCGCGTCAAACGCTCCCAGGCGGGCATCATCACCGCGCCGTTCACGTTGCGCCCGCACGACAAGATCCAGGACGCCGAGGATCTGATGGCGCGGTTCCACGTCTCGGGCGTGCCTATCACGGACGAACACGGCAGACTGGTCGGCATACTGACAAACCGCGATCTGCGGTTCCAGGAAGATTACGCCGCGCCCATCGATACGGTGATGACGAAAGAGAACCTTGTCACGGTTCCCCCCGGCACCACGCTCGACGAAGCCAAAGAACTTCTCCACAAACACCGCATCGAGAAGTTGCCCGTTGTGGACGAGGACGGCATGTTGCGGGGGCTCATTACTATTAAGGACATCATGAAGGCCCGCGATTTCCCGTATAGCTGCAAGGATGAGATGGGACGCTTGCGTGTGGCGGCGGCGTTGGGCGTCGGCACGGCGGAACTCGATCGCGCCAAGGCCCTTATCGACGCCCATGTAGACGTGTTGGTGGTCGATACGGCCCACGGGCACACGGAACTCGTCATCGAAACCGTCAAGCTGATCAAAGGCGCCTACCCCGAAATCGACGTGGTTGCCGGCAACGTCGTGACCGCTGAGGGCGCCCGGGACCTGATCGACGCAGGCGTCGACGCCGTAAAAGTCGGGGTCGGCCCGGGGTCGATCTGCACCACGCGCGTCGTGGCCGGGGCCGGCATGCCCCAGTTCTCGGCGATCCTCGAGGTGGTTCAGGAAACGCGGCAGCGCGACGTGCCCGTCATCGCCGACGGCGGCATCAAGTACAGCGGCGACATTGTCAAAGCCATCGGCGTGGGCGCCGACAGCGTCATGATCGGCGGCCTATTCGCGGGCACCGAGGAAAGC
>Ga0180437_10006221_pt1 | contig 15994 bp, 6 predicted proteins | sample SS_ome_4_FD_132410 | JGI IMG/M metagenome (GOLD analysis project Ga0180437, IMG submission 132410) | Hypersaline lake sediment archaeal communities from the Salton Sea, California, USA - SS_3_D_1 metaG | ecosystem: Environmental > Aquatic > Non-marine Saline and Alkaline > Hypersaline > Sediment...
CACTACCGACTACGGCCGTAGAGGGGGGCACGGTTTTGCATTCCTACCGAACCATCGGCAAGGATGCATTTGCCGATCCGGCACGCTACAATACGACCACAACCCCTAACCACCGTTCGAGAAACAAGTGGCGTAAGCTTCCAGCTTACGATGGCACTATCTCCCGCAAGCTGGAAGCTTACGCCACGGAGAAATCGGACAGTTATTTCTCGAACGGTGCTAAACCGAGGCGAGAGATGAAACTGAGATCATTGAGCGTCCAGACACTTCTGGCACCGGCTGTCTTGGCTCTTCTGGCCGGCACCGCGAGCTTATCCGGCGCCGAGGTGAGACTGTTGACTGAAGCGACCCCGTGGCGTGTGTTCTTGACCTTGGCGCCTCCGTTTCATGGCACGGTCGGCGACTACGAGCCGCAACGCAACGACATGAAATATGCCCCCACTCTGCTGCCGCCCGAAGATTGGCACGGTCTGCGGTTCGACGACGACGCCTGGGGCCGCTATACGGCCGACCTGTTCGAGGCGATCGGCGAATACGGCTGCTGGCAGTCGCCCTGGTCAGCCTTGCTGTGCCTGCGAACGCGCTTTGGAGTGGACGATCCGGCAGCAATAGATGGCCTGCGGTTGGAAGTCTCCTATCGCGGTGGGGCGATCGTCTACGTCAACGGGCAGGAGGTCGCCCGAGGACACCTCCCGGCCGGCAAGGTCGAGCCGCTGGACCTGGCCGCCAACTACCCGGCCGAGGCCTTCTTCATTCCCGGGAGTGAGCGGCCTCTGCCGCGGGCGTCGCGCCCGGCCGACGAGTATCGCGATCGCTACGAGAAGCGGATTCGCCGCTTGGCGGTGGCCGTTCCGCGCGACGTGCTGCAGAAGGGGCCGAACGTGCTGGCGATCGAGCTGCATCGCACGGCAACCCGACGGGGCGACTGGAGCACGGTCGGCTTGTGCGAGCTGAAGCTCGCAAGCTTAACTGGAAATGGAGTGATTGCGTACGAGGTTGCCGCCCCACGGCTTCAACTCTCCAACGCCAGCCCGCTGGCAACCATCTCCCGGGTTACCGACGGGAAGATGCCCTATCGGGCGACGTGGAACGTCGGCCCGCTGGCCGTCTCGCCGGCAGGGATCAAATACGGCAATCCGTTCGACCCGCTACGACCTATACGGATGGTTGCCGCGCGGGGAGGCGTTTGCTCGGGTCAGGTCGTGCTCAGCTCGTCGAGCGGGCTGCGCGACGTTCGTGCCGAGATCAGCCCACTGACACACCGAAGCGGCGCGACCATTCCGCCTGAACACGTGGCGATCCGCTATGCACATCAGGCCGAAGCAGACCGCTATTGCGACGCCCTTCTGCCGGAGCCGGCCGAAGACGCCACGGTGCAGCCGGTGTGGGTGATTGTGGACGTACCAAACAGGCAGCCGCCCGGCTGGTACGCCGGCCAATTGAAGGTTGCCGCCGACGGTGAGACCTTTGGAGTACCCGTACAAGTGTTGGTCAGCGGATGGCAGCTGCCGGACCCAAAAGACTACCGCTCATTTGCCAGCCTTTTGAACTCGCCCGACAGCGTGGCGCTGCAGTACGACGTCGAACCCTTATCGCCCGAACACTTCGCTCTGCTGGAGGACTCGTTGAAGTTGATGGGGCAAGTGGGCAACGACGTACTGTTCGTGCCCGTCGTGCACGGCACCCACATGGGACATCGCACGGGACTGATTCGCTGGGTGAAGGAGGACGACGGATACCGGCCCGAGTTCGATGCTTTCGAGAAGTATCTCGACCTTTACGGGAAGCACTGCGGGCCGCCGAAGGTGATCTGCCTGATTGTCTGGAAGCCGCAGTATGGCAGCCGGGCCAAGTTCCGCGGCGCGCAGATCAAGACGCAGGAGCCGATCGTCGTGACCGAACTAGACCCGGCCACGGACAAGATGACCAAGCTGGAGGCCCCCATGTTCGGGCGGGAGGGCAGCCGGGCCTTCTGGAAGCCGCTGATCGACGGCGTTTGCCGCATCGTGCGGGATCGCGGCTGGGATCCGCGAAGCGTGATGATTGGCCAGGGGTTCGACAGCCGTCCGCTGAAGCCCACACTCGACTTCTTTCGAGAAATCGCCCCGAACGTTCGTTGGACGGTCTTTTCGCACTGGGCCCGAGATCCCGGGCCGGTCGGCGGAAAGCTGGTCGTCAACGAGGTGATGGAGGTCGGCTATCGCGAAGAGGTGGCCGGCGGGGTCTTGCCCGAGTTGCGGCCCGACTATCCCGGCGCCGCTAGGCACGACTTCCTCACGGCCGGGGCCCACCGCATCCAGATCCTCACCTGGTCTTCTCCGACCTCGTTCCGCAACGTGCCGAACATGACCGGCACCTTCTGCCGGATCGGGCTCGACTTCTGGCCCGTCGACCTTCAGGAGGGCCGCTTGCGAAGTCTGTTCAATACCAGGATCTGCGGGTCATGGCTCTACAAGTCGAACCCGCATGCGGTCGTCGCGCCTGGGCCGAACGGGGCCGTCGGCGGTGTGCGGTTCCAGATGCTCCGTGAAGGCGTCCAGGAGACCGAGGCACGCATCTTCATCGCGACATCGATCGCCGCGCTGCCCGCCGAGCAGCAGGAGCCCTATCGCCGCTTGCTGAAGGAACGGGCCGAGGCACGTCGTGTGGCCGCGGCGTTGACGCAGGCACAAATCAGTCTCGACTGGCTGGGTTTGACCGCCCGGGCGTACGCCGCGGCGGCCGAGTTGGCCGGTCTGAGGAGCGAGGGGCAGTGGGGCGCACCTCCAAGATAAGGCCAGCAACGCATGAACCGTCAACCCTTTCCGTTGTATGACCGTCCGTGTGTAGGCTTTGGGGTGGCCGCATTGGCCGCCGTGCTCATGCCGATCGTCTGCGGCGGGCCCGCATGGGGGCTGATCAATCCGAACTTCACCCCCGCGGATCTCGTGAGGGACTCCAGCCGGATTCTGGCTCTGAAGGTCTCCGCTCCGCAGGGCGGCAGACTTGGCGCTGAGGTCGTGCGCACGCTCAAGGGTGATACCCCGGCGAAGACCGAATTGACGTTGGACATCAGCGACGCCGAGGAAGTGACCGAAAAGGAGCTCCACGAAGTCTTCGGCAACCGAACTGCGTTGACGGCTATGCTCTTCGTTTCGAAGTCTCGTCGCGACCCACCCGGCGAGACACCGACGGCCTTGCTCCAACTTGATACTACGTGGTTCGCCGCCTTTGCTGAACCAGGCCGATGGCGGCTGGACGCCGACCGGCAGGCCTTGTTGACCGTCTGGGCAGGCAGCGCCCGGATGCTGGAGGCGGCGACGCAGTACGTGCTGACGGATCCCGCCGCCGACTTTCCGGTCCGCTCGTCGTTGCGATGGGCCAGTGACCTTAGGCTGGGCACACTGTCGGGGTCGGCCAACGGGTGCCTGGTCGTCGACTTCGGACCACCGCTTGGGCTGTGCGCCGTCGTGCTGTCCGACGGGGGCGATCGAGTCTACCGGGCCGCCTCCGATGACAAGCGGCCGGCGGACGTGACCGCAAGAGTCCGGCTCAACACGGCCTCGAAGATTGCCGTCCCGGGTGATTTCAACGGAGACGAGCGCATCGACCTGGCCTGCTGGGACGGCAAGAGCCTGGTTCTGGCTTTGCAGGGCGCCACGGGTGCGCTGACCACCAGGCACGTTCAAGTCGGATTGCCCGCCTGCCGCTCGCTCGATGTCCTGGACCTCGGTGCCGAAGCCGGCGCGGGCTTGCTGGTGGGCACGTCGGAAGGCCCCCTGCTCTTGGCTCCCGGAAGCGACGGCAATTTCACGTCCAGGGACCTGAGCGATACGGCTCAGCAGAAGGCGATGGAAACGTTCGGACGGGGAGGGCTATGCCGGGCCGCGGATTTCGACGGGGACGGTCACTGCGACGTCGTGCAGTTGTTCTCCGGCGGAATGGTTTACTACGCGGGTCAGGGCGCCGGGCAGTTTGGGACGCCGGTGACGGCGAAAACTTCTTTGGCAAACAATCTCCACGCGGCCGTCTGCGGCGACTACGACGCGGACGCGCTGCTCGATCTGATCGTGGCCGGAGACGACGGCTTCGCCTTTCTCAGCCGCGGAGCGGACCGCCGGTGGCAGAACCACACGTACGTGACGGGGGAACTCGACTATCACGGCAACGCAAATCGGCCGCGCATCGCCGGAGTCGCACCATGCGACATCAACAACGACGGGCGTCAAAGCGTCGCGTTCTTCTATCCCCGAGAGAACCCCATGGTCTTCTTCAATCGCGGCTTTGCCTGTTTTGGCCTGGCCCGAGAACTCCTCCCGTCGGGCGCCGGCGCGATGCCTGATGATCCCCTGGATCCGTTTGCAGGCCCCAGACAGGCCAAGTTGAAAGCGGCAGAGGCCCTCCAGTTCGGGCAGGCGGCCGGCACCATGCTGGATCTCAGCGGTGACAGTGCGCAAGATCTCCTTGCCGTCGATCCGAAGGGTCAGGTGTGGGCCCTCTTCGGCGAGGCAGAGGAGGACGTGCTTGCGCTGACCCTCCATCTGACTTCGGCAGCCAAGGGCCCGCTGACGCTGAGCGTGTCCCACTTTGAGCGGCACTCGGGCATGTACGTCCTGAAGCCGGGCACGCCGGCCTTCATCGGGTGTCGCGAGCCGGGCCCGGTCCTGCTTCAATGGGTCGGACCTGACGGAACACGCCGTACTCGCGAGGTCATCGTCGAGGAATCCGTGCGCGTGGAAATCGATCCGTAAGCGTCCAACGCGTTTCATCCGTTCCGAGGTTTCCAACGTCTGGAGACGTGATGATGGAAGACTGCGGCAGCGTCAACCGTCGTGAGTTCTGCGTACAGGCACTGGCCGGCGCAAGTGCGGTGTGTGCTGGAAACCTGTACGGGGAGGATGCTTCGGAGAAACAACGGCGATTCCGAGCCGGGGCGGCCGAGACGATCGTCACGCCCAAGGCCGAAGGGACCTTCCTGATCGGCCCGATGAAGCCCAGCACCGGCGTGCACGACGACCTGTTCGCGCGAATCCTGCTGCTCGACGACGGCGCGAAGCAGGCAGCGATCGTAACGCTCGATTACCTCGGCTTTGACGTGGCATACAACGATCTGCTGCTTGCGGCGGTCGCCGAAGCGACGGAGATACCGGCCGGGCACGTCATGATCAATTGCAGCCACAACCACAGTGCGCCGCTGACGGTTCCGTGGGGGCCTTGGGAAAAGAAAAAGGATCGCCCGTTCCACAAGATGCTGCCGCGGAAGCTGGCGGAGATCGCCCGTCAGGCCCGAGCGACCATGAAGCCTGCCCGAGTACGCTACGCCCGCCAGCCGGTGCAGATCGGATTCAACCGGCGGCTGCCGAGCGGCGAGCGGATCGTGATGGCCCCGAATCCCCATGGCGCGGTCCTGCCGTGGGTCGACGTGGTGTCGCTGGAGGATCAACACGCCAAGCGGATTGCCGTGCTTTTCAGTCACGCCGCGCATCCGGTGATCGTCCACGGCAGCAGCACGCTGATTACCGCTGATTATCCGGGCTTCGCCGTCAACGAGCTGCGCAGCGCACGCGGCAAGGAGGGCATATTCATGTTTGCCCAGGGTTGTGGCGGGAATATCAACGGTTTTCCGCTTCGCGGCGGCATCGACGCGGCAGCGGCCGCCGGACGTGACTTGGGCAATGCGGTCGGCCGGGCCCTGGACGCAAAGACCGAGCCGATCAGCCCCAGTGCCCTGAAGACCCACTGGCAGCAGGTCACCTTGCCGCTTCAGGACCCGCCGTCAGTCGCCGAGTGCCAGGAGTTGATTGCCAAGGAGAAGAGTGCTGAGCGGAAAGCCCGGCTGGAAGAGCTCTTGGTCGTTGCCCAAAGCGGCAAGCAGCGGACCATCCGGCTCGACATTCGGGGGTTTGCCGTCGGCCGGCAGTTGTGCATCTTGGCGCTCTCTCACGAGCCGTTCGTCGAGTACCAGCACTTTGTCGAGCGCGTCTCTCCTTTCCCGCACAATATGGTGTTGGCCTACACCAACGGCCTGGAGTCCTACATCGGCACCGAGAACGACTATCGGCTTGGTGAGCGCGGCGGTTACGAGACGTCTCCCTGGGGCGCGGCCTTCATGATGGAAAACTGCCTGCCGTTGGCGCCGCAGTGTGAACGGCTGATCCAAGCGGGGATCGCCGAGGCGCTGAAGCAGTTGCACTCCCGGTAGATGCGGACTACTGGAGCCGAATCGTTGCCATGCCGTACGGTTCGAGGGTCACGCGCACGGCACCGCCGGCAACCGGCAGCGGCCGGCCGTCCTCCTCAACGGGACTGGTCTGCCGTGCCTTGCGGAAATCGAAGGCCGCGGTCGAGAAGCCTACTTCGGTCCAATGGCCTACGGCGTAGTAGTCGGTGCAGGAGCCGGGCAACTGGTCGACCAGCGGCTCGATCACCGAACCGGCGGTTCTAGCAGGGAGACAGGGTTTCAGGATGCGAGTGATGAAAAACCGATTCAGGCCGGATGCCCGTTTGCTGGTCGCCATGGTACTTGCGTGGTTGCCGCTGCTGCACTTCGCAGCGGTTGCCGTCAGTCAGGCTGATTCCGTGACAGCGCCTATCACCTCTGCCCATCTCCAGAATACCCAATGCAGTACAGCCGGTGCAATGTGCGCAAGAACATCTGTCCGCCGACGATCACCGGGCTGGCAAACCCGCCGTCGCCCAAGTCATTCTCGGCCACCATTTCGAACTGGGGACCGGCCTTGAAGACGAACATTCGGCCCGCTTCGTTGGGAACGAACACGAGATCCTGACAGGCGACGGGTGATGCACTGAACTCGCCTTGCCCGAGCCTTTGCTCCCAGAGCTTCTTGCCGGAGCCGGCATCGAAGCAAGCCGCGACGCCGATATCCTTGACGGCGACCAGTCGGCCATCGATCAGCAGCGATGAGGGGACGTAGACCTTCACCGTGTTCTCCCAGGCAATGTGGCTATCGCTTACGTCGCCGCGGCCGTCGGCGCGGATACAGCGGATTCCCGTCTGCGGGTCGCCGCCGGTGACGAAGACGCACGGCGCTGCGTCCGAAGGCTCCGTGCAAATCGGCGTGCTGGCCAGCGTGTTCGAGGGGGCCTGACAGGTCCAGAACACCTTGCCGCTGAGTGGATCGTAACTGGTCAACGCGTAGATGCCGCTTTGCAGCAGTTGATCCCGCCCGGCGAGCGGGGCCACGATCGGTGAGGAAAAACCATACCACTTCTCGCGCCTCGCCTGCCAAACCGGGCGACCGGTCGCCCGATTCAGGGCCTTGATGTAGCCGCCTCCCGGATGGTCGACGTTGACGATGATCAGGGACTTGTAGAGCAGCGGAGAGGCACCGCAGCCGTATCGTCCCTCGATCGCTCCGACTTCCTCTTGCCAGACGATGCTGCCGTCGAGATCTATGGCCGAGAGCCATACCTTGCCATGGTTGGCAAACACGACGAACACGTGTTCGCCGTCGCAGGCCGGGGTCGCCGTAGCGTGTGAGTTCTTCGCGTGACGCGAGAGGAAGCTGCCGCGATGTACGTCGGTTCGCCAACGCCGCTTGCCGGTGGCCCGATCGTAACACAGCAGCGACTGCACTTCGCCGGAACCGCTGGGATGGACGATCGTAATGCCTTTCCGCGTGGTTGACTCACCTGGAGCCCCTTCCGCAGTGGCAACGAAGACCCGGTCACCCCAGATGCAAGGCGACGCGTGCCCGAGACCGGGCACGTTGACTCGCCAAATGACATTCTGCGTCTCGCTCCAGGCCGTCGGCGGTTGCGGCCCGACCGCCTTGCCGTCGAGCGTCGGTCCGCGCCACCATGGCCAGTCACGGGCATCCACGCTCAGGCCGTTTGGACAGGCAATCTTCTCGGATGGGCCTTCTTGGGCCCAACCTGTGACCGTGGCCATGCAGAACAGCCAGAACCAAGATAACAAGCCGAAGTGCTTCTTCATCGAACAGGCTTTCCGGTGAATGGACCGATTCATAGTACCCCTTCATAGATTCTCGGCGATTGGGCGACCGACTGCAAGAACCCAGGCACGCGCCGCCCGGCCGGGAAGATCCGTCGACGTGAATGCCGTTCCCGGCAATTCGCTCGAGGAACCTCCTCGTCCTCCTCTTGCATATCTGCGGCGGATGGAAGAGGCTCGGCCCGGTCCAATGGTCTGAGGCCCCATGAATCGTAATCGCTTTGGCCTTCCGGCGATCATTCCGGAAGAGAAGCGGGGGCCTTCGGGAGTTCGCGAAAAGGAAGGCGGCGAGTCGCCGCACTCCACGATCATTCGATTCTCAATCTTCCGCCGACGAACTTCACGACGCGGTCGCCGACGGTAACTTGTGCGTCGAGCCCTCTGCCGGAAACCTCGATCTCCGGCGGATCGCCCCGCTGCAACGTCATGACGAAGAAGAACACGGTTTGCTCCGTGTCGGCAATCGCGCGGAGCGTCGTCTGCGAACCCCACGGGTGGTCGATCCGTTCGGGGATCTCGTCGCGTTTTATGGTCACGTCCTTCGAGCCGCGAGCGGCCGGCGCCTTCTGCTGTTTGTCGAACTCCCGGTTGTGCTGGTTCCAGACCACCGGCCCGGTCGCCAGTCGAACACCGTCAGAGCCGACCAGCCGCCCGTGCAACGAGGTGTCGGGCAACTGACCGGTCATGCTGAATTCACCGCTGCTGACTGAAGTCGCCTTGCCCCCTGAGTGCATGACCCAGGTCTTCTCCGCGCCGCCGTCGAGCTGGTCGACGACGGCCAGCAGCGCCGGTGCTCCGCTCTTTCCGCTGAAGTCGACGGCGAAATGTCGGGTAGCGCGAATCGGTAGGTCGCCGTCGCGGTAGACGTCGGACATTTCGGCTCCCACGGCGCCGGAGCCGTCCGACTGGGGCTCGAAGTAGATTTCCTTGCCCAGCCCTCGCCCGTTGCTGGGCGGCACCAGCACGACGTTCTCCTGCGCATACTGCCAGTTGCGCTTGTCACCGGGCAGCCCGATGGCCCATTGGGTCCCCAGCCCCACCAGGCGGAAGGTGCCCGACTCCTGGTAGAAGTAGCAGGGGCCGTCGTTAGGATCACTGCGAAGGAAAATCGCCGCCAGAATATCGTCCTCTCCTCGATCGTAGGAGCTGCGGAACAGGTAGCCCCCTTTGGCCCGGTCGGCGATCACTTTCGGCATCACCTCTTCGGCCGGCCGCGGCCGGGCGTCCAGCGGGTAGTTGACGAACAGGAATGCCAACTCCTTGCACGACATCCGCCGGGCCGTCTCCGCAAATCGTTCGGGCTGAAGGCGCTCGAGCAGCGCCGGTCGCACTTCCGGGTCGACCACGTGGATCGTCATTCCCAGCGGAACCTCCTTGAGGCTGCTAAGCCGGGGCCGGCCGCTGGCAGTCGTGGCCGCCAGCACCAGCGGGTTCATCCACGGGATACCCGTGCCGGGGATCACGCGCCGCCCCGTGGCCGTCTCGTACGCCGCCGTGAACGGCATCAGGTTGCCGTGGGCATGGGCATAGCCGCTCTCGGTGCCCCAGCCATGGTCTCCGATCGAGAGCCGCCACCAGGCAACCATCGCTCGCGTGGAAAGATCGAGCTTCAGCGGAACGTCCTGCCGATGGCCCGTTTCCGCGTGTCTCTTCCGGGCAGACCGGTAGGCCTGCTGCCGGCGGAGGTAACGCTGGTAGAGGCCCATTTGCTGGTGGACGTTGGCTTCGTAGAGCATGGGACAGACGACCGGTCCTTCGACCTCGACCAGCAGGCGGTAAAGGCCCGGCTGCAAGAGCAGACTGCTGCCGCTGGGGATTTCCCGGCCGTCGATCCAGAGCGTGGCCGCTTTGAAACCGTACGGGAAGGTGAGATCGATCTTTGCGCCGCTCTGCTCATCAACACGAAGCAGACCGTACAACAGGCTCCGTGAGTCATCGGCCGCGGCCGGCAGCACGAGCTTGTGCGGCTTGCGGCCCATGCCGGCCGTCTTGCGGACCGCCCCTCCGGGCAGCGGAGCAAAGGTGACGCTGTGGCCGTCGACTTCGACCGGCGCGCCGGCCTTCGGCCGCGCGTGCTCTGCGCCGCCCAGCGCCGCCACGAGATCCACGCCGGGCCCGCTCTGAAACGGTCCTGCCATGAGCCAGTGTTTCAGGACCTGTCCGGGTTCGTACTGGTTGACGGGCACGTCGCCGTTGTTTGCCCCTTTCTCGGCGACGAGTTCGAAGGCGGGTTTGACTTCCGGGGGTTCGTGGACGCCTATCGGTCCTTTTTCGCCAAGCGTGGCCAGCGACGCCAGACCCGTGCCGCCCAGCCCGATGGCGGTCCAATTGCTGTTGGGCCCGTTGTTGAAGTTGCCGGTCAGACCGACAGACGGCACCAGGATGCCGTGCATTTTGGCCAGGTAATCGGTGAGTTCGTCCCGTTCTCCAGCCGTGAGGCAATCATAGACGAAATCGTATGCGATCGAAGCGGAGTTGAGGTCATAGGCCCGCTGATGGAGATGCGCAAACCCGGTCCGTCTCGCCGCTTCGATCAGTGCCGGCACGGCGCGGCGGCCCATCGGCTCGTCGCCGTAGAGGGCGTAGAGGAATCCGCAGCCGACGGCGCCGTCGAGCCCCAGCCCACCGTGGCCGGTGTCACTGCGATCGGCCACGCGGTCGCGGATCGCGCGGACGATCGCCCGACCGATATCCGTCTGCGCACGGCGCCGCATGGCCGGGATTTCACCCCGGCGAAAGACCAATCGCGGATGCTCGCCGCTTTCCAACGGAGGCGCCTCGTTCTGGCTCGGAGGCAAAAGCGGCAAGAGCCGGCCGGTCACCCGGCCCGAAACGTCGCGATAGTTGTAGCGGCCGCTGTAGCTTCCCGATAGCCCATCGTCCCCCAGGCGCAGATCGATCTCGTACTGGCCGAAGCCGCCCGTGACCCAAGGGTCATCGCCAACGAGCAACTCGACGCGGACGCCCCCGTCGCCCATTTCTTCCAACGTGCCCGTGTGAAAGGCCTGGTTGTACTTCCGCGCAGTGCCCGAGACGCTGGCGTCCCACTTCCCGTCGCGACGGCTCAGTTCCAGCTCCAGCGGTTTTCGCATCGCCATGTCTTCCGGCCGCACCAGCGCGTCGGTGAGCGTCAGGAAGGCCATGGCGTTTTCCGGAAACTCGCCGGGCGTGATTTCCGGCAAGGCGCTGCCCCCGGGCGGCAGACCGCGACGAATCTCGAACGCCTCTTCGCTTTCGATCCGGCCCAAGTCAGGTCTCGCGGGCGGCAGCTTCGTGCCGGACACGGCTTCAATCTTGGCCCGTGCGGCGATGACCAGATCGTTGATCTCCGGAACGTCTTGGGCAAGTGCCCGGTTCAACGCGGCGGCCGATTGCGGGTCCCCCAACTCACCCAGCGTCTCGACCCACAGCTTCAATTCGGTGACGTGGGGAAACAGACGATAGCGGAGAATATACTCCTGAATCGGCACCGCGGCCGGCCGCCCGACGTGTCGGCAGACTCGGGCGACCGCCTCCTTGGCAAAGAAGCCGACGCGGGCTTCGATGCCGGCCTCGCTTAACGGACCGAGGACCGCTTCCCCCCGCTCCTGAAGGTGCTTCACGACGGCCGAGCGGAGCTGTTCCGAGGCCGCGGCAGGCGCGTGATCCGCACCGTCGAGGCAGAGAATCAGCGGGCCGACCACGCCGTCGCCCCCAAGCTGCATAAGCAGTCTCGCGACGTCGTTGCGGGCCGCGATCGAGACCGGTTTCGTGCGGCGGTCTGCGGCGGCATCCCTCAACGCCTTCTCCATCTGCTTCACGATTGGCTCACCGACCTGCCCGGCGAATTCCAGTGTTGGGGCTCGGACCGACTCCTCGTCGTCGAGCATGGCGCGACATAAGGCGGGCCAGTCGTCGGGCTGAGCCTGTTCGACCAGCGACGTGGCGGCAACTTGGCGAACGTCTGCCCACACATCTTCGACGGCCTTGACGAGCCCCCGGCGTGCCGCGGTGTCCTGACGGCGGCTAAGCATCTGGACGGCCGCCAGTCGGACCTGATCGTCCGGGTCATCGAGGGTCGCGTCGAGCGCCGCGCTCGCTTCCTCGGCGGCAAAGGCGCCCACCGCAATCACGGCCGCCCGACGGATCTGGGCGTCCTCGGCACGCGTCTGCCGGACCAACTCCCGGCAGCAGGCGGGATCGGGTACCCGACCGAGCGCTTCGATCGCCGCCAGCCGCACGCGGCGATCGCCGTCGCCCGTTGCCGTGACCAGGACCAAGGCGGCGTCGATACTGCCGATTTGCCCCAACGAGCGGACGCAGGCCTCGCGGACCTGCGGGTCTTTGTCCTCGGCGGCATATCGCTTCAGAAGTGGGAGCGTGACGGCCAGCTTACGCTTGCCGGCCTGCACTGCCGCGTCGAGCCGCGTCTCGGAGTCGGCCAGCAAGTTACGGAGCCGGGCGTCGGGAATCGCCTGCGCTTCCTCGGCCGGGCGGCCCGCGGCTTGGCGAGTGCGCCCACCCCGCACTACCATGTAGACCAGGCCGACCGTGAACAGCAACAGCAACGCCGTCGTGGCGACCAAGATCAGCACGTGTTGTCTGCGAGAGACGGCCATGGCCCCACCTTGCCTGCGCTACTTGGGTGTGTGCCGTGCGATGTCCTTGACGATTCGGGCAGCCAAGGCGCGGACGCCCGTGTCTTCGTCCTCCAACGCTCGTTGGAGGATCTTGCGTCCGTCGGGCGATCCGGTACGCATCAATGCCCTGAGCACTTCGCGGCGAACTTGGGCGTCCGCGTCGCCCCAGGCGGCGACCAGAGCCGCGACGACCCGTTGAGCCTTGAAGGAGCCCAAGGCGTGGGCCGCAGACATGCGAGGTTTCGTTTCCGTATCGGCGAGCAGTCCGATCAGTGCGTCGCAAGCCGGTTCATACTCGAGTTGCCCCAACGACCACGCCGCGGCCGCGCGGACCTCCGTGTGCTCATCCTCGACGAGCGGCAGCAGTGCCTCACCGAGTTCCGGGTCACCCGTCTCACCGACGGCCCAGGCCGCCCCGTGGCGGATCTTGGCCGAGTCGCTCTCCAGGGCTTCAACGAGTGGCCGGTGGGCCGGCTGGCCGATCTCGGCCAGAGCCGAGGCGATGCCCGCCCGCCCGCCCGCCGAAACCTCTTCCATCGCAGCGACGGCCTCGGGGACGTTCGCCCGCACCACCTCGATCAGTGCTCGGGCCGCATCGCGTCGCTGCTCCGGCGCGTCGCTGGCCAGTCGCTCGGCAAGCGTGGCGATCGTCCGCGGGTGCTTCAGCTCCGCGAAGATCAGACAGATATCCCGGTTCTGCTCGAAATCAACCGGATCGACGTGGTGCAGCAACTGATCGGTCAGCGCGTCGACGGCCCGGCGCGGATCGATCTTCACCAGCGCGTGCATGGCGGGGCGCCGGATCGCGCCGTGCGTGCGAAAGCTGGCCGTCTGCAGGAACTTTACCAGCGGATCGAACGCAGCCGGGTCACCGAGCCGCCCGAGAGCCTCCCCACCCTCGACGTAGGGTACGCCGCGCTGCACGGTGTCTGCTTCGATCAACCGGGCGATCGGCCGCGTGGCTCGGCGGTCGCCGATCCGGCCCAACGCCTTCACCGCTGCGCGACGGGCCTCCTCGATCGGCGCCGCAAGTCGTCTGGCTTGATCGCGATCCTTGGGAACCTCTTTTGTCAACAGCGGCAGCAAATGGTCGGTCGCCCGGCGCTCCGCCGTGTCGCCCAACGCCTTCACGGCGCTGGCGAAATAGGGGTGCGTGACGTCGCCGGTTTTGACGACCTCAAGGAACATGCCATTGGCCCGCCGATCACCCATCGCGGACAAGGCGGCGGCGGCAGCGAACCGGACCCGCTCGTCTTCGTCGTCGATGAGGCGTGCCAGCGGCTCGATCGTAATTTTGCCCTCCTGCTGCTGCCCCAGGAGCCCGGCGGCGGCAGCACGGATCACCGGGTCCTCGTCCTCCAGCAAAGGCGTTACCGCATCCACAGGAAACGACTGGCCCGACTTGCCGATCAGCGTCAGGGCCGTGCGGCGAATCGAAGGGTTTTCGTGATCGAGCGCTTCGAGCAACTGATCCAACGCCGCGTCGAGCGCCAGGCGTGACTGCAATGCCTGCTCCGCCATTGAGCGGACCCGTCCGTCCGAATCAACCGACACGGCAAGCAGCGGCGAAAGCACCCGCGGATCGTCCAGTCGGGCAAGCAGCTTGACGGCTGCACGGCGTTGGTCGGTCGGACCCTCGGAAGCAGCTCGACACAGTGGTTCAAGCGCGGTCGTGCCCATTCGCTCGAGGGCCGATCGGGCCATTGTCTCCGCCACGGGATCTGCCGCTCCCAGCCGGTCGACAAGGAATTCGACGGCCTGCAGTTCGCCCAGCTTGCTCAAGCCCACGGCGGCCGTGACACTCAGCGTGTCGTGCGGCAGTTCGAGCAGTGGACGGATGACTTCGACTGCTCGGCGGTCGCCAATCTCTCCCAACGCGTAGACTGCCCGCTCGATCTTCTCGATGACGGCTCGCCGCCGGGTCGTCTCTGGATCAACCGGCACGGGCGAACCGACAACGCCGGCCTCTCTTGCCGGATCCTCCTTGCCCTTGGTCGGCTTCTTGTTTGCCTTCTTCTCATTTGACACATCCACCTCGGTCCGTGCTTCTTCCGCAGGCGGCCACGACTCGATTTCGATGGCCGACGCACGGACAACCTCCATCAACGGCTCGACCGCAGGCGCGCCGATCGCAATCAGCGACTGCACGGTGGCGCCCGCCGCTGCGGAGTTCTCGTCACCGAGCATCGACACGAGCGGTGTGACACACGCCACGTCGCCAACGGCTCCCAGCGCCTCGGCGGCTGCCCGACGTTCCGTCCAGGCCTGGGACTTCAGCGTCCCACACAGCGGCTGGATCGTTTCGCGCGTGCCGATCCGGCCAAGCGCCTCGATGGCCGCCAGCCGCACCTGCTCTTCGCGGTCGCGAAGCGCTTCGGTCAAGGCCCCGACCGCTGCTTCTGCCTGCAACTCCCCCAGACGCCGAGCGGCGTGGGCCCGATGCTGTGTCCCGCCGCTACGGAGATTCTCCAGCAGCGCGTCGGTCTCTTGCTTCTGACCGCCGGAGCCATGCCCGCATCCGGCCACCAAGACCGCAAGCACGAGCAGCGCGGCACGGGAGATCTGCACGGCTACACCTCCTCACCGACCAGAATGCACATCGAAAACCCGGTGCGTCCCCAGGCGTTTTCCAGCTTGAACAGCACCCGATTAAAGCCCTTTCGGAACCGGACCGGCCGGTAGTCCCGGTCGGGGATCCAGGGATGGGGCGTGGTTCCGCTACCGTAGACCGGCTCGCCGTTGACCCACACCTTTCCGTAGTCGTCGCTACCGAAGATGCAGATCCGCTGCTGGTCCCGGTCGGAGTAGACCTCGGTGTAGGCGTACCAGATTGACCATTCTTGGTGCCGGGGGTCGTCGAAATGAGGGTGAATGCAAACCTCTTTCGACTTGCGGAACTGCCACCTCACCGGCCTGCCCTCCCAGCCGATGTACTGCGCGTCCAGATCGATTCCGGTCGCGATACTTGCCTCGGGCGGGTAAGGATAGTCGATCTTTTCGCGGTTAGGATTGGGGAACGGGCCGATGATGTACCAGGTGTCGAGGAACATCCAGGCGCCCGGCTGTGTCCCCTGGAGCATGATCTTCCGCCCCGGAAAGGCCGGCTCGTCGCCGAGCTGCGTCATTTCTTTGGGGTAGAGCTGATCGCGGTGGGTAACCGGCCCCACGCCGTGCCCCCAGGGATGGTCGAAAGCCCGTGGATCCTGCGCCGAGTACCCCTGAGCGAGCCCGTCCTCGTACCGCCAACTGTGCCCGAAATCCTGATCGCCGAAGATGGTCATGATACCGTCGCCCAGGCCGATGGTCACACCGTCGGCGTCGCCCATCAGCCCTTTGGCCAAATCAAGCATGCGCGCAATGTACGCCACGATCGACGAGACTTCGCCACGGGCGGCCGCCAACTCCTTCTTCAACCGTTCCA
>Ga0180437_10006222_pt1 | contig 15994 bp, 8 predicted proteins | sample SS_ome_4_FD_132410 | JGI IMG/M metagenome (GOLD analysis project Ga0180437, IMG submission 132410) | Hypersaline lake sediment archaeal communities from the Salton Sea, California, USA - SS_3_D_1 metaG | ecosystem: Environmental > Aquatic > Non-marine Saline and Alkaline > Hypersaline > Sediment...
AATGCTTGCACTGCATCGAGTAACCGATCGGGTCGCTGCGGCATACGACGCCCAGACGATCCCCACGATCACTGCCATCATGGCCAAGGCCACGAGAATCTCGATCAGTGTGAAAGCTGAATCACGACGGCCGGTATTCACTGCACTCTCTCGCGGACTGCACACGTCGCCGCGTGCACTCTCTCTTGACGGGCCCCCTCATTCCACGTCACTTCCACGTAGACATCTCGCAGCCCCGTGAGGCCGGGCGGTTCCAGATCCGCGATTTGTCGTTCGGTGATGATAGCCCGCCAGTGCACGTCGGCTTGACCGTCGGCGGTTTCGACGACGCCGCCGGTTGAGCCGATCTCGAGGTCGCCGCCGGTAACGATCTCGGACAGTTTGGCGTCGGCGATCCGGGCGGCCCGCGCCATACGCGTCGCGCGGTCGGTCATCCGAATGCTGACCAGTTGCAGGTTCAACAGGACAACCAATGCAATCGCCAGGATGGATAACGCAACCATGACCTCGATCAGAGTAAAAGCGGTTATTGCCTGCGCCTTTTCAGTGGTCATGAATTGCGGTCTCCACGCGTGTGCCCAGACCCGCAATACTCACGCTCGCGACATCTCCGTCTCTTTCCACCAGGCGGATCATGGCCGGGTCGGCCCATCCGTCGGGGCTGAATCTCAATTTCACGGTCTTTTCGGAAGGAGAGAACGGCACATCCGTCTTTATGCTCTCGAATTCGATGCCTTCCGGCAGAGTCCCACGCAACTCGGCGCCACCGCCTGTTGAAGGCCTTTGACTGCCGTTCGGCGCCTTTTCGTTGACCCAATACTCGCCGCTGTCCGTCTGAAGGCACAGTATCTGCATTCGGCGCGTGCACGCCGCCCGGTTGCGAGCACATGTAGCCACGGCGGCGATCCTCGCCACGCTGGCGCGGAGTCTACCGCGCATCAGAGTACTGCCGCTCAGGCGGGGGAATATCAGCGCCGCTGCCAGGCCGAGAATCGCAAGGACCACGGCCAACTCGATCAACGTAAATCCATGCCGCGAACGTTTCATGGCGCGTTACTCTTGCTCCAGATTCCAGCTTTCGATGTCGGCATCGTTGTCGCTCCCGCCGGATTCGCCGTCCTTGCCGTAGGACGCGATATCGTAATCCCGCCCCTCTCTTCCCGGGCAGAGATAGATGTAAGGGTTGCCCCAAGGGTCGAGGGGTACCTTGCCTTGTTCCAGATACCCTCCTTTCTTCCATCCGCGCACGCCCGGATCGCTTACGAGCGCTTCCATGCCTTCCGAGGTGGTGGGGAAGCCTCCCGTGTCGTTCTTGAAGAGCGCCAGGGCCGTCTGGAAAATCTTGATCTGCGCCTTCGCGGCTACGCGCCTGGCCTGTTCCGGCCGGTCGAGGATTCGGGGCATGATGATCATGGCGAGAATTCCGAGAATGACGACCACGACCATCACCTCGATCAGGGTAAAGGCTCTTACGTATTCGGACCTTCGCGTCGCGACCCTCATAGAACCGCCTCCTAATGAATGGCTTGATTGATATCGAAAATGGGAAGCAGAATCGCGAGGACAATGAAACCGACGACGGCGCCCATGACCAGAATCAATGTCGGCTCGAGGAGCGACGTCAGCGCTTCCACGGAAGATTGCACCTCATTATCGTATGCGTCCGCAACGTTGATTAGTCCCTCCTCCACGCCGCCGCTCGCTTCTCCCACCGCAATCATGTGAAACACGACGGGGGGGAAGACGCCGCTCCTTCGCAGCGGATCGGCAATACTCTCACCATGACTGACGAAGTTCCTGACGCCGTCAAGGGCATTTACGAGAACTGCGTTCCCCACCACCGGTTTGACGATATCCAAGGCATCGAGAATCGAGACGCCGCTGGCCAGAAGTACCCCCAATGTCCGGGCAAACCGGGCCACCGCGATTTTGAGCGCCAAGTCGCCAAAGAGGGGAATCTTCAATTTCAGCCGGTCCCATGCAAGGCGACCGCGGGGCGTCGTTACCCATAGCCGCGCCAGGACAAAAGCGGTTCCGACGGCAAGGAGAAGCGCCCACAGATACTTCTCGAAGAATTCACTCACCTCGATAAGCAGGATGGTGGGCCACGGGAGGGCGCGATTCATCTCCTCGAACAGCCTGGCAATGCTGGGGATGACGAAATGGAGCAAAAAAACAACCACCAGGATGCCGACAATCGCCATGAAAAGGGGGTAAGCCAAGGCGCTTTTCACTTTTCCCGCAAGATTGGCGCGTTTTTCCAACATCTCGGCCAGACGCAGCAGGACGTCCTCCAGCGCGCCGGCCGACTCGCCCGCCCGAACCATGTTGACGAAGAGCACAGAGAAAACCCGCGGATGATCCTCCAGAGCCAGGGCGAGCGTGCCGCCCCGATTCACTTTGTCGCGGATCGCCGAGAAGACCTGGGCAAGAGGTCGGTCCGCGAGTTGCTCCACCAACGCTCCCAGAGCGGGGACGAGGGGCATTCCGGCGTGAAGCAGAGTGGCCAATTGCCGGGCGGCAACGGCGACGTCCCGTGTCCGAATCCCGCGAACACGTATCCTTCGCCCTCCCGCGGCGTGTTCCGCGCCGGCCGGAACGGCGGCTTCAATATCCAGAACGTGGATATGTTGCGCGCGAAGATCACGCCTCGCCTCATCCAGGGAATCCGCCCGCACTTCGCCGCGTTCCGTTCGCCCCAGTTTGTTCAGCGCGGTGTATTCGAAGGTGGGCATGGTCAGCTAGCCTTTGTACTCCACAACGTCATCTTGCGTAACCCGGAGGACCTCCTCGACGGTGGTATCGCCATTAGCGATCTTGCGGAGGCCGTCCTCGCGTAGAGTATTCATGCCTTTTCGAATGGATGCCTGCTTTATGACGTTATCGCCGGAGCGTTTCATGATGAGTTCCTGTATCTCATCGTCCACAACCAACAGTTCGAAAATGCCCGTTCGTCCTTTGTAGCCCGTCTCGATACACGCCGGGCAACCCCTGCCGCGATACAGGGTCCCGCCGTTGCGGAGCAGTTGGTTCCCAAACGCAGCCCGTTCTTCCTCGCCGGGCGTGTAAGGGGCGCGACACTCCGGACAGATAATGCGTACGAGGCGTTGCGCCATGATCGCAATAACCGACGACGAAACGAGATAGGGCTCAATTCCCATATCGAGCAAACGCGTAACGGCGCTTGCCGAATCGTTGGTGTGCAATGTGCTGAAGACGAGATGGCCTGTCAATGCCGCCTGGATCGCTATCTCCGCCGTCTCGAGGTCGCGGATTTCCCCAATCATGATCACGTCCGGGTCCTGACGAAGGATGTGCCGCAAGCTGTTCGCGAAGGTGAGATTGATTTTCCGTTGAACCTGCATTTGCCCCACGCCCGGCAGTTGGTATTCGATGGGGTCCTCGACGGTCAGAATGTTCCTGTCTTCCGTGTTGATCTCGCTGAGGGCGGCATAGAGAGTGGTTGTCTTTCCGCTCCCCGTCGGGCCCGTAAGCAAGACAATGCCATGTGACATGTGTATCAATCGCCTGAACCGCGTCTCGGTTTCCGAGGCGAAGCCGAGTTCGCCAATCCCAAATCGAGCGCTTGTCTTGTCGAGCAAGCGCAAGACGACGCGTTCGCCTCCGGAGGTGGGGATGGTTGACACGCGAATGTCAATCTCGTTATCGCCGATCTTGATTCGGCTCCGACCGTCCTGCGGCAGCCGGCGCTCGGCGATGTTCAGGTTCGCCATGATCTTCAAGCGGGAAACCAGGGCGGCCACGTATTGTTTCGGCGGGGTGAATCGGTCATGGAGGACACCGTCTATTCGGAAGCGTACTTTCACATCATGTTCATAGGGCTCTATGTGGATATCGCTGGCACGGCTGTGAACCGCTTGATAAAAGATCGTGTTGACCAGCTTCACGATCGGGGCCCGATTCGCGACATCCATGAGATCCTCCGTCTCCGACCCCACGGTCACGCGCGCCAGGTCCCGCTCCTCGCCAAGTTCCTCAAGTATTGCCGAGGCCGAATCCCCCTCCTGATAATAACACTGCGTGAGAGCGCTTTCTATTGTCGCCGGCGGGCAGATCGCTCTTGTACATGGACGCCCCAAGACATTGGAAATACCGTCAAATGCATTCACGTCGAGCGGATCCTCCATGGCGACTGTAATGCGGCCATCGGCTTCAACGAGAGGAAGGACATGCCGACTTCGGAGGAAGGCCAGGGGGAACCCCATGACCAGGTCTTTGTTCAACTTCTCAGGAGAGATATGGGCCGCAAATGGAATATTCCACTGCTCGCTCAGTGCAGAGAGTACCTCGCGCGACGAGATGAAACCGCCTTCGACAAGGACCTCGCCGATTCTCCGACGGCCATCCTGACCGTCCTGCAGGGAAAGGCCATCGGCGAGTTGCTGCTCGGTAAGAGCGGTTCGCCGCAGCAGTATCTGCCCGATAAGGTCTACGGCCATTGCAATGCTTTTCCCGTACTGTTTTTCGGCGGACAGGCAGAGGCGTCAATTCCGCGTCTGTTCTTTCGCGGAGGGCGGCGGTTCGACCTCGCGCGCTTTGCGCTCCGTCATTCTCGCCAGATCGGTTTCGCCTGTCAGCACGTGGGGTGTGATGAACATGAGCAGGTTCGTCTTTTGGACAAGGTTCCTTTTCCACTTGAAGAGATTGCCGAGCCCCGGAATGTCGCCCAGGAGGGGAACTTGCTTATTCACGGTGACCTCGTCGTCGCGAATCAGTCCGCCGATGACGACGGTAGCGCCGCTCGTAATCGTCACCACCGTTTTGGCCTCCCGCTTCGCGGTGGTCGGCGTATCGACACTGCCCGAGGCAGTCTCGATAAGTTTTGTGAACTGGCTGTCAATCTCGAGGCGAACAAGTTCCGCCTGACTGACGTGGGGAGTGATCTTCAGGGTGATCCCGACGTCCTTATAGTCGTACGTCTTGATCGCCGTGGGCGTCGAAGGGTCGGTTTCGGTGATCCGGGATTCCTTGACATAAGGAATGTTCTCGCCTACCAGGATAGTGGCCTCCTGATGATTGGAGGTCAGGACGTGCGGAGTGGAAAGTATGTTGACTCCCGACTTGCTCTCCAGTGCCTTGAGAATCGCGCCGATCTGGACGGTGCCGCCGACGTTCTTGAACGCGCCGACGGCCATCCCTTCAAGATCGCCCGTCACGGACTCCAGCCGCGGGCCGAAATTCGTGTACCCGAACCCTCGAATGCCGCTGCCGGCCGGATCCAGCGTCGCCCAATCAACGCCTATTTCCTTCAGGGCGTCCTCGCTGGCTTCCACAATCCGCATCTCGACAAGGACCTGTTCTCTTACGATGTCCAGCTTCGCAATCATATCCTCGATGACTTTGAAGTCCTGAGGCGAAGCGGTAATGATCAGTGCGTTTGTACTTTCGTCGGCGGTTATATGAACCGGTTCACTTTCCCCGGCGGCTTCGCCCTTTCCCATCTTGCCCACGGCCGTCGAGAGCGATTGCGCCAACTCCTTCGCCGTCGCGTTCTTGAGATAGATCACATGAATATTGCCGGCTTCGATAGATCGTTCGACGTCGAGTTTTTTCACAAGGCGGTCCACATCTTCGAGGTACTTCGGATCGGCAATGACAATCAGCGAATTGGTGCGAGCGTCCGGCAGTACTTTAATCGTGCTCGCAGACGCTCCCGTCCTGCCGCTTGGCCCCTTGCCGGGAGCGCTCGATTGCAACTGCTCCATCATCTCCGTCAGCTGTTGACTGAGAACTTGCGCGGAAGCGTACCTGAGGGGGATGACGGACATGACGTCCCGCGGGACGGAAACATCGAATTCCTGAATAATCCTGGCAATGTGGTGAATGTTCGACGACGTATCGGTGAGCACGATAGCATTGGTTCGAGGATACGTCGCGACGTGTGAACCGGTGGACACCAGAGGCGCAATCAAGACGCTGACCTCGGCGGCGCTCGCGTGACGCAACGGGATGATCTGGGTCACCACAGTATCGTCTCGAGGGATATCGGCCGGATCGCTTCCAACGCGGGTGTGCAGGTTGCGTTTCTGCGCTTCGGCGCGTGGAACGATCTTCACGATCTTCCCGGCAGGCACGGCTGCATATCCCTTGACCTCAAGGATGGATTCCAGGACCTTGTACACTTCTCCCAGGCGGATCTTGGTTGGAGAAATGAGCGTCACCGTGCCCTGAATATTTTCGTGCACAAGAAAATTGACGCCGGTAATATCGCCGATTGTCTTCAGGACAATGCGAATGTCCACCTCGTTGAAGTCCACCGAGATCAGCCTGTCCGCCATTTCCGGCTCCGAAAGCGCGGGCAGGATCACTCCGGGGAAGTCCGCCTCGCTGTCCCGCGCTCGATTGCCCGCCTCTTGCGAAGGTTCGGAGGGCGTTTCCGTTGTTGATGTGATGTCCATCACGGAAGGAGCCGCGCCGGGCGGCGCCGATGGAGTTCCTTCATGAACCGGAGCTTCGCGCTCAACCGCGGAAACGACGAACATTTCGCCGGACAGCGCCTTCTTCAAATTGCGCTCTATTTCGGGCGCGAAGGTAATCCCGAGCGCGCTCGCCTTTGCCGACACCCCGCGCAGCACGCGGACGGCGCCGTGGGCATCGCCCGCATTCAACAATTCGATACCCTCGCGGTACTCCGAAAGCAGCCTGAGTGCGGCGGCGGACGTGTCGTCCGGCGCCTGCGCCTTGCTGCTTTCGACCGGTTCTGCGTTGCGCGGGACTTCGCGCTCATGCACGACGGTGGGCGCGGGACACCCCGCCATCAGCGTACAGATTGCGGTCACGCCGATAAGAGACGCGAGACCAAAGCGATTCGACATCATGTAAAGCCCTTTCCGCGGACCATGATACCTTGTCTGAGAGACTCCCTCGGCATTACTTCAGGCTGAAGGTCAGTCTCTTCTCTTCCTCCCCTCTCAAGAGTCGAACGTCCAGAGAGGGCTGCGTCCTGGCCTTTCGAAAGACCTGAAACGCCTTCTGCTGGCTGGTCAAGTGCTGGCCGTTTACAGTCCGGACGACGTCGCCGTCCTCGATTCCCACGAACCGCGCCATGGCCACGTTCTCGATTCCCGTGATGCGAAGCCCCTCCGTTTGGCCGTCAACGACATAAGGCTGCAATTTGGCCACCTTGAGAATCGCCTCGACGCCTCCGATTCGGGCGAGGAGCGCTCGTTTGTCAATACGGAACTCGGTTGGCGATATCACGCTGACGGCTTCGCGCGCATCGGGGAGAGTCGCGGTCTCCGCCAATTCCGTTTCAGACGCGCCGGTCGCCGTCACATAGAGTTCGAGGATTTCCCGGCGCTGGTCGTGAAGAAGGATCACCCGATTCCGCTCTATCCGTTCGATGGTAGCGCCCTGAACGATATCGCCCGTCTTGTAAAGGTCCTGCGCCTTGTTCGGCAGCTCCTCGATGATTGCGCGGGCAATGCTTTCGTCGCCCGCGACGGTTCCGAGAAGCCTTAGCTGGAGTTGGGTTTTCGCGAGCGGGGGCGACGGCGCACGCGATCCGGCCGGTCCGTTGTCCCCGGGATCGCTCACGCCGAAGATGTTCCGCCCGAGGATGGTTGAACAATCATCCGTTGTAACCGGCGCGACAGTTTGCGCCGACCGCTGTGTATGCATTGCCGGCTGTGGCGGCGCGGGGAGCTCCGGCGGCTTGCGAAGAACAATTCCGGCCACGAGGTAACCCAAAAACGCCAACAGCGCCATATTCGCGATCCAGATGGCTTTCGTCCAGTTCAATTATCGTGTGCTCCCAACAGGTGTTGCGCAACGTGTGGATTGTAGCGCCCACTCGCAAAGAAAACAACGCCCGCGAGCGCATTCGCCGGGCTTGGCGGATTGGGGGATAGGAGGTACCCCGCCTGCCGTATGCCAACGCAATCCACCGGCCCACCGCGGAAGGAAGTCTCTTTCCGTCGAAACCGCCTCCCCCAATTTCTCCCGCACCGAACTAAGTACGGCGTTTCACAAGGCCGTATGGCCTTGCGAAACGTCGCACTTCCACAGGGGCTATCGCCCCTATGGCGCTCCGAAACGCTCGTCGCAACGGCTCGGCGCTCCGCCTTGTCGCGCCCGCGACTGTCGCGTTTCTCCGCTGTAACCCCTTGGAGGGCCTTCCGCGGCCCTCCAAACCTCCCGCGACGTACAGCGTATCGCAAATGCCATACGGATTTGCGATGCGCTGTACTGAGCCTGCTCCCTGGGACGGTGCCTCGCGACAGACACGACGAAATCGCGAAACCCTAGCGCCGCCGTGGGGCGGACTCCGTTTCCTCTACAACATCCTTCTTTGTGTGGAGTTCGCTACCCCAAGCCGGGTCCTGATTGTCCTTGCGCTGGTCAGCCTGCATCCGCCCCGCGACGTTGCCAACGACGGAGCCGGACGCGGCAACGCCGCCATAAACCAACGCTGGGATCGGGCCAACCGCCACGGCGGCTGGACCCAGATGCATGGCATAGGCCGGGAACAAAACCTTGTAGGAGGCCCGCTCTTGGTCCTTGGCGCGGACGGCGTAGAAGTATCGAACCGTATCCCGTGTCGCGACGTGCTCCTGATACAGGTCGATGCCGGGAATAATGCCCAAGGTAGCGTACGTCCCCTTGAAGCGGTGTTCGGCGAGGTCCTTGGACCGCGCGGCCAACTGCACCATCATCCCGGGATGATCGGAGTACACATAGATCGCATTCGTATAGGGATTATAGTTGTCCCCGAGGAATGGAATGCCGGCGAACACCCGGCCCGGGAGAACCGTGTAGACGATCCAGGAGACCGTCCCGAAGGTGGCGCGGTAAAAGGGATTGACGTCGCTGTTGCGCCAAAGACGCTTCAGTTCGCCCCAGGGAGCATACTGATTGACGCGGATTTTTACGCGATCCAGATCGTTGGCCCACAGATACTCCTGAAGGATACTGACGTTCTCGTCGGAAACGTCGTGACAGCCGACGCGCGTGTTCCACAAAAGCAACTTGCCCGGCAGGGAGATCAGACAATGCCCGGTCTTGTCGAGAAGCCAGAGGTCCCGGCCCTGCTCGGTCTGGCGGAGAGAAAGGTCGAAACGCGGCGCTTCCTTGCGCTCGACGCGTTGGAAGTAGACACGCCTGTATTGCTTGCTGAACTTATACGGTCCGGGGGGCGAGGAGCAGCCGGCCGCCGAAAGGATGGCGGCCAAGGCCAGCATCCCCGTGAGGATCGTCTTCACTTCTTTCCCCATGATACTTGACCTCCAACCTTTCTCTATCGTTTCGAGTTGTGTCTTGCGCCGGATATCCCAGGAGCGTCGGATTTCCTCGGAACCGGACCGAACCTATTCGGCCGCCGTCTCCTGGTCCATCCTCGCGGCCGCTTCGGCCAGAGGATCCACTAAGAGCCTCTTCACGAAACGCTTTACCACCGGCCTGTTACGCATCCCGTCCGCAAGGGGCGGACTCACCGCGTAGTACCATCCCGTGAAATGCCGTCCCGTCCGGGTCGGCAACAGGATGTTGTCGCGGAACGCTCGAAGCGTGTTGAGCTTAGCGAGATTCTCGGACGGCATGTGCAAGCCGGCCGCGTCCAGGCCCTCGGCCTCGCCTGCAGCATCTTCATAGGCGGCTGTGGCGATGAAACACCACGTCAGGCCACCGCCGCCGCCACCGCCACCACCCTCGGCGCCTGTTCCACCCGTCCCGTAGGTGGTGAAGTGGGTGGTCTTGAAACTGATCGCGTGGAGCGTCACCGACAGGACTTCGTGCGTCACGTCGGAAATCCCATTCTCGCTCCAGCTGTCCGTCATCGGGTCGTACCAGTAGACATGATATTCAAGGTACCTGGGGCAATCGGCGGCCGCGTGCGGAATCGTGATCGTGACGGGCGTGTTGAACTGAAGCCCGCTCGGGCTGAACTCGTAGGCCACGCCATGCCCGCCGCCCGGGAGCGCCGGCGTATTCTCCACCTTGGCGATGCCGATGGTCATGTCCGCCGGAAGCGCGCCCGCCGGGATGTCCACCCGCACGTCGTCGGCGGAATCCACGATGCCGTCGTTCCCGCCGTTCCCGGCCGCTCGGACCTCCACCGTGCCGCCGGCGGCGGCGTCAATGGTCTCGGAGGCGCCGCCATTGGCCAGATTCGCGGGCAGCATGTGCATCGCACGCGAGCAGTAAATGTGCAGATCACCCTCTCGCCCATCCGTCCAGACCAGGAACGGATTGCCGTCGGCATCAACGCAGATACTCGGCTCCGACTGGGCAGCAATGCCCGTATCGTCGTTCACCAGGATGTTGGTTCCGAAAGTACGCGGAGCCTTCGTCTCGCCGAAGTAAATGTCCGTGTCGCCGTTCGCGGCAACGACATTCCGCGTATCCTGCCAGCAGGCGAAGACCGTGGCCGAAGCGCCCGTCCCGAAGACGGCCAAAGCCGGAGCGGTCTGCGGGAATAACACGTCGCCGACGATGGTACCGCTCACCGGCGCGTCCGGCAAGCCGTCCATCATTCTCTCATATGGGATACCATCGTTCTGGTCATCCTGCCACAACACGTGAAGCACGGTTCCCGCCTGCTCCGCGGCAATTGCCGCAGAGGATTGGGTGTGATTGTTGCTGACGACCGCCACGTTGGTCCACGGGCCGTTCGTGGAGTCCGCGCCGTAGATGTCCGTGCCGTGTGTTCCCGAGAGGTTCCTCGCATCGGTCCAGACGACATAAATCGTGCCGGCAGCGCCCGCGGCGATGGCGGGTTCGGTCTGATCGGAGGCGTCCGTCGTGACCTGCGTCGGGGTCCACGAGGCGCCGCTGTCGGCGGAAGTCGCGATCCAGATGTCTTCGTTGCCGGATCTATCGTCCTGCCACGCGACGTGGGGATCGTCGCCGGTGTCCACAACGACCTGTGGCGCGATTTGGGATCCCGCTCCCGTCGCGATAGCCGTTTCGGTCCACGTCGCCCCATCGGCGGACACGGCGCCGTAGATATCCCACGTACCGTTCCGGTCGTCCTGCCAAGCGACGTAGAGCTTGCCCGTCGAGTCCGCGGCGATCGTCGCGCTGCGCTGATTCTGGGCGTTCGTCGTGATCCGGATGCTGGTCTCGAAGGCGTCGGCGCCCGCGGGGAGCTTTCCAATATAGATATCGGTATCGCCCGTGGCGGTCGTCTGGTCCCACACGGCCCATATATTGCCCGCGCCGTCCGCGGCAGTCGCGGGCCGACGATGCTGGGACGAGCCCGTGTTGACGCGAGCGTTCTCGCCGAACGTCCTCATGACGACGGCGAACCAATACGAGTCTTCCGGCATGGCGTTGCCTTGGTTGTCTGCCGCGTTCACCACGACGTTCACGTTCTGTTCATAGGCGAACAACTCGGACGGCTGGAAGATGTACCTGTAGTCCGCCGCCGTCCCGAGCCGATGGCAAACACCTGTTACCGTTTGGACGCTTCCGGTGGAGTCGTACTCGCGGGCCGCGGTTTCGTTGGCGCCGTCGTAGATCAGATCGCCTTCGACCTGAATGGTCACGGTGTCGGGGTCCACGCCCGAGGCGCTGTCGGTAACGTGCAGCTCTATGAGCGTGTCCCTCGGGGCCTGAATCGAGTCATGGGCCGGGAAACGCCCGGACACGGCGGGCGGCGTGACTTCGGTTCGGAAGACAGCCACCATCGTAGTGTCTTGGTTAATATTAAAGACAATCGTCCGTTGGCCGAGCGGCTGATCCACGCCGTTGAGGCGCCACAAGGCGAACGCGTAAGTGGTCGTATCATGCACGGCGGTGACCGGAGCCATCAGGCTGACTTGCGAGTTGTCGTCAAGGTCGGCCGCATAGTTCGTCGTGCCGGGCGGCGTGCCCGAAATGCTCACGCCGGTGAACGGCGTGGATTCAACCGTGAGCGTCCGTTGAACGAGCTGGTACACGGCAACGGCGGTGGTCGCCTCCTCAATATCGAATGTGACCGTCGCCTGACCATCGGGCTGGTTGCCCCCATTCAAGGTCCAGCGAACGAACTCATAATCGTTTGCCCCGGCCGCGGTCGTGGCGGGGGCGGTCAGACTGACCGACGAATGGTCGTTCCGATCGGACGAATAATTGGTGGTCCCGGCCGGCGTACCCGTAATGCCAACGCCGCTCAGCGGCGAGGATTGGACGTGGAGCGTTCGCGTGGCGAGGGTATACACGGCCATCGCTGTGGCGTCCGCCGTGATCGTGAAGTTGAGCGTCTGCTCGCCGTCGGTCTGATCCACGCCATCCAGCGTCCATCGTACGAACTGGTAATCCACGCCGCCGTCCGCGGCCGTGGCTGCAGCGATCAGATTTACCGAGGAGTTTTCCGCTACGAAGGCGGTGTAATTCGTCGTGCCCGGATAGTTGCCCGTGATCGCGGCTCCCGTAAGCGGCGAGCTCTGAACCGTCAACGTGAGCCTCTCGGCGTAGATGGCCACCGCCGTCGTCGCCTGATTGATGTTGAACGTCACTGTCGCCTGCCCGTCCGGCTGAGCCGTGGCGTCGAGGGTCCAGCGCAGGAACACGTAATCCGTTCCCCCGCTCGAAGCCGACGTGGGCGCGGTGAGGGTCGCTTCGGAGTTGTCGTCAAGATCGGCGGTGTAATTCGTGGTGCCGGCCGGGGTGCCCGTGATGCTTACGCCGGTGAAGGGGGAGGATTCGACCGTCAACGTCCGCTGCAGGACCTGATACACGGCCACGACCGTTGTGTCCGCGTTGATGTCGAACGTGACGGTCGTCTGGTCGGCCGGCTGATCCACGCCGCCCACGGTCCACCGCACGAAGTCATAATCGGTGTTCCCGTCGGCGAACGTGGCAGGCGCGGTCAGGCTCACCGAGGTATTGTCGCCGGGGTTGGCGGCGTAGTTCGTCGTGCCGGGCGATGTGCCCGTGATGTCTACGCCGGTGGGGGGCGTCGACTGCACGGTCAGGGTTCGCGCTGTGCGCTGATAGACGGCGACGGCGTTCACGTCCGTGGTCATGTCGAACGTAAGGAGGGTTTCGCCATCGGTCTGATCTACGCCGTGGAGCGTCCACCGGACGAACGTGTAGTCCGAATCGCCGTCCGCCAACGTCGCGGGGGCGGTGAGCGAAACTTCCGAGCCGTCGAGTACTTGCTCGGCGTAATTGGTCGTACCGGGCACCGTTCCGGTTATGGCGGCCCCTGTAACCGGGCTTGACTGCACGGTTAATGTGGAGTAGTGGACGAAATGCGCCGTAACAACCTTATCGTCGTCCATCGTGAGGGTCGCCGGATTATCCGTGCCCTCGAGGGCGCCGCTCCAGTTTGTAAATGCGTACAGATTCGGATCGACCGCCGAAGCGGTGAGAGTGACCTCGCTTCCCTCGTAGTAACTCGGATAGTCCGGGAACTGGACCACGCCGCCGACGCCCTCCGGATCGATCGTGACCGTGATCGTATACCGGGCAAGGGCCTCGAAATGGGCGGTGATCGTCTTGCTCTCGGTCATCTGGACGCGTTCGGGATTGAGCTCGCTGTTCTCGATATCGTGATCGCCGCTCCAATGAGAGAAGACGTATCCGTCGGCCGGGGTCGCGCTGACGTCCACGGCGGTGTGCTCGTCGTACGTGCCCGCGCCGGCAGTTGCGCCGCCTGCCAGCGGACTGACGTTAATGAAAAGCTCATACTGACGGACTTCGCGCACGAAGTGGGCAACGACGTTCAGGTTGGTGGTCCCGCCCCATTCCTGTTCCGAATCCGTTCCGGCGAAATTGCCGCTCCAGTGGTCGAAGCGATATCCCGGGCGCGCTATGGCCTGGACATGGACTACCGCGGCGTAGTCGACTTCGACGCTTCCCGAGCCGTCCGCGTTGAAGGTCCAAATGGCTTGGTCTACAACCCCCGTCTGGGGCGAACTTCCCTTCGTCACGAACCCCGCTTCGTCCGTGTCCACGGTCCAGTTGAGCGTGCGACGCGTGGGCGCCGTGCCCCGAATGGCCAGAGAATGCCAATAGCCGGCCGAGATGCTCGTCATCGGGCTATTGCCTTCCCATACGGGGTTGTTGTGAATATCCCAACGATACGTTGGCTGGTAGGCTGTAATTTCGATCGCCGCGTTTCGGTCCGCGCTCGCTCCCGGCGATTCGTCGTTGAACCCTTCGTCATTTCCCAACTGGCCGTGATTATTGTGACCCCAGCCGTACATCGTTCCCGTCGTCCCGTCGCGCGCCAGAGAGTATCCCCAGCCCGCTGAAATCGCGATGATGTTTTCCAGATCGGCGCCGCCTTCCAGCTTGACCTGAACCGGCGTCGTTCGCTGGATCGTGCTTTCGTCGCCGACCTCGCCGTACTTGTTGTAGCCCCATGCCCAGACCTTGCCGGTGTCGTCGAGCGCCAGCGAGTGGGCGTTTCCGGCGGAAACCTCCGTGATGCCCGCCAGATAACCGGTGCCGGCCGTGTCTTGCACCTGCACGGGCGAGTGCTGATCATACGTCACGCCGGCGTCGTCACCGATCCCCAACTGCCCGTTATTGTTGTACCCCCACGACCATGCCGTCCCGTCCTCCTTGACCGCGAGACCATGAAACGCGCCGGCGCCTATGTCAATCACGAGAGGCGTCTTGCCGTACTTAGCCAGGTCGTCGCTCGATCCGGTAAGGATCTTGTTCGCGTCTCCTCCGCCGAAAGCGACGGCGTTGACCGCGCCGCTATGTCTCCTGTAGGTGGCGCGCGTGGTCCCGACCACGTCTACTTCTCCCGTGGCGACCACCCAGCGCTTCGCGGTCATGTCGCTCGATCCCGTCAAGACCATGGCACCGTCGGAGGATATGTCCACAGAGGTCACGTCCTCAGTGTGCCCGTACAGATAGTCGTCCTGATCGAAGGACTGGAAGGTCATGAGGAGGTCGCCGAGCGACGCGCCGGCGGCGTCCCAGATTTTGGCGCTATTGTCGGCCGAACCGGTGACCAACCGGCGCACGCCGCCCGGTGCGCCGTCCGAGTAGTAGGCGAGGGACATGACGCTGCCCTTATGCGATTTGCCAGCGTTCGCAGCCGTCAACGCGGGGTCCACGAACGTCCACGTCAGGTCTCCGGTGGCGGTGTTCCACAGCTTCGCGCCCTTGTCGGCCGAGCACGTCATCACCTCCGACCCGTCGGCCGAAAAGATGGCCGCGTTGACGCAAGCCGTGTGCGTCTTGTTGTAATCCGGCTCCGAGGGATCCAAGGCGGCCAACGCCGGGTCGATAAACTGCCGAATCCGAGCGCCCGTCGTACGGTTCCAAAGTTTGGCCATTCGGTCCACCGAGGCGGTCAGCACCTGGGAGCCGTCGGGCGAGAAAGCGACCGAGTTCACGCTACCCCGGTGCGCGGTGATAATGCCCGCGGCCGTATCGACGTAGTCGCGGAGCCAGGTAGCCGCATTTCCGTTCCAGAGCTTAACCATGCGGTCCGTGCCTGCGGTGAGGACGTACCAGGATTCTCCGTCCACGTAAACGTCGACCGCAGTTATCTCTTCCGTGTGCGCATGGACGCCGCCGCCAATGCCGTCGTCGAACGTTCGGAGCAGCGCGCCGGTCTCGGCATTCCACAGCTTCGCTGTGCAGTCAGCCGACCCGGTAAGCACGTAATCCGTGCCGCCACTGGAGAAAAAGTCCACGGCCAGAACGTCGTCCGTGTGCCCGACGAACCGGGTCATGACAAACGTGTCGCTCTGAACAGGCTCGTGTCGGTGCGTGGTCGTCCCGTCGCCGCACTCGCCGTCCGCGTTGAACCCCCAGCCCCAGACCGAACCATCGCGGTTCAAGGCGATCGAGTGCATGTCGCCGGCGGAGATGGCGACGATGTCGGTCAGGTTGTGAACCTGGACCGGGGTATTGCTGTTCGTCGTCGTGCCGTCGCCCAACTGGCCGTAATTGTTGCGGCCCCATGCCCAGACCGTTCCGTCGGCCCTGAGCGCCAGCGAGTGAGACATCCCTGCCGCAAGGGCCTTGACGTCGGTGAGACTCAAGGCGACGGGCAGATGGCGGTCCGTGTTCGTGCCGTCGCCCA
>Ga0180437_10006224_pt1 | contig 15991 bp, 12 predicted proteins | sample SS_ome_4_FD_132410 | JGI IMG/M metagenome (GOLD analysis project Ga0180437, IMG submission 132410) | Hypersaline lake sediment archaeal communities from the Salton Sea, California, USA - SS_3_D_1 metaG | ecosystem: Environmental > Aquatic > Non-marine Saline and Alkaline > Hypersaline >...
AGAGCTCCCCGTAAAAAGGGTAAAAGACCACGTAAAAACGAGGAATAACCTAAATTTGATTAAAGCCACCTTATAAGAAAAATAATTAATAAAGGAAGTATCAAGAAAATTAAAAGAATGTGAAAAATCCTGGCTTAAGGTTTTTAGAATTTTATTATTTCGCGATTTTCCCGTTTTTTTCTTTTTTTAATTATTATAAAAAAATAATTGAAAATTTTATAACATTATTAGGCAGTATTATTTGTATAAAGTAAAATTATATATTCTCAAATTATTATTATTGGTCTGAGAATGCCAACTCATTTTGAATCTTTTGGTAATTTCACAACGGGAGTGAGCTCATACTGGGCATTAATTTCAAAAAAGTCCCGAGGAACGATACAATTATCTGAAAAATCCTTTTCATTTAAATCAGAAAAAGATAAGATTTTATTTGATATTAAAATTTCAAATATTCAAAATTTTTATCTGATAAAACGGTTTAGGTTTCTTAGTATAGAATTAATCACAGATCAAGGTGTTTATTACAATTTATATCCTCGTACCCAACAAAATAAGATGTTTGGCGGATCCGAAAAATTAGCCAAACAACTTTTCACAAGTCTTGTTCGAGTTGTATATAAAGGAGATTATCCAATTTTATTTGAAACAAAAGGTTCTTTTATTAAAAAAAAAGTTAAGGAGGGTATTCTTCAAGAAAAAAGACATTATGGGATTGTAATTCTTACAGAAGAGTATATCCTATTCAAAGCATATAAAAAAAAGCCAAATAAAAAAATTCCTATTCTCGAAATAGAAGATACTATTCTCCACAATAATAATTCAGAAATATATTTACAAATAAAGCTAAAAGATCAAAACATATTTTCAATAATAGCACTAAAAAATAAACATACTAGAATTCGTAAAGATAAAGTAAAAACTGCTCAACTCTATGAGATGTTAATTCAAGCTAAACAATATAAAATTTCTGAAAATATTAAAAAACAAGAAGAAGATGAGATGCGAATTAAGCGCTTAAAATCAATGTTCGAAGTTTCTAATAAGGTAAGATTAGATATGGTACGTTTAGCATTAGACATGGAGGAAAAAACTTTTACAAATAAAATCTTTCAATGGGCAAAAAAGTTTAAATTCATTATAGATGGAGATTACCTAATTATTAATACGGAAACCATCAATAAATTTATAGAGGATTTAAAATTGGGATTCGATCTCACTATTAGAGGAGAATTAAAAACAAACTGTATAAATTGCGGTAAATCTTTTGATTATACTGCTAAAATTTGTCCTTATTGTGGAAAAGAACAAGTAGAAATTTGATTTAATACGCAAAAATTCTGATTTTAATTAACTATTCTTGTGTTTAATATGATTATTAAAAATCTATTAAGTAGTATTTTAATCTTGATTTAATATCACTTTTGCAAGCTCTTTGGCAAATTCGGCTTGATAATTTAGAATATTATTTGAATCGAGAGTCAGGATTCTAAATTTCAACGAAATCTCATATCCGAAGTTCAAAATATGAAACCGAGGTGTATATCCAAAATTCTCTTTGTATTTATTACAAATTTTCTTTAGTTTATTTATTTTAATTCTAAATTTTTTATAATCAACACGTAATATAAAATTATAAGAATAAACTTCTGAGAGGTTATGATCTATGACATTTTTGAATAATTCGCGGAGTTCATAATCTTCCTCAACTTTTAACGAATCATCATAAAAATCAATATCTAAACGAGCAATCCCCATATCTTGTGGTGACAAAATTTGTTTTTTAAATTTATTGAACCTCTTTCTTGTTGTTAATTTGATAGTATAATTAATTATCTTTGAAGAGACAACTTCCGAGTTTGAAATTTCTACGATGATTCTATCCAGAGTTTCAATAACAACTTTCATTAAAGTAATTGATTTTATTACTCCCTTATAGCTTTTTATCTTGACAATGTCACCAATATCTATTGGATCTACAACCCATAATAACAATCCGGCGATGAAATTAGAAAATATACCACTAGTAGCAAATGCTAAAGCTGTGCTTGCTAACCCGGACATTATAGCTAATAATCCGGGGTCAATATCTGAAATTGAAGGAAAGCCATTCATTATTAAAAAAAGAAGGATAAGAATGTATAACACCCTTAACGAGAAATTAACTTTATTTTTATTTGATTTAGGTATCTTCTTAATTTTTTCTAATAGAATTTTTAAAATAAATAAGATAATATAAAACGAAACCGCTATTAGTGCAATAATAAGAAAAGCCTCAATATCACTTGCAAATATCTGGTTTATTATTGTGGGTCACCTACTTTATTAATTTCTTCCTTTTGAATGCTTTCTTTATATGCGTCCCATCCATCAAAGATTATTCCGGGATAAAGCTGAAAAATGATATCACGTAAAAAACTATCCGTATTAGATAGAATAAGTCTTGGATCATCAGATTTTATATAAAGGCTAATTCCTAATCTTCCAAATTCTATTGAATCAACTGCATAATCGGGTCTAATTCCAAGGATGCTTTTATACTTATCAAATACTGGAGCTAGTAAATTATCCAGATTTTGTGGTTTAATGTCACTCAGAATGAATACTTTCTTTACATAGGTAGTTGTTTTGATTTTTGAATTTAACAACTTATTTAATCGATTTATATAAGCTTTATAATCTTTCTTTTTCCCAAATTCTTGTTCTGATAGCTTAGGATATGTTCTAAATTTATTATGGGTAAATTTTACAATTGAAGATCCAAACACATTACTATTTGGTATAATCACGTTCACACCGTCAAATTCCCTAATCTTTAAATAGTTTAAATTTATTTCTTCAACTATACCTTGTACACCATTAGTCTCAATAAGGTCTCCAATCTGGAACTGTTCAGAACCCAGCATTATTGCTCCTGCTGCGACATTATTTACGATTTTAGTGAAATTTAAGGATACAGATATAATTAAGAAAGGTACTATTGCGAAGAATAAAGGGTTTGAAATTTCATATAATAACCAGAATATAAATATACTCCACACAAGATTAACAAGTATCGATACCACTGCTCGATAAAATCGCCTCTTAAAGAGAAACGTTGCTAAACTAAACAAGGGTTTTCGAGTGATATATATAATAATGTTTATTATAGTTAAGTTGACCACTTCTTGCTTAAAATCGGGATTAAAGTAATAGATTAAAATTCCAATTGTTATTAGACTAATATAAATTAGAGCATAGTATTTTTTCTTCATAATTTTATAATTAGATATCTATCTATTAAAAGATTATAGTTTTGAAGAGGGATCTAAATAGAAGTTTTCCACCAATATGGGGGATCTAATTTATAATATCGATTATTATCGTATAACTCAAATTTATTTTCATCTAAACCAAATGCAAATCCTCCTAAAAAAGGTATCCAGTTATTAGGTGGAGGGAGTGAAAACCATCCAAATCTTAATGCGAGAATGAATAGATCATGAGTTATATAAATATTTAGACTTTTTTCTGGAGCTAGCTTGGTTTCATTCCATATATGATCAGCAGCTTTTTGACAATATTCTTGAAAGGGCATAATTAATTCAGGAGAGTAGTATCCTACGACCCATCGGTATATAAATTGTATTGGAGGTCCTTTTTTAAAGATGTTTATGAAAAAATTGGGAGCTGCTCCAGCATGATGGAGTACTAATAGATTCCCTTTAATTTCGGGGAAACCACCCACTTCACTAAAGCCTGCTGCAATATCTTCAGCTGTTTCTTGACAACGCCATACGATACTATGAAATAAATGAATATGTCTTTTAATTGGCAATAAACTGCCAAATTTTTTAGCAATTTCATGGCCTTGTGTAGTTAATCTTAACCGGTACATCTCTTCTAGTTCATTAGGTTCATCACGATGGGAATGTCTTAATAGAACGATTATTTTTGTCGTTTCGGGGAATTTCTGTATTGCTTGTATTATTCCTCTTGCTTGGGAAGTCCATTCAGCTTCTTGCCATACTTTTTCGACATCCATTAATTATCAGTTTTAATTGTTAACTCTTTTTTTTTAATTAGAAACAAAAGTACTCACTTAATAATGTAATCCTTTTTTAACTAAATATCAATCCTAATTAAACCTTTATATAGAATTTTTAGATAAATATGATCTATTTCTATATTAAATAGAAGGAATATAGGGGAATTAATCAGCTCTAAAAAAAAGATTATCTGGAAATACTTTAGGATGGCATATTGGATTGAAATTTTTATATTAGTGTTTTAGTTCATTTTATTGATTGTATCAGGGTGTTTCTCTAAATAACTAATCTAATTAAAATCGTATTTTTTTATTTTCTAATTTTCTAATAATTTTTATATAAAAATATATAGTAGGGTAGAACTTATGATTTTGAATTTAAGAAAAAGTAATTATTAAGGTGAGGAGGTCTTATTAAAAATGTTTAAATTGTTAACCTACTAGGTTTAATGTAACTAATTGTATTCCTTCAAAAACTTAAGATTCGAAAATTCAAATGTTCAACAATATTGAGGATTTTATTGATGACTGGGAAAGAAGGATCAACCAATTATCAGATTACATAGCTGAATTAGAAGCTAAAGTCTATCAATATCAGAATTTGCTTAATGAAAAGGAGGCTCAAATAGCAAGATTATTAAATGAAAATTCACAACTTAAAAGTCAAATTCAATCAGTACAAAAGCAAGCAGTATCACCCGTGTATTCAAATCAATACACTCCATCTATCTTAGCATCAAATCAACCAGTATTAAGCTCAATTTCTTCTGAAGATATATCTACAATTAATAAAAGAAAATGCCCTAATTGCGGAGCAATGGGATTTGCGATTAAAGAAGTTGAAGATAGAAATCATATTCTAAGTTATGTACCAAGAAGAATATACGCTAAAAAGAAAATATGTACAAAGTGTAGATTTGAATTTTAATAACCATTTATACACTTAGCTCCGTTTAAATTTCGAATAATCGAATTGGAAATTAAAGTAGGTATTCCCCTTAAGAAAGGATATTATTTCATTCTGAGATATGTTGATATCATAGATGATGAGTATTTCTTCCCTATTTGTACAGCACTGATGAATTTCTATATATTTAAATCAGCATCTTATTGGCTAAGTAATTTATCTAACTCTTCTCTCAATGAATTTAAATCTTCTACAATGCCTGATTTTTCGTCCATGCAATCGATAATAGTATCGCAGGCTATTAATGTTTTATAAAACTGCCTTTCTCTCAATAGTTTCAAAATATCTCATTCTGAAATTATAGTTTTATTTATTTAGAAAAAATTCTGTACACTTTTTAAATAGAATTGAGATAATAAATAAAACTGAGAATGAAAATACTTTTAAAATTTAATCTTAATGTATAAATTTAATAATTCTACGGAAACCTGCTTCACTTTATAAGTAATAAGTTGACAACTAAATAATTTTAGTATAAGTAACGTATGCTCACCAACAGCTAGGATCAAAATATTGTTTATAGTTTTCTAACCAACTACATTTAGTATATTTACAGTAGTTTTCAGTAATTTCTTCTCCTTTTTGAATATCCCTAAGAGCAACAGAACAAAATCCGTTCTCATCTTCAGACGCACCAGAATTATCATCAAATGAGTGGTTAACATATCTTGAATCATCTAAACAGAAAACCAAAGCATCTAGATCTCTTTCATAATAAGAATAGGTCAACAATCCTTGAAAAAAATTTTCTAAGATATTTGATTTAGATGATTTTTCTAAGGTTAAAAATTGAATTTTCGAAATGATTAACACATCTTGAGGTCTCGCATGCCACCAAATAGTATTTTTTAGGATTAATTGTTTTGCAAATAAACCTAATCCATGAATATTGCTTTTCTTTACTTCACAATATATATCAATAGGATTTTTTAAGGTAAAATTATAAGGTATTTTTTTTTGTTCCATAAGTTATATCTCATCCGAACCAGTTATTTTTATATTAAAAGCTCATATTTTTTCCGTTCATACTCGATTCTAATTACACGGAATATTAATTTTTATCTCTTATAATTTAATAAATCGTCTGATTTCTTACCGGTTTTTTACTTTAAATTTTACCAGAAAACTTCAAATATTCATTAATGCTTTTCTCTAATATGGTAGAAGCTCTTAAGGTCTGGGATTTAAGTGATTTTTATGACAGTATAGCTGATCCTAAAATAGAACAAGACATTCATAATTTATTAAAGTCTTCCGTAGCTTTTTATGAAACAATTAAAGGAAAACTTACTCAATCTTCGCTTACAGCCAATAAACTTAAAATTTGGTTTGACCAATACGAATCAATTACAGAAAAAATGTTTTATTTAGACACATTTTCTCAATTAATATACAGAGTTAGATCTTTAGATGATGAGGTAAAATCTTTTCGATCAAAAGTAGAAGAAATTGTAGTAAAAGTACAAGAAAATTTACTTTTTTTCTTTTTAGAACTCAATGAAATTAATGAAGAAAAATATAATGATTTAATAAAATCTAAAGTTTTAACCTCTTATTCTCATGCAATTCAGTTTAACAGACAACTAAAACCACATCAATTAACTGAAAAAGAAGAACAAATTATATTGATGAAAAATATAACTGGAGTAAACGGGTTTATAAAATTATATCGAGAAATAAAAAGTAATTTCACATACGAGTTTGTAGCTGATGGAGAATTGAAAGTATTGACTGCAGCTGAAATTTATTCATTTATCTATAATGAAGATAAAGAATTGCGTTATAGGGCTCTACAGAAATATCTGGAAAAATTTAAAGAAAATGATATGGTTTTTACCCACATTTTTAATAATATCTTAAAAGATTGGGACTTAGAATCAAAACGAAAAAATTTCAAAAGTCCAATTTCTCAAAGAAATCTTCAAAATGAGGTAAGTGATAAGTCTGTCGAGATTCTTGGTAAAGTAACTACAAATAGTTATCATATTGTTGAAAAATATTATAACCTCAAAAAAAAAATCTTGAATTTGTCAGAACTTCATATTTCAGATTTATATGCACCAACAGGAACAATAAGTAAAAAGTATACATATAATGAAGCAATTGACTTGATAAAAACAATTGATAACAAATTTTATCTAGGATTTGGAGAAATAATAGATTGTATGGATAAATTAAATCACATTGACGCACAACCAAGAAAAGGAAAAGATAGGGGAGCTTTTTGTTCTCATGGAAAACAAAAGTATTACCCATTTGTATTTGTAAACTATACGGGATATATGGATTCAATACTCACATTAGCTCATGAACTAGGACATGCTTTTCATGTTTATTACATTCAGCAAACTCAAAACTTTATAAATATAGATATATCCTTAGTAATTGCAGAAATTGCTTCAGTTTTTAACGAAATTCTTACTTTTGATTACTTAATGAATTGCGATTTGTCTAATGAAGAAAAAATCTCGTTATTATGCATTTTTATAGAAAACAATTTTGGAAAATCTCATCGACAAAATGCTTTTTATAATTTCGAAACAAAAATGCATGAATTGTTAGAACAAAAATTGCTCACAACTAAAGAAATTAAACAAAATTTTGTCGAAGAAATGAAGTTAATGTTTGGTAATTCAATTGTGAATGTTGAAGAAGATTATGCTGATTTCTGTTTTGTAGTATCTCATTTCCTAGAGGTTCCCTTTTATGTTTATGCGTATAATATGTCAAATCTATTAGTAATTTCAATCTATCAGCTTTACTTAGAACAAGGGGAGATTTTTGTACCAAAATATTTGAAATTACTTTCTCTTGGAAGTTCTCTCTCTCCTGAAGATATGCTTAAAGAAATAGGGATTGATTTGAATGATGAATCCTTTTGGGAAAAAGGGATTAAATACCTACAACTAAAAATTGATGAGCTTGAAACATTAATAGAAAAAAAATGAAATTTTCTCGGATTTCCTCTTTTTGATAGTGGTATTATAATCCGAGGGAAAATTCTTACTTTTTTAATATATTTCATTTACAATTATGTCTATTGGGGAATATTATTCCCGATTTCTTTTTATTATGTTTATATTCTTTTTAACTACACATTTTTAAATGGTTAATAAAAATGAAGAAATCTAACAAAATTTTAACACTTTTTATATTACTTCTTGGATCTATTTCGATTGGAATAACTAGTGGATTTTTAACTTCAATCTCTAATGAAGTATTAATAGATTATTTACCCATTGATGTTGGTCCAACATTAAGGAACACTGAATTACCAGTTAGAGCATCAAGTTCTCAAAAAGATTTTATAAATCTTTTACAAAGTTCACAAGAAACCTACTATAAAGTTGGAGATCACGTTGAATGGTTAGTTCTTGATGATTATACTGGAGATGTATTCCCATCATCATTCGAATTAAAAGCCATCGGCAATGTAGCGGAAGTTTGGTTACAAGATGATTTGAGTTATCCTGATAATCGAGATGACCCTATAATTACAGATGCACAACTTGAATACTTTTTGGATGAATTCGAGGATCAAATTTTTCCAATATGCGTTGATTATTTTGGAATACCTAATTTCCATGATGGATCAAATCCAGATTATTCTGGAGAATATAGTTATTTTGAACCAACTGGAAGGAATGTTATATTGATCTCAAACATCAGAGACGAAATGTACTATGATAATAAATATCCATATTATATTGTAGGATATTATTGGTCATATTTGGAAAGAATGCATGACAGAAACATAGTGACTATTGATGCTCATGATTGGGAAAATAGAATTGGAGATGATGCCGATAGGCCAAATCTTTATGAAGCTACTTTAGCCCATGAGTATCAACATTTAATTCATGACGACTACAATCCTTATGATGATGTTTTCATGAATGAAGGATGCTCAATGTATGCGGAACCTTTATGTGAATATCCCATTGACTGGGGCTCAATAAATAGTTTCTTGTTTACTCCAGATAATTCACTTACCGAATGGGGTGATCAAGGAGATATAAACATTTTAGCAGATTATGGTCAAGCCCTTCTTTGGACATATTATTTGAGTGATCATTATGGTGGGGCTGACTTAATTAGCTATTTTGTAAAAACGGGAATTCCTGGTGTTGCAGGTATCGAGAATGCATTAGCTCATTTTGGTTTCAATGCCAACTTTAACGAGATATATCTTAATTGGACAATTGCCAATCTGATTCACACAGATACAATCGGCGGAGGAAAATATAATTATATCTCTATAGATTTAGAATCAGAACATGCAATTCAAACTAGAATCTATAACGTAAAAAATGCAAATGTTCAACCAAAACAAGGTTCAGACTTCGGATTCACTAAAACAATATTGAACTATAATACACATCTCTCATTGTTAGGATCGTATGGTAGCGATTACATTATGTTCAGCAATTTGACAACCGATTGTTGGGGAGGCTCTAACCAGTTTGCTCTCAATTTCATATTCGATGGAGATAATAAAGCCGTCATGCCTAAATGGGAATTGGTGGATCAAGATGGAGATGGGGATTCAGAATGGTATTCAACGAGTGCTAAACCAGAATCAGATGTTTTATTATATCAATCTATCCCCTTACCTCCAGAGGGTGAAGTCATCCTATCATTTGATACTTTTTACCAAATTGAGCCTTTATGGGATTATGGATTTGTTCAGGTTTCTACAGATGGTGGGATAACATGGGTTTCACTTGCTAATGAATATACTACTGTAGAACATGATCCTGATGCTTATCCCGCAATTGTAGATTATCTCCCTGGTTTAACTAGTACGAGTGAAACTTGGATCAATATGAAATTTGATTTAACAGATTATATTGGTGAATCCTCAATAATGATTGGTTTTAGATATATGACAGATTGGGGTACTGAAGATCTAGGATGGTTTATAGACAATATTAAAATTAACGATGAGATAATTGATGATGCTGATGAATTGGTGACTTTCGAGGTTCCTGAAGATCCAGAAATTGATTTCATAGTAACCCTAATTGATGTTGTAGATACAGAAGGTTATGCGGACTATAATGTAATTGGAACCATGAATCTAGACGATATAACCGAAACTGGTTTAATGGAAATTACTAACTATATCTCAGAAAATGAAAATATACTCGTAATAGTTAGTCCATCGAAAGGGCCTGCTGATTATACTTTTGAGGTCACCCGAACATTAGTAAAATAAATTTCCAATAATTTTATCTAATTTTTTTTCTTTTACTTATTATTAGCTTTATCATAATCTTCTTAATTCTTGAAAAATGTTATAACCTTATTAGTTTAAGGGGTATCTAAATATGAAAGAAAATGAAAATCAGGGAAGGAATTTGTTCCCAACAAAGGTTCATACTACACCTTTAATAGCATTAGAAGTGATCATCTTAATAATATCGGTTGTAATTCCTCTACTTTTAGTAAATTTAAATCAATCAAGCAGTTGTCTTCACCATATAGAAGAGGAGGGTGGCACTTCATGGATCGTTGGCCGAGCTTTTGGTTTTACAACACTTACTTGGTTTATAATATCTTCCTTATATGGAATTAACACAAAAAAGCTTGCTCGTTATTTTAAATCCTACACTAAAGCACGAGATATACACTGTCTGAACGCAGGTATCACAATTGGAGTGTTTTTTATTCATTTTATAAGCCTATTATCTTCAGAGCCATGGGGCAACTTAATTTTTGATGGGGAATATAATCATCTCCCTTATTCTTTATTTATGACAAAATTATGGACCGGTGTTTTTTTTGGAATCATTATGTTTATGGTTTTTATAAGTACATTTTATTTTAGAGATATGAACCGAATGAAAAAGTTTGGCTTTAAAAACTTTATAAAAATTCACTATATTATGTTATCCTTATCAATAATCCTTGGAATTCATATTTTTTTAATTAATACCGAATTATTAGTAATGTTTTGGGGATAACTTATGAAAAAAGTAATTTTAATAATTTTATTAGGCTTCATTTTGACATCCATACTTACAATCATTTATACGATACAAATAAGCAGCACTTTTTCTAATTTTTCGGATGATAATGGAGGAAATGGAGATAATGATCATGATTCTTTTGACAATCAAGTAAATCTTAGGGATTCTTTAAATCCATCCAACAGCACCATTCATGGAAATAATCTATTGCTTCTTATTGAAATTCTAGTACCATTTGCTTCCTTTATAGAGAAGAAAAATAAGATAAATATGAGAAAGTGAAGTGAATTTACTCTCGCAAAAAAACACCCAAGTTCCTTGGAAACACTTCAAAATAATTGGCTAAATCACATATATGTAACTTCTCTTTCAATTCCATAGGAAGAGTATCTAAATTCTTTTCTCGAAGGAGCAAGGTAACTTCTTCTTCGTTAAACATTGGACCTGATTCAATCCAGTCTTTTACTTTCTTATTTGCGGGGCATACTTTTTGACAATAAAGGCATCCCACAAGACAATTATGCGATGATAGGTGAATCCAATCGGGAAAAGGAATGTTGCTTGGCTGTTCATTGTGGTATGTGAGGCATTTTTCTACTCGTAAAAGAAAACGATCAGTAGGGATTGCACCCGTAGGGCATTTATTAACACATGCATTACAGGTCTCACATATCTCCATCATTTCAAGTTCATGCCAATTATCTTCAATAGCAGGAAAATCAGAATAAAAAGTCATTAAACGATGAAAGCTTCCCATCCCTGGAACATATGTGATATTATTTCTTCCATATTTTGCTAATCCACTACGCACGGCTAGTGTTTTTTGAGGAATAATCGCGTAGTTTACATTATAACCTTCGGGAAATAGCAAACATTCTAAGAATTCTTTAGTATTATCCATGATTTCTCTACCAAATAGATATGTTGGGGGAATTAATAGAGAAATCTGTTTACCCTTCCAATCTAATTTAACTTCAAACTGAGGTGCTGGTTTTGCAAGTATAATAATAGAGTTAATGTTTTTAAATTCAGCCTTTGGTTCAAATTCAAAATATGCTTTATACATTTCATATAAAGGAGCATATATCAGATTTTTTTCATTATACCTTTTTATATCTTTTCTTAAATCAGGGATATGACTCGCAGAGATTATTGAAGCTTTATAGCCATTACTATTAAGACATTTATACAATCTTTTTAGAGTATTTTCTTCATCCATTTTTATTTTACCTTATGTGATCTATTAATACATGTCAATTTAATAGTACAAAGATTAGATAAGGAAAGTTTTATTGTTGTTTTACGAATATTTTTTAATTGTCTTTATAGAAGTAATATCATCATTTTTTTCTTAATGTCTCAAAAGTTCCATATCCCTCTTTAATTCCATCCATTTCAAAATCTCCAAATGATTGGATTAATATTGATTGATTTCCCTTATCATCAGTAAAAGGAACCGGAATTATTGGTCCAACTTCTGCTTTCAGAGAATGCAAGATCCCATCATTATCAATAATTTCCAAAATTGAACTAATTGGATATAATCCATCAGCCTCAAATTGTTGATCAATTATTTTAATTGCCTTTAGAGGGATGTTCTTACCATCCTTAAATAGAAATCCGCCAGTAGAAAGTCTTCCATCATCAGTAATTATTGCTGCAGGATTTATCGCTAAATTTTTATTAAACCAAATCACATAGTAAAACCAATTTCCTACTCCGGTCCAGTCTCTAACTCCATATGTATGATCTCGCTGACCCAAACAATTTTTAATAGAAAATTTCTCATTATCGAGCCTAAGATTACCATTAACTTCTCCTATTTGTTCCCAATGCTTGTCCCCAGACTTTTTTCCAATCTCTAAAGATTCAGGAGTCATATACTTGCTATATTCATAAGGCTCGTTTAATGGATTAAATTTTAAATTTATTTCAACAGGTTGCACGTATTGTATTAACTTCGGATTAACCTTCACATCAGGTAAATTTCGTGAATTTTTAACAAAGATCATATTCCCTTTAAAAGTATAATCCCAAGTTTTATCAAAATGCCATCCATGGCTCATTCCTTTCACTTTTAATCGATTAGTAAATTCTTTAAGCTTTATGGTTTGAAAATAACCTGCAGCAGAGCTGTCAGGTAAAAATAAGAAAAAGAATGTCATGGCTTCATTTTTATTGGGTTTAAATCCAATTCTTGACATGCCTCCCAATTTCTGGGTGTTATCATAAAATACAAAATAGTAACTTTCATTCCATTCTGGATGATTTGTGATGAGGTTATTATGTATTATTGGTTCCATTTTTCTCAAAAGGTATTATTATTTATGAATTTTTATTTCTCCATTAAATCCATTAAGGCTAACGAGCTGCCCGATCTTAAGAAGTTTACTTGCATTTTGAAGGTTTGTTACCGCAGGGATACCATATTCTCTTGCAATCACGGCTCCATGAGAAAGTACTCCGCCCGTTTCCGTGATTAATCCCCCAATTTTGGAAAAGACTGGTGTCCAGCCTGGATCAGTACGTGGAACCACAATGATTTCACCACTTTTGATGTCGGGAATTTCACTGATATCTTTTAAAATCCGTATTGTAGCGGTAACTATCCCTTGACTAGCAGGAGTCCCATAGAAAATGGTACTATTTGACTTATATTGCGATAAATCATCAAACTCCCGGTTATTTAAGATGAATTTAGGGGGGATTGTATCTTCATTAATCTTAAATTTTTTGTATCTATCATTAACTTCACGAAGAAGGATTTCTTTCTCATCTTTATCAAGTAAATCTTTAATAATTTTTCTTATTTCATCCTTTTGAAGGAAAAAGACTTCTTCTGGCGCATCTATTAGGCCTTGTGAGGTGAAAATTCTTCCAATCTCTAAGAAAAGCTTCCGATGGCGAGTGATCCATCTATCAAGATTAAATCGTTGATTTTCTCGAAAACTAATATACTTACGGCTATTTTTTAAAATACCGGAAAATAATTTCCATTTTATCATTCCTAATTTTTGATGTTTTATCTTAGATTGTACTAAATGTTCTACGTTTATTCTTCGATCTTTAGAGTATGATTTTTTTTCATCTTTTGTGGAATCCGTATCCTTAACTAAGGATTTTATAACATCAAAAATTAATGAGGGTGATTCATTCCAACGAGGATAATACGGTTCCCGTGTAAAACCTCTTTCTCCATAATTATTTAAGAACTCATTAAATTTAAGTTTGAATTTTTGAATATTTGTAGAAGGATTTCTTGTTAAAATATTTAAAATCTGGTTTGACTCATTTTGTAATATGATTTTCTTTAATTCATCAGAGGATTGGACCATTTTGACTAAATCATGTACTTTTTCATTAGTTTCCGTTAATTTATGTTCTAAACCAGATATTAATATGGGATATATACTCATCCCTTCATCCTTACCTAAAAATCGGTTAAGGAGATACTGAGTCATTAAGTTCATGCCAAGATTATGAACAGGTATACCGTACCTTACCAATCGAAAATGAGTTATCATTATTTTATCTAATTCCATTGCCAAAGATAGCAACGTTTTGGGATCGTTTTCGTTTGTAAGCGCTCGTAATTTCAAATCAAATTGGTCACAATAAGGATTAAAAACATCTTTAGTCCATTGCTCATATTTTTTTGCAGTTTTCGACATAGCACCATCAGGATCATGGAACATTATCCTTAATTCTGCTATGATACGTTTAGTTAACCTGAACGGAAGATTTCTCATTGTTTCTTTGCCATGAGAGCCTGTTCCTTCTGGAAAATAATGGAGCAAATCTTTATTTCTTAAAAATTTTGGTATTTCGAACTCAACCTTATTTTTCAAGACATTTAGATTAAAGTAAACATGAGCCTTATGCAGCAGTAATAATTGCTCATCCATCCTTTCGTAGCCCATAATACTATTTAGTTCAATATTTACCACCTTCGTCAAGTGGTCTCCGAGTAAATCAAAGAAGAGTGGCGTAGTATTATCATTCCAATAATCATCAGCATAACCTCTTGTCCATATAATATTGTCTTCTAATAAAATTTTCTTAAAGGTTGTGATAGGACGAGTTTGAAGAATATAGATTCTATTTTGCTCATCAATCGTCCATTCAATATCTTGAGGTTCATTTTCCCAATTTGATTCAATCGCTAATCCTAACTTCGCAATTTCAATCACTTCTTTGTCATCTAAAGAGGGACTCACTTTTAATTGATCCATATTTTCAACTTGATTTATCCCAATTTGATCTTCATTATTATTGGGGAATGATGCTTTAGATTTCGTACCTATTCTTCTATTTGCTATTTTTAATTGAGATCGTTTCTTTGCTTTTTTTCTTTCAATAATATATTGATCGGGATGTATCTCTCCTGAAACAACTGACTCACCCAATCCAAAATTTGATTCTATTAAAAGCTCGTCCGATTTAGCCGTTATGGGATTTGAAGTGAACATCACTCCCGATACCTTTGGATTAATCATTTCTTGAACAATTACTGCAAAATTAACGTTATCATGGGCTAATTTATTATTAATTCTATAAATAATCGCATGAGGTGTCCAAAATGAGCTAAAGCACTTCTTAATATGGTTGATTAACTGTTCTAAACCTTTAATGTTTAGATATGACTCGTATAAACCTGCGAAAGAAGCTGATGGGAGGTCCTCGGAGGCTGCAGATGAGCGCACTGCCACTCTCTGGTGCTTTAAATTTAAATAACACGATCTAATTGCTTGAATCATATGATCTGGAAAATTAGCATCTTCAATTACTCTTCGTATATTTTTAGAGATTGTATTTAGTTCTTGTTCCTCAGCATTGGGAATTTGTTGAATTTTATCATGCAAAAATTTGTTTAAATTATTGTCTCTTTTTAATATCTCATAAGCATTTGAAATAATAATAAATCCATCGGGGACCAAAAAATTATGCTTTATTAATCTTATTAGATTTGAAGCTTTATTCCCAACTTTATTCACATTCACTTCAGTTATTCTACTAAACGGTAGA
>Ga0180437_10006226_pt1 | contig 15987 bp, 14 predicted proteins | sample SS_ome_4_FD_132410 | JGI IMG/M metagenome (GOLD analysis project Ga0180437, IMG submission 132410) | Hypersaline lake sediment archaeal communities from the Salton Sea, California, USA - SS_3_D_1 metaG | ecosystem: Environmental > Aquatic > Non-marine Saline and Alkaline > Hypersaline >...
CCACGATCTGTACGTGATTGAGGACACGTGCGACTCACTGGGATCTACCTACGACGGGCGCATAGTCGGCAGTTTCGGCCACCTGGCGACCCTGAGCTTCTACCCCGCCCACCACATCACCACCGGCGAAGGTGGCGCAGTGCTCACCGACGATCCTCACCTATCCCACATCGCCCAAAGCGTGCGGGATTGGGGCCGAGGCTGTTGGTGCCAATACGACAGTCCACCGACTGGCGCGTGTGGGCGCCGGTTCGAGTGGCAGATCCCTGGCCTGGAGGAACCCTACGACCACCGGTACCTGTACGTGGAGATTGGGTACAACCTCAAGATGATTGACGTGCAGGCTGCGATCGGATTGGCACAACTGGAGAAACTGCCGACATTCGTCGCTGCCCGCCGTCGCAACTTTCAGCGGCTGTACGCAGGCCTGAAGTCCTATGAGGAATTCCTGCTTCTGCCCACGTGGAGCAAGCGTGCCAACCCATCCTGGTTCGCCTTCCCCATCACCGTCCGGTCCGGCGCCCCGTTCACCCGCCGCGACCTGATTACGTTCCTGGAGGAGCGAAACGTCGAGACGCGCCTGCTCTTCGCCGGCAATATCGTGCGGCAGCCCGGATATCGGGACATCCACCACCGGACCATCGGCGACCTCGCCAACGCAGACCAGGTTCTGCGCTCGACCTTCTTCGTCGGCGTCTACCCAGGCATGGATGACGCCCGCATTGCCTACGTGCTAGAGACTTTCGCTGACTTCTTCAAGGCCCACATCCGGGACCGTCACCCGGAACAAGGCACTCCGAACTCAGGAACTGAATACTGAGATGAAACTATCTGTCATTATCTGCGCATACAACGAACGGAACACGATTTTGACCGTCTTGGAGCAAGTGCAGGCGGTAGATCTGGGGCCAGATTGGGAGAAAGAGATCCTCGTCGTGGACAATTTCTCTACCGACGGTACCCGGGAACTGCTCCAGGAGCTGAACCAACCGGGCGTGGAGGTGATCTTCCACCCACGCAACCTGGGGAAAGGCACGTCCGTCCGCACCGCCATCGCCCACTGCACGGGGGACTACGCTATCATCCAGGACGCCGATCTGGAGTACGCCCCAGCCGAGTATCCGCTGTTCCTCGAGCGAATCACCAACGAGCACCCCGCCGCGATCTATGGATCCCGCACGCTCGGTGGACGGGCAGTCTACGAATACCTGGCCAACTACTTGGGGGTGCGCTTCCTCACAGGGTTGACCAATCTGCTCTACGGTGCACACCTTACCGACGTGGCAACAGCCGCCAAGATGGTGCGAGCCGACGTTCTGAAATCTCTGAACCTGACCGGAGACGGATTCGATCTGGACTTCGAATTGACCGACAAGATTCTGCGGGCCGGTCACGAAATCATCGAAGTACCCGTCACGTACCGCCCGCGCACCATTGCCGAGGGAAAGAAGATCCGCCCTTGGGATGGACTGTGGGCGCTGAAGGTAATCGTGCGCGACCGGTTTCTTCCGGTGCGGCGGATCGTCAGAGAAGAGGAGGGAGCATGAACATCGTAGTTACCGGTTCAATCGCCTACGACTATTTGATGACCTTCCCAGGGCACTTCTCCGAGCATTTCCTGCCCGACGAAATCGATCACCTATCGGTCAGCTTCCTGGTGGACGAGATGCGCCGGCAGCGGGGAGGCGTTGCGACCAACATCGCCTACAATCTGGCGCTCCTTGGCGAGCGCCCGAGGGTGATGGCCACTGTGGGCCAGGACTTCGACGAATACCGGGTCTGGCTGGAAGCACAGGGCGTGGATACCTCCCTCATTCACACGGAACTGGATCTGTTCACCGCTTCCTGTTTCATCAACACGGACCGGGATGGCAATCAGATCGTCAGCTTCTACACCGGTGCGATGGCCCGCGCAAGCAACCTCTCGTTTCACGACCAGGATGTCGGAGAGGTGGACCTGGCCGTCATCTCACCCAACGATCCTGGCGCGATGATCCGATACGCCGCGGAATGTCAGGCGCTGGACATCCCATACCTGTACGATCCCAGTCAGCAGATCATCCGCTTGTCCGGCGAAGACTTGCGAAGCGGCCTCGAAGGATGCAGCCTGCTGGTGATCAACGAGTACGAGTTTGGCATGCTGCGGGAGAAGACGGGAATGAGCGCGGAGGCGATCCAGTCCACTCCGGCACGCGCATGCGTCGTCACGCTGGGGGGCGAGGGAACGCGCATCTGGGCGGAGGGCCGGGTGTACGACATCCCCGTCGTGCCGCCCGAGCAGATGGACGAACCCACCGGCGTGGGAGACGCGTTTCGGGGTGGGCTGATCAAGGGACTGGCGCTGGACCTTCCGTGGGATATGGCAGGCCGCCTGGGCGCGCTGGCCGCCACCTACACGCTGGAGCACTTCGGCCCGCAGAGCCACCACTATACCCTGGACGAGTTCGTTACCCGGTTTCGGGAGCATTTTGACGACAATGGCGCGCTGGACGCGCTGCTCGATACTTGATGCTGGACACCAGATGCGGGGTACCGTAAATCTCGGAACCGCGTGTCCGGCGTGAAAGACCAAACGAATTGAAGGAGACAACTATGTCAACAGATTACGACGTCAAAGACCTCGACCTGGCCCCCGCTGGCCGCCTGCGCATTGATTGGGCGGAACGCGAGATGCCTGTCCTGCGCTTGATCCGCGAGCGTTTCGCCAAAGAAAAACCACTGGCAGGTGTGCGCCTCTCTGCCTGTCTCCACATCACCACCGAGACGGCCAACCTGGCCCGCACACTCCAGGCGGGCGGGGCGGAGGTTGTTCTGACCGCCTCCAACCCCCTCTCCACCCAAGACGACGCGGCGGCGGCGCTGGTCTCCTACTACGAGATCCCGGTCTTCGCGATCAAGGGGGAGGACAACGAGACCTACTACAAGCACATCCACGCTGCCCTCGACCACCGGCCCCAGATCACGATGGACGACGGGGCCGACCTGGTGAGTACGCTTCACAAGAAGCGAACCGAGTTGATCGGCGACGTCATCGGCGGGACGGAGGAGACGACCACCGGCGTCATTCGTCTGCGGGCGATGGCGAACGACGGCGTGCTGCGCTATCCCATCGTCGCCGTCAACGACGCCCTGACCAAGCACTTCTTCGACAACCGGTACGGCACGGGGCAGTCCACGCTGGACGGCGTCATACGCGCCACCAACGTCCTCCTCGCCGGGAAGACGGTCGTCGTCGGGGGCTACGGCTGGTGCAGCCGGGGCATCGCCATGCGGGCCAAAGGGTTAGGCGCCAACGTCATCGTCACCGAGGTCCAACCCCTCCGGGCACTTGAGGCGGTGATGGACGGCTACCGGGTGATGCCGATGGTCGAGGCCGCCCCCCTGGGAGACATCTTCATCACCTCCACCGGCGACATCAACGTCCTTGACCGGCACCACTTCGAATTGATGAAGAACGGCGCAATCGTCGCCAACTCCGGCCACTTCAACGTGGAGATCAACATCCCAGCGTTGGAGGAGATGGCCGGGGAGCCACCGCGCCGCGTCCGCCCGTCCGTCGACGAGTACACGCTGCCCGACGGGCGGCACATCTACTTGTTGGCGGAAGGACGGCTGGTCAACCTGGCCGCCGCTGAGGGGCATCCCAGCGCGGTGATGGACATGTCGTTTGCCAACCAGGCGCTCAGCGCCGAGTACATGCTCCACCACGCCGACGAGCTTGAGCGCACCGTCTACACGGTGCCGGAGGAAATCGACCAGGAGATCGCCCGGCTCAAGTTGCAGGCGATGGGAGTTGAGATCGACGTGCTGACGCCCCAACAGGAGAAATACCTGGCATCGTGGGAAGAAGGAACGTAAGAGAATTACAAATTGTAAATGACAAATGACAAATCGTACAGGCTGTTCCGCGCTCAGCGCTCGGAAGCGAAAGGGAGCGGCCTGTACCTTTCTGGTAACCTGTCACACGGCTTTCTCTGAAAATGAAAAACTTGAAACCACACGCGCCCAAGCCAGGATCGCAACCCATTCCATTTCACCCTATCGGCTATGTGAAACGGGACGCGGGAGATGATGGACACCCATACGAGGAACTGCGTGCCCGCCCGGCGCGCATCGTGCTCGACCCGGCGTTGACCGACGGTCTGCTGGGCCTGGAGCCTGGCAGTGACATCGTCGTGATCTACTGCTTTCACCGGTCCACCGACTACGAACTGCAACTCCATCCTCGGGGCGACCCCAGCCGGCCGATCCGGGGGGTCTTCGCCACCCGCAGCCCCCGCCGTCCTAACCCCATCGCCATAACCTCGGCGCACATCGAAGGCATAACGGGCAACGTGCTGGAGGTCGTGGGACTGGACGCACTGGACGGCTCGCCGGTGCTCGACATCAAACCACATGCCTCGTACTTTGACAGCCCGTACACGTGACGCGCAGGACAATGGTCCAAGAGACCAACTACTTCGTAGCTCGCTTCGAATCCCCAAACGACCTCCGTTTGTGTGAGCAGCGCCGCCAGGATATAATCAGGGATGAATCTGCCCTTCAGCGTGCGTGACAGCGGAAAGGTAATGAGGGAACTCACAAGTCTACGTTCACGCGCTGTCGGAGTGGAGGCATGGGCAAAGGTACTGGCGACAGCGATCGAGTGACCGTTCGGTTGGCAAGAACAAGCGATGCCAGGCACATCGCCACCCTTTGCCTGCAACTGGGGTACCCTGCATCTCAGGGACAGGTGCAACGACGTCTTGAGCGGATCCAGCAGGAAAACCACCACGCTCTATATGTCGCCGAACGATCGGACGGGCACGTGATTGGTTGGGTTCACGCCTACGTCCGTCACCTGGTGGTGGTCGATGCACACGCAGAAGTGGGAGGCCTCATCGTAGACCAGGACTGCCGCAAGCGTGGGGTGGGACGGCTCCTTATGCAGACCGTAGAGCAATGGGCTCGCAGGCAAGGGTGTCGGGCCGTGCGTGTGCGCTCCAACGTCGTTCGCGAGGGAGCCCACGCCTTCTACAAGAGGATCGGTTACAGCACCGTCAAGAACCAGGCAGTATTCTATAAGGAACTATGACCGAATCCAACCCCACGCGAGACACCTGATAAGTTCACGGGACGATCCCGTGGCTGACGTCCGGCAGAAGATCGCGCAGCCGGCAAGGACCATCTTGTAGCATTCCCCAGGTTTGATCATGGTTATCGCGCATCTCGCCAGGCAGCGCACCAGATTCAGACCATGCCGCCTCACGTCCACCCGGAAGAGTGGATCGGAGATTCCCATGCAGCCACATCAGGGAGCAGGATAAGTGTTTGGCTCGTCGCGCTTTCGCGTGCTGTGCTCGATCCTGTGGCTGGCCTTATTGCTCGCCGTCGCGTTGGCCGCGCAGTCTGTCATCGTGGTCCACCAGACCCACACCCGTGGCCTCACCAGCGGCTTCCCCGCGCCCATCGTCGGGGCGGGCTTGCCCACCCTCGGTGTCAACGTGTCGCTAGAGCAGTACGACGACCAGGAACTGGGGGCCGCGCTGGCCCGCGTCGCCGACGGCGGCTTCGTTTGGGTGCGCCAGTCCTTCCACTGGAGCCAGATCGAGCCACAGCCGGGCCAATACGACTGGACGTTCCCCGATCGTATCGTGGCCGCGCTGGCCCAGCATCCGGAACTGCGGCTGGTGGCCGTCCTCGACGACGATCCTCCCACGCCCCCGGCCAACCCTGACCATTTCGCTGCATTCGCGGGAGCCTTTGCCGCCCGTTACAGCACACAAGTGGATGATTACCAGGTCTGGGAAGAGCCGAACCTGGCCGATCACTGGGGAGGCGGCCCCGTCAGCCCGCCTGCTTACGCCGACCTGCTGGCCCGCACCGCGCGCGCGATCCGCTCTGCTGATCCGTCCGCCCGCGTTCTCCTGGCGGGCCTGGCTCCCACCGTCGAGAGGGGCCCCCAGAACCTGAGTGACGTCCGCTACCTGGAGCGACTCTATCAGCTCGGGGCCGCTCGCTACTTCGACGTCGTCGCCGGCAAACCCTACGGATTCGACACCGGCCCCGACGACCGTCGCGTCGACGAAGCCGTGCTGAACTTCTCACGGTTGATCTTGCTGCGGGAGGTGATGGTCCGGCACGGAGATGAGGACAAGGCCATCTGGGCCAGCCACTGGGGCTGGAACGCGCTGCCATCGGGCTGGACAGGCGCGCCCTCAATCTGGGGCCAGACCGACGAACAGACGCAGGCCGCTCGTACCGTCGCGGCGCTGGAAAGAGCGCGGACTGAATGGCCCTGGGCCGGCGCGCTGATCCTGGATCATTTCCAGCCTGACGCTCCGTCCGACGACCCGCGGTGGGGCTTCGCGCTGGTGGATGCCGGGTCGGACCCTCGCACGGTGTACAACGCCGTGGCTGCGTGGGCCGCCGCGCTCCCCGACGCGGCCCCGGTTGGCGGCTACCCGGCGCTTAGCCGCTGGGCAACATATGAAGGCAACTGGCGCGTAGGGCCGGTGGGTGCCGACTCCGGATCAGATGAAGACCGGGCCACCTTCCACTTCGAAGGGACCGCCGTCGCACTCACGGTTCGACGTGGTCCGTACCGCGCCTATCTCTACGCCACGGTGGACGGACAGCCAGCCAATAGCCTGCCCCAAGACGAAAAAGGCCACGCCTACGTTGTCCTCTACGACGACGGATTTGACGTCGCCACCGTCCTCCTGGCCAGCGGCCTGTCCCAAGGCCCGCACACTGTCGAGGTCGTGGCCGAGGGGGGGCAGGGCCAGTGGGTGCTGGTGGACTGGCGCGTCGGGCCAGAGCCGATCCGCGATGGCTACGGCTGGTACCTGGCCGGGCTGGCTGCGGCTGGCCTGGCGATGGTAGTCCTGTTGGGGAGCCAGGCACGACGGGTGGAATGGGCCGCGCTTGGACGGCGGTTCCTCGCCTGGCCGGAATGGGCACAGGTGGCAGCAGCAGTGGGGCTGACAGGGCTGCTGTGGCTCACCGCCGGCGCCAGTTGGGGCCGGAACTACGGCAGTCCGTGGTTCATCGCCAGCCTGCTGACGCTGCCCATGCTGGCCCTGCTCTTCGCGCTACGCGTCGACGTGGGGTTGGCCCTGATCGCGGCTACGGCGCCCTTCTACCTGCACCCTGGCAATATGCTCTATCGGGCACTGAGCCTGCCGGAGGTCCTGGTGGTGTTATGCGGGATCGGGGTGCTGGTGCGGAGAAGACGCGGAGGAAGGGGAAGCGGAAGAGGAAACAAGGATACCAGGAAACAGGGGGGCGGGTTGGTCTTGCTCGATCTCTGCGTAATCGTGTTGCTGCTGGTCGCGGGGGTGGCGGGGGCGGCTGCGGCCGACCGGGGGGCAGCGCTCTGGGAACTGCGGACCGTGTTCCTGCTGCCAACGCTCTACTACGCCCTGCTGCGGCTGGAATCCCCGGACAGGCACGCACGGTGGCGGGTTGTGGACGGCTGGGTTATGGGCGCCGTCGGGGTGGCACTCGTGGGCCTGGTACAATACGCGCTGGGCCGTAACGTCGTCATCGCCGAGGAAGGGATACCGCGTCTGCAGAGTGTCTACTATTCACCCAACAACGTGGGGCTGTATTTGGGTCGGACGTGGCCGCTGCTCGTCACCATCGCGCTGCGGGAGACACGGGGTCACCGCCGGGCGACCTATGCATTGGCGTTTGTGCCGGTGACGCTGGCACTGGCGCTCAGTGTCTCCCGCGGCGCACTGCTGCTGGGGTTGCCGGCGGCGGTATTGGTGATGGGGTGGCAGGTCGGCGGGCGGATCCGTTGGGCCGCGGTGGCCCTCGTCGTGGTCGGTGCGCTGGCGTTAGTGCCACTCCTGCAAGTACCGCGGTTCGCCGCGATGTTCGATCTGCAACAAGGAAGCACCTTCTTCCGGCTGGAATTGTGGCGCAGCAGCCTGAAGTTGATCCGCGAGCACCCCTGGTTCGGCGTCGGGCCGGGGAACTTCCAGGGCGCCTATCGGACCCGGTACATTCTGCCCCGCGCCTGGTCGGAGCCAAACCTGGAGCACCCACACAACGTCTACCTGGATCACTGGACGCGGCTGGGGTTGCTGGGAGTGTTGGCGGGTATCGGAGTGCAGGTTGCTTTCTGGCGAGCACTATCCGGACGTTCGCATCCATCGCCCTCGCCAAGACCACGCGCGGAGACCCTGCACCCAGAGATTTCGGCCCTCTCCACAGGTCTCGCGGGCAGTATGGCCACTTCGCTGGCCCACGGTATAGTCGATAATACCCTGTTCTTCCCCGATCTGGCGCTGCTCTTTTTCCTCACGCTGGCGCTGGCCCAGACACTGTCTGCGGATGAGACGTGGTCTACCTGAACGCCAGCGGCAGAAAGACTAGACCTCCAAGCATGACGACGACGTCGTAGGTCAGCCCCGAGCCAGCCGCCTCGCCTACGGCGTGCCGTGCCCGGCCATAGTACCGCCCATCGGCCGGCGCACGCCACGCCAGCCAGTGGCCGATACCCACACCCGCCCCGCCCCGCTCGCCCAGCACCCTCTGCCCGTCGGTCCCGTAGAGCGTAAGCACCACGTCGGCGTACGGTCCCAGATTGAGCGCGCGCAGGAGATAGACCTTGCCCCTCTCAGCGTCGAAGGCAAACCAGTCCTCGTCGCCAGTGCCGCAGACGTTGTGCTGTGTGGCCACCTCACCCACGGCCAGGAGGTCGGCACTGGCCGGTCCATCATCCTCCTCGTATCCATCTGGCACGCACAGCGTGACGGCGGTATGGGTATCCCCATCACCACCGGGGTAAACCTCCTGGTTCCCCGCGCGGTCACGGGCCCTGGATTGGAAGTAGTACGTTCGCTCCATCTCCCCTAGGAACCAGGCCTCCCCGGCCGTCACTCCCGTGAGCCAGTCCGTCCACGTAACCGTCGTCCCCTCCCGAACCTGGACGTCGTAATCCACCAGCCCCGATAGCGTGTCGGACCCGGACCAGTGCACGACGAAGTAGTTGCTCGCCATCGTAGACGACAGCGGCGCGACACTGGACGTTGGCGGGGTGGTGTCTACGAGGAAGAAGCGGGAGGCCCACGAACTGGGCCGATCCTCCTCCCAGGCGCGCACGTGCCAATAATAGCTTCCGTCGCTGTCGAGGGTATGGGTGTACGCGACCGTCGCCGACACCAAGTCGGTGTCCTCGATCAGAGGGCTAGCTTCCGGATCGGCGCTATGATTGATGCGAAACGTGTAGCCATCGACGCCGGGCGTGCCAGACGGCTGCCATCGGAAGGCAACCGTGTGCTGGTCCAGCGCGGCATCGGCGGCAGGCTCAAGAAGAGCCGGTGCATCCGGAGGCCAACCGCACCAGGGTTCGCCGCCGTAAATGACCAGCCATTCGAAGCTCCAGGCGCTGAAGTCGGCCAAATTGCGCACCCGCGCGTCCCACGGATCGTGCACGGTGTAACCCGCGGGGTCGCTGCCGCTGCCCGCGACGACGAGGACGTAGTGGGAGTAGTCCTTCTCCATCCCAAGGAGAGGCGGACGACCGGCAGCCAATTCCTGCTCCAATCGGTTCCAATTGAAATCATATCGCCCCAACCAGGTAGCCCGTCCCTGGCTGCACGTACCCGCGGCGATACTCCAGTATAGGGGACAGGCGTAGTCCCCCAGGCAGGTGTTGAGCGCAGGTGGATCGGTGGTGGCGCCGTAGTAGTTGAAAGCCATCGCCGAGGAGGTGAGGGCACACCCAGCCTGACCAATCGTCATGTCGCAGGTCTGCATCACGTTGTCCCGCCAGCGGGGGTCGTTCTGGGCAAAGAGTGACACGGAGCAAGGAAGATCGGCCTGGGGAGAGGCGACGCCGAAGTCTGCCTGGGCCAGGTACGGGCCTTCGGCGGACCAGCGCACAAGATTGGGAGCGAAGCCATAAAACCTCTCGGGTCGAAGGAGAACGACCGAGGAAACTAGACGTTGCCCCCCAGTGTGCGCGTCCAGCGTCCACAGCTCAAGCGTGTCGCCCCGCCCCACCCTGATGAACGCCAGGTACCGCCCGTCGGGATCCCAGACCAACGGGGCGACCCAGAAATCGTGCCGGAAGACCGCCAGCAGACGCCGCTGCGTGCTTTCGACGTCGACCACCCACAGCCGCGCATTGGACATCATCAGGTCATCAGCGGTGACGTAGGCCACCTGCTGACCGTCGGGGGAGAGGGCGACGAACTTCTCAAACATCGGAGCGGGCATGACGGCGAAACGCTCCTGGGCGACCTGCACACGGGTATGATCAGCGTGGTCCACAACCCACACGACCGTTTGCCCAGCCACGACCTCGATCTCGACCGCGCGCGCATGCTCTGGCGGGAGGCCCGCCGCCGTCACACCTGTCACCAGCAGCAGGATCGTCAAGAGAAAAAGCATCAATCCACGTGCCATGCCTTTCACATATCCCATCACTGGCCTCCTCCTGGTGCGGTCAGGGCGTCCCATCGCGGCCAGCGCAACACGTGGCCGTCGGGCACAGCGCGATCTCGCCCGGGAGACTCGATCGCCAGGCCTGGAGATCCGCAGGCGTGATCCTATAGATAGGGATACAGCAGACTGAGGATCCTGGCCAGCGGCGCGACGTCATCCTCGTCAAACTGGCCCAGCTTGTCCGAGTCCACGTCTAGCACAGCGACCACCTGATCCGCCTTCATCACCGGGAGGGCAATCTCGCTCTTGGAGCGGGAATCGCAGGCTATGTGGCCAGGGAACTGTTCGACGTCAGGCACAATCACGGCCCGTTTGGTCCGCGCGCATTGCAGGCAGACGCCGCGGTCACGGAGCACCTGGCAGGCGACGGGGCCCTGGTAAGGCCCCACGTGCAGTTCGTCGGGGCCGGCAACGAAGTAGAAGCCCGTCCAGAAGTGATGCGACATCTTGTGGTGCAGCACAGCGCACACCGTCGCCATCGCCGCCACCCGGTTGGGCGATTTGCCCTCAATCAGATCCTTCAATTGGGTATAGATCCGTTCGTACCGTCCGGACCTCCTTGGGTCTATCAATGTGCCTCCTGCTGGCCAACGAGCATGCGCTGGCCAATCTCCTGCGCAGTCCGTTCATCGCAGAGCAACTCCACCAGCTTCAGCGCAAACTCGATGGCAGTCCCCGGCCCGCGGCTCGTGATGCACGTGCCATCGACCACTACCCGCTCTTCCGCCGCATCGGCGTTCTCAAGCCGATCGACGAAATCCGGATGGCAGGTCGCACGATGTCCATGCAGAAGGCCATGGTGCTGAAGCACGACGACGGGGGAGGCGCAGATGGCCGCATACAGCCGCCCGTCCCGCTGTTGACGCTTCAACAAGCCTTCCAGGTCCTTCGAATCGCGCAGGTGCTCTGCCCCAGGCATCCCACCCGGCAGCGCGATGAGGTCGTATGTATCATCCACACAGTCTCCGATCCGTTGATCGGCGACCAGATTCACCCCCCGAGATGCAGTCACCTGCAATTCTGAAACTGAAGCGACAGTGACCGAGGCACCTGCCCGCCTCAAGACGTCGATGATGCACACGGCTTCTATCTCTTCAGTACCAGCGGCAATTGGAACCAACACCTTCAACATAATCCCCCTCACTTCCACGCCCGGCCACCCTCAATGCACGGCTTGAACCTTGAACCCGGAGAAAGCCCCGCAGTTCCCACGATTGTGGCATAGGCAAACGAACGCGACAAATGCTGGACCTGCCGATCTGTGAGATTCGGTACCTGCACCGAGCAGCAATACCTTCCGATGCACTCCCCGGAAACGTCAAATTGCGCCCCGCCCGACGGGACGAGGCGCAGATGACCCTCTACAGATACTGTTTGAGAAGCGATGAGATATTTGGCCTCAGCCTCTAGTTCGTACACCCCGGCAACGTGCAATAACGTGCGTCCAGAATCTTGAGACCCATGCCCTCCATCGCCGAGACAAGGTCCTCCTCGGAGACGTCCTTGACTTTGATCGTGAGCAGCCGGTTGGTCGGATCCTCCCCCATAAGCGTACCCTGGGCAATGAAGCTGCCCCCCATCTCGGCGACAGTGCCCGCGATCTTGGCCAGCATGCCCTTCTGCTCGGGGACCAACATGCTCACGCGAACCCCCTCCTCCCGTGCGCCCAGCACCTCCAGGAAGATCTTGAACAAGTCCGTCTCGGTGATAATACCCACCAGCTTGTCGCCCCGCATCACCGGCAGGCCGCCGATCCTGTTCTCGGCCATGAGCAACGCGGCCTCTTCCAACGTCGTGTCCTCGGTGACCGTGACCACTTCCTTCGTCATGATGTCGCGCATCTTGATTCTCGAGAGCAGGTAAGGAAGCTCGTAGACGCTCAGCGAGGTAGCTGCCGAAGGGGAGGCCTTCAACAGATCCAATTCGGACACGATACCCACTAGCTGGCCCTGTTTGTCCAATACGGGCAGGCGCCGGACCTTCTCACCGTGCATGAGCTCCAGCGCTCGATCGACTCCGGTATCCTCGGAAACAGTGATGGGACGCTTGGTCATTCGATTTCCCACGAGCATAGTTTAACCTCCTCATATCTTGGGTGCGTGTGACATACGATGCCCTACGACGCAGGTACTTTGGATATTTTACCCCAATCTGTCAAGTCTGCCAACTGCCAAACCGACGCTGGGCCTTGGGGCTCGGCCCCCTCGTCGAGCAACGGCGAAAACGCCACCATCACGCTGTAGGACTCTGTAGAACCGCCGACAATCCGTGCGTAAGCCTGTTCAGTCTTCACCCCCGTCTAGGCCGGCGATCTCGGGCAGCAGGCCCATTTCACCCAACGCAATCACGAGACGAGGCCAGTCCTGCTCGCGCACCACGGCAGCCGTTGGCCCGACTTGCTCTTCGATCAGATGCCGGATGCGCGACGAAGACACGACCTGCGCCATCAACTCCTCGCTGGGCAGACGCAGGAGCACGGACCGCTTGATCTGGACCTCGCCCCCCCGAGCCTCCCAGCGCGTTAGTGCGGCCTCAATGAAGCGCGGGACGGGAGCACCGGTCGTGCGGCCTAGAAATTCCAGCACCCGTGCCAGTGGAATACCCTGCTGCCGGGCGCGGTCCAGCGACGTGGGGCTCAACCGGTAGATATAGAACTCGCCGGCGTGCACCCAGTCGGCGACGCGGGCCAATTGGAAGCGCTCATAGCGCCCGGCTGGGGGTACGAGCACAGTAAAATCGGGCCGCAGCGCCAGCGGGCCAGGTTCCGATTCAGGAGTGATCGTAGTCAGGCCAAAGGCAGCCGTCCCCGCCTGGGTCAATCGAAAAGCAATCGGCGGACCGTCACGCATGCCCTGCCCCAGATCAACCACTCCCAGCCATGCCAGAGGCCCAGCGATCAGGAAGCGGATAAGCGCGCCCTCGACGGCATCCCAACTCTCGAAGCCGGATAGATACGCGCCCGTAGCCCCATCGCGGATATACCAGCTCGCGTAGTCCCCGTCTGGGCGCTGGAAGTCGGGGTCAACCTCCTTGACAGCGGCGACAAAGTCATCGATTGCATACCAAGTACTTGGATCACACATCTTCAAGTGGCGTAGGATGGCCTGGCGCGCCACGATTGGATCATTGTGCCAGGCGCCGGTATCCTCGGGGTGAATCGTGGGAACGTGAAACAGATCATCCCAGGCCGAGTCATCCCGCCAGGCCTCGAAGAGCATACCTCGCTGCTCCGCGGTCGAGGAGCGAAGCCAAGAAACCACAGGGCCAGGATCAGGGCGCAGATGCCCGGAATCGGTCAAGCGCAGCCATTCAAGACCGTGAACCAGACGGCGCAGCAAGCTCAACCGCGTCCGGTCCGGATCACGCAGGCGACGAATCAGACGATCCTCGTGACGGGGAGGCCAGCCGCCGTCAGGGGTCGGACGCAACCGCTCGTTCTGCAGGTACGAAAGCAATGTACAGACATCATCGAGAAACGCATCATCACTCACACATACAGCGGCTGGTTCAGACACTGGTTCCAGTGCTATGACAGGCAATGAGACAGGAGAGGATGGCAAATGAGCCCCCAGTTCTGGTGGGACGAAGACGACCTCATAAGTCCCTTCGAAGCCCTGGTCAAAGGCCCGGAAGATCAAGCCCCGATACCAGAGCCCCTCGGCCGGTGAAACCGGCTCCTTCCAGGGTCGCTCCCGCTCCATGCGACCAGGTCCCATCGTGCGTATTTCCCCCCACTCACGGGTGAATATCCGAAATGGCATGCGCCCACCGGCAGCGAGCAACATCCCCAGCGCCTGGCGCTGGTCATCGGGAAGCACATCCCACGCGTCGGCAACGGCCTCGGGCCTGACCATCGCCTCAGCCAGTTGTGATGCCACCTCCCGTTGGCGGTTGGTAGTCAATTCCACGTCCCAGAAGTGAGCGATGGCTCGTAGCCGCACCAAGTTGACGTCAAGCAGACATTGGGGAAGCGATCGCATAGCGCGCCTATTATATCGTGACCAGGGTGAGATCACAAGAACTCGCTTGCATCGCTCTATCGTTTTTGAGCGGATGATACCCTGGCAGGTTTGACCTTTTGCCGCAAAAATGGTAAACTAAATGAAGGGAAGGAAGTATGTGCTGGCTGACGTGACAAATACTGCCCCGGGTTGCGGAGACCGGGCAAGCCGTTTCACTTCGGCCACGCTGCTTCCGCTTCGGAATCCGACACACAAGTGTAAGTGAAGGAGCAGTGAAAAGTGATCGAGAAAGAGACTGGAACCGTCAAATGGTTCAGCGACGCCAAAGGATATGGCTTCATCTCCCGGGATGTTGGGGAGGACGTGTTCGTCCACTTCTCTGCCATCGAAGGAGCAGGGTTCCGCTCGTTGCGCGAGGGCCAGCGGGTCGAGTTCGGCATTGAGCAGACCCCCAAGGGATTGCAGGCCACACGTGTGAGGCCTGTGTAGCTTGCACAGGCGGCAGTATGCCGCATTGAGGAGAAACGTAGATCATGGCGAAGAAATTATACTGCGGCAATCTGAGTTACTCGACAACCGAGGACACTCTTCGCGACCTCTTCGGAGCAGTTGGTGAGGTCGCATCCGTGAGCGTCATCACGGACCGCATGACAGGCCGATCCCGAGGCTTCGGCTTCGTCGAGATGGCAGAGGAAAGCGCTGCTCAGCAGGCAATCAACCAACTCAATGGTCGGATGGTGGATGGGCGGTCCATCAGGGTGGCAGAGGCACGCCCGCGGCGCCCACGCGAACGGCGAGATTCGTGGGGAGGGGGCAGTCGCCGCTACTAGAGTTCACCTAACTGCAACTGCCAACCGCACGGCTCCTCCGCAGGTCGTGCGGTCTTTCTATCCGGTCCCCGCAACAGCAACCAGCCCTCCCACAGGCTTCCCCAGGATCACATTGCCAGGATCAAGCGCTCGGTTTCGCTAGAAATGTCCCACGGCTGGCTTCCCACCGCAACAAGCCACCGTCCCTCTCCTGCCGTCGCATGCCCAGTTTCTCCAGGATGCGAATGGAGGGGACGTTCTCTGGGTTGCACGCAGCGGTAATCCGCGTCACACCCGGCTGGCGCAACGCCCAATCGACCAACGCGCACGTAGCCTCGAAGGCATACCCTTGCCTGCGGTAGACCGGAAGCACGCTGTAGCCAATTTCCACGACGCCTTCCTGGTCAGGGTGGCCTTTGAAGCCCAGATCGCCGATCGCCATCCGCTCCTCCCTGTGGACGATCAGCCAGACGCCCCACCCCAGCAGTGCCGGATCTTCTTCAAGCTGCCGGGCGTAGGTGGGCAGATAGTCGCGCAGTTCCTGCGCCGGCCAATCGCTCGGCACCTTCACGCCCAGGAGCGATTCGAGGGTATCCCTATTCCCAACCGCCGCCAACGCGACTTCCACGGAACACGGGATCAGTTCAAGCCGCCTGGTCTGCAACCGCACGCAAGCCCCCCCTCATTTCGGACTGTCGAATGCATACCCCGGATCACGCACTCCCTCCCTCCACATCCGCGATGGCCTCGACAGGCGCTTTGTCCCCATAGATGAC
>Ga0180437_10006227_pt1 | contig 15984 bp, 19 predicted proteins | sample SS_ome_4_FD_132410 | JGI IMG/M metagenome (GOLD analysis project Ga0180437, IMG submission 132410) | Hypersaline lake sediment archaeal communities from the Salton Sea, California, USA - SS_3_D_1 metaG | ecosystem: Environmental > Aquatic > Non-marine Saline and Alkaline > Hypersaline >...
CCCCCGGCAACTTTTGGGGCAAAGGCACGGATTTTCTCGCGAAATCGGGTTGACAAGTGCCCGCTTATCCTGAACAATGTTCTTATGCATATCACTCAAAAAAACTTCAAGTTGGCCCGCGCCTGGCTTGGCATGACCCAGCAGGAGCTCGCCGATGCCTTGGACGTCACCCCGCGCGCGATCCACTACTGGGAATTCGGCGCCCGCAAATGCGCCGGCCCCGCCGCTGTCCTCGTGAACCTCCTGTGCAAGCAGTCCAAGCCCAAGCCTGGTAGCTGCCGGCCGCGGTACAAGGACCTGGCTCCAGGCGATTGGCAGGCCGCCGAGGGTTACGATTGGTGCGAGCTCAAGTACGACGGCGAGTACGGCGAGCTCCACGGCGGGCCCGACGGTTGGACGCTGTACTCTCGAAGCGGCCAGATGGTGGACCGCGGCGACGAGCCGCTCCCGTATTGCATGCTCCTGGTGGAGCAGATCCGCGGCACGGAATGGGCCAAGAGATATGCGCCGAGCGAGATCCGCGGTAAGCTCGTCCCGTGGTCCGCGGTGAATGCGAAAGGTCAACACTTACCCAAAGCTACCCTATACGAGTTTGCAGCCCATGCAATACATGCTGGGCTAATCGAACTTGTCGCAGGCACAACCAAACGACGAATCACAGGCGCGGCGAGGTTATGGCGGGACAAGGTCGAGCGCGGTCATTGGGAAGGCCTCATCTTCCGCACCCACGGCAGCCAGTTCGCCCGGATGAAAAAGCGGGTGACGCGGGACTACGTGTGCATGGGAACCGAGCCCGGCATCGAAGGCGTGTCCGTGATCGGTGGCCTGTACAACTCGCGCGGCAAGCTGATCCGCAAGGTGTCGGTGCCATATACCGCCTCCGATGCATGGGAACACATCCAGACAGAAGGGCCAATACTCACAGACGGAAGCCATACCTTCGAAGCCTCCGGCCTGGCCATCCTAGAGAGCGGCGCCTTGCGCAACCCACGGTTTGAACGCTGGCGACCTGACAAGCCGGCGGAGGAGTGCACGACATGACCATCAGCAACAAAAGACTTTTCCAACTAGCCGCGCAGCTGCTAGAGCTGGCCAGTGACCGATTCAGCTGCCATAGTTGCAACGACTTCAAGCTACCAGACTGGACACCGGCAGAACGTCGCCAGCTGGCGCTCGACTTCGAGGAATGGAACGGCGACAAGGAATGGTTGGAGCAACTGCAAGCGTTGCCGGAGGGGGATAGCGAGTTTGACTGTTTTTCCGACAGTTCGCTGATGTCCTACCTAGTAGACAAGTTGAACCTGATAGCGAAAGAGGAAACCGAGCGCCGTCTAGCTGAGATGTCAACGAGCAACCGGAGGATATACTATGACCCAAAGTGACTCACGCCGAATCGAAATCAGCGAACCCGACGAGCAAGGCAACTGTGTTGTCACCGTCTACTATGACGGTCAGGTCTACGAGGCCAAGCAGATCGCGCGCAGTGGTCAGGCTATCGGCTTCCAGGACAGACTACCCGACGAAGTCTCGCGGTTCGTCCGGGGCTACTTCAACTCCCGGGCAATCTTCGACAGCGTGGAGAACTACGAGCTGCTTGCATAACCCTTGACTCCCACCCCCCACCCAGTGTAGTCTGTAGATTCAACGCGCATCCAAGGCCAGGCCGTCCGCACCAACGACCATGCGCGTCCCTTGGCACCTCGTGCCGCCCCTGTCGCTGCCCCCGGTCGCTTTCCCGGCCGGGGGTTTTTCTTTGTGCCGGTGTCCACATACTTGCACGAACGTACACACATTGTTTAATCCCCCGGGCTGTGTTACGTTGGGTGCATGGCTCACGTACCCGAACGCATGACCAGCAAGGCGCGAGCCGCCTATGAGATATACCGTGACCTAGGTCCTAGCCGTACCCTCAGGGAAGCAGCTAGGCTCATGGGCAAGAGTGAGTCATCTCTGCGTCAATGGTCTGCGCGATACAACTGGGTTGGCCTTACCGAGGAGCACGACCACGGCGAGCTGAAAGAGGCGCTCGGGAAACGCGAGCTGGTCCGCGAACGCGCGACACAACGGCTAGTCGATATGATGGACGATGCCGTGACCGTACTACATGACGTCATGACCGACGACCGGCAGCTGCCGATACTCGACCGGCAAGGGGAGCAGCTCCGTGGACCGGCGCCCGCAGAAGGCGAACCTGGACCATTGCTGTATCGTCCGCTGGTCAAGGCCAGCACGCGCGCGATGTGCGCAGAGAAGATCCTTGGTATCGCCGGCCTGGTACCCGTGCGGCGCACCGAGGTAGTGGACCGCACCGGCGAGCAACTGGACGCAGCAGCCAACGTGATTCGAGCAATGACTCCGGCGCAACGCGCGCAGCTCCTGGATATCCTGGACACGGATGATGAATCCAGCGATTGACACACTGGAAGCCGCCGCCATCCTGTCAAGGATTCCGCGTTCCGCCCTGCGTCACTTGCTCGAAGCCGAGGCGCTACGAGACTCCCTGAAGCGCTACATGCAATGGGCCTGGCCTCTGACCCACAAGGAACCCCTGCAATGGAACTGGCACCTCGGGATAATCACCGAGCACTTGGAGGCATGCAAGGCCGGTGAGATCAAGCGGCTCCTAATCAACATCCCCCCGCGCCACCTGAAGAGTTGGACGGTATCGGTGGCGTTCCCCTCGTGGTGGTGGGCCAGTGATCCAACGGTGCAGTTTCTCGCCACGTCTGCGGATAAAGACATCGTGCTCCGCGACGCCGACGAACAGCGGGACCTGTGCAAGTCGGAGGAGTATCGCGATATGTTCCGGCCGCAGTGGGACTTTCGCGCGTCCAGCAGCGGCAGTAAGCAGGAGGCTAAGGGATACTACCGCAACAGCGTGGGCGGCCACCGTATCAGCAAGGTCGTGGGCGCCAAAGGCACCGGCCACAACGCAGACGTGATACTGATAGACGACCCACTGGATCCCACGGAGGCGTACAACGACAAGGCTGGTCTAGCGGACCACGTCACGGCCTACCGGCAGAAGATCGTCACGCGATTGAACAATCCGCAAGCCGGTATCATCGTGTGCATCATGCAGCGGTTGCACGAGCTGGACCTCTCCGGTGTGATGATCGAAGAAGGCGGCTGGGAACACTTGTGCTTGCCCACCGAGTATGACGGCAAGAAACGGTTTACTGTGCTCGGGCCATACGACCCGCGCACCTCCGAGGGCGAGCTACTGTTTCCGCAACGCTGGCCACAGGAGATAGTGGACAAGCAGAAGGTGGACTTGACTGCTCGCGGCTTTGCCGGTCAATGCCAGCAGACACCAGCGCCCGCAAAGGGATCGATGGTGCTCAAGGAGTGGTTGGAGTACTGGACGGCAGAAGGCCTCCCGAAGTTCGACTACTTGATCGGGTCGTGGGATTGCAGCTTTGGCGCCAAGACAAAGGACGCCGACTACGTTGTCGGGCAGACATGGGGGCTTGCCGGTAAGCGGATGTATCTGCTTGACCAAGCCCGCGCCCGTATGAGCGTGCCCGAGATGGTGGCCGCTATCCGCGAGCAGAAACGGTTGTGGCCCGCCATCAACCGGATAGTGATCGAGGAACGCGCGGCGGGTAAGAACGTCATGAATACCCTACAACGTGAGATACCAGGGATCGAGGGATTCGACCCGGGTGGCAAGTCCAAAGAGGAACGCCTCTCCGCTACGCTCATGATATGGGAACAACACCTAGTGTATCTGCCCAGCCCGATGCACACTGGCGCCGAGGGGCAGACGTACAGCTGGGTGAAGGACCACTACGTCCGGGAGATCACCACCTTCCCCGCGGCGAGCCATGACGATCAAGTTGACGCAACCTCGCAGGCGCTGCTATGGATGCGAGATAACGGGCCGGCAATCGGCCGCATGGAAGCAATCGGGTAGGAGCACACAATGGGATGGTTCAGCAAGCTATTCGGCCGGGATAAGAAGACGGAAGCAAAGAGCTACCAAGTGCAACTGCTGGTGGGCGACGACGGATTCATGGTCGCGCAGAACTTCACCGGCGGATCACTCTATACCGTATACACTCAGGCAATCTGGACATACATCTGTGCGAGTCGTATTAGCCAAGACATCAGCAATATCCCGGCGATTGTTCAGACGCGTGATGTCGGGTCAAAGACATGGATCGAAGATCCTGATCACGAGCTTAACGCATTGCTCGATCGTCCGTACGGGGCAGCTGCCTGGGCTCCATCATGGAACTGGTCACAGATGATAGCGGCTGGCACCTTGCGCCAGGAGTTAGGCGGAAACCAGTTCTACCGGATAGTTGATGCACCGAGTAGGTTGCTGGCCTTGCAACTCTACCTAAACGAGCTCAAGGCTAACGAGGACCCGACCACAAAAACGTTTACCACGTACACCCCAGTTGGTTCCACAGAGGAGATACCAGCCGAGCAGGTGGTGAATGTTATGCATGCCAGCCCGGATTCATTCTGGCGCGGCGTGTCTCCAACCGTCGCCAACGAGCAAGCCACCCGGGTTGACTATGCCGCAAGCCGGCGCGTGCGCTACGACATGGAAACTAGAGTAGCCCCTGGTGTCGTGTTCAAGGTCAAAGGCATCTTCACCGTCACGGATGACCAGTACAACAACATCAAGACGAAGCTAGAAAACACCTATGAGGGAGCAACCAAGCAAGGCAAGTCACTGGTGGTCGGAGATGACACGACTGTGGAAGGCGCACCGCTCCACCAGGTGGACGACATCCCGACGCATGCCGCGAATGCCCGGGACGCAATCATAAGCTCTTTCGATGTTTCGCCTCCAATGGTTGGGGTTCTGCGTGACGCCAAATATACGAACTGGGCCGAGGCCAAGCGGGCCCAGTTCAACTTGTGTATCCTGCCGCGGCTCAACAATCTGTACCGGACTATCAACACCCAGGCGGTGTACCCTATCTATCCAGATCGCAATGTCCGTATCTGGTACGACCTCGTGCAGTCGCCGTTGGGGCTAGCAGCTATAGCAGAGCGCGGAGAGACCGCTACTGTCTACCACGGCCTTGGCTGGCCAGCTGCGCAGCTCAACGAGAAGTTTGACCTCCAGATGCCACCCTTTGACGGCTGGGATAAGGCAAACATGCCCGCCGTGGTTGCAGGCCGTGTGCCAGGTGAGGGCAGCGGCGACCCGGCTCCAGACGACACAGATGGTGACGACGAGTAGTGTAGTTTGCAACACAGATTGTGAAACCGCTTGACAAGGGACACCGACTGTGCAAGGTTGTGGGTATGCCGCTAGCAGTCCACGGGATGCCGGTGATTTTCGGTAACGTAGACAGGGAAGGCGATATCGTCGTCAAGGGCGCGTTCTCCAGCTGGATCGCTGCTAACGGAGACGTACCCGTCAAAATCTTCTGGATGCACAATCATCGTTTCGATCCTACCGCCCCGCCGATTGGCGTCGCGCACCATGTCAAGCAGACAGCCAAAGGGTTGTACATGGAGGGAACGATCCTGGACACACCGCGCGGTCTGGAGATACAGACGCTCCTGAAAGGCGGCGCGCTCACCGAGGCAAGTTTTGGATACCGCGTGAATCCGAACGGAGCGTATCAGAAAAAAGGCGTCCGTCACCTGGCGGACCTAGAACTAATGGAATTTACCGTCGCCAACTGGGGCGTCAACTCGAAGGCATGGATCAAGGCCATGCCTGATCAAGAGGAGAGTAGCGATGTCGACCAAGGTTGAACACACCGATGATCTGGAGGGCAAGGCTGTCAACAGCGCCGACCTCGCCGCGGTCAAAACCGAGATGGACGGGATCAAGTCCCGCCTGGACGAAGTAGGCGCAGCCCTTGACGGTACCCCGAACGCCACCGAGATCACCGGCCTCAAGTCGCAGATCGACGCCGTCAAGCAGTCGATGGACGATCTCGGCGGCAACTACAAGGGCATGATCGATGCGCTGGAGAAGCGCGTGGATGAGCTCCAGACCGGCGCCGCGCTTGCGGTCGGCAAGGACGCCAGCGCACCGGCTGGTATCAAGGCGATCACCAAGGAGCTGGAGGAATCCGCCGGATTCAAGTCCGTACTCGAGGCCGTGAAGAACGGCATCCAGGTGGCCGGGCGTGACCAGTTCGGCGCGAAGTCCACGATCCCATCCTACGCTTCGTTTGGGTACAAGGCCGCCGACCCGGTGACCATCCCGGATGTCTCCGGGCAGAACCTTCAGGTGTACCGGCCGGGCATCTTCCAGGAGCCGCGGTGGCAGATGAACCTGGCGACGCGCATTCCGTCGATCGTGGTGGCTGGGGCGACGCAGTACACGATCCCCTACGAGACCGACGCAAGCGAGTATGGCGCCATCACCACCACGCTCGCCGCTGCGATCGATGGCGACCCCACCCCGAAGTCCGCCGCGACCTTCACCGACGTCGAGGGATTCGTAGTCGGTACCGTGGTGCGGTTCTACGACGGCGACGGCGCACTCCTCGGGACGAGCGTGATCACCGACATCAACACCGGCACCAAGGTGGTCACATTCACCACCGACTCACTTACCTGGGACGCTGACATCGGCGACCGCGTAGTCAGCGAGAACTACGGCGCGACCGCCGAGTTGGCGAAGAAGCCGAGCGGGTGGGTGGGGACCGACAACCGGACGTGGTACTTCAAGACCATGGCGGTGCTCACCCCCACGACGGTCAACTCGCTCCGCACGGTCGCGGGCCTGCAATCCCTCATCGAGAGCAAGGCGCCCGACCGCGACCTGCGGAACATGTCCTGGCACCTGATGTACGGCGACAAGGACGTAGCCAACCAGATCCAGGGTCTCCGAACCTACACCGGCGCGCAGACCTACTCGTGGTCCGGTGGCCCGAGCGGCGACAACCAGGTAGACGCGGTGATGCGCGCTGCGAACCTCATCCCGTGGACCGCGCCGATCGCGTGCATCATGTCGCAGGCCGACCTCCCGAGCCTGTTCTTGCTCAAGGGCAGCGATGGCCACTACCTGACCAGCGGCAACTTCGGGATGGTCCCGCTGAGCCAGATCGGGTTCCAGTGGTTCCTTGGCCCCTACGAGCTGGTGTTCGACTACGCCGTGACGCCGACCCACTTTACCGTCATCAACTGGACCGACGCGAGCGAGCTCGTGGACCAGGACAGCGCCAGCGCGCTGTGGGGCTACATCAACGACGACTTCGAGAAGAACATCATCCGCTACCGCTACGAGGCGACGCGGCTGCATGCCATCAAATCCACCCGCGCCTACGTCGTGGGTACCTGGGACGGCGCTCCCAGCTAGGAGTAGACCATGGAACACAAGGGACTCAGCTCGATCCTGATCAAGCTCACCAAGGGCACGCACACGCACAACGGCGTGGAACGACACGTCGGCGACGAGTTTCGCGTATCGGCCGACGTTGCAGTGTCCAAGCTCGGACGCGGCGAGTGTCTGTTCGTCACCGGAAAGGCGTTGCAGAAAGAGATCGAGGATCGCAAGGCCAAGGCAGCCGCCGCCGAGGCCAAGGCCAAGAACAAGAAAGGCAAGTAGCTGACCACTCTGGCCGAATACCTGGACCGATCGGCAGTCGACCTCACGGCGCCGATTGGTACCACGCCCCTGCCTGGCGTCCAGACCTATGTCGGGCTGCCAGCCGGAGGCGTGGATATCCTCCGGATGTGGTACGCATCCGCGATCGACTGGTGCAATGAGGCGATGTCCAAGCGCGACTTCGTTGACGACGACGGCGCTGATGTGAATCCTCCCGATGCGGTTGTGCAGGGCGTGTACGAATTCGTGCGCGTGCTCAAGGACCAGCACGAACGCCCGAGCACGATCGTCAAGAAAACCAAGACCGGCGCTCGCGAGGAGGAGTACGAGCCAGCTGGAACCGCTGGCATAATCTCCGCCGCAGCTATTGCCGCATGGCCGTTCATCGAAAAGTATTGCACCGACGTATCGTTGTTCTCCTCCGGGGGCGCGTGATGGCCAAGTCATACGTCATTACCAACAACGAAAAGCTAAAGCGCTTTTTCAGATTTGGCGGCAAGCTCAACGATGTAGTCGTGCGGGTGGGCATCCTCACCGGGAAGACGAAATATCCAAAGGGGCACCGTGGGAGCAAGAGCGACCGCGACTGGTTGGCTCGCGGGGCACGCAGAATAGATCCCAGGGAGCTAGCAAGGCGTGCGCAGGTAAGACGCGCAAAAAGGCATTTGGCCGAAATAGAATCTGTGAATGTTAGAAAACTTGAACTAAAGCGAATCAGAGAAGCGTTTCGTGAACAAGGGATCAGCAGTCGTGGTTTGGCCAGAAAGAAAGCCGGCGCCGTCGCGGTAGCAAAGGTTGCTGGAGTGCTTGGCTCATTTGCCAGATATCATTCCCATGGAATTCGGTCTCTTGGATTCAAGCCCACTGGCAAGTCCACTGGTCGCGTAGTGTTGCCTATCGCCAATATCCATCGCACGCTAATGGACACGAGAGATCCAACCCCAGCACTAAAGGCGCTAGGTATCAATGCAAAGAACGCAGTCCGTCAACGCCTCGTGGCGGCTGGTCATGTTGACACCGGCAAGCTCCTGCGAAACACTCAATACGAAATAATCAGCGCATCGGACAAAAAGCGTTTTGACGCAGAGGCCAAAGCAGAACGAGCCAGAGCCCGCGCAGAACGCAAACGCCGCAGAGGTGCGCGCTAATGGGCCGCCCGCTGGATGAGATGGAGTTCACCGTCACCCGCCGTCCTGGTGATTGGGATGGTCCATGGGAACATGGAACGCCAACGACGTTCACGATTCTCGCGTCTCGCCCGCAGCCGGTTGGACCTGAGACCATTGAGATGCTGCCCGAGGCGGCGCGCACCACTGCGCGGTTCATCATCTATGCCCATGATGACCAACCTGAGGTGTATACCATTGAGACATACCAACCCGGGTTCTCGGCCGACACAATCGCGTACAAGGGCAAGGCCTACCTCGTGACAACCGATGGCGATTGGGCCGACATGCCGCTCGGATACAATGGGTATATCCTCCTGGCCTACGGCCCGGATGAAAAGGTGCCATCATGAGCAAGCGTGATGTCCTGGATGTGTTCCATGGTTGGGTTGAGCTGGTCACGGGGCTGAAGGTGATCTACGCCAACGACCCTGAGCCCACCGCCCCGCGGCCAAACGTCGACGCGTCAACGTTCGCCTATGCCGCCATCGACATCAGCTCCGAGGGGAGCGATTGGTCCACTGTCTACAGCGAGACCACCGATATCCCGGCGCCCGACAACAAGTTCGAGCAACACCGGTCGATGCCCCGCCAAGGCACGCTGGAGATTGAGCTATTCGGCCCCGGTGCGATGGACTATCAGCGCGCACTGGAGATGAGCACTGGTCGCGACGACGTATTGCTGTATTTCAGCGCGCTCGGCGATTATTCGATTAAGCGACCAACGGACATCAGCGACCAACCGGTGCTCAGGTCTGCAACGCGTGAACCCGGCGCTGAAATGGCGTTTGTCGTCGAGTGGATTGAAACCGAGACATTCGGCATCGAAGCAGTCGAGGAGATTGTTTCTACCGTAGAGGTAGACGAGGAGTAACAGCCAATGACATGGGATAGCAACGTTCAGGTTACCGTCTTGCCTACCGCTCAGGCGGTCGACCGCGCGGTGTTCACCGTGCCCCTCTACCTCGCCGGAGACGCCACCTTCCCCGAGCGCGTGCGCACCTACGGTTCCGCCGCTGAGGCTGCCGCTGACCCGCTCCTTGGCGCCGATGGGCTCGCGGCTGTTAATGCTCATTTTGAGCAGGCGCTCAAGGCTCCGACTATCAAGGTCGGTCGTCCCGGTGATTCGGCTGTGGCTCAGGTGGTGACATTCACAGTCGCTGGCACGCCGCTGGAGTTCGAGACTTACGAGATCGTCATTAACAATATCGTGACCCAGTACGTCGCCGGGGCAACTCCAACGATAGCAAGCGTCCATTCAGCGCTTCAGGCCGCCGTGACCGCTGCGCTCACCGACGAGGATATCACCATCGGCGGCACCACGCCTGACATCACCGCTACCGCAGATGTAGCAGGGGCGATGTTCACGTATTCGGCTCGTGTGATTCCGGCACCAGGCGAGGACGCAAGCGGCACGCTGACCGCGGTCCTGACCACGGCAAGCGCCGGAATCAGTTCCGACCTTGACGCAATCCTCGCCGAGGATGACGGATGGTATGGACTCGCCACCACCATTCCGCCGGTCGCCGCGACCAACTTGGATCTGATGAAGGCATGCCAAGCCTGGATCCAGGCCAATGGCGAGCGTATCTATCTCGCCCAGTCCGACGACGCAGACGTGCTCACCGCGGCGGCCAGCAACGACCTGGAAGAGCTGGGCAAAGTCAACCGCAACAGGACCGCCTACATCTGGCATCACGACAACAGCGAAAAGGCCGCAGTGGGTTGGATAGCGTACGTATTCGGCACCGACCCTGACGTCAAGGCAACCAACTGGGCCTACCGTCCATTGTCCGGGATCAGCGTCAAGGATCCGCGAATCACCACCACCGAGAAGGGCAAGGTGGAGGGCCAGAACGGAAACCTGTTTATGCGATTCGGTGGCGTGCCTGTCGCATCGATGGGGGTCAACACGGTCGGCGGTGCAATCGACGTGACGGTTACCAGCGATTGGCTGACTGCGCGACTCGGCGAGGCGTACCGCCAGCTGCTAATCACGTATGCAACCCGCGGAGACAAGATTCCGCTGACCGACAAGGGCTTCATCACCATCACGAACACCGGCCAAGGGGTACTCGATCAGGCCGTAACGGCTGGTCACCTCAACCCCGGAGAAGACGGCGTTGACCCGCCGTCGATCAGCGTAGTGAAGCGCGCAGATATGACCGACGCCGACGTGCAGGCCAGACTTGTCCGTGTTACCGCCGAGGGCACCGCTGCCGGTGCGGTCGAACGCATCGTGGTCACCATGAGCCTGTACCTGGTGTAGGAGGAAACATGCCTTACCCGACCACATTTTCGCTGAATTTCTGCTCAGTCATTATGGCTGGCGTCGGGCCGATTGAGGGCTTCGCCGAAGGCGATGCCCTAATGCTCGAATTTCCCAATGACGATTTCGAGCGCCAGGAATCCAGCGACGGCTACGTTGTCTGGGTGCAGAAGCATAACACCGTCTGCGAGGGCATGCTGCGGCTCGGCCAGGGCAATCCGCTGATCGCACTGTTGCGCCAACTGCACGACGCGTCCAAGTCCGCTGGCGGCTTCCTGTACTCGTTCACCGCCGAGAATATCAAAAGCCCAGACGAACGGGCCGCTGGATCGATCATCTTCAAGAAGAACATTCCGATCAAGTGGAGCGACACCGCGCAGCCGGCAGAGATTCCGTTCGATTTCCAGCCCACCGTTTTTGCCGGTGGCACCCTGCTGCCGGCAGTAGTGTAGGAACGCCATGAAGACCGTCAAGTTCGAGCTAGCCGACGCCGATGACAACGTGCGGGTCTATGAGGTGGAGTTGTTCTCCGTCGACGAGAACGCACGTCTCCAGCTCCTGTTCGGACAGCCGCTAATCCGTGCCGTGGGCAATCTAGCGGCCACCCTGGCGCCGGCAGTGCAGTCTGGTGCGGTAGACCTAGACGGCGGGGAAATCGACGTCAAGGCCGTCCTGGGCGCCGTTGGGTGGCATGATGCGCCCGACGTCCTGTTGCCGGTGATCGAGCAGATCGAGGCCAAGGGCGGGCCGGCGCTTGTGGCCCAAATCTTCGAGCGCACTACTAGGCTTGTGCCGATCGCCGAGTTACAAGATCTACCCGTCGCCGAGGGGAATCCAGTCGACTCCGATTTTCGCCAGCCGCTCAAAGATTCGCGTATGCGTGACATGGCCTACGGCGACGGAAACATGGCCGAGTACTGGAAGGCCGCAGCGATGGTGCTGCTGGTAAATTTTACTCGGCATGGCCGGCAAGGATCGCAGAGCTTGAGCTCGCTATTCAAGACGCTGATCGGGGGTTTCTTCACAGCCTCCCAGAAGAATACCGCGACTCAGGCGCCGAGCGTCGCGCAGCCGAACGACAGCAAGCGGCAAACAGGCTAGCAGAGGCGCTTGGCGATGATTGGCATGGTTGGGAGTTCTGGCACGTGGCGACCGAGTACCGACATAACCCGGCCATCATGGCCGCCGAGTGGAGCCCAGACGAGGTCTATGAGGCGTATTACTACCTGAGACTACAGTACCTCTGTGAAGGGCCGAGGACCGGCTAATGCCTGCGTTCAACGAGGTGCTGACAAATTTCACGTTTAAGCTCGATAAGGGGAAAGTACGTGCTCTGAACAAGGGCACGACTCAGGCTGTCAATACGCTTAAAGCAGCCACAAAAGAAAACGATAAATTAAATGAAACAGTAAAAAACGGCATTGATAAAGTAAAGCAATTCGTCGGCGCATATATTGGGTTTCGTGCAGTAAAATCAGTTACAACAGATATAGCGTCTCAAGTGACAGAGATCGAACGCGGGGCCAAGTTCGTCGGTGTAACTGTCGAACGAATGCAGGAGCTGCGTCACGCTGGCCTGAGAAACAAGCTTCAATTTGACGATCTCACTGATGTGATGAAGGAGCTTGCAGTCAAAGCCAATGACGCCTTTGGCCTCGCAGCATCAAATGACGCACGTGAGCTATTCAAGCAGATGGGAATCGTCAAGAGCCAGCTTGTCGATTCCAACGGCCAGCTCAAACAGACCGACGAACTCCTTATGGTTGTCGCCGACGCCTATTCAAAAATGGGCAACAAGGCAAAGCAGGCCGCCGCAATTGACGACTTGCTTTCCGACTCTGGCCGCAAGGCTGCAAAGTTTCTTGCGCTCGGCCGCAAGGGGATTGAACGCTTTGCCAAGGAAGCACACGACCGCGGAATCATCCTGGACGAAAGGACCATTCGTGCAGCCAAGCGCTACAAGAAAGTAAAGGGTGAAATAATCGTAACCCTTACTGCTTTCAGAAATACTATCGCATCGGCGATTCTTCCAGTGTTGGCTAGTACAGTGGAATGGTTTCACGACCTTTGGTTGCGGACCAGAGAATCGGATCAAGCAATACGTATTCTTAAAATAACAGCAATAGCAACAGGCGCAATTATTGCTAACATCTTCGCAATAAAAGGCGTAAACAAAGCAAAAGGATACATTATTGATATAACCAAGTCACTGAGAACATTCAACACTACTGCACTGATAACAAATTTCTATCTAACGCTGATAATCGCATCGGTTGCCTTGCTTATTCTTGGGATTGAAGACCTTATTGGATTCGTCCAGGGTCGAGACTCATTGATCGGCAGACTGCTTGGCGATAGCGACACAGCCAAAGCGCTGAAGGACGCAATCGTTGGGATAGGTGTCGCTGCGGTAGAAGCGTGGGGTAAGATCAAACCGGAGTTGCTCGCCGCATGGAATGAGATGAAGCCAGCGATTGCTGCTTTGTGGGCCGCAGCAAAGCCGCTAATCGGACCAGCGTTCAAGGTTGCCGTGTTTCTGCTGATAAATGGATTCAGGAACCTGGCGCTGTTCATCAAGATAGCTGCGTTTTTCGTCAAACAATTTGTTTCAAACCTGCGACTAATTGGCGGCTCAATAAAAACAGCATTAGGACCAGTCGGAAGCTTTTTCACCTGGCTTGTCAAACAACTCGAAAAAGTCGTTTCGTTGATGGAGGCGGCATCGGGAAAGACTGCACTTGGCGGCTTCAAGAAACTCAAGGAAGAGGCAATGGATGCCGCCGTCGAAGAACTTCAAAAAGGAACTACTGAGATAGGGCCTCGTGGCGAAACGGTCACCACGCGCTACACTAAGCCGATTAAAGAGATCCTCGGTATTCAACACAGACAGTTCATCGGCCCGGGTGAGAAACTACCAGGCGACGTTGCTCCAATGGCGTTTGTCACGCAGCGACCAACGATGCCAGCGACACAACAGACGACCGCCAATGTTGCTCCTGGGGCAGTACAGGTCAGCGTTATTACCCAGGCCGATGATCCTGCGGCCGTTGCGAGAGAGGTCAATAACCTGGTTACAACGCGAGTCAGTGCAATGTTCACCGATGCCAGCAGAAACCTAAACAAGCCACCGCAGGGACAGCGATAATGCCGACTGAGATTTATCCAGCCGACGATGCATTCGCCCCTGGGTTCGCATTCGATGCTGACTTGCAGTTCGGCTCGACCTTTGCCTATCAGGCGTCGCAGCGCAAGGTAGAGGGTCGCGGCACCATCTCCGAACACATTGCATCGCAGCCAAAGAAATATACTATTACCGGGATTGTCACTGCGATGACGGTGCCTCCTGCTACTCCAGAGGCGGAGAAGCTGACCAACGCAAAAAAACGCCTTGAGGAGATGGCGGATAAACGGCAGATAGTGCTCGTGCTGTCCGACTCGTTTTCTGGCTATTTGGCGATTGAGCGCGCAGAGGTAATCGAAAGCGTCGACCTTGGTAAGGCCATTCGCGCCACTGTCAATTTCACTGAGATCGTCACTACCACTGTCGGGACTGCGGTAATACCGAAATCTCGCCTGCGCAAGAAGGTGAAGAAGAAGGCCGCCCCGGCGAAAAAGGGTGGTGCAGCCAAGGGCTCTCAGCCCACCGGAAAATCACGTACAGGCCTGGCGTATCTATCTGACAAGGCCAAGAAGTTGCTCGGGCTATGACCTATCGGGTTGACATATTGCTTGACCCGATTGAGCCAGACGACCGCACGCAGGAATACCTATTCGAGGACGTCGACCTCGGCGGCGAGTCGTGGAACTATCGCCTATTTTGGAATGACAGATCTGAACGCTGGCAGATTGACGTTTACACGTCTGAACTGGGCGACGACGGCCGGCCGGTGAAAGCGGTGTATGGCACGAAGCTTGTCCCGGCATACCCCATCAACTTCAATCACACCGGCAACATCCCGACCGGCGGACTCCTCGTGTTGCTGGATACCAGTGACCCGGACGCGCGCGAGCAGTGCACGTATGACGGCCTGGGTTATCGCTGGCTCCTGGCTTGGCTTGTCGATGACGGCACCACGGTGCCGAGCACCAGGCCGTGGGTGATTACAGTCCCATGATTGCCCCGGCGACATCTATCCCACCTCGCAACGTCCGCGTGTCTGTCGGCCCAGCCGGCGCCATCGGACTGCTATTCGAGCAGGAGGATATCAGCGGCAGCGTCAAGGGCTACCGCGGTTCGAAGCCCAACGAGGCCGAAGTCACAATCCACAATCTCGCCGACGCCACCGTGGCGCAGTTGGAGAAGCCAAACCAGGTTCTACGCGTTGAAGTGGGCGCCGAGACCATCGGGCAGATATTCATCGGCTCGATCAGCAAGCGCGGCGTCAAGACCAAGGGGGATATCCCGGAGCGCACCACCTCTATCAGCGCTCGCGACGGGCGCCGGGTGTACCGGGATACACGTGTGTCTGTGACCTATCCGCCGAACGTGGCGATTGCTACAATCGTACAGGACATGCTCTCAGTGGCGACCACCAAGGGGCTCGCGCTGGGCACCAGCACTGAGCTTCCGCCTGGTATCTATCCTGACGGTTGGGCATTTCGCGGAAAGTGGCGCCAAGCGCTGGACCTGTTGCTGTACGACGAGGGATATTACTGGACGATTCAAGGCGGAGTGATTTACGTTCTTAGCGAGGCGTCGACGCTACCAGGCAACGTTCCGCTGATTACTCCTGACACCGGCCTAACTGGCTCGCCGACGCGGACAGACAAGGGTTGTGACATTGACGGGCTGATGAATCCGGCCGTCATAGCTGGGCGCGCAGTCCAGACGAGGAGTAAGTTTTTCAACGGGCTTTACAGGGTGGTGAATCACACGCACGAATTTAGCAATTTTGACCCTAACCGCTGGTCCACCAAGGCGCAGTGTGAGGTGATCAAGTGAGCGGCACCGACGTCAGCTTGACGGACCTTCTGTTGCAAACGATGCGCGCCACCGTAGACGAGCAGGAGGGGCC
>Ga0180437_10006228_pt1 | contig 15983 bp, 13 predicted proteins | sample SS_ome_4_FD_132410 | JGI IMG/M metagenome (GOLD analysis project Ga0180437, IMG submission 132410) | Hypersaline lake sediment archaeal communities from the Salton Sea, California, USA - SS_3_D_1 metaG | ecosystem: Environmental > Aquatic > Non-marine Saline and Alkaline > Hypersaline >...
ACATTTACTTTTCTTTTTTTTATTCACTTAATTTTAATAAAAAGACTTCATTCTTCTTCAAATAGATATAAAAGAATATGATGGTATTGGTTCCTTGTCAAATGAAGTGAATTATGAAACATTAGAAGCTTATTTAAAAAGAAATATCCTTAAAAAAGCTAAAAAAATCAAGGAAAAACATTCTAACATTTCTGAGATAGTCGATAAAACGCCAAAAACGCTTGAAGTAAATAATATATACGATTTAAGTAAACAATTTAACAACCTATACTTGATAATAGTTCGAAATCATGCGAAACGACCGAAGATGCGATATTTTTTAGCCATCTCTTTAGCTTCTCAAAGCTCCGATTTATTAGTTAATCTTACAAGAGATATTATCAAGAGAGACGATAATGTGAGACTGATTCAATTTTCGCTTTACCCAAAAAGCATGAGGGTCAATTTGTTGGCGTTAAAAGAACTCACTTCTGTTGAAAATTATTTGCATTCGATTGAACTCTTGCGAGACCTAAGAAAACAATTTCGCCAGAAACTCACGAAACTCGCAAATCGAGTAGAAAATGAATAATTTTAAAATATGGTCATTATATTATTATTAAATATTTTAGTTTAGAATTTTAAATAATCTTGGAATCGAATACAAATGTCGTTTAGAGAAAATACCGTTAAGATTGTTGCAACTTTGGGCCCTGCTTCAAGTTCAAAGGAAATGTTGAGAAAATTAATCGATACAGGAGTTGATGTTTTTCGATTAAACTTCTCGCACGGGACTCACGAAGAAAAGAGAGAGTTATTAAACCGAATTAGGGAAGTAGATCCATATATCGGGATTTTAGCAGACATTCAAGGTCCAAAAATAAGAGTTGGGATGTTTAAAAACCCCCCCTATAATTTAAGCATTGGACAAGAGGTAAAAGTTTTCGAAAAGGAAATAGAAGGCGATGATCAGCAATTTTCCGTGCCACTTCCCGGATTTCTCAAATCCATGAAGAAAGGAGATATATTTTTTATTAACGATGGTATCATAAAAGTGCAAGTAGAAAAGGTGTTAAAAGACCACGTTATTGGGAAGGTACTTGCGGGAGGTCCCATTAGCAATAGAAAAGGTGTCAACATCCCTAAAGGCGAATTACAACAAAAAGTCCCTACAGAAAAAGATATTAAGGATTTGGAGTTAATTGCAGAACTCGATCCAGAATATTGTGCTATTTCGTTTGTATCTAGCGGAGACGATGTTCTCCACGTGAGGAAAATACTCGAGAACTATGGAAATTCTGAAATACAACTCATTTCAAAAATTGAACGCCCCATAGCTCTGGAGAATTTTGACCAAATTTTAGAAGTATCCGATGGAATCATGGTGGCAAGAGGAGATCTGGGCGTTGAAATTTCTCCCGATCAGGTTCCTTTATGGCAAAAAGAAATGATACACAAGTGCAACAAGGAAGGAAAACCCGTGATCGTGGCAACTCAAATGTTAGAATCCATGACAAATGCACCAATTCCAACCCGCGCGGAAGCAAACGATGTTTTTAACGCTGTCATCGATGGAACTGACGCAGTCATGCTTTCTGCTGAAACTGCAATGGGAAACTATCCAATAAATGCGGTTGAATACATGAATAAAATTGCCGTTACCGCTAATGAAAACATGCCGTCTCGCTCTCCGGACGATTACGATTCCGATCGATTGACCCACACTCAAACACTTGGACATGCAATTCACGCTTTAGCACGAGAAATGAAAGAATTGAATTTCAGGGGAAAAATCTTGGTCGTTACCAGAAGAGGATATGGTGCTAAAATGATTGCTAAATTCCGTCCACTCTTGCCAATCATCGCAATCACGCCTAACATAAGAACAGCAAGGGAATTACACTTGATATGGGGGATGCATTCAGAACACATTGAAAATGAAGATTTTTTTAAGTTGAACACTGAAGAAATGATAGAGGCCTCAGTTCTAGATTCGGTTAAATCTGGGACGCTATACGAAAACGAACACGTGATTATTTTACTCGTTTCTCAGAAATTTCAAAAACGAGGAAACCTCATTGGTCTCTATTACGTGGGTGAAATAATCAAGAAAGCTTCCAAAAAATAGCCATCTGCTTATTGCCTATCTCGAGCCGTACTATAGGAAGGAATTTGTAATATCTATTTAATTATATTTAATCGGAATGAATATCCCTTTTTCAATCAATTTCGTTATTCGAGTAATATCTACTCGTTTAATGGGGCTTCCAAGCAATGAATGAGCGTGAATATACCGAGTTTGATGCAATGACATTATTTCTCTCGCTTTTATTATAATTTTTCTTTCTTCTACTGTTAGTGCAGGATATTTTGGATACGCTATTCGAAATGGATATAGTAATGCCAACGGAATGTGTCGTTCAATTAAGTTCGCAATACTTTTAAAATCGTCTCGCTTTCCTTTGAAGTTTTCAAACAGGGATCCATAAGTAAGATCGATATCTTTTGCTATTTCTTTCATTGTTGATAAAAATTTATAACTGGGATTTTTAGACATTGCATATATAATTCTCGAGTGCTGTGCATTTAGCATTAACATAAAGTAATCTTCGAATTCTATTTTAAGAACAGGGAAATCTTCATCAGCATCGAATACATCAAGACCGAAACTGTTAATCGCAGACATGTAACTTGAAATAAATTCGCTTTTGGTTTTATCTCCAGAAATATATTGCTCATACACGTTAAGTCCACTTATTTTTTGACTCACAATAATGTATTTTAAGTGAATAATATCTTCAAATTCTTTAGTATCTTCAATTTTATGTTTAAAGTAATCAATTTCTTTTACCTTTGTCATTGCATATATGGAAATTCCCATGAATATTGAAATTAGTCCAATAATGATTACAATAGCAAGGAAAGAACTCGATTCAGGCGGATTTATTCCATTAAGATAGAATGAACGTGTCTGAAAACCCACGTCAGTTCCATTTTGCCATATAAAAATTGCTTCGTAAATTCCCGTTGAAATCTCAGGGGTAATTGAATAAGAGAAATGCGTCATGTTACTTACTACGGGTTTTATTTCTTCATGATATACTTGTTTTTGATGATCTATTAATTTGAAAGTAACATTTCCACTTATTGATGGTGTGTGAACATAAAAACAAATTTGTTTGTTAGGATCCCATTCATTTTCTGAATACTGGATTTCGCATTTAGAATTCTGTGAAATCGCACGAATTTCCCATTCATCATTCGAATCAATACTTGAATTCGAAACTAGCATGAGATAATCTTCTATGAGAACTGTTTCAGAAACATCCAACCCATTCCTATACACGTGAACATCGTACCAATTTTCAGGAATGTGAAATTCTGCGTGATAATCGTATCCACATTTAGAGAAAGGAGGCTTCACATTCCATTGAATAGGTTGATGATCGCTTAAAGTCAAAATGCCTGACGCGTGCAATTCATTCATTAAACTTGCATTATATGCCAGGTTAAATTTTAATTGATCGGAACTATTATGAGCAAAATTGAGATTCAAGGTATCAGATTCAATCTTGAGATTTAGATCGTTAAGATTAGTTATCCCAGAGTCGTTAATGGGATACTTTATGTTTTTGAGCTCCATACAAGCGTCAACCTCCTCAGGAAGATAACTGTTGTTGTGAATAATTCTCAATTTATAAGAAAACGGACTGTTTTTTCCCCTGCTTTCCCAGAGATCATCCTCTTCATAATAAGAAGAGTATAATTGTGGCGTATCATTATGTGACCAAAAATAATTTGTGAAATCCCCTTCTGTAGAACGCCCGTCTAATACAATAAAATATTGACCTTTTGAGACATGAAAGGGTGAAGGGAACTTTTGCTCGTACCAATTAGTACTTGAAGATATGTTAACTTCTATAGGGCCCCCATAAATGGTGGAATTAGGGCAGTGAGATTCAGAATCGTATCCTTGAAGTTTCAGGTAAATAGGTTCTGATTGGGATCCTGCTGCTTTAGCGTGAATATATATTGAAGAAAGCCTCATTGATTCCGTTATATTAATTTGTACCGCAAGTGCCTGGACGTCTTCATTACTAGACATTTTTTCATGATTCTCTGAACTACCAACAATCTCTTTTACTTCTTCATGTTCGGCACGAATATCTTTAATACGCAATTCAAGGTTTTTTAGGGTCCATTGGGGCAATTTAATATCAATAGAACTAATGTCAACCATTTCTCCCTCGTGAGAAGAATATTCAACTAAAAACACGGAGATGGGGATTATTTCGGGGATTTCTTTATGACCCTGGGCAGTTTTTGAAAGGGAGAATAGCATTAAAATAAATAAGAATAAAAATGAGACTCGATAATATTTTTTACACATGTCTTAAACCACCCCAATAGTAAAAAAACCTTCCCTATATTTTAATAAAAACACCATTATATATTTTTATGGTAAAAAACAATATTTTGAATGATAAAAATTGTTGCGTACACTTATTCTATATAGTATTACTAATTTCATTAGCCGACATTTTTGCCTAAAATAACACGAACAAATCTTAATTTGGCATGTATTTAAAAATGGATTTTTTTGTTAACAACTTGTAAGCAAAAACTTGCATTAACTATAAAGATATCTTTAATAAAACTCAATACTTAATCGATTAGGTTTAATAATCAATCGCAAAACGCGAGATATATTTAGAAACTGGAATTATTTAGTTGTGAAGGAATCATGACATGTAAAAACAAGAATTTTCACGATACCATCATGGATTTGGAGGACGAATTGGAGTCTAAGATCAATTCAGTAGTTTCAGTAAATACTAAGTATAGAGAGTCTCAAGATAAAATTGATAAGCTTAACAGGTTATTCGGGCACGAAAAAAAAGAGATTAGACACTCTATTACCTTAATTAACGAGTTATTGACCAAGCTGGACCTTGGAACCTTTATGATCGATCCAAAACTATCTCAAAAACTCGATAACGTGGAGTTGCTCACACTAGTAAATAACGCCATTCGTGCAATAAATAGTAAATTGTGAGTTTTATCATTTTATTATGATTAGAAATTATTTCTTTTCCTTATTTTTCAACTAATATCACTAAGAACCCTCTCAATTTTAGTAATAAAAAAAAATCGATAGATTTAAATACGTAATTTCATATTCGTTAATTAGAAAATGTAAACTTTTAGTTTACAAAAAAAAATTTACACGAAAAAAAATAGAATGGAAGATGAATAAATAGCTATGATTGGCAATAATTTATCCGATTTTTTTGGTGGTCGGAGATATCTCGAGGATCCGAACGAAAGAGTTGTAATTTCCAGAAAGCAACTTAAGATACTTCAGGAGAAAGCAGAACAATTTGATTTATTATCAAACGAATTCGAAGAAATTAAGGTTCAAAATCAAGAGCTAAAGAAGGAACTAAGCGTTTTAAAAGAAGATGATCAAAAAACGAAGGAATTACAAGAGCAAACAGAAAAATACTATAACTCATTAGTTAGAGTTCAAGCAGATTTTGACAATTATAAAAAGATAGCCATTCGCGAGAAGGAGCGTTTCGAGGACCAGTTCATGGACAAAATTTTGAAAAAATTACTCAATCATTACGACGACCTTCTCAGGATTCGAAATGCACTGGAAGTTCTTGAAAATACCGAAGACATGAAAAAGGGATTACAAATGATAGTGAAAAACTTCGAGAAAGTATTAAAAGAAGAAAATGTGGTTCCAATGAATAGCGAGGGAGAAGTATTTGATCCCTACAAGCACGAGGTAGTTTTAGTGCAAGAAAACGACGATCTCCCTGAAAATGTAATAATTGAAGAATTAGATAAGGGTTATTATCTTAATAACAAAGTTTTAAGACCCGCACGGGTCGCAATTACAAAAAAATCTAAAATAAAAATTTAAACATAAAATAAAAAAAAGGAGTGATTAAAAATGGGAAAAATTATAGGAATTGACTTAGGAACATCAAACTCAGCAGCTGCTGTATTAATTGGCGGCAAACCTACTATAATCCCGAGTGCCGAGGGAAATACGTTAGGTGGAAAAGCATTTCCATCAGTCGTGGCGTTTACTAAGGACGGACAGAGGTTAATCGGAGAACCTGCGAGACGGCAGGCGATATCAAATCCAGAAAAGACAATCACGGCAATTAAGAGGAAAATGGGCACGTCGTACAAGGTAACCATTGATGGAAAAGACTACACGCCTCAAGAAATTTCAGCAATGATCTTGAGGAAGATAAAAGAAGACGCAAGCGCCTATTTGGGCGAAGAGGTCACCGACGCAATCATCACGGTGCCAGCATATTTTAACGATAATCAAAGACAGGCAACGAAAGACGCGGGAAGGATCGCGGGATTAAACGTGAAGCGTTTAATTAACGAACCCACTGCCGCTGCCGTTGCCTATGGCCTTGATAAAAAAGATGCAAGTCTCAAAATTGCGGTATTGGATTTGGGAGGTGGAACATTCGACGTGACAATAATGGAGATGGACAATCAAGTATTCGAAGTGATTTCAACTGCCGGAGATACGCAATTAGGCGGTACCGATATGGATAAACTGATCGTGGATTACATCGTTTCTGAATTTCAGAGAGAACAAGGCGTCGACTTGAGAAAGGATCCGATGGCAATGCAAAGAGTATTAGAAGCTGGTGAAAAAGCGAAAATCGAGCTTTCTACTTCAGTCTCGACGGATCTTAATCTACCTTACGTGACAGCCACTGATTCCGGACCAAAACACTTGAACTTGACCCTAACGAGAGCGAAATTAGAACAATTAATAGATCCAATTATTAAAAAGTTAGAGACTCCAATTAAGAAAGCCTTACAAGACGCTGGAATGCAAAAGGGAGAAGTTGACAAGGTAATCCTGGTTGGGGGTCCAACGAGAATGCCTGTTGTTCAAAAAAGATTTGAGGATTTCTTAGGAAAACCTCCTGAGCGTAGCATTGATCCAATGGAGTGTGTTGCGATGGGCGCTTCGGTTCAAGGAGGTGTTCTAACTGGCGAAGTACAAGATCTGTTATTACTAGACGTTACACCGTTGTCGCTAGGCGTTGAAACTTTAGGTGGTGTCTTTACCAAGTTGATCGAGCGAAACACGACTATACCCACAAAAAAGACGGAAACATTTTCAACCGCTGCCGATAACCAACCAGCCGTGGAAATTCACGTCTTACAAGGAGAGAGACCTAGAGCTGCAGATAACATCACCTTAGGAACATTTCACTTGACCGGAATTCCACCAGCACCAAGAGGAATGCCTCAAATCGAAGTGACGTTTGATATTGATCAAAATGGAATCTTAAATGTGTCTGCAAAGGACAAAGGAACGGGCAAGAGTCAGTCAATCACGATCACGGCTTCCACGAAGATGCCTGAAGACGAAATTAATCAAAAAGTCAGAGAAGCCGAACGAAACGCCGAAGATGATAAGAAATTTAGAGAGTTAACAGAGTTGAAAAATCATGGTGAAGCGTTAATCTATCAAACCGAAAAACTCATGAAAGAAAACGAAGGGGTCATCGGTGATTTGAAGGATAATATACTAGGGAAAATTTCCGCCTTGCGAGGAGCAATGGAATCTGAAGATCCTATAAGGATCAAGTCTGCCACTGAAGATTTACAAAACGCTTTACACGAAGTGTCGAGCAGGATGTACGGTCAACAACCAGGAGCAGGAGGATCTCAAGGAGCACCACCTGGAGGAATGGGAGACATGCCTCCTGGAGGAAATTACGGGTATCAAGGTAAAACACCAGACGAAGTTGAGGCTGAACAATTCAGAAGGGCTTCTGGCCAAGATGATGGAGTCGTAGATGCTGAGTACGAATAAATTTGATTTTTTTTTAAATTTTTTTAAATATTAATTAACTATTATGAAAAAGAGGATGTGAGGATGGCAAAGGATTACTATAAGACACTAGGATTAGACAAGAGCGCGAGTAAAGAAGACATAAAGCGAGCGTTTCGCAAATTGGCGAGAAAGTATCACCCTGATGTGAATCCTGACGAACCAAAAACGGGCGAAAAATTCAAGGAAATTAACGAAGCGTACGGCATCTTGAGTGACGATAAAAAGCGGGAGATGTACGATAAATTCGGAGTAGTCGAGGGAGATCCATCCGCATATCAACAATGGGGCGGTTCTCCAGGAGAGGGAAGAGTACAACGTGGTCCCGATGGGACGACCTATTATTATTCAACCTCTGGAAATCCCGGTGGTTTTGATTTCAACGACATTTTTGGCTCGCGAGGGGGTCAAAGTGGACGAGGTGGACAAGGAGGATTTGACTTTTTTAACGATTTAGGCGACATATTTGACGTTTTTTCCAACAGAGGTGGGAGCACGAGGGCTCGATCTTCACAATATCGGAATGTCCCGAGAGAAGGAGACGATCTCAGGTACGACATGGAAATTGGATTTATGGAAGCGTTTACTGGAGGTCAAAGGAAAGTCCAATATAAAGATCCTGCCACGGGACAAACAACTACTTTAACTGTAAAGATTCCTCGAGGTGTTCACGATAATCAGAAGTTAAGACTAAAAGGGAAGGGAATGCCAGGTGAGAATGGAGGGGCTGCAGGAGATCTCTATATTGCTGTTCATGTGAAAAGTCATCCACGGTTTAAGAGAAAAGACGACGATATATATTTAATTCACGAAATTCCATTTACAACAGCAGTTTTAGGTGGAAAAATTCAAGTAAATGGCATAGAAAAACCGCTTAACGTTACAGTTCCCCCAGGAACTAAGGATTCGTCAACCTTAAGGTTAAAAAATCAAGGTTTTTATTTGATGAACTCAGATAAACGGGGAAATTTATTAATTCAAGTAAAGATTAAGATTCCTAAGAAAGTAAATAAGAAACAAAAAGAACTTTTAGAACAAATACAATTAACGGGATTGTAAAGAATTAACTTAAGAATAACCAATCTTTATGTAAAATTATCATTTATATAGGTTTTGAGTTATATACTTATTATATAAAACTGTTTTTTATCTATAATTTCAATAAAAAGGAACAGGTTATGGCAAAACTCATTCAAGATCTCTGGATTCTCACGGAAGATGGCATAACTCTTTATCACAGAACCTTTGATCCAAAAGTAAACGAACAACTTTTTGGAGGGCTCATGAGTGCGTTAAATTCTTTTGCTGAAAATCTCGTAGAAGGGGGATTATCGAGTTTTGAAATGAGCAATAAAAGATTTAACTTATTAAAGAAACAAAGTTTGTTTTTCGTGTCGAATAGTGATAAAAAACATAAGGAAAAAAAAATAATCCCTGAACTGGAGAAAGTAGCTGAAATCTTTACTGGGTTATATCCTGTTGAGTTCTTTGATTCTTGGGACAACGACATCACTATTTTTCAAAATTTTGAAAAAGAAATAGCGGATGAATTAGAAGATCCCATAAAAAAGTTCTGGGATGGCTTCTAATCGTTATTTTTTTAAATATTAAATTTTTAATTACCCTTTCAAGTACACAACTCCTGTTCCTCCTGCGGGATAACTAAAGTCTATGGCTCCTGGTTCACAAACGAGAGCGCAACTTCCACACTCAACGCATTTTGATTTATATTCGGGGACAATATAAATCTTACCATCTTTTTTCTTCCACAGGTTTTTTATGCAGATGACTAGGCAGCGCCCGCAGTTGTTACACTTTTCGTTGTCAATCGAAATGAAATCCCCTGTATCTCCAACATGAGTAGAAATGGTTTCGTATTCATAATTATCAAGGTCCACCATGTTTAAGCACCCCTCCTCTTTTTTTTCTTATCCGGTAGCATGTTCAAGAGCTTTGGAATCGCTGTCATCATCTGACCTGGATCAAGCATGGTATCGAGTTTATCGCCAAGAACTCTAATCAACACAGGAACGACATCCTCTAACAAAGTTGGCATTGCTTCTGGTAGCATTGATTTTATTGCGCTAAGCATTTGCCGTATCCGGACCACATGAGGTTCTGACCAGCAGAAAAAGGCAGATATGATCTCGGTCATCAAGGGTACAAACCATTGCATGTTAGTTGCGTGAAATGGAAGTTGTTTCCATACGTTCCATAACACGTCGCCGTCTTCAAATTCCTTTCCAACAGAAGTATGTTCCCATCGTTCATCATACTGGCTTAAAAAGGCTTTAGAATAGTCTTCTGCAGATATTGCCTCTACTGCAACTTCCGCTGCGACTTTTCCGGTTACCATTGCAGGATACATTCCCTCAGCTTCTAGAGGACAAGGAAATCCTCCTGCATCTCCAATTAATATCACATTGTCGCAGTGCGTGTTTTTTGGATATGGCAGCCATGGTAATAGATGCGATTGAACTTCTCGAGGTTTAGCGTCTAATCTCTTGATGAGGTTTTTCATGTGTGGTACATTTATGACTCTATTGACGTAATACATGGGATTATGCTGCCAATAAGTCATCCAATTTCCCAATCCAATGTGGAATCCATCGTTGAAAAACGCCTGATAGGCAGCAGGAAAATTTACTCCCCACCAGACTGCTAATGTCTCTTCACCCATGACTTTTTCAATATTTTCTTTCGGCGCATGAAAATCATATTGAGGAACGACGGTAATGTGTTCTGAATGCCATTTATCACGTAATCCTGATGATTTTGCAACAGTAGAAATTGCCCCATCAGCTCCAATTATCATAGGCGCTTTATATTTTTCGCCCTTTTCGTCGATAACTCCGGCAAACTTTCCCTCTTCCTTAAACAATCCCTTTATTAGGGTGGAAGTTTTAAGTTCTGCTCCTGCGTTTGTGGCAAATTCAGCAAGCCAAGGATCAAATTCACTTCGATAACAATTCATGGTGATAAATTTATCGTATTTTGACGGATCGTAGGTGTTTTTTCCCGGACTGTAGGTCATGGAGTTAGTGGGCGTGGTAACAAGTATGGCTCCTACCTTGTCATCCTTGTCTACAAAATAACTTCTTTGATATTTTCCCTCTCTCATTGATGGACATTTATCAGGAGTCAATTGTCTCATAATTTCCGGAAAATCACGGAACATTCTTGGGCCTAAACCAGTTCCTGAAGAATTTTTTTCGCCAGGTTTTCGACCTCGTTCAAAAAAAATGGTTTTCAAACCCTTCTCTGCGGCGACTTTAGCAGTCATTGAACCTCCAGGTCCAGCACCAACAATTATTATATCATACTCTTTCATTTTATTTTCTCTCTAAATTTTCTTTGGTTCTAGTTAGATTACTATTAATATACTTTTTCGTCGGTATTATATAAAGCTTCCCTTTTTCAAGGTGGAGGAGGCTGAACATTAATGTTTAGCGATATCGTTCTATTATTTTTTTTAGCGAATAGTGTAAATTAAAAAAAAACCCTACGAAAGTTATAAATAAATTAATCTCGTAATACAATTCACATTGAGATTTTTATAGTTTCAGTATACTGAGATTTAGACTATGAACGATAAGGACGAAAACACTTACGAGGATAAAATACTGGATTGTTTAATGAGAAACAACTATGGATTGACGGTAGTTGGAATATCAAAGCTGATAGAAGCCAGCCGAAATACGGTTTATAGGTATTTAGGCATATTAGAAACAAAAAATCTCGTGTTTAGGAAAGAAATTGGGAGATACAACTTGTATTTTTCAAGAGAAGGGCGTCAAATAACTATAGACGTGGTAGCAGGTTTCTATAAAGGGTTACTAATTGCTCTTAATAAAGAACTACCAATCGAACCGGAACAATTTAAAAACATTGGTAGGTTCATTTCGAACTATGTATTTTTGCCTTTCGAAAAAGATGATATCGATCAAATTGTAAAAATTGAAACGCCCTTAAAACGAGAATTTCTAGACATCCTTGAAGTCATACGACCTTATGTAACTTTACTCCACGATAAAATTACGTTAAAAGATGTTGTAGTTAACGAAGAAGAAAAAAAATTATTGATTCATTTTATTAATTCGGACATTCTAGAAGAGTATAAGTCAACTATCTCTCATTTCTATATAGTAACAGGTTTTATCGAAGAAAAAATCAAGAAACGCATCAAGATTGATGTAAAATGTGACGTGGTTGATTATCAGTATTCCAATGAGGATGAAGAAAATTTTATTAAAATCTCTCTTGAAATAATATAATTTTTTTGGATTTATCCATTGCAAATTCTAAATAAATTAATTCTATTGAATCAAATCATTGAAAACAACGACATTATTCCCTTTATTTCTCTTTTACACGAAAACATTGATCATTAATGTTCAGCTTTAATGCATGTATAGGAAATATAAGGAAACGAGCTAATAAATGAGAAGCAATTAGGAGAAAAGAATAAGATTTAAATATTCTTTAGTCAAAGTATAACTATTATCAAAATCATGACGAGTATTAATTTCTGAAAAATGTTTAATTTGGTGAGCTTATGAGTAATAATTCAATTATTTCAAATTTAATCAATATATGTGGTGAAAAGAATGTATCTAATGATGCCTCCGTACTTGAAGCCTATTCATCTGACATGAGTTATGTTGAAGCAAAGGCTCCATTATGCGTAGCATGGCCTTCAAACGCAAAAAAAATTGAGGAAATCGTGAAATTAGCAAATAAATTATATTTTTCAATTATTCCTATTAGTTCAAGCGCAGGACCTAGACTCCACGGAGATACAATTCCACAGAAAGATAATTGTGTAGTGTTAGATCTTTCGAGAATGAAAAAGCTATTGAAGCTTGATAAGAAGAATCGGGTTATGATGATTGAACCTGGAGTTACGTTTGGTGATATAATACCTACACTCGAGAAGAAAGGTTTGAAATTAAACATTCCATTACATCCTAGGGCTTCCAAATCGGTGCTTGCAAGTACCCTCGAAAGGGAACCTGTCACCATTCCCAGACACATGTGGGATAGTTCTGATCCGTTGTTATGTACAGAAGTTATTTTCGGAACGGGCGATCTTTTTCGAACCGGCACGGCGGGAGGCCCAGGTACAATAAAACAACAAGAAAAGGCGGGAATTGCTCAATTAAATCCAATGGGTCCGACTCAATTCAGTCCTTATAGAGTCATTCAGGGAGCTCAAGGAAGCATGGGAGTTGTAACCTGGGCGACAATTAAATTAGAAATGAAGCCTACAATTCAGAAGGTTTATCACCTTCAATCAGATGATCTTCAAGAATTATTGGATTTTCACCACGACTTAATTAAATATCGATTATGTGACGAGCTTCTTATTTTAAACAATTTAAATTTAGCATGTCTTTTGAAACAAACACCTCAAGAGATTAACAACCTAGCAAAAGAATTAAAAAAATGGAACTTAATTTATGTTCTTGCAGGGCGAGGAAAATTAGCAAATGATAAACTTGAATATCTTATGGGAGATATTGCTGATATAATGGAAGAACAAGGGCTCGATCCTTCAAAAGAAAAAGAAATTATTAACGATACTAACATATTACGAGTATTAAGACAACCTGATACAGATTCTTGGAGAATGAGGTTGAAAGGTGGACATCAAGACATATTCTTTTTATCTAATTTTGAGAGAATTCCCGAATTTGTATCGATAATGGAAAGCCAAAATTCCTATGATTTAGGCGTTTACATACAAGCATTAAACCTGGGAACTTCGCATCATTGTGAATTTAATATTTATTATAACCCTAACAATGCTGAAGAATCAAAACATTTAAAAGAAAATTTCTTAAAAACATGTACCAAATTAATGGATGCGGGTGCGTTTTTTAATAGACCATATGGTCCTTGGGCTAAAGAAGCGTACGAAAGACACAGTGCCTCTACTCAATCAGCCCTAAAAAAAGTGAAAAAAATATTTGATCCAAATAACGTGTTAAATCCCGGAGTGTTATGTTTTGACGATTAATATTAAAAAAAGAGGAAGATGAGAAGAATGGATGAAGAAGAATACGAAAGAATGATTCAAAGGTGCCTTCGCTGTTCTATTTGTAAATGGGTGCCTCAAATACAAGTAAAGAGCCAAAAATATGCTACTATTTGTCCGGCCATGGACGAGTATAACTTTCATACCTATAGTGGTGGTGGAAAAATCATATTGGCATTATCTTATCATTTAGGGCGGATTGGTCCCTCCGATGAACTACGAGATATTGTCTACAAGTGTACGGAATGTGGTGGTTGTGCCGTTTCGTGTAAATTTTTAAACACCTTAGAACCCCTTGAAATCATGTGTGAGTTTCGAGAAAGGTTAGTAAAAGACGGATGTGGTCCGATGCCTGCACAACAGAAATATATTGAAGCCGTGAAAAAAGTAAATAATCCCTACAATGAACCTCACGAAAGTAGGAAGGAATGGCTTCCTAAAGATATACAAACCGATCCTAACTCGAAGGTTTTATTTTATGTTGGGTGTACTGCCTCCTATCGGAGAAAAGAAATGGCAATTGCCACGGCTCGGATCTTGAATGCTGCGGGAATAAAATTCCGTCTTCTTGAAGACGAAACATGTTGTGGAAGTCCTATATTAAGGACGGGAGTTAAAGACGCCTTTTTAGAATCAATGAACAAGAATTTAGATGCTATAGAAGCATTGGATGTAGACACGGTGGTGTTTACCTGCGCTGGTTGTTACGATACTTTCAAGGTTGATTATCCACTGCATCGAAAATATAATTTTGAAGTCAAACACACTGTAGAATTATTTGACGAGTTAATTCAAGATGGAAAATTAAAACTAACTACAGAAGTTCCGTTAACAGTTACGTATCACGATCCATGTCATTTAGGTAGAAATGCCGAAAGATACGAAGAATGGGACGGCGATGTTGTTGAATTGATGCCCCTTGTTAATATTAATATTCCAAAAAAACCAAAACGTTGTGGTGCTGAAGGTGTCTATGATCCTCCGAGAAATATCTTAAAAAGCATTTCTGGATTAAAATTAAATGAAATGGAACGAATAATGGAATATTCCTATTGTTGTGGTGCAGGAGCTGGCGTAAAATCTGCATTTCCAGAGTTTGCCTTAAAGACTGCTCAAATAAGATTAGACGAAGCAGAAGATACTGGTGCTGAAATTTTAGTATCTGCGTGTCCTTTCTGTTCAACCAATTTACAAGATGCTATAAAAGAAAAAGGTTCTAAATTACAATTTTACGATATAAATGAGTTGATCTTGATGGCGTTAGGGATGGATATTAAAAAAGTAAAAGAAAAAGCGGCGGAGGTGGCGTAAATGGTATTAGAAGAGGATACTTTTAAGGAATTTGAAAAAGCTGTTGGCGTTGGAAACGTCAACGATGGCGAAGTTATTACCGATGCTTACGCTTACAATTGGTGCATGGAAATGTTTAATTACATGGATGGAAAAGAACCATTACCTTATTCATCTCGCCCTAAAGCTGTAATACTGCCTTCTTCTACGGAAGAAGTTCAAAAAGTCGTGAAATTATGTAATAAATATGGAATTCAAGTAAAAGCACAGAGCACTGGTCTTGGTCCGTGGAACTGTGTATCCTCCAACAATAGTATCGTCGTGGATTTACGCAGGATGAATAAAATCGTTAAAATTGACGAAAAGAATCTTTATTGCGTTGTCGAACCATATGTGAGTGGTGCACAATTGCAAGCTGAAATAATGAAATATGGATTAAATTGCCACATGCCTGGAGCAGGACCCCAGGTATCTCCTCTTGCGAGCGCAACAAGTATGAATGGACCTGGATTTACTTCGCCATCTACTGGACATAGTTCAAGGAATGTGTTAGGAGTGGAATGGGTTTTACCAGATGGAGAAATCATGAGATTGGGGTCATGGGGGATGAAAAACAATCCCGATTGGTTTAATGGAGATGGGCCTGGACCTAGCTTGAGGGGAATAATGCGCGGGTGGGCAGGGGCTAAATCAGGTCTCGGAATATTCACGCGAGTTGCTGTTAAGCTCTTTCCATATCCCTGTAGTACGGATTTTGAATTAAGTGGGCATTCACCAAATTACGACTTC
>Ga0180437_10006229_pt1 | contig 15979 bp, 12 predicted proteins | sample SS_ome_4_FD_132410 | JGI IMG/M metagenome (GOLD analysis project Ga0180437, IMG submission 132410) | Hypersaline lake sediment archaeal communities from the Salton Sea, California, USA - SS_3_D_1 metaG | ecosystem: Environmental > Aquatic > Non-marine Saline and Alkaline > Hypersaline >...
AAGAAAGGTAATATGGGGCTATTAGATCAGATTGAATTAGACTTCCCGCCCGTTCCCAAACAGAGGCCCCGCAAGGGTCGTAACGGTTCATTTTACACTCCCAAGAAGACCATAGAGTCAGAGGAAAGAATCAAATGGACTATTGTGCGAATCGTAAAAGATAATGACCGCTTTCCAATCAAAGGTGCGGTTAATCTGCACATATACTTTGAAATGAAAAAGCCTAAATCGGCAAGGCGAGATTATCCCACAGTTAAACCTGATATCGATAACGTGCTTAAAACCGCCTTAGACGCCTGTAATGGTGTTTTGTTTGATGATGATAAGCAGATAGTCAAGATCAGCGCTGAGCAGAACTACGGGCCATCTGACCGCACTATCATACAGATTATGTCACTGGATTAGACTAGCCATCCATCCCCAGAAAACTGGGGAGGTGACTATGCACACTAGGCTCAATATCGCTATGCATATAAACATAGTTTTTTTCTCAAAACCAGGGGATTGAGAAATGATGATCTTAATAGCTTCATCCGGTACTATTACCCTCACGTTGGAGACTGGGTCAACATGATTCACTACCTCAACCGGAGTGGGCTCTATGTTTATATTTGGCTCAAAGGTATTTTCTTCTATCGTTCGCCGTAACGCTTGAACTTCTCGAATAAGATCCGAATTGTCTACGGTGGATCGAACCGTGACTTTCGGGTTATTCGAGTTAGACAGGTTCGTGATTGTCACTACCTATACCTTCTTGCCGTTATCTTGCCATAGTGCTGCGGAGTGCCTGAGCTAAAAACAAATCTCGTATTGAGATAGTAGGTACCTCCAGCAGCAATATTTATCAACTTTGGCGGTGCAAGTCCAATAAAATCCTGACCGGACACGAGTTGATTGTATTGGCAAAAATCAAATGTGCTCAATGCAGACCCGTCAGCAGTATTCGAAATACCAACTGAAAGATGGTCGCTTAAAACAGCTCCGTTCTCACGAAAACCAACTATACCTGTGATTTCCCACACGCCAGCAGTCAAAATAATGCTAGTCACATTTCCCCAATTGTTCGTAGCAGCCACACCCGTAGCAGTAGCCACAGCAACAGTTGAGGTTGTAATTTCTCCAATCTGCCCAACGCCAGCAGCAGCACCACCCGTCTCAGGTGTTAGGTCGACTATCCCTAGTGGTCCTATGCTCACCGGGGGTAGATTGATATAAGACATATTACGCCCCTTTGATTTGATTCTCTTTTATAATCCCGAATGCCGACATTGTTCCGGCTCCAGCTGTGTAGGTCCATACCGCACGGACAAGCTCATAGCCTGCGCCCTCAGTATTCCACATATGGGCCACTCCAGCTGCTACTGCCTGAGTACTGCCTGGGAGATCAATCCATGTCCCTGCATCGACGTTCTTCACCTGCAATTTTAGGTCGCCGCTAATTGAGTTATCACTGAACTCCACATGAATACTATATGTTGTCAGATCACCTAGAGCTAAAGGTGTGCTAGTCTGGCCTGCTGTTACATCAACAGCATTAAACATCAAAGATTCTTTCATCGTCTCAACCTCTCTATTCTCATTTGATCATTGACCTTCTGCTGCTCAAGATACTGAGCAAAGTCTGGATCTTTTGATTGTTGTCTAATTATCTCCATTATCATTGTTTTCGGCCCTTTTTCATAGGCACTTTTGATTGGCTTAACAAGGTGTGGAAAATCAGCTTGAATGTCGATTAAGAATTTGACCGCTTTAGGGCCAAACACATCGCTAGCCCCGCCTATCGCAGAGCCAGCAGCTTGACCAGCCATTTGAGCCGCCTCAGGGTTTACCCCACTCATTTTAGCTAACAGGCCAGCTAAACCTCCAATAGAAAATGTCGTCATGTAGACATTTCTACCGCCTCGAATAAATTGTCTGTCCATTGCTTTTTTGATCGCTATTTTGTCTAGCTCATCAAGTAAATCCACCTGGTTTTTTCTGCCTAGTTTAATCAGAGCATCACGAGTTGGGTACTGTAGGCGTTTGCCCTCACGGGTTAGCCTTTCCACTGCCTGAATGGGTTTGCTCAGTTCTTTTAGATACTCATTGGAGTCTTTGAGCCCCTCCACAACATTTTCAAAATAACGTGCGGTTTGGGCCTCTGGAAGTTTTGCAAATTCCTTCTTTAGATTCATCGGATCTAGCCTAGCTCGTGCCTCTTCATACGGCCTGATCCGAGTGAGATACTCTTTTTTAGTTATCCTGCCTAAATCCTCAAGTATCTTTCTATCCTCTCGAGCATCGTACTTATTCAACCAGCGGAGCGTTTTCCCAATTTTTTGAGGGTCTGAATATCTCTTATTCAACTGCGATGAGAGCTGAGTAGCCTCTCGCAAAGGTGCCATAGCTTTCGCATATTCTGGGATCTGTAACAGATACTCATTAAGATCACTTCTTAATTCAACTAATTGCCTTTGCGGGAGCCCCACATATCCACCAAACTTTTGAGCCTGATAGACATCTTCGGTAAGCCGGTCTAGGACTTGAATAAATTTCTTAACCTCAACTGGATTTGCTTCTGGCCCCATGGCCTGTACTTGCTTAGCCATCATGATCATCTGATTTTTACCCTGCCGAAGCTCTGGCATTAATGGGTCTTTGCCGCCGATATCAAAATCTTTAGCTTTTTTGACCAGCTTGTCGATAATTGGCTTAGTTGGAATCGTTACATTACTCTCAGAAAGAATATCGAAAGATTCAGAACTTTTTTGGCTGATCATCTTCCGTAATTTCTGAGCGTCTTCTAGAATTTCATCTGGAAGGCTCTCTGGAGGCATCTCTCCCTTGAGCTGTTCCTTGAGTAATGCCTTAGCATCGGTTGTGGCTTCACGAGCCTCACGGGCTATTTTCTGGGCCTCTTCTTGAACCCCTTTTTGCTCCTTCACCATTTTCTCGATTTTTCGTACAAAGGCTTCTTCATCAGCAGCGTTCACGGCGGCTCGATTCGCCTTATACCTTTTTATCAATTTAGGTGACATTCCAGCGACTACCGAGCGGTAAAATGTGGGCACCGCACGTTGCAAAGTGTCTAGAAATACAGTTACCCCGCCAACCTGCTCAGCAGCAGCCCGTGGATCAATATCACCCCTCAACATAGCATCAACAGCCGCTTCTCCACCTGCTGCGCCTGTTCTTAAACCAATATTGCCTAATGCCTGTGCCCCACGTCCTATAACGCCTTCAGCACCCTTGAATGCACGACCAGCAGGCCCTATTAGTGATGGTCCAGCCATTCCGGCAACTATAGACTCAGCAGCGGCCTTTTGAGGGAACTTTTTCCTATATTCAGCCTCTTCCTGCTCGAAGGTTTTCCTACCCTCAGTTTCTCCAAAGATGCTCTCATCAATGGCTCTGCCGGTTTTAACAGCCGCTGGACCTAGAACAGGCACGGAACGACCGAGCCTTTCACCCATTCCAAGCATTCGCCGACCATATTCGGCTGGATCGGTGAAAAGCATTGATGGGTCTGTGGTCTGCTCTTCTATGTACTTCTCAATCTCTTCGGGCGTTTTCTTCCTAGGCTCTGCCGGTGGTGGTGCGGTTTCAGTGACAGTTTGAGCGCCTCGACGGTACTTCTCGAAGGGATCCACCTCAGCTTTTTTTCTTTTGAATTGTTCAAAGGGATCTGCTGGCATTAGCGACCTCCTTGGTTATAGGCAGGATCTTCAGCAGGCACAGCCTCGAAGTCTGGATCTGTTAGCATCCTCTGGAATACTTCTGATGTAGGTGGAACGTCATAGATTTCACCTGTTGATTTTTTACGCATTGGAATTGTTCCACGTTGTTCACGAGGCTCAGAACGCTGTGGCCTTTGTTGCGCAGGCTGTTCACGTTGTTCACGTTGTTCACGCGTTTTTAATGGAGTTCGACCTGTGAAACCGCCCCGAGACTCATACCAATCAATAGCCTCTTGGGGATATTTGGCTCTAATCTGCCCTAGGTTGAAATTCAACAATTCTTTATATCGTTGAAGGGCTTTAAGCATCTGGGATTCCGTGTTCAAAGCGCCAGAACCAAATTGGTTCATAATCCTTTCCATTTCTGGACCTGTAACCGCACTACCCGCAACCGCTTTAATATGGGCATTGTAAACTGCCTGCAAAGCAGAATTTAATTCTTTACCCCGTGGAGACAATGGGGCCGCTCGCCCGTAACCTGGGACATTATAACCCGGTGGCTCTACGTCTTGCCCGGCTGGATCATATATTCTGTCTCTGTCTATATCATATTGAAGGGTATCCAAATCATGACCTAGAATCTCTTCAACTTGATTTATAGCCTTTAAACCAGATTGAGCAGCACTCGCAGATTTTCCAAAGTCTCGAGCATCACGCTGAATTCTCTCTTGAGATTTAGATTCTCTGGCAGTTACATCTCTTCCAACTTGATACTGGAATTTTTTTTCTGCTTGCTCTCGAGCTGCCTTTCTCTCTTCTTTACCACTCAGAAACTTCTCTATAGCTAAGCCTAAACGCGGGTCCATTCCTTGATATGGTTTTTTAAGCAACATTTGAAGCAAACGCTCATTTAACTGAGGGCGTTGAACACCAAACCGCACGGGTTCCAAGCCACTACCTGCCTCCTTACCCCCGACGGTCCCAATCTTGCTCTGAGCGCGAGAAAGTGCGCCTAACATTGCAGCTTGGTTTTGAGCCTCAGTAGCCTGCTGAGCTTGCTGAGGACTTACTGAATACAAGTACTGTTGGGCTAGATTTTTCAGTCTACGTGAACGCTCATCCTCTTCAGGGCCGCCCATGAGACCAAGCTTGAGCAGTAGCGATTTTTCAGCCTCATCCCTCCCGTCGTTTTCAATTGGCCTATCTGGATTATATAGCGGTCCATCATTCTTAATACGGAATGACTCGTTAATAACATTTGTTTCCGGTCCACCCATTCCAAAGCGCCCACGACGTTCGCGCTCTGCCCTAGTACCTCTCATATCATCTTCGGGCTCAGGCTCTGGGGCTGGACTAGGACGTAAACCAAACCCAGCTTGTGCCGGAGTTGGAACAACCTCTTCTTCAGGCTCTTCAGTGAACCGCTCAGACATCTGCTGAGCAATTGGACTCAAGGCGTAGAGGTCAAATTCTTCCTCTTCAGGAGTTTCGACCTCTTCCTCAATATCCTCTTCTTCCAGAGTCTCACCGGGGAATCGGGACTCAAAGGCCCTAGAAATCGGTGTGTCGAATTGGTTTTTTTTTCTTTTAGATCGCTTATAATCATCTATCAGACGCCTATAAGCTTCTGTCTTTTCTTCCCTTGGCATTGATACCCCCTAGCCGTAAGGTGTCCGTCGTTGCTCCAAATCTAGTAGACGATTGCGGAAATCTTCGTCTCTTTTTGCCTGGTCTTGTGCGGTTTTATATTTCGCGTAGTCGCTAGCAAGATCAGTTGCCCCCTGGATCATTCTTCCTCGATCCTGTGCGGTCTGCATGCCCAGCCCAATTTGAGTCTGTCCAATTCCAGCCTGACCTTGGGCCTTAGCTAACTGGTCCCTGAATGCCTGAGATTGTAAACCAGCTGCTCTTTCCCTTTCGCCCTGACGGAAAGTTGCCTGACGCTCTAATAATTTGTTTTGGTAGTCACGCTCAGCAAGCTGTCGCATATATCTATCTTGTGCTAATTCATCTCTTCTAGCACGCTCCTGCAACGCTGCAACGTTCCTCTGTTGCACGTTGGCCTCTCCTACTCTCTGCTCTTCGCCTAGATTCCGTAACTGGGCTTCATTCATTTGCCGAGCACGCTCCTGCAAATAATTTTGGTACTGTGCAGAGGTCATTTGGTTAAATTGATTAATGACATCAACATTCGATTGGCTTCTACCAAATTCCTGCTGAGCCATTTGCCCACCTAACTGCCCACTGGCTGCCATAGCATTCAGAGCCTGACGGTAGCTTTCCGCAGCTGCATCGGTTGTGGCTCCAGCAAGCCTGTCCATTGCCGCAGCTCCCGATTGCATCTGAGCAGCCGCTGTCAAACCTGAGGTTAAGGCGCCTCTTCGTGCAGCTCCTTGAAGTATCGATGCCTCTCTAGCCCCTGCCTCTTGTTGAGCCCGCCTTGCAGCCTCAGACATTCGGGCTTGTAGCAATGGGTCTTCACCCTCAGAAACTCTAATCATTTGCTCAAGAGCACGCCTTTGAGCTTCTACACCAGCTTCACCGACTTCTCCCAATTCAGCTAACTGTGGGGCTTCCATTTGTATGTATGGAGCTAATTCTGGCTCATACTGCCCTACAATTTCGTACATCTCAGGAGTAAACCGACTGTAATCAAATTCTGGCTCTGGAATAGCTGTAGAGATATACTCTGGGGCATCCATAACCGACAAATCGTACTCGGGCGGCTTAAGTGAATTGAATAAACTCTCTATTCTGTCTAGTCGATCTTGAGCTGCACCTCGGGCGCGTTCTGCCTGCCAGGCTTGAGCTAATGTCCCTAGCGCTTGGGCTCCTACGGCTATAGCTATTGGAGAAACCATTTTATACTCCGAAAATTGGTGTAATACGTTCTGTCAATGGGCTCACTGGAGAACCTGCGAGCTGTTCAAATATGCTTGGGAAAGGAGGACCATCCCCTCCTATAGGCGCCGACTCTGGTTCACCTGCTATTACCGGAGCACCTGCCCCTAGGTCTGATTCTGGCCTAGCTTGCATACCGGGGAACCAACCAGCTAATGGACTACCAGTAAATTCTGGGCCAGGCTCAAGCTCTGTTGATACAGGAGCAGTCCCAGTTGGGGTTACCTCTCTAGCTCCAAATAAATCCCGTAGAGCTTGTCTATAATCCTCTTCTCTAAATCCATAATCCTCAAATTGAGCTCCACCAAATTCATACTCTGGCCCCATCGACCCCAGGCTACGTCTAATAGCATTCAGAGTGTCGACATCTTCTTGAGTCAGTACATCAGTTGGTGCAGCCCGAGCATGAGGATAAAAAGTAAGATAATCAGAAATATCTGGTGCTTCAATTTGTCCTTCATAGCCCATTTCTCTCATCATTCTGCTGGTTAAATCTTCTTTGAACTGTTGCTGGAATTCAGGGCTCAGCCACTGAGAAGTTGTCGTTTCAGCCCGCCTAGCAGCGTCTTCTAAAATCCTTTGTTGTTGTTCCTGCAACCGCACGTCCTCAGCCTGTCTAGCGCCTATATAGGACTCAGAGGCAGCCTGTTCATATCCGGGTATATCAAATCCAAGCATTGGATCAGCCGCTGGCCCTGCCTGAAGCATATCCTCTTGACCGAGTAGAGACATGATTGTATTGTACGGGTCTGCCAAACCACTAGTGATTATGGATGATGGATCTATATCAACATCGCCGATGCGGGTATATTGGGATGGGTCTATATCAATACCTTGCAGTAACCCTAGAGATTCCTCTAGCCTCTGCTCCTGTCCTTCAGCGCCATATATATCTCTGAGCGTTTGTCTCATCGCTTCTAAGGGCTCTTCAGCCTGAGATACACCATACTCTCCAGCTAAACCAATTTGAGCTGCTCTCCGGGCTTCTTCCTCGGCTTCTAATCTAGCTACCTCTTCCTCTATCCCCGTTGCTCTACCTTCAAGCTGTTGCCTAAGCTGCTCATTGGCTCTTTCCCAAGCTGTCTGATAAATATCCTGTGCCTGGGCTGTTGTTTCGGTTCCAATGGTTCCTAACTGCTGCGCTAGGCCCTGCTGGGCTCTAAGGGCTCTATCGCGTGCTAACTGTGTCTCGGGGTCACGCCCAGCCAGCATTGCATCAAAGGCCATTTCACCTGCTGAATACCTTGGCCCCGAAATGTCACGGAAATACTCGCCAATACCCTCAGGGGTTGCAACATACCTGTCAGACACGTTGGCTATGTCCGTTGTGAACCTCTCAGCTTGCGGAGCCCGTTGCCCTGCCAGTCTTGAGGCAATTGTCTCACGCTCAGCGCCTGGAGTTGCAATAGCTGTCTCGATTTCTGGCTCTTTAACCTCAAAATCCTTTTGCCTCGCGGCCTCAGTGTACTGCTGAGCCTGCTGTTGAAGCTGCTGTTGTTTTCCAGTAACCTGAGAAGCAATATCACCAAAAACCTGAGGTGCTTTTACCTTTTCTTGCGCCGCGCGGAAGGCTTGAACATTCCGACTAGGGCCACTAGCAGCTGGAGCACTACTTCTACTATCTTCAGATACTTCACGACGTTGACCTCCTGCACTTATTTCTGTTTTAGGTGTCGGGGCCTGTGCGGTCGCCGCAGTAGTCCCCTGATCACCAAATATATTAGTTTTCTCAGCTCCTGGCTGTCTCAGTTGGGATTCGATCTCATCATAGACGTAAGCCATTATATCCTCCCTAGCAGATCATCAGCCGGCGCAGCTGGAGTTACAGCACCCTGTTGAATTAAGTCAGATTGAGCCTCGACTCCAGGCCCTTCCTCTGGCATAAGAACTTCAGTAGGGCCCCCTTGCTGGTCCATGGTTCCGCCCATCGGTGGCAAGGCGCCCTGCTCTGGTAACGGAGCTTTACCCGTCCGAACTATAGCGGCCAACATCGGGTCCATTTCTTTTTCCATCTTCAAATGTTCCATTATGTGAATAAGCACATTTGATGTGTAATCAGCGTTAGTCCTAATCTCCGGGTCATCCAACAGAGCTGAATGATGGTAAATATGGCGCGGGTGGTCGTCGGTATTCACTACCAACACTTTTTCACCTTCTTGCAGAGCCTCGTTTTCATTTTCTATAAGGTCATTTTGATTTCTAACCGCACGTGTAAGGGCTTGAAGAGGTTCACCATCAATCACTTTAAGGAAGTCATCAACATCCTTCACAATCCCATATTGCATGAGCTTATCAGCAATAGCTTCACGTCCAGCAGTCGTCTGTAGCAGGGGATTGGTTGCTTTTAAATCAACATACTGAATCGGATCTAAATCGGACCCTACAAATTTAGTTGATGTCTCTCTGCTGTTGGAAAATTTAGTCATTCTAACCATTCGCTCAGTGTCTCCACCAAACTTACGGTATGCATTTATAGAATGCATGACGGTCTTCTTAGCAACGCTGATATATTCCTTGCTAGCAGCAGTAATAAATTCTAAAGCATTTGCTGTAAGTGTGGCGTATGCCACACCTGAAGTAACCCCCGGCAATGGCTGTCCTCGAATAGCCTCATTGAGGTTACTAACCTCAGTCATAAAGGTCTTCAGAAGTTCTATAAACTTAAATGTCTCTGGCGAACTGGCGCCAAGGTCTAGACGTTCTGGCTTTCCACCCTTTTCTCCAGGTGTGTAGCTAACGAAGTTCATGCCGTCTATTTGATCCACGCCGACATTAGCTTCACGCGGAACCAACACATTCTTAACAGCAAAGGCCTGCTCATTGGTTGATATAGCAGAAAACGAATGGTCTAACATTTCCTGTGCTGGTAAAATTGAGCTTAAAGCTGGATATCCAAAACCAGTTTTGAAAATAGGCTCTGGCTTAAACTGCTCTACCGGAATAGTCCCATATAAATTATCACTATCCCAAAGAATACAATCGGGAGAGCAATACATCATCATCCGACCTTCCGGCAAAGCCGGTGAGGGCTTAACGAACAACTCATATACAAAGACCTGATCTTTTTCTAAGAGATTGTCTAGCTCGTTGCTATAATAGCTGTCCCAACGTGGGTCGGTTTCAAGAGCTAATATCTCTTCTTCCATGTGGGGATGTTGGGCAATTAAATCCCATTTGTTTTTTCTAGTACGGACCTCAACCCAGGGCAGATCTTCCCACTCTTCAATGGTGTAATCGAAAAAGACGCTATAGCAGTCATGGATAGAGACTTCAGCTTCACCCGTGTATTTGATCCCGTGTTCGCCTTTTGCTATGTGTTCTTCCGTGTCTTCTAGAGGCTCAGATTCCCAAGGCTCGCCTCTGTCAGTTCTCCAAACACTCTTTGTGTATGAAATACCCTGGACCAGCCCATATTCCACCATGTTTGTGAATTTTCTATCCAAATCCTCATCTTGAACAATCTGACTAGCAAGAGCATCGCCCAATCGGGTAATAGTCCTCACATCAATTCCAGTGGCCCGAGCAATAGTTGAAAAATCCAGGTTCTGTTTACTGATGATTGTTAGCAATTGCCTGATCAAATTGCGAGCTATCGGCATCAGCATTTTGACGAATTCACCCTGATCACCCTCAAATGATAATGAAGTCTCCCAATAAGTGGCCTCGATTATATTTGAGAAGTACTTAACAGTATTGCGTGACCAAGCTTGCATAATAGGATTCGTAGAATATGACACCCAGCGGCCATGATATTCCATCAATTCATTAGCCACATCCTTGGCATCTGCTTCTAACCAATATGTTCTGTTATCTGTCACCGTGTCACCCTGTTGCTATAGGCTCGTACCGAATAACTAACCGCCTGCATCTCCGCTGGCTCGGCTGCCTCGTTGTGTTCAAAAATTAATTGGATAAACGGATTTCTTGCAGCCCCCTGAGGGACATAGGTGCGAATAATCGGAACGGCTTGAGTTCCATACACAAGCTGCTCTTCATTCACATTACCCCATGGGAAAAAACCCCAAGGAGAGTAACCCCATCCATCTGATCCAACTATTCCTGTGATATTTGTATCAACCCACTCGGTTTCAATCGAGCTATTTTGATAAGATCCTGCAAAACGTAAAACCGCACGGCTAATAGCGTGTGCTCTGAAATGTATCTGACATTCAGCGAAATGCTTCATGCGCCCGACCTGCCCAGCATGAAACGGTGCTAGTTTAATGGTGGTTTTGAATGCGTCATAGATTTGAACCACGTCAGTAGCTACCAAATTCGTTTCATTGCGTAACGTGAGATTGTATTGAGAACCACCCAGTGATTCAACAGAGCGTACACGACTGATTACTTGGTTTTTGACTAGCACGTCACCCTGCTCTGGCACTACTGAAATTGTTGCTACCACTGACAAAAGATCAGAGGCCACGCTGTCAATTGTGGCAGAGTAATTCTGGTCTGAGTAATCCAACTTTGTGAATAGCTTCCGCTCACGAATGATTTTATTGTCATCCCTTATCAAATAGAGAGTGTCATTAGGCCCAACCACTCCCTGCTTAAATAATACATCCCACTCGCTCCACGCGTCTGTCAGGGCATTATAGGCGTAGGTAGTGGTTAGGCTGCTGTCATTCGGACCCAGGGTACTAACTAGATATAACCGATCAGACTCATATCCAACCGATCCGCCCTCCGTCTCTGTACCATCCTTAGACACTATAGGTTGTATGATATCCTCAATCCTGTGGCTAATAATCCTCACAGCTGAGTCGGTCACTGCTGCAAAGCCCTGATTGGTCATCATCATGACCTGATTATTTAGCAAGCTCACGTAGCTCGGATTGATCGCATCTAGCGTGGTATCCAGAGGTGCAATCGCAAAATCGTTGACAGTATCGCCCACCAACCGATACACTCCGTCACGTTTTACCAATATTAAACTATCCTGCAACGCGGCCACCCTCAATAGAGGTTGGTTGCGTGCGCCTATCTCAAAGAAATTCACCAATGGTACCGCTTCACGCTCTCCAATCTTCGAGACGTATATGACGTGCGGTAGCTCATCATTCTCTGACAATGTTTGGTAGCTGGTAGTAAGAGTCGGATCAAACCCAGCCCCCACAGAATTGCTACTGGCAATAAACTCAATCGGATCAGTGAAGCCCTGGGCTTCTATTGATATTTGGCCCGGTACATCTGAAATCCCCGAAGCGTATGTTGCATATACCAGCCCATTGTCATCTCGATTGATTGCTTTAACCAGCCCGAGAGCAGTATTTCTTAACTGCACAGACAAGCTTGATGAAGTGTTATCAAACGACCAAAGGTATTCGCCAGATGAATTCTCGACACCTTGGAAGTAGAGTGATGTAGCACCCAGACCACTACCAACAGTTATTTGAAAAGTATTTGCAGTGACACCGAAAACACCGTACTCCCCAGGGAGAGCCGTGCCCACAATGCTGCTAATTCTTATTATATCCCCATTTAGCAGTCCATGGGAGGTATAGGTAATGGTTATGGTCGTGGTTCCCGCTATCGTCTCAGATTTTACAGTGGTGTTTCCAACTCCAGACCTAGCGATATACTTGCGTACAACTCCACCTATACGGATCTGAATATAGCTTCCTGAGCTGAAAGCTGAGCTATCTATGACACTCAAAGAAGCTCGGTGACGAGTCCTGACGTTGGCATAAATCAAATGCTCCTTGAATTCAGTAATATCAGCAGCAAGAGGTGGCCTAGCATTTGCCTGTAACTCGCCCTCTTGGCTGTTTTCATTCGTATAAAGTTCAGCGCCTAGCAATAAATCGGGAATATCATCATCAATGAAAACTACACCAGTGGATACCTCTGTGGATGAAAGCTCATGCTCCATGACCAGCTTATAGTCTCCAAAGGGACTGATATCTTCATTCCCGCTCTGTGAGCTTCTGTACAATTGAACGAAATATCCCTGACCAGCATCAATTTCCGCTGGAATAGAGATTTCTAGCCGAGTGGTGCGAGTAGCAGAGAAATCTAGTGTGCCAGATCCAGGACTAACCGCACTGCCCTTGTCAAATCTGTACACAAAGTCTGAAATCACAGCAGTTACTACCTGAGTTCCGTCTAGTCCACTGTCGCTTGCATTTGAAACAGTTATAGCCATCCCAACACTGAGGTTGTGCTTTGCCGGGTCAGTAACCTCAACAAGATTGCCTGAGGGATTGGTGTAGCTCAGAGTTGCTTTCTCGCTATTGGTGAGCACAAGGGCATCTCCAGGTGAGCCTAGCAAGAGATTGTCATTGGCATCTCTTTTCCCAAATACAGCCCGGTATGCTACCTGTCCAACATTGATAGACCCATTGGCGTCGATGAATACCCCACGTAAATCTAGCCCCGGAGGAACCCCAGCCATCTCAACATCTGAGTTGTAGGCTGTCAGCTTCATCACACCTTCATTTGTGGTGAAGTAGAGATTTTTAGCTGCCTCCGCAGAGCGAGAAACCCTACCATCTAGAGTAAAGGCCTCGCCACCGTTGGCAGTCGCGAGAAATGTCTTGTTTGGGTCTGATCCAGTTTCGGTAAAGTAGAACATCCCATTTGTTTCAGTGCCGAGTGATACTCTGTCTTCATAGTAAAAGAGTCGATTGGGAACTGCGACACCTGGGTCATATACCTGATAAAATCCCCGTCGGCGATCAACCCGCCCTGTGTTTCGTACAACAGCATTTTGACATTCCTCTAGAGCACCGTCAGGGACAATAAGGGAGTTAGCCTGCTTGAACAGGCCGGTGAAGTTCTTAATTTCTCCCATTTCCATTAAAGACTCCTAAGACCTGTGCCGCGATATTGGTACCTTCGACCTCTGAGCAACCCGTTACGGTTAATTATCTTAGTATTCTCTCCCCTGATACGTGGGGCCAAAAGCTTCTGCATGTCCTCGCGTTCTCGATCGATAGCCTTATCAAGCTTAGCGTAGGCAGAATCATCACCTATCGATTCCGCTACTCGCAGCGCAGTACCTGTTTCAAGGTAACTAAAACAACCACGAGGTAGAGGAATGACAGGAGTAGTATCGGCCGGACAAATGTAATCGCCTACTTTTAGAACACTAGTAACGGTTTCGGTAACAGTATTTGGTACTTCATCGGTATTGAAAGTTAATATATTGCCCGCAATATTCGTGACGACCTTATCAAAATCAATCACGTTATGCCCCTGCTGGCCTCTTACAAAATCTATAGCGGTCCCAATCTCTATAGTGGAGGGTACGCTCGATACAGTGACATTATCCCCCGAGATATTTGTGACAACCGCACAATTCTCAGCTTTAACCAGGTCACCTATTCGCATTTGAAACCAGAACTCTAATTCATACCCAGTCAAATCACTTGGAGGTGTGGGAGTGAGAATCACCATGTCACCCTCAAAATAGAAGCCGTGCGGTGTCGTACCCTCTCGGTAAATATGTTCGTCCTCGATTTGGTACAAATTCAAGCTTCTGGCAGACGAAGGCTGGGCAGTGGTACTATCAGGCCACCGCAATTTTAAGTCTCTCAGCGTTTGTCCTACGGCTCTGTAAGGTATCTCATAAGAGGCCTGATCTGACACCAACGAGGTGCGTGTACGCCTAACCATGAAATCTTGTCGCAAAGATGTGATAGCAGGCATTAGATCGAGCTGTATTACATCGTCGGCAAAAGCCAGCATATCCTCATCATCTAGAAGATATTGATTAGCCGGAATACTTAGCCGTCTCTTTACACCTGCTAATAGCTTGTCGGTTGTGTACGCTGCCATATCTTAGCCTTTTCTACGTTTTTTGCCTTTGCCCTTTGGCTTTTGGGCAGAAACCATGGAAACTTCCATAGTAGCGCCTGAAGCAGCAGGTCTTTCACCACGCATAAACTGACCTACCTCACGCTTGAAATCGTCCTCTTCAGGCTCTTCACCTTCTTCCATGGCGAGGTCCATGTCTCCCTCGGGAGCATCTTCGCCCTCTTCGACGTACTCCATCTCATCGCCCATTGGCTCCTCTCGCATTTCCTCACCCTCAGGAGGCATATCTCCTTTCGGGCTTTCCGCCATTTCATCATCGCCGTACCCCTGCATCATCATCTTGTGCATTGCCTGAATCAGTTGCTGTAAGGCTTCTTTGCGCGGCCCCATCTCTTCGTTGTCTTCTTGACCGTATCCCATTCCCATCATAACTTTGACTCCAATATCTTAATAACCATGTCTAATTTTCCATACATTTCACCGACTCCTTTTTCTAAGGCCTCGATTCTATTTGAAACGCCTTTTTCTAGCTTGTCGATACGGTCGCTCAGTTCTTTTTTTTCCATATCATGACCCCGCCTAATCGCTTCAATGGATCGCCTATTTTCTAGAGCTAATTGATGGAGCCGTGTAAGCCAAACAACTCCACCAATCATGATGGTTAATGCGGAAAGAGGTATAGCGATTTCATCTAACCTAACCATATGTGGACCTTCTCAAAATATTACCGCGACGCACCAACCATAAACCACGCTGATCCTGAGCAAATCAGAACACAGCCCCCACGATTACCAGAGCTAAAAGTAACATTCGTGCCTAGCTCAGTGTGAATAGTTTGAGTACCTGCACCCCCACCATTAATCGTTAGAGTGTTGTTAGTATCCTGCTTGGCTATGTGTAGGATCTGCCCGGTAACTCCGCCTGACAAGCTCTGTATCGTCATGTTTCCGAAGTTTGTTGCCATCCGTATAGAACTAAGGCCAGCAACGTTGAAACTGACTAAAGTGCCTGTCGTATTATTTTGAATCTGGCCCCCTGATATCGCTCCGGTAAAAACACCGCTAGCAGCGTTTACATTGCCCGTTGTTTGAACCAACTGAGTTCCAAAATTAGGATCAATCTTAGTTCCGCTAATAGCCGCAGCTGCATCCACGTTATCATTTGTAACCAGGCCGTATTCTAAATCGGTTGCCCCAGCGTTTGTCTTTAGCACCGTATTAGCAGCACCATGATCAAACTTCTGAACGGCTCCTGCAGCTCCACCTTTGATCAATTGCCCCAAGTCATCCATCGGGTTAGCGAGAGACGCGGCCCATTTCAAACCTGAAGTTTCCGCAGAGTCAGCAGTCAACACATTCCCGTTATCTCCAGCAGGTAGCCTCACATTGTTAGTGCCATTTCTGGTTATGATATCGCCCTTAGTGGTCACAGGTGAAAGAGCATTAAAACCAGCTGTCTTGGTAATCTGCCCAGTACCACCAAGAGTAATTGGAACTGCACCATTGAGCTGTGAACCACCCACACTATGAGGATTTGCTGTGCTCGCAATATGATTATCAATCTGCGCGTGTGAATTGGTGCCAATGTCTTGTATTTCCGTGTGAGAAATCTCACTTGGTAAAACATGGCTACCAACGACAGACCAGTTGCTGCCCTGAAAT
>Ga0180437_10006230_pt1 | contig 15979 bp, 11 predicted proteins | sample SS_ome_4_FD_132410 | JGI IMG/M metagenome (GOLD analysis project Ga0180437, IMG submission 132410) | Hypersaline lake sediment archaeal communities from the Salton Sea, California, USA - SS_3_D_1 metaG | ecosystem: Environmental > Aquatic > Non-marine Saline and Alkaline > Hypersaline >...
GACAGAACCAAAGTTTTGTTTGTAAAGCGGTTCAGAATGCATTGGATGGTTCATTCTACACGGTTCGCTCATACTGTTTCTCCTTTTAAGGGTTCAAAGCAAATGCTAGGGAGTGGGTCCAAACGTGATCGATCATGTTTACTTGCTGTTGAGAAAGTCGTGGGTCTAGCCTTGAATGCTCTATCATCATGTTGCCAAAGTGCTCGAATGTATATGGCTCTTCTAAGTGGCAAAGAGTTTTGAACCAAATATGACCGATGGTTTGTACTTGGCTGTGTGCGTCTTCTCCTGTTGTTTGGTTGCACAGTTGGTAGAAAATTTGTGTAAGCACGCCGGCCTCGTGGTGTACGCCACCGTTATCTTCGTGCAGGGGAAAATCTTGATAGACTATGCTTTGTCTATCACCTTTGTGTGCAGAGCCGGGATTTCGGGCAGAGCGCAGCGCCTGTGTGTGCACACGATCTATCTCCTGGTCGCTTTGGCTTATCTCGAACGATTCTATGGCCAATGGTCCAAAAATCTTCGCAGGAATCGAGACGGTATACACCATTTCGAATGGCACAATCCTTGAACATGAAGGCAAAGACATCGGAGGTAGCCTCTTCAATGGTTCCGGATTCCGGAGTATGGAAGCTGGGGTTTTCCAGCTCGCAACAGCTGTTGAACAAAGTGACCCATTTCGTGAGCGACAATTGTGGGATCACCAGAAAAGCGCGTTTGCTCATTACCCTTGGAATGGACAATATCGAAAGAAAGTTTTTTGCCATCCCAGGATGCGGTTGACTTTCCGGGCTCACTCCACCGAACGGTAAAATCTGGATTACATTCTATCCCAAAAGCCTTGTGTAGGAAGATTCGGACCATATCGATATTGTAGCGCGCCTCTTGTTCTCCGAGAGCAACCTGACGTTGGCAGTGCTCTTTCGAATACGGACAGTGTGCTATATTTGATAACATGGCCTCGCCCTCCGTAGTAAAAGACACCCCTATTTTTCCAGAATTGGCAAGAGAGGGCAACGCCTTTTTGGGGATTTTAGAGGAAAGCTGGTAGAATGTGAGCGATTGATGAATCTCTAGGTTATGATATTTGTATGGGCTCGGTTGTTTGTAGTAATGAACTAAATGTGCTTTTGGAAGCTCTTATAGAACGCATAAAGGCTCTCCCTCGATCCATTACAAAAGCATCTATTATAATTCCAGATACGCTTATTCGATCATGGCTTATCTCCCAGTGTGCGGCCCGGGGAATCTCCATTGTAGATCTAGAAATTGTGCTTGTGGAAGAGGTATTTGAGAGACAGCATACTCTTTCCCCCCTTGCTTTTCTCCCCTTGCTGACGCACTTTTTTGAACAGGAGGGGCATCCAGAGCCTGTTCAGCAAGCTCTTCTTCCCTTTGTGATCAGAGCTTTTTTTGGAGAGAGTCGATGGTTTGCACACAAAGAACGAGAGGCGCTTTGGAGTCGGTTTATAGAGTGGGCAGAGATAAAGAAGAGAGATCTTGGTCTACGCGTGCCTACCTATCTGTTTGGGTTTTCCTCTATCAACAGAGCCTTTTTTGAACAAATCGCCTCTTCGACGTATTTTAAGGAGCTATTCCTCCTTTCTCCTTGCATGCTCTATTGGGGCGATCAATGTTCAGATAGGAAGGTGCGCTATCTGCTCAACTGTGCAGAAGGTGGATCTCTCTCGTCAAAGCAGCATTTAGAAACACTTCTTTTGGATCGACAACGCTTTTTAGCGAATACCGGGCAGATGGGGCAACAATGTATGCTTCTGATCGAGGATATGGATTTGCCAAAACAGGCGCTCTATGCTCTTCCAGAGCCCCTTTTTCGAGAGCCCTATCAAAGTCATGTTTCGACAGATTGTATCTCTGTCCCATGCACAACCCCATCTCTTTTAGACCATTTGAAAGCCGATATGCTTCTTTTAGTCGGAAAAAGAGAAGAGGCGCAGGATCTGCCGAAGGACCACTCTATTGAAATTCATGCTGCATACACACCATTGCGAGAGGTAGAGGCTCTTTATGAGAGAGTAGGAAAAGGCATTTCGTTGGAGCCGGCCACAGTGCTTGTTTTTGTGACGGATATGGCTCGCTACCGAGCATCTTTTGAACAGGTCTTTGACTGTCCCTATCAGATTTGGGGAGAGGAGAAAAGAGGGGGAGCCGTTCGTCTTTTGAAAATGATGATTTCTCTGTTGTCCTCTAAGGGTCGGTCTCAAGAATGGGTACAGCTGCTTCGCCACGAAACATTTCAAAAGATGCTTTCCTTTCGCCCTCAAGACGTGGATGATTGTATTGTGTGGTTGTCTAAGCGTCCAACGTGGGGGGTAAGCACCGAACATCGCCGCCGCTATTTAGAGCACCGTTTTCTTCCGACAGATAGTAGGCAAGAAGGGCTTTCCTCTTTATATGATTCGTATCTTAATGCATTTCTCCAGGATTTGGGAAGAGACCGAGAGCGATTAGAGTCTTCTGCCCTACAGCCACTAAGTGCTTTTTTTGCTTTTGTCCAAGATGTGGAAGAGCGGTTTTCCCTCCCTTTAGAGGAATGTGAACAGCGCACCATGGATGAGTGGGAGGCGCTTTTTGCTCACCTCGTCCAACGTATTGTAGGGGCTCAAGGACCTGGATATGAACAAGAGGCGCTCTTAGAGGCCCTTTCTGAATTTGAGAGGATATCTACACAAGCAAGCAGAGCCTCTCTTCTTTTTTCCGAGGTAAAAAGACTCTTTTTTTCACTGATTGACAAGGCCCTTTCAAGGCGTCCGATTGATTTGGCTTGTCCAATAGTTGTCGCTGAACTAGGTGCTGTACAGCCCTTTCCTGCAGAACTTGTCGCCCTGCTCGGTCTCGAGGAAGATCTCTTCCCAATGCATGATGAAGACCGGCTCTTGTCTAAGCTCCACCGAATGGTCTCTGCCTCTCCGATAACAAATGTTGGGATCGATCGATATGGTATTGTAGAGGCGATATTGGCGGCAAAAAATCTCTTTATTGGCTATCAATCGTACAATGTTGAAAGAAGAAAATCGTACTCACCGGTTATCGATGAGATGGTTCGCTATCTTGATGAGCAGTATAGGATCGATGGGTCTTCACCTTCAAAAGAGCTTATTGTACAACATCCCCTGTACAGGGCCCCTAAAGCGAAAAAAGGGAAAAGAAAGAAAGACAAAGAGCTGTATCTTCAGGGGCAAAAAAGGGGTTTTGATATAGAAGTGAATGCATTATGTCGAGTGGCCTTTTCCCCTTTAAGTAGCTTTTTTCGAGAGCAATATGCTCTCTCCTCTCATTGGGCGCGAGAAGAGTCGCTTTTTGTTCGCTCACAAGATATTCGGCGTTCATTTATAAAGGGTTCAGTCGATGGGAATGGCATTCGAAACGAATGTATATCAAAAGAGTTAGAAAAGATAGAAACTGATGCGGCAGTATACGACCTTCATCTTCTCCCAACGGTCTCTTCGGCACACATGGACGGTCTTGGAATTTTTTGCCCACCTGTTCACATAAAAGATGCTCAAACAATCGTGGGGTCACTATCGGGAATTGCTGATACGGCTCTTATGCTTTTTGACGAGCAGTGGGAACAAGAGCTTTTTTATAGGTGGCCTGAGACAGTTTTGAGATCTTTTCTCTCTCAGCATCATGGTTTGGATATAGCTGAAAAGGCGTATATTGTATCGGAGAGCAGGTTTTTTGCATTAAAGCTATCTGATCCTAAGCGTTCTCTCGAAAGATGGAGCACTTTTTTCTCCTCTGCTACACAGGCTCCCTTTCCCTTTTCCTATGAGATTATTCAGATTTTACTGAAAGATAAAGAGGGGCTTTATCGGGCAATAGTTGATCGAGCAGAGAGAGAAAAAGAGAAGGGGGCGTGGTCCGTATATGCCAACGATCTTGTTCCCACACTGTGTGAAGAACAGAGATCATCATGGAAAGAATGGGCAAAAGCTCTTTGGGGTGACTATTTTGTATGTATGGGGGGATACAATGAGTTTTAATATCTCCTCCAAGCAAGAGGCTCTTCCTCAACAGCTTTTTCTCGAGGCTTCAGCAGGAACCGGGAAGACGTTTGCTATCGAACACTATATCGTTCGATCTATTCTCGCATCAGAGCTTGTTCCCTCAAAGTTGTTTCTCGTTACCTTTACTCGAGCTGTTGCCGACGAGCTCAAAATGCGCTTGCAAAGGGTGTTGAAAGAGACCTGTTCGTGGTTGTTGGCCCCATCGCCAACATGTCCCGAATATCTTATTCCCTATCTTGAGGGAGATGATTATCGACGAGGAGAGCATGTTCGACATATTGAAGAGGCTCTTTCTCATCTTCATGAGGCGACAATCTCTACCATTCATGGTTGTTGCGATCGTCTGCTTTCCTTATGGGCAGAGAAGGAAGGCATATACAGTGGTCAGCAGTGGTTGTCAGATTATGAACAAAAAGAGTGGATTGCTGACTATCTGAAGAGTCAGACACTTCTTTCCTATGGTGAATGGAAAACACTGGGAAAACGGTATGCGTATAATGAATTAGGGCTTGTCGAGGCGGTGCATTCCTTTTTTCAAGAGCAGTCTCTTCCTATTGTTCCTCTAGAGACCTCTGTAGAAGAGGTGAGAGCAAAAGTGAGCTGTTTGGATCAGGTCTCAAGTGCTCTTCAAAAAAAGGCTGTGCAGTGTCGGGGTGCCTTGAATAAACAGGGTCTTCTTAAAGAAAAGCTATTGTTATATTTTGATGCTATAGAGAGACTTATTCGAGAAGGCTATTCGGACGCTATTTTGGCTAAACTACAGGGGGTAAACCTTTCCTGTTTGTTCGCCCTTCCTCGTGCCCGATCGGAAGCTATTTCTCCGGATTTTTCGCATATTGTTGAGGTCATTTTGACCGTTTTATGGCCATCGCTTGAGCACTACTGCTTGCCAGAGGGAATTATTCGAAGGCTCGCAATAGATTGTTTCAAGCGATTTTCTTCGTATCTTAAACGTTCTGGAAAGAAGACGTTTGAGAGCGTATTACAGGACACTTTTCAGCTTTCAAAGAATCCAGATTTTCGAGCTATGGCAGCAGATGCTGTGAGCCATCTGATTGTAGATGAGTTTCAAGATACTGATTGTAGGCAGTGGGAGATATTCTCTCAGCTCTTCATGCACAACACTCTTTGGAAGGGCTCAATTCTTGTTGTTGGAGACCCCAAGCAAGCTATTTATGGTTTTCGCAAGGCCGATGTATATAGCTATTTTGCAGCGAGAGAGAGTTTCTCGTCGTGTAGAACGCTTTTTGTCAACTATCGAGCAGACCCACGACTTGTGCAAGCGCTTAACAGCCTTTTTTCTGGTCCGGCTCCCCTCTTTTATCTGCCAAAGGCCCAAAAGGCTCTCCCATTCCTTCAGCTTGATTCGGGAAAAGAGAAAGAAGAGCTTCCTCAAGATGGAAGAGGTTCATTGCATTTTTTCATAGCAAAGGACTCTATTGGAAAAAAGAGGAGGTGGCCTCACGAGGCGATGGAGGTGCAGACCATCTTCCCGTGGCTTGCCGATGAGATGATTTCGTTGGCAAATAGGGGAGTACCATTTCGCTCTCAAGCTATTTTGGTGCGAGATCGCTATCAGGCCAAAAGGGTGCAGAAGTTTTTACAGGGGCGGCAGATTCCCACCTGTGCCTGGAAAGTTGATAAAGTGACAGAGTCGCCTTTCTATACATGGCTGTGTAAGGCGTTTTTGCTGGCAGCACAGCCAGCAGATCAGAGAAAGCTTTCACAGCTTCTACTTTTCTTTCCAACAGATGAGCATAAAGCCCTTTGTCAGGAAATTGCGGTCTCTCAGCGTCTCGATCGATGGGCACTGTGTGTGAAAGAATGGACAGGTGTTCGTGAGGCATTTTATAGAGGCGGCATTGGTGCTATGGCCAAAGCCCTTTTTTCCTGTTTTTGGGATGGGATTCGACGCACAGATGAGTGGCTCGCCTCTTTTGGCCGACAGGCGGTACTTGACGTCGAGCATCTTTTTGAGCTTTTGTCGCGTCTTGAGGAGGATCTCCCCCCATCTATTGAAGGGTTTGGAGAGGTTTTGTTGCAGTTAGAGGGCCGTTTTTCACAAAACCCAGAGATGCTTTCACAAAGAATCGATCCCGATGATGAAGGGGCACCTATTTTAACGATGCACAAGAGCAAGGGGTTAGAGTTTGATGTTGTGTATGCTCTTGGCTGCAGCAGTAGAACGCCCGTACAGGAAAATAGTGAAGAAGGAGAAGCGGAAAAGATCCGTCAGCTCTACGTATCGGTAACCCGAGCCAAAAAGCGGTGCTATCTCCCTATCTTATTCGAAGAAGATGGAAAAAAGGTGCTTCGTGGCACAGCATCGCCCACAGAACTTCTCCTTGCAGCTCATAACACCACACAAGATGAGACGAATTGGGTAGACGCTCTTTACGAAAAGATACATCTCAAAAATACCGTTGAGAGACTCTCAGAAGAAGAGACAATTACATATTCCTTTGCCGAAAATGAACTGAAAGGGCTCCCCGTTTCTAACCTCAGGTTGTGCCCTATTCCCTTTAGGGGCTGGCTGCGGAAAAAATCTACTTCGTGTTGCTCCTTGCTAAGGTTAAAAACCTTAGTTTCGTCGCAACACTCGTATCTTACTCCCCTCGCTCAGCCCCTAAAGGAAATAGGGCACAACCTGAGTTTTAAGGCAAAAAATCCTGAGAGATCATCATCTATTCTCTCTCCTCTTTCAAGATGGAAAAAGAATAAGTATTGTTCGTTTTCTTCGATGAGACAAAAAGGAGAGCGTCTTTCTCATGTTGATGGCTCAAGCTCTTCTGCGCTTTTTGGAACGGAGTTTCACTTTGCCATCTCTAAGCTCATATTTGAACCTTTTGCTGTGCGCTCTTCTTTAGAAAGAATTACAGAGTGGGTAGGTAAAAACGCCCTTGTCGATAGCCATGAGCTCGCCTTTTTCTTACACAAGGCTCTTGAGACAAAAGTACACTTAATGGGAGAGATGATCTCGCTACATGAGATTCAAAGGGATACCATGAAGGTCGAGGCTCCTTTTTTAGATAAAGGGGCCGACGGTGCGTTGTATCGAGGGTCAATAGATCTTCTCTTTGAGTGGAAGAAGGCCGTGTATTGCATTGACTGGAAGACAAATGTCGTCTCTGAAGAAATCTCTTCGTATGTTGAAGAGCATGGATATGACCTCCAGGCTCGATTGTATAAAGAAGCAATAGTTCGCGCCTATAGCCCTACATTTTGCTGGGGGGGATTTTTCTTTATCTTCGTCAGATCAGACGAGGGGGTTCATTATGTCCCTTGATGATGTAGCAGAAACGTTTTTAAAAGAGGGACGTATCGACCATTTTGACGTTACGCTGTCTAAAAAGATTATGCCGACCTCTCTTTCTTGGCTTGCTCTATGGGTTGTGAAGGCTTTTCGTCAGGGCATTATGAGTCCAAAAATTGATGAGCGTCTCTATCCGGATCTCTCGTGTGTTTTTGTCGATGACCGCGCTATTTCTCCAACGCGTTGTGAATGCGAGGCGATTGAGACAAGAATTAGAGAGGAGTTTTCATGTTGTAATTTAGATACGTTGATTATCGACCCTCCACACGTCTTTCTTGCCTATTGCCATGGCATTGAAAAAGCACTTTTATCCCACACCAATCGTCTCTTAAGTGCCGATCCATCTCTTCCTATCCAATCTCCTGAACAGCTCATGGCTGTAAATGATGACCAATATCGTGCAATTAAAGGGGCGTGTGATCACACCGTCTTTTTAATTACAGGAGGTCCTGGAACCGGAAAGACCTATACTGCGGGACACTATCTTCAACATGTCGCCAAACAGAGTCCTCTTCCCTTAAGAGTTGCCTTAGTAGCCCCAACGGGAAGGGCCGTACAGGCTTTAGAGACAAGTATTACCCGTTTTGTATCGGATTCAGTTTCCATTTTCTCGCATACCATTCATAGCCTTATCCGTTCTCAACAACACCTTCCCTTCCATCTTATGATTCTGGATGAGTGTTCGATGATCGATAGTGATCTTATGCTCAAGCTGTTTGAAAGGATACATAGTGGTATGAGGATCTTGATGCTTGGAGATGCCGATCAACTTCCTCCAATTGAGCCGGGAAGACCCTTTGAGAAGATGATAGCATCTTTTCCGTGTTATAGACTCAATAAGTGTCAGAGGACAGATGTGAAGGACATTCTCAGTCTTGCATCAGTGGTATGTCATGGAGATGAACCTCGTGTTCGGGAGGCTCTGTTGAAAGAATCGAAGGAGATCTCTTTTTACAATTGCCAAACACACGAGCAATGGAAACGATTCCATAATGTGGTAGCAGAACATGTTATCTCTGTATGGAAAGATGCTTCAACAGAGGATCTCTCTGTACTGAAGTCTTCTGTCTGTCTTACTCCCATTCGAAAGGGGCCGTTTGGAACAGAATCAATAAACGAGATGGTTTCAAAACAGCTTTTGGATAAAGAAATAGAGCCTGTTGTTGTCTGTAAGAACATACATACATTGCGCCTTATGAATGGGGAGTTGGGTCTTTTGGAAAAGCGGCGTGAGCAGATTCGTTTTACGGAAAATACAATTCCTCTGCCACTATGCCCTCATATCGAAAAAGCATATGCCATGACGGTTCATAAGAGTCAGGGCAGTGAATTTGACACGGTTGTTTTTGTCCTTCCTCCGAAAGCGCATGTTGATCGAAAATTGCTTTATACAGCAATAACACGGGCAAAAAGGCGCCTTATTATTGTTGCCGATATAGAGGATCTTTGCCAAATCTTCCGCTAATCTTTATGATAGAGATGCACTTAATTAGTTAAATTGTTAATAACATAAATTGCTGGATGTTCTCGAGGAGTTGTATATGAGATTGGTTTGGGCGGCCTTTTTGTTTCTTTTTTTGGCAAACAGTATTGCTATGGGACAGGACTATGACGCCAATAAGCGGATCATTGTCTTTGATTTTGGAGGCGTTATTGCTGGGGGTCATAATGGCCTTTTGGAAAAACGGCTTGCAAAAGAGCTTAAAATTTCGGCAACACAGGCAAAAACGATGGCTGAGGCCGCACAGCAGGCAAAAAAACTCAAACTGCCCGAAAAGAGATTCTGGCAATTTTTCTCTGCAAATTCTGGAATACAACTGCCTAAGAACTGGCCAGAGCGATATGGCGATATACGAAGGCATATTATTCGGCTAAAGCCTGGGATGATGGAGCTTGTCGAAGAGCTCAAAGAAAAAGGACATCGTGTAGCGATGCTCTCAAATGTTACGACAAATAGAGCGATAGCTATACGAGAACTAGGGCTTTATGAGCCGTTTGATCCAGCGGTCTTGTCGTGTGAAATAGGATGTTCAAAGCCGAGCAAAAAACCCTTTCGAGTGCTCCTTGAAAAGCTTGGCAATGTGCCCGCACAAAAGTGCATCTTCATCGATGATAAAAAGGAAAATATCGACGTCTCCAATAAAATGGGTTTTGATGGGATTGTCTTTACCTCGTGCGATGACTTAAAGGTTGCTCTTGGTAAGCGCAAAATCTATGTAAAGACGTGGTAAGAAAAAAATCCAACTTGTTGCCAATAACAGTTTTATTTTTATTTGATTAGAGAGTATATCCACAGCCAAAGGTATAAGCTTGGTAAATCCCGACTACGGGGGGAAGGAATATGTACAAAAAATATACCTTCTTTTCGTATAAGTTACGGTGTGTATTGTTAAGACTCGTTCTGGAGAAGAGCTATGATATTGGCACAAGAGCATCTCGTTGACGAACAGGTTGTTTGTTGGAACTGTGAAGAGACGGTTCACGAGTCGGCGGTACAGTGCCCATATTGTTATGTCGAGATGAATCGTCACGGAGTTGAAAGAGCTTCTAAGGTCACGCCATTTCGTCATACAGCGGCGCTAGAAGAGGCCTCTACGAAAGGCGGTACACTCTCATTTCTCTTTTCTCTTTTGTTTTTGCTCTCTGGAAGCGCGCTCTTTTTTCTTTCGGTTCTCGTTGCCTTTTTTGCACGAAATGGGGAGTTTACCCTTCGTTGGTCTGAGCAGAGCTGGTCGTCCTTCCTAGGCCTTGGAATGGCCTTTCTCGCCTTTGGCACCATCTTTCTCCAAAGTGTTCCAGGAAGCTCGGAAGAGCTATAGACTTTTGAAAAAGAAACCCCAAAGACACTCCGGGGGTTTGTTTTGTCATTTCGTTTCGGCTTTTCGAATAGTGAGGTAGGCTACTGTGTCTGGGGGAAGGTCTTCGCCTTCGTAGAAGTTGAAAAAACCGGCAAGCTCCGTTGCCTTTGTCACTGTTAGGCCGACTGTGTCCCCTTTTCGTAAGTTTTCAAAAATGAGCCCATTGCCAGTCCATAGTGAGAAGGGATAGAACCTCTCTTCTTCTACTGGGTCGAGATTCAACGTTCCTTTTTCTGTGTTATTAACCTGTACAGAAATTGCTAAAATCTTCCTCGCATTGACGGTGCCAGGGTTTCTGGTATGTGCTTTAAGAAAATAATTGATCACATATGTTCCCGTATGGCGTATCGTAAAAAGAGATGTGTTTGTATCAAACTGTATTCCTCGCAGGGGACCAACGTGTGTTAAAGGGACAATGCCTTCTGAGATGGTTTCAATTTGGTCAGCTGCAATCTTCTTTTCTGCTCGTCCATAGACGGCATGGTGACAGTCATCAAAGCCTTTTGGTACTTGAAAAGCCGCTTCTGCGTGTGCCATGCCACATAGAGAAATTGCGCCACAGAGGATGCTAAAGAATCTCATTTCTCTTCTCCTGTATGTTTGTATTTGTTCACACCTACTTTTTCTTCCTTTCGGCCTTGTGAATGGCTAAGTAGGCCACTGTAGATGGAGGAAGATCGTCGTCTTTATAGTAATTTGCAAAAAAGACCGATGGAGGCTCGATTTTTATGACGACCAGGCTGACCGTATCTCCCTTTTTGAGATTTTCATAGATAATCCCGTTTGCTGAAAAATAAGAACCATCTATTTTGTTGGTTATGGGAATATTTACGGGATTGAGGTCTCTTGTTCCCCTCAGTTTGCCGTTTACTTTGATAGCGATGGCGATAATTTCAGTACTCACTCTGGGGGTAGTAAACGCTTTGAGAAAATAGTCGATCACATATGTCCCTGTATGGCGTATGGTAAACGCTGACGAATTCGGATCAAACTGTATTCCCCTAAAAGGACCAACACCTGTTAGCGAGACAACACCTGTTGAAATATCTTCTGTTTGTTCAGGGGCGATTTTCTTTTCTGCTCGTCCATAAATACCGTGGTGGCAGTCCTCAAAGCCCTTTTTGATTAAGACTGTTCCAAAAAGCCCTGTTGTTGTTTCACAGAGAAAGAATATGCTACACAAAATGGTTATGAGTCTCATATTCTTGCTCCTTTTTTCTCGGCTTTATGAATATCTAAATAGGCCACCGTGGCCGGGGGAAGATCTGTACCTGTATAGTAATTTGCAAAGAAGGGAGGCGTTTGACTTTCGACTTTTGCCACTACTAAGCGGATCTTGTCCCCTTTTCGAAGATTTTCAAAAATGGTTCCATTTCCCGAAAAGTATGCATTGTCCAAAATTACCTCCTGCAGGTCTTGCGTGCTGTTCATTAGATCGAGGTATCGTATTCCTCGAAGCGAATTGTTGATCTGTACACCGATAACGATAAGTTCTTCACCATTGCGGGCCATAGCGTGTGCCTTTAGGAAATAGTCGATCACATATGTCCCTGTGTGGTGTATGGTAAACGCAGAGGATTTCGAACTAAACCCAATTTTTCTGGAGGTACCGACGCGTTGTAGTTTGACAACACCCTCTCTAACGATGTTTGTTTGTCCGCTTGGCATCTTTTTTTCTGCTCGTCCATAGACGGCGTGATGGCAGGAGTCAAAACCCTTTTCCACTAAAGGAAGACCAATCCCCTGAGTGTTAGCCAAAAGAAACGTACTACAAAGAATATACAAAAGCCTCATGCTGCCTCCCAGAGCCTTCTAGAACACCCGAATATAGAGAGCGTAGAACACACCAAGCAATAGGCGCAACAAAAATTTGACAGTCTAGCTTAAGGCGCCCTCAGTTTCTGCAGCGCAGCATTTTTTATACTTTTTGCCACTTCCACAAGGACACGGATCGTTGCGCCCTATCTTTGAACCTACGTGGATGGGCTGAACAGGAGCGGGTTGTTCGCTTTGTCCTGCCGGAGTCTCTTCAAGGACGGGGTTAAGCGTTTGGTCATGTTCAAGAGAAATCTCTTCTTCATCGATAGGTTGAGCATAAAAGTTTTCTTCGGGCTGGGTATGGATTTGGAATTTGAAGAGAGCTTTGATGATATTTTCGCGCAACTGCATAGTAAGAGAGCTGAAAAGACGAAACGCCTCGTGCTTAAACTCGATGAGGGGATCTTTTTGTCCAAGTGCTCGAATATGGACGTCAGAGCGCAAATGATCCATCTCTAAAAGATGGTGCTGCCAGAGATCATCGACGGCTCGTAACATAATGGAGCGGATCAATCCTTGGATAAACTCCATCGATTGAGACTCTTCGGCTCCTGTCTGTTCGATAATGTTGCGTTGGCTTGCAAGCTTTTCTTCTAAAGCGTCGCGCACAAGCTCAGCGCTCTTTTCTCCAATCTCTTCTGCATCTCTACCAAAAAGAAGTTGATCGTCGATTCCGACAGGGGCAATGGTAGCAAGCCACTGACGAAACTCCTCTTTACCTTCGTCTGACTCTATTGATGCAGCAGCGTGCAGAGTAAGGTGCTCTCCGAGCTCTAATGCCATCTCGCGCGGGTTATCCGTATGCAGAAGGTCATTTCTGAATCGGTAGATCTCTTGGCGCTGTTTATTCATAACATCATCATACTCGAGCGTGTGCTTTCGAATGGTGTAATTGCGACCCTCAACGCGCTTTTGGGCGGTCTCTATCGATTTGTTGAGAATGCCTGCCGAGATGGGCTCTCCTTCGGGTGGGCGAAACTTTTGGAGCCATCCTGCTAAAGCAGGAGACGCAAAAAGACGCATGAGAGGGTCTTCTAGCGAGATAAAGAATTTAGAGGATCCTGGATCTCCTAATCGACCGCTACGACCACGAAGCTGTCTGTCAATACGTCGGGATTGGTGGCGCGTTGAACCGACAATATGAAGGCCTCCCTTTTGGGCAATTCCCGTTCCGAGTTTAATGTCTGTTCCTCGACCGGCCATGTTGGTAGCAATTGTTATCGAGCCATCTTGCCCTGCCATAGAGACGATTTCGGCCTCTTTTGTATGGTTTTTTGCATTGAGAACGGTGTGTTCGAGTCGATTGAGCTTAAAAAGACGAGAGAGCTTTTCAGAGACTTCGACAGACTCTGTTCCAATGAGAATGGGTCGACCTTCTGCATGGATCGCCTTGACCTCATTGAGAATAGCCGTGTATTTTTCTCGCTCTGTCATGTACATCTCGTCGTTTGCATCTTCTCGAAGACATGGCTTGTAGGTTGGAATCTGCAACACGGTGAGCTTGTAGATCTCTTTAAATTCGCTCGCTTCTGTAATAGCCGTTCCTGTCATTCCCGCAAGTCGGTCGTAGAGCCTAAAGTAGTTTTGGAGCGTTATTGTGGCATAGGTTTGTGTTTCACGCTGAATAGGGACACACTCCTTTGCTTCTATGGCTTGGTGCAGGCCGTCGGAAAATCGCCGTCCTGGTTGCATACGACCGGTGTGTTCGTCGATAATGAGGATTTTATTGTCTTGGACAATGTAATCAACATCGCGCTCCATGAGAAGGTGGGCTCGTAGAAGTTGCCTGAGGTTATGAGAGCGTTCCTTTCGAAGGCCATCTTCTTGTTGAATCTCGAGTTTTTTCTCTAATTTTTGCTCTTCTGATAGATTCTCATCGTGATCGACCTGAACGAGTTCGTGACCGAGATCGAGCATGACAAAATCGTTCTCTTTACCACCGCCTTCTATCCAGGCGTGGGTCCCTTTCTCTGTAAGCTCGTACTCGTTGGCCTTTTCATCGATGATGATGTACAGCTCTGCTAAAGCATCTGCTCGAAGCTGCTTGTTTTGTTCTTTATAGTAATGAAGATCCCATTTATCGATAGCGGCCCGAATATCGGGATTTTCTCGAAGTCGCTTCAAAATCTTGTTACAGGGGGTTCCCTTGGTGATAAGCCAAAGCCGCTGGCACGTATCATACTCTTTTTCTGTGAGAGTACGCGCCTCTTCTTGATCGCCCCAAAACCTGCTGAGCACTTTTTTGGCGTCAAGGGCAAGACGTTGACATTCATCTCGTTGTCGCTTGACAAGGGCTGCAACGTTGTTTTGAAGCTCTGAATAGAGCTGTTTTGTGACCGCAGAAGGCCCCGAGATGATAAGAGGGGTTCTGGCCTCATCGATGAGGATAGAGTCTGCTTCGTCAACAAGGGCGAAATAGTGGCCGCGCTGTACCTGCTCTTGTGCCGACGTCGACATAGAGTTGTCTCGAAGATAATCGAATCCAAATTCAGAGGCCGTTCCGTAAACAATATCGGCTTCATACACCTTTTTGCGATCTTCGTGGTCCATGCCCTGTTGAAGCACATCGACCGTGAGTCCTAACTTTGTAAAGATGGAGCCGATCCATTCACAGTCTCGTTTTGCCAAGTAATCGTTCACAGTGACAATATGGACCGGTTTTCCCGTTAATGCGTTGAGATAAAGGGGCATGGAGGCCGTAAGCGTCTTTCCCTCCCCTGTCTGCATCTCGGTGATACTTCCAAAATAGAGGGCGATTGCTCCGAGAATCTGAACATCATACGGGATCATGTCCCACTTTTGTTCATACCCCGAAACATGAATTTCGGTGCCAAATAAGCGGCGACAGCAGTTTTTTACGGCCGCATATGCTTCGGGAAGAAGATCATCTGTCTGCTCGCCCTTGGCATAGCGGTTTTTAAGCTCTTCTGTTTTTAGGGTAAGCTCTTCGTCAGAAAGGTGTTGAAACTGCTCTTCAAAGGAGTTGACTTGGGCAACAATTTTTCGATATCGACGCAGAGTCCTATCTTGAGCTGTTCCAAAAATACGTTTAAGAAAAGAAAACATGAAAAAAACCTCAAAAGCCAAGAATGTGTAACTTGGGTAAGATATATACGCTAAGATCCAAGGCTTGTGAAACAAAAAATCTAACAACAGGCGCCTTAAAATCTATGAGACAGAATGCCTTAAAAAAGCGTTAATTGCAATAATTTATAAAGATGTTTTTACTCGGGTTAGCTGTCTTTTGGATTTTTAAGAATTCTTTTAAAAAGAGATATTATAATAACAGCACGAACTATAGCTATTTAGGCCATAGTAAGAGCTGGTTAAAAAATTAAAGGCCATCATAAAAACTATACGCTTCAATGGTCTCCAGGCTGTTTTTCGTCGTCTTGTGGCGGTGCTCCTCTAGACACCATTCACAGGTATAATTGTTCGCCCAATTAGTGCGCCCGATCCCCCGACCGTAAATGAACGGGTTACGGCGCAGTTGATAAAACAGTAAGGCACGTTTATAGCAGAAGAAGGCCTTGTCTGAATGACTCAGGGAAGCCTTCGAGGAGGCTTGTGTTGCTTAGCCAAAGGGTTCGCAGAGCGGAGAGGCTCCCGATAGAAACGGGGAGAAGGCAGAGGCCGTTGTTGTTTAGGGAAAGGTTTTGCAGAGCGGAGAGGCTCCCGAAAGAATCAGGGAGAAAGCAGAGGCTGTTGTCTTCTAGGTAAAGGTTTTGCAGAGCGGAGAGGCTCCCGAAAGAGTGGGGAAGAGAGCAGAGGCGGTTGTTGCTTAGGCCAAGTTCTCGCAGAGCGGAGAGGCTCCCGAAAGAGTGGGGAAGAGAGCAGAGGCGGTTGTTGTTTAGGGAAAGTCTTTGCAGAGCGGAGAGGCTCCCGAAAGAATCAGGGAGAAAGCAGAGGCTGTTGTCGTTTAGGAAAAGGTATTGCAGAGCGGAGAGGCTCCCGAAAGA
>Ga0180437_10006232_pt1 | contig 15978 bp, 19 predicted proteins | sample SS_ome_4_FD_132410 | JGI IMG/M metagenome (GOLD analysis project Ga0180437, IMG submission 132410) | Hypersaline lake sediment archaeal communities from the Salton Sea, California, USA - SS_3_D_1 metaG | ecosystem: Environmental > Aquatic > Non-marine Saline and Alkaline > Hypersaline >...
ATCGGGCCGACCATTCTCCGTCTGGAACACTGGGTACCAGAGAAACGGAGAGGAGGTGACCCGCTTGAAGAGGCGATTCCTCCCATTGACCATAGCGCTCGCAGGGCTGCTCGCCTTCGTCGCGGTGGCGGCCATGAAATCGGACACGCCCCAGCCTGCAGCCGCGGCTTCTCCGACGCGTGCCTCCGAGCCAGCACGAGCACAGCCGCAGCAGCTCCCCCAGGCTATCCCGGCTCCAGCCCAGGCCCCGGCGAATGGCGCACTTGACGCTGCCCCGGCGGCACCCACGACACCGGCGGCCGAGGCGGCACCCAAGCGGGAGCAGCCGTCGGTCACGACCGGCTGCGGCAAGGCCGTGCCGTGCCCCAACCGGAGCTGTGAGGACTGCCCGTTCAACATCTACCTCAAGTAGCGCCGAATGCCGCGCGGCGCGCCCACACGACAACAGCGATGGCTGAGGGGCGGCCTGCGCCGTCCCCCGGCCGCACCTGTGTCACGACTCCTCCACAATCGGACTCCGAAGCCATCCTCCCGTTGGTCGAGTGGACAGGCAGCGCCACAATGGCCGCGGAAGTAACCATTCCCGGTGGATTTGTCTCTCTATGAGCACAGCACTGGCACTGCGCGTGTGCTAGATTCTGCCCTGAGCTTGACCTGGAAAGGAGGGTGGTACTGTGACGACGCGTGCGGTCGCGGTTTTGGTCGCACTCCTCTTTGTACTAGTCGCGGCAGGCGCCTTGTGGGCCGAATACGGCGCGAAGGGCAAGGCGACCTGCGCGAGCGAGGCCGACCGGTGCTCGATGACGTGCACGATGCTGATGAACCACTGGAACAAGAAGTTCGCCACCATGAAAGCCCATGAGGGCGACAAGCAGTGCTGGGAGACCTGCTGGACGCGTATGGCGACGCAAGGCGCTGGCTCCGCTGCGGAGATGAAGGCCCTGTGGATGGAGAACATGGCCCCCAACATGCGCGCCAACCAGTGCGCGCAGGCATGCTGGCGCAAACACCACGACAACTCCAACACCGTTGAGGTAGGCGGCTGGCGCAGCACACCACGCTCCATCGTGTGCACGCCGTAAACGCGCCGCTGCGAACACCGGGAAGGCGCTGACGGGCGGGAGTTTCCCGCTCGTCAGCGCGTCTCTGGCAGATCCGCGCCGAACATCTCCGTCAGCCACACCCGGCCATCCGGCAGCGCATAGATCCCCACCCCCATCCGCGTGTACTCCCCGTCGAGGATATTGGCCCTGTGCTCCGCGCTTGCCATCATTCGCTTGTGGATCACCGCCATCACCGGCTGCCCGGCGCGGCCGATGTTCTCCCCGATGAGCGGAATCTTCTCAGGAGCGATCTCGAGTGCACAAACATAGCGGTCCAGCGGCGTGCGCGGCCCCGGAGCCGGCGCCAGATGCGAGAAGTATCCCCTATCGGCCATGTCCGCGCTGTGCTCCCGTGCAACCTTGGTCAGCACCGGATCGAGCACCAGCGCTCTCACCCCGCGCTCGCTCCGTTCCCCGTTGACTATCCGGAGCACCAGCGCTTCATCGGCAGTGAGCACCGTCGCCGGCGAGCTTGCGGGCGCCCGAGCCGCCAACACCACCCACGCCACCAGTATGCACAGCAGGGATCCCTGTCTGACCAGTTTCACTGCACGATCCTCCGGCCATCCCGGCCAGACCTATGCTACCCGCGAACCGTGAAGAAACCGTGAACCCCTCCTGGCGGTTACGTGGCGCCGGCCTGTGGCTCCACCGCCGCCGTCGCCCGCCGAATCCGATCGCCCACTGCGATCGTGTCGATGACCTCCAGGCCCTCCGTCACGCGGCCGAACGCCGTGAAGCCCATTTGGTCCAAGTGCGGCGCGTCCCCGAGGCAGATGTAGAACTGCGTGCTCGCCGAGTCCGGCAGCATCCGGCCGCCTCGATACAGCCGCGCCATCGCAACCGTCCCGCGCCGGTGCTTCAGCGGCGACTCCTCGTCCGGAATCGAATAGCCCGCGGGTCCCTTGCCGGCGAGTGACGGATCGCCCGCCTGAATGACGAACCCGGGTTCGACCCGGTGAAACGGCATCTCGTCGTAGAATCCACCGCGCACGAGGTTGACGAAGTTCGCCACCGCCACCGGCGCGGCCGTCCCCTCCAGCTCCAGCGCGATCTTTCCCTTGTCGGTCTCGAGCGCGACCTCGATGCGCCGCGCCACCTTCACCGCAGCGATCTGCTCCGCAGTCGGAGGTTGCAGCTCAGCCGTCGACGGGGTCTCTGCCACGATCTTCTCCTCCTCCGGCTTTGGCGCTTCGGCCGGCGTGGAAACGGGCTTCCTGCACCCGCCGCAGACGACCGCCACAGCGCACAGCGCGAGCGCGACATTCCCTCTCATCAGCTACCTCCCTCGCCCAGCCCGGCCCGCGGCATATTCGCGCAGCTCACAGCGTCCGCGTCACCTTCCGCAGCCGCCGCGGCGCGTCCGGATTGAGCCCTTTGATCAGTGCCAGATGACATGCGAAGAGCTGCCCCAAGGTGCCGAAGGGGATGGGAGTCAAGGCCTCACCGATGCCAGTCGGGCAGTACACGCCCATCGCAGCCCCATGCGCCATATCGCGTCTATTCGTGAAGGCAAGGACATCCACGCCCTGCCTGTCCAGTCGCCCGATGAGATCTCGCATGAATCCGTAGGTGGGGCCATCGGGCGCGAATGCCACCGTCGGAGTATCCTCCTCGATGAAGGCGATCGGGCCATGCAGGAAGTCCGCCGCGGACATACCTGCAGACCCCACGTAGCATGTCTCCATGAGCTTCAGCGCGAGTTCCCGACCGTTCCCGTAGTTGAAGCCCCGCGCCAGACAGAGGAACCGGGGTGCATACCGGTAGTAGCGGGCCACGTCGGCGATCCTGGCCTCACAGTCGATAGCGGTCTCGACCGCCGCTGGCAGCGCCGCGAGCTGTTTTTCCGCCAAGCCACCGCCGAGCGCGCGGCAGATCATCGCCATCGCCACGAGGGTGTTCGTATAAGTCTTGGTGGCCGCGACGGCCCGCTCCTTACGCGCCCGCAGCCCGAGCGTGTGGTCGGCCACCTCGCTCAGCTCCGACTTCCCGGCATTCGTCACGGCCAGCGTGAAAGCTCCCATGCGCTTGGCGGTGCGCAGAGTCTTCACGACGTCCGGGCTCTCGCCCGATTGCGATATCCCAATCGCCAGCGCCCCCTTCAGGTGCATGGGCGCCGGATACAACGTAAACAGCGAAAGCGCTGCCCCCGAGACCGGGATTCCGTTGAAGTGCTCGAACAGGTACCTGCCGTACGTGGCGGCGTTGTCCGAGGTGCCTCTGCCCGCCACTAGGATCAGGGTCGGCGGAGTCTCCCTGAATGAATCCAACACTGCAGACAGGGGTGCCAACTCCCGCGCGATCAGCGTCTCCACCCGCTCCGGCTCCTCGCGGATCTCTCGCAGCATTACCGGGGTCCGGCGCGGCTTCGCGCCTGCTTCAGCACGCACTGTGCTCACCTTCTGCCTGCGCATTCCGCACTTCTCCTTCTCACATAGCCTCGCCAGCGGCCGCGCCCCGCCGCCCTACGTTGCCCCTACTCCACCCGGACCAGTTGCAGCAGGGCCGGCTCCGTGTAGTCCACGACGATGTAGTTGGTGCCCAGCCTGCGGTGTACTTCGCGTTGGCGCCCGGCCTCGGGGGGCAGCCGGCTCATGACGGCCGCGCCGAGGCCCACGCCCGCCCTCACCTCGCTCCGTCCGTCCCCCACCACCAGGACCCGGCCGCCCTCGACGCCCAGCTCTTCGAGCAGTCCCGCTATCAGTTCATCCTTGGGCAGCTTCTCCTCCCAGCTCGATCCCCGGATCCCTTCGACGACCTTCCCGCGCCCGATCCCGAAGCCCAGCGCCAGCAGTTCCTCCGCCATTCCGCGCGGCGTTTCCGCGTCGCTGATCACCGCCCCTGTCACGAAGTAGTTGCTCACGCCGGCGCGCCGTAGATGCTCCAGGAACTCCAGCGATCCCGGCACCCGCCAGGCCCTCGGGTCCTCTCGCGCCGCCGCCAGATTGCGATCGCGGCGGGCCTCGTTCAGCACGGCCTCATAGAAACGAAAGAGCCGGGGTGCCTTCTCCCCTATGTAGTCCGTCACTTGCGGCGACTCGCGGAGGTCAGGGAACCGTTCCTCACCCTCCCACATCCTCCCGACGATCGCCGAGTTGACCGCGTTCTGCTCTTCGGACAGCGCGCGGTCCGAAACTCGAATCGTCCCCTCCTCGATGCCCCGTCGAATGGCCCACTCCATCTGCGACAGGGCCGACATCCCTCCCGATTCCACGCAGAATCGATCCGTCTCTGGCAGTGGCTCCTTCTCCACCTGGGCGACGACGCGCCGGCGGCTCTCCTCGCTGTCGAAGTCCTCGGGAAGCCCCGACGTAATCGCGCAGTGGAGTATGGCGCTCATCACCGGCATCCACTCGCGGATCAGGCTGTGCGTGCCATCCACGTCGTGGACTGCGTGAGTGATCTGCAGTCGCCCCAACCGCCGTACGATCTCGAGGCCGCCCACTCGCCGGGGCAGCCCGCTGTCGTCCAGTATCGCCATGCGTGGAACGCTCCCCGGTCACCCCGGAAAGAAGCGCGCCTCTACGGCCCGACACAGATAATGATAGACGGGGACGTGCAGCTCCTGGACCTCGGGCGTCCTTTCGCCGGGCACCAGTATGCAGACATCGCACAGCGGCCCCAGCTCGCCGCCGTCCGAGCCCGACAGCCCAATCGTGCTCATCCCGAGCGCCCGCGCCGCATGAACCGCCAGCACCACGTTCCGCGCCCGCCCCGAGGTGCTGATGCCCAGAAGCACATCCCCCGGGCGACCGAGCGCGAGGACGAGTTGGGCGAAGCCCAACTCTGGATCCTCGTCGTTGGCCCAGGCCGAAGCGAAACTGAGATGCCCCGTGAGGGAGACCGCCGGCAGCGCCCCGTGGAGCTTCGTCGCCAGCGTCTGGCCCTCCCTCCCCTGTGCCGCGAGCGCGGCGCGCTGCTCCGCGCGCAGCGGCCGCGCTCTTTCGAAGCCTTTGAGCAGCTCTCCCGCGATGTGCTCGCAGTCAGCCGCGCTGCCGCCGTTGCCGCAGAGCAGGAGCTTGCACCCCTTCTCATAGGCGGCTATCAGCGCGTCGCGGGCTGCGCCGATCTGGCCTTCACATTGCGCCAGCGCCGGGTACTTGGCGACCAGCGCCTCCAGCGCCTCCCCTTCGGTTCGGCTCACATGAGCACCTCGACCTCGATGGTGCGCTTCCGTCTGCGCGTCGGCAGTGGAATCTTGAATTCCCCTCCGACCGGTGCCAGGGGCTTCGCGTCGACGGTGACCGAGCGCACCGCGCTTGTGCCGCTCTCGTTCCGGAAGCGGAAGTGGTACTCGCTGCCCCGGAAGCGCTTTCTTACCTCGTACTCCTTCCAGGAAGAAGGCGCGGCCGGGTCGATCCGCAGACCATCGAAGTCCGCCAGCACCCCGAGCATCCGGTCCAGGGTCTTAAGATACCACGCAGTTGAGCCCGTGAAGTTGCTGTAGAGGTTCATACCGAAGTTCGGGTGCGACGGCCCCACCGTGAAGTTCGACTGCTGGTGCGGAGGACCGGTGGCGATGTCCGGGAACGTATTCCCGGGCAGAGAGAGCTTCAACTCCTCGTAGGCTTCGTCGGCGCGGCCTATGGCTGCCAGGCCGTATAGCAGGAACGAATGGCCGTGGGTGTAAACGGCCCCATTCTCGAACTGCCCGCCGGTGATATCGGCGATGCGTCCGGCCAGATCGCGGCTCTTCTGCGTGTACGGCAGGTCGAGGGAGGCAGTGCCGACCGGCGTCCACAGGCACTTCAGGGCCTTCAGCACCATCTCCTCCCGTCCCGCGGCGGCCGCCACGCCGGTGAACAACATCCACGCATTCACGGTGGCGTGAATGCGCCCCTCCTCACTGTGCCGAGAGCCAAGCGCGACACCCTCGTCGTTGAAGCCAAAGACGTAGTAATCGCCATCCCAGGCGTTGTCGTTGATCGCCTTCGTGACGGTCTTGGCGATCCGCTCCATCGACTCGGCGGTCTCGGCGTCGCCGAGGTAGCGGGCGAGCGCGAGCATTCGCTGGGCGGCAAAGATGAGGGCCGCCGAGAGCCACGTGCTCACCCCCTGCCCGTGTTTCGACAGACCGTCCATGGCATCGTTCCAGTCGCCGTGTCCGATCAGGCACAGTCCCTTCTGCCCACGGTTCCCAAACAGCCCCTCCAGCCCCAGAATCGCATGCTCGTACACCGACTTCTTCACGCGGTTGTCCTGCCGGTGCGTCTCCAGGTCGTAGAACCCGACCCTCTCCTTGAGCAAGGCGAAGTCCCCCGTCTCCTCCAGATAGCTGACCAGGGTGTCCGCAATCCAAACCGGGCTGTCCCCGTACATGCGCTCGTCGTTCGGCGCGTTCGTGCCCGGATACTTGAAGAACTGCCGTATCGCCCGCCCGTCCGCAAGCTGATGGTTCAAGATGATGGGCAGAAAGCTGCGGACGAACTCCGGGTTGAAGTTGCATATCCCCAGCAAGTCCTGCAGCACATCCCGGTACCCGACCTGATCGAGCGCCCGCGTGAAGCGCGCGGTGTTGTGCTGCTGGTACTTCAGCCATACGTTGTAGACGCAGTCGATCTCTTCGTCCGGGCTCCGGAGCTGTACCCTCCCCAGCCTCTCCCGCCACGACTCCTCCACGCGGCGAAACTCCCGCTCCACGCCGCGCGACGTGAAATACTTCTCCCTCAAAGCCCTCAGATGCCGCCGGTAATCCCTCTCCTCCTGCTCGGTGCGGCCCACCAGCACGTGCAGCGTCCGCGAGGCCCCCGGCGCCAGGGTCAGGTCGAACTGGAGCGCCCCGATCAGCCCCAGGTACGGCTGAAGGCCCATCGAGTTCCGGCACCGGCCTTCTTCCACCGCCGCCGGGAAGTGCCGAAAGTGCCCTCCTCCGGTGAACTCCTCGCCGCTCAGATCGAATCCCTTGAACGCCGCAGTCGACATCATGAACCCCGTTCGCGTAAGCGCGTTCGCCTTGTGCCGGTTCAGAGCTACAATGGCGCGGAGATCCTTCAGATGCTCTCCCTGCGAGGTCACCCGCGGATCGAAGTAGTACGACGGATGGCTCTCCAGCCCCCAGTTCACTCTCACGAACAGCTGGAGCCTGCGGCGTCGGCCGCTGCGGTTGCTCAGGCGCACCGTCCATGCCTCGCAGGAGTCCTCCACCGGGACGTACACGCGAAGCTGCGACGCGATCTCATGCCGAGTTGCCTCCACCGACACCCAACCCAGGCCGAGGCGGCAGCAATACCCCGAGTAGTCCTCCGCCTCCCGCCCCACCTGCGAGAGCATGTGCCATATGCGCGGACCTCCGCGGCCGCCCTCCTCCCGCAGGTAGAACTCGCGCGCGTCCGTGCTGCGGGGCGCGGTCGGGACATAGCTCGTGTCCTTGTGAGAGGTGACCGAACCCGCCAATACGCTCTCGTAGCACAGGAATCCCAACCCCGTCGGGTCCCAGAAAGACCCCATCACGCCGTAGGGATGGTCGTGGTTGCTGCACATCAAATGCACCCACGGTCGCGGCGTATCCGGCCGGTGGACACACACGCGGCTCTCCCTCACGAACCCATTCTCATCCCTGCTGTCCTCGAAGCGGCAATACCGATCTGCCAGCGCTTCGGCCTCCCGCTTCGTGAAGCCGGCCCGGGGAGACCGCCTCTGCGCCAGATTGCGCTTCGCTCGGTCCGCGAGGCGTTCCAGCCGCGCCTCCTCACCCTTCGATTGCTTCCGTGCGGATCTCTTTGCCATAGCGTTCCTTGCTCTCCCGAGCACTAGGCCCGCCGGGGGGCCCCTATCCCCGCGCGAGCTCTTTCCCCAGATCCCGCGCCTGGGCCACCAGGTCGGCACGATCGGCCGCGTCGCCGCGCGCCACGAGCTCACACCCAAGCACCCGACCCACGCACTCGACCTTGTACGCGGCGAGCACCTCCTCCAAGTACTGCGCCACCCGCTCCGGCGTCTCCAGGCCGCGGTCGGCCTGCACCACGATCACGCCTCCCCGACGCTCTCCCTCCAGCGCCAGCCGCCACTCTCCCCCCTCGTTGGTGTAGAAGGCGTAGAGGCGATCGATCACACGCTTCAACGTCCCCGTCAGGTGGCCGTGGTACACCGGCGTCCCGAGAACCCACGCTTCGGCCCGGCGCAGCGCGTCGTAGATGTGCTCCATGTCATCATCCAGTATGCACCTCGCCTCCGGCCCGTCCAGGCACTTGTCATCGGCGATGCAGTCCAATATCTTCATCTTCGCCGGATCGAAGCGTGTCGTCTCCGCGCCCGCCTCGCGCGCACCATCCAGCAGCGCCTCAATCAGCGCCGCCGTGTTCCCATCCTCTCGCGGGCTCCCGCAGATCGCCACAACCTCCACTTTGCGCCTCCTCTATCCTACTCGGAGTTCTCGCACCCCTCGCCTCTCACCAGCCCCCGTATTCCACCGAGAAATCGGCGAACTCTCCCCTCGCTCGCTCCCAGTTCACTCTCACGCCCCTCACATGCGCGCTCCGCGGTCCCCTGCGCATCTCCTTCAGAAACTCGTCCAGCAGCCCGCGGTCGCCCTCCGCGACCACCTCCACCTCGCCGCTTGGGAGATTGCGCACATACCCAGTCACTCCGTGGGAGTAGGCCCGGGCCATCGCAAACGCCCGAAACCCCACCATCTGCACCCTCCCCGAGATGATCGCACGAAATCTCGCCGGCCCTGCGAACTGTTCTCCCATCCTCCCTCACACCCAGCGGCCGCAACGCCACCTTCAGACTCGACGTCGCAAGTTCTCCTCGGCCCGAACCGCGACGATCTCCCCAAAGAAGTAGGTGTGGTAGTCCCCATCCCGATAGTGCACCCGCTGAATCTCATTGACGAGCGCCTTCGGCGCCACCCCGTTCGCATGCACTACCTTGCACTCGTAGTGCAGCACGCACTCCTCGATGATCGGCGACTTCGCCTTCAAGCCGCGCGTCCCGGTCAGGTTCGCCTCCGCGAGCTTGTCGTGATCCCGCCCCGACACTGTCCCGCAGAACGTGGCCAGGTCCGCCAGCTTTCGCGGCAGCACGTTCAGTGTGAAGTCCCCCGTCCGCTCCATGCACCCGTGCGTGTAGCGAGACTTACGTATGGGCGCAATGAATGTCGGGAGTCCCCAGTAGACCCCGATGGATCCCCAGCTCGCGGTCATCACATTCGGCCGTCCCCGCGCATCGACCGATACCACCAGCAGCCCCGGACTCTCCATGTTCCGCACCAGCTCCGGCAGGTAATCCATCCAGCCTACCTGGGTCTTCGACATCATCTGCCCTCCATCCCGGATGTCTAAGGCATTCGCTGCCGGAGGGCGCCACCCCTCCGTCTGCGCCTTCCGGCCGCGCGGCAGCGCCCCCTGCTGGTGCCGTCGATGGAGAGTTCCGGGCCCCGATGTCCCCCGCTCCCGGTGCTTCTCAGAGGTGGTCTGTGAGACCGCCAGGTGGCGATTGCCGACGCGCCGCGCCCCTCTCCGCCGCCGCACGCAACCGCGGAAGCCCCGCCCGCGGCGGCCCGCCGACCGTCGCGCCTCAGACCGGCCCGCTCAGCGCGCCTCCGGCTCTATGAACTCAGTCCCGCTTCGGCGGTCCACACCCTCGCGTATGTGACCGCTCGCGTCCTTGAACTCCTGCTTCGTCATGTGTGTCTGCACTCGGGCCATCGCCAGAACGTCCGGCCCCCACTTCCACACGACGAATGCCACTACCGCGACGATCGCCAGGCGAATGATCCATCCCCGGATCGCCGCGTACTTCAGCCGCTGGCGCGTCCGCTTCGCGTACTGCACGTCCGAGTCGGAACTCACGTAGTAGGTCGCGGGATCGGCGGGATCGCCCCGCCCCGAAGTGCTCCTCCCTCGTCTGCTGGCCATCTTCCTCACCTGCCCTCAGCAAGGATGCTCGCCCCTCGCGGCCCGGCCCTGACGCCGCCAATACAATACCATATGCGCCGCTACTTGCGCGGACGCTTCAGCCGTGCCAGAGCCCTCTTGAGCGTGTTGATCGAATCGATCGACGCCGGATCGACGCCGTTCAGAAACGCCAGGTACAGACTCGTCCAATCCCCAAGGTACACCGTCCACAGAAGCTGCGCAAGCCCCGACCTGCCCTCCGCCTCAATCACCTGCACCGGCGCCTTCGGCCCCACCAGCTTCTCGCTCACAATGTCCACCCGCGCCCGGTTCCGCCAGTGGTCCCCCGGCCGCCGCAGCATCACCACCTCGATCCGCGCCGGCAGCCTCTCCGCGCGCTCCCATCCCACCACCTCGTTGTGGTTCAGCTCCGGGCACTCGCTCGAGTAGGCCAGTGTCTTGCTGTTCTCGTTCAGCTGCGTCCGCCACCGATAGGCCGCCGCGCTCATGATGCCCGCCGTCCCGTGGACCCACGGCACCTTCCCGAACAGCGCCGCCGCCAGCCTCTTCGCACGGTTCCTTCGCGCTGCAACCTTCGGGCGCACTCGGTCCCGCAGCTTCGCCAGCAGCGAGACCGCCTCCGAGATGTGTCGACCTGCACCCGGATACAGCCCCAACGACTCCAGCGCCCGCACCAGTGGGATAAGCGAGTACCCCAGCGCCGCCCGCGGCGGCATCCGTGGATCTTTCCGCGGGATCGCCAGCAGCGCGACCCCATCTTCCCGGTGTCGACGCGCGAACGCGCTCAGCTTCCCGCCGGTCGTGATGCACAGAATCCGCGCCTTCCTCCGCAGCGCCGCGCGCACCGCGGCCCGCGTCTCCTCCGTGTCACCCGAATGGCTCGACGCGATGAACAGCGTCTTCGGCCCCACGAAACCCGGAATCTCGTAGTTCCGACTGACCGCGAACGGCACGGACACCCACTCCTCACACAGCCGCGCCAGGAAATCGCCCGCCACCGCCGACCCACCCATCCCCGCCAGCACGATGTTGGCGGGGTTGCGAAAAGCCGCCGGCATCTCGAACCGGCGGCCGATGTCCGACGCCTCCACCACATGCGACGGGAGATCCATCGCAAACCCCACCATCCCGACGGGGTCCAGCCCTTCATACGAGCGCGCGTCGTCCAGATCCACGCCCGCCGCGCGGGAAGCAGAACCCCCCATCTCCGGCTTTCCCCTTTCTACTCGCTCACGAACGGCAGCAGCGCCATGTGCCGCGCCCGCTTTATCGCACGGGCCAGCGCCCGCTGGTGCCGCGCGCACGTGCCCGTCATCCGGCTTTTCAGTATCTTGCCCCGGTCCGACACGAACTCCCGCAGCCGCCCGTAGTCCTTGTAGTCGATGTGCGTCACCTTGTCTACGCAGAATGCGCACACCTTCCGCCGCGGCCGCCGGAACCGCCGGTCACGGCGGTCACGGTCTCGTCGTCCTCCCTCTCGATCACGCGGCCGGCGCGATGACCGTTCGTCCTCGCGGCGATCCCGGCGCGCGCCCGAGAAGCCCTCTGTCGTCTTCCTCTCGTCCCGCGCTCGGCTCTCCGCGCGTTCCTCGCTCGCAGCAGGCTCCGCGCCCTCCTTCGGCGCGGACTCCTCGGTCTTCTCTTCGGCTCCTTCGACAGGCGGTGTCGTCATCGCTCCATTCTACCTTTCGTAGCGAACACTGCCAAACCTCACCCCTCTCATTGATCCTCCCACGGAGTCGCATCCCCGGAATCATCCCCCACCTCGGCCTGGTCGGAAGGCGGCTCCTCCGCCGTCGGCGGCGCGCCCTCCTCCCGCCGCCGGTCCAGCGGCTGCACCTGGTCCGCGACTACCTCGGCCGTCTGCCGCCGCTGCCCCTCCTGAGTCGTCCACTGGCGGATCTGGAGCATCCCGTCGACCGCCACGAGCCGGCCCTTCGTCAGGTAGTTCGCGGCGAACTCCGCTCGCTGCCGCCAGGCCACGATATTGATGAAGTCCGTCTGGCGCTCCCCAGAGGCACTCGTGAATGGCCGGTCCACCGCCAGCCGGAAGTTGGCAACCGGCACCCCGCTGCCCGTGTACCGAAGCTCGGGGTCGGCGGTCAGTCGGCCCACCAAGACGACGCGGTTGATCATGGTGTGATCCTTTCGGCGCGCCCTACTCCCCGTCGGGGCGCACCACGACGTGCCGCAGCACGCTCTCGGTCACCTGCAGCTGGTGCTCCAGCTCTCTCACCGTCGACGGATTCGCCCGCACCTCCGCAAGCACGTAGACGCCGTCCCGCCGCCCCTTGATGCCATAGGCCAGACGCCGCCTCTGCCACGGCCCGATCTTCTTCATCTCTCCGCCAGACGACGTCGTCAGCTCCGTCAGACGTTCCTGAACCGTCTCGATCTCTTCATCGGAGAGCGTCGGGTCCACGATGAACATAATCTCGTAGTCGCGAATGGGAGGGAACCCCCTTCCTCTGGACTTGTGCGGCCCCCTTCTCGGGAGCAGGAAGGCCGAAAGTAAGCGCCCCACAGGCCGCGCCTGTGGCACAACGCCGCGGATTATACCACTCCTCCCGCTCCATAGCAACCCCCGGCACTCTCCCGCTCGCCCAGCTCCACAATCTGAAGCCTGTAGTCCAGGGACTGCTCACCCATATACACCGTTCCCACTGAGTTAAACTCCGCGGGCCCCCAATCGCCCCAGATCACATCGGTGACGAACTCCAGGAAACGTGGCCGGGACATGAGCTGCTCCTCGCGCTCCGACAGAGTTACACTGGCCGAAAGTTCGCGAATCGAGCAGCCCTTCCCTCAAAACTGGGGAACCGTGAGGCAGAACAGGGGTTGCTATCGGGTCCGGAGCGTGCTAAGCTTCGCGGCGAGGGTGCCGGGACACCGGCGCCCATTTCAACATGTGAGTCGGGAGGACAGTATGTACCCAGCCCTGAGTCCGGGCATGATCGGTGTGGAGCTTCCGTTCGAGGAGTGCGCGCGGCTGGCTGCGGAGGCGGGATTCAAGGGGATTGGAGTCGATTTGGGAGCGGCGGCCGAGGACTCGGATGCTGTGCGGCAGGTGCTGGAAAAAAACAAGCTATCTCCTGCTGCGTGGGGGCTGCCGGTCGAGTTCCGGCAGGACGAAGAGCGCTTTCGAGCGGGGCTGTCGCGCCTGGCGGAGGTGTCGAAGGCGGCGAAGCAGGTGGGGGCGGACCGATGTTCGACGTGGATCCTGCCGTTTTCCGATATGCTGCCGTTCGAGAAGAACTTCGAGCTACACGAGAGCCGCCTGCGGGCGTGCGCGGACGTGCTGGCAGAGCACGAGTGCCGGCTGGGGCTGGAGTTCGTCGGGCCCAGGACGCTGCGAGAGGGCCATGCCCACGAGTTCGTCTGTACGCAGGAGGGAATGCTGGAGCTGTGCGAGGCCATCGGGACCGGCAACGTCGGCCTGCTGTTGGATTCGTTCCACTGGCACACCTCGCACGGAACCAAAGAGGACATCCACAAGCTATGTGATGCGCTGTTGGTGGACGTGCACATCAACGACGGGGTGGAGGGCCGCGGCCCCGACGAGCAGATAGATGCAGAGCGCAGACTGCCGGGAGAGACCGGGGTCATCGATCTCGCGGTGTTCCTCCAGGGGCTGAAGGAAGCCGGCTACACGGGGCCGGTGACTCCGGAGCCGTTCAGCGAGGAGCTGCGCAGGCTGCCGGCGGAGGACGCGATCCGGAAGGCTGCGGAGGCGGTGCTGCGGGTATGGAGAGAGGCGGGCATCTAGCAGCTCGGGCCCCACGCGCCGGCTCGCCCCAGGCTGGTTGGCAGCTCAGGCCGATTCCCCCACTTGCACAAGCTCGCTGATGCGCAGGCCGAGATGGTCGCCCACGATGACGAGCTCGCCTCTGGCAAACAGGCGGCCGTTGACCGTGAAGTCGGCGGGTTCGCCGGCGAGGCGGTCGAGGCGGACCACAGACCCGGGTCCGAGGGCGGCGAGGTCGCGCAGCAGCAGCTCTGAGGACCCCAGTTCGACGGCAGCTCTGACTTCGATGTTCCCAAGCTGGTTGAGCGAGGCCGGCGGCGAGGCCGAGCCGCGTGCGGGGGGCCCCTCTCGCGGAGCTGTGTTCTCGTCCCGCGGGGCGGCGTGAGCGTCATCCCGAGAGGCCGGCTCCGGTCGTCCGGTCATCGCGGCGCCCCCTGGTGCGACACTGGGTGGAGGACTTCGACTGCGCGGTGTCGGTCCTGACTGCGCAGGCGCGTGCGGAGGCGACATCGAGCGCCGCCCACGAGCTCGACCTCGGCCTCAGATGCCAGGCTGAGCAGCACGACGTCTCCCCGGCGCAGCGCCTGGAGGTCTCGCAGCGCGAGCGGGAGGGGTGCGAGCTGTGCTCGACAGCGCACTGGCAACTCCCCAAGCGATGCCAGGTCAGGGTCGGGCCGGGCGGCGCGGCTCCCTCTGAGCGAGGAAGCCGACACGCGCTCCAGGGCATCGAAGTCGAAGGGCCGAACGATGGCCTCTCGCGGCTCTGCCGACGGGCCGGTCCCGGCCCGATGATCGCGAGGCGGCGCCGGCTCCTCGGGCGCGGAACCCGGGATGTCAACTGCCGTCGCGCGGAACTCGGCAAGCACGCGGCGGCGCGTCTCGCGGTCCACCGAGTGAGCGCGGGCGAGCTGGTCGGAGAGCACGGCCGCCTGCCGCGGGTCGAGATTCGAGAGCAGCTGCTGACAGTCGGCCCGGCGCAGCGCGAGCAGGAGCACCGCTGCCTTTTCCGGCCCGCTCAGCAAGTGTGCGGAAGTGCTGGACATCGCCCACCCCCTGGTCCCGAAGGTCCGGCCGGAGCGCCTGCCCCGGCCACACGATGTGTTCCACAGATTCGAGGAGATTTGAGATCGTTCGAGGCGGCCGGACGATGGGCTCACTGCGGCGGCGGCTGGATCCGGCCCGTCTCGTGGGAGCGATAGCCGCCGAGGGCCGTGAGCGCGTTGCGGAACCGGTCGCCGGCGAGGGCGTCCTCGAGGACCTGGCCGAAGTGAGTGCCACAGACCTCCGGGCGCATGACGAGATCGTACCGCTCCATGGCGAGGGGAAGGAACTCCAGGTTGCGGGCGCGGGCGGCGGCCAGTATTCCGAGGCCGACGTCCGCGGTTCCGCTCTCGACCATGGAGGCGACGGCGAGGTGGGTGTAGACCTCGCGTCGGTAGCCGTCGATGTCGTCGGGGCCGAGGCCGACGCGTGCGAGGTGGGAGTCGAGCAAGACGCGGGTGCCGGCGCCGGGCTGGCGGTTAATGAAGCGGACTTCCTGGCGGGCCAGGTCCTCCCAGGTGTGGATGTGCTTTGGGTTTCCCGGCGCGACGATGAAGCCTTGCTGGCGGTGCGCAAGGGTCACCAGTGTGACTGATTCCTCCCCGAAGAGCTGTCGCACATAGAGCCAGTTGTACTCACCGGTCTCCGGATCCAGGAGATGGGAGCCGGCCACGTGACAGAAGCCGTCGCGGAGTGCCGCGAGGCCGGCCATGCTGCCGACGTGAGTGGAGGCGACGGTGAGGTCGGGGGCACGGCGGTGGATCTCGCTGGCCAGCAGATCGAGGGCGACGTCGTGGCTGCCGGTGATGAGGATGGTGCTTCGGACCTGGTGTTCGGGGCGCAGCAGCTCACAGGTCACCTCTGCGCCCTTCGGGAACCCCTCGCTCAGCGCGGGTATGACAAGCAATGCGTCGGCCCGCGCCAGCGTCCCGACGAGCCCCGCGCCCCGCGCCTCCGGCACGGCCACGAGACGGCCGTCGACGTCGCCCAGCCGCACCCGGAGGAATTCGGCGCTGCCCGGACTGGAGGCGACCTTGCGGCTGAGCACCGCGGCCACCTTGGGGCGCTGAGGGCTGGGGATGCCAAGAAAGCGGCAGATAGTGGGAACGACGAAGAGTTCGCAGCAGAGCATTGCCGACACGGGGTAGCCGGGGAGGGCAATGACGGGGGTATCGGCGACGACCCCAAGTGCGACGGGCTTGCCCGGGCGGATGGCGACGCCGTGGACGAG